>Ga0209175_10000048_pt1 | contig 83579 bp, 69 predicted proteins | sample JI91814C2DNA_FD_187506 | JGI IMG/M metagenome (GOLD analysis project Ga0209175, IMG submission 187506) | Wastewater effluent complex algal communities from Wisconsin, to seasonally profile nutrient transformation and Carbon sequestration -... | ecosystem: Engineered > WWTP > Effluent > Algae...
TGATGGTCACCATCGTCTTCTGTTCCTGCTCGGCCTCGCCGGGCGGGGCAACCGCCGGGATGAGCAGCAACAGGAACGCAGCCGCGTGCAACGCGATCACGAAGGCTATGCCGATGATGCGCGGCCAGTTGAGCCCGGTCTGCTCTTCTTCCCGGTACCTGTTGTTTATGACCAGTTGTTCAGCCATGCGCCAATTGACTCACATTCTTGGGCCGACGAAGCGGCACCACCAAAGTTTGGGGCCCATGACGTTTCCGCCAAGGGAAAGACCAGCTTATACCAATCCCATACGCCAGTACCATCATTTCAGCGTGCGGAAGCTCTAATTCTTCTGTTCCGTGATCAAGGCAGGGCGATGATCTTCTTCGCGGTCTCGGGTTTCTTGACGCCTTTTTCGAGCGCAGCCTTGGCCGCCTGCTTGGCTTCGGGTATCCGATCCTCCTGCCAGAGGGCGGTGGCCAGATTCAGGTACACCTCGCCATCCTTCGCCAATGGCGCGGCTTTCTGCCACGCCTCGATCGCCTGGTTAATCTGGTCGGAGTAGTAATAGGACTGCGCCAGCGCCACGTAGGTATCGCGGTCGGGCTTGAGGATGCCTTTCTGCAGGCCTTCGTTGATCGCACCGATCACGTCCTTTTCCCGGTTGTCCAGGTTGGCATAGGTCGCATACAGGAGACGGTAGTCCTTCTCCTCGGTCAGCTGGCCGGCAGCGCGGAGCTTTTCCAACACCGCCGCCGCCTTGTCGTACTGGTCGGCCTGCAGGTAGATGTTGGCCAGGTTCATCTGCGCGCGCTTGTCAGTGGGCGATTTGGCGGCATTGGCCTCGGCCATCTTCAGCGCCTCGGCGGATTGGCCCAGCTCCAAATAGGAAGCCATCAACATCTGGCCCCACTGGTCCTTCGGCTCGGGCGAGGTTTCGATGGCCTGCTTCAGCGGGCCGATGGCCTCGGCATAGCGCTCGGCCTGGTACAGGCCCTGGCCCTTGAGCGCGAGGTCGTCTGGATTGGTCGACTTGGTCTCGGCGAAGTAGCGGTCCAGCGTGGCCAGACCTTCCGGATATTGCTCTTCCTGCAGCTGCAGGCCCGCCAGCATGTACAGCAACTGGTAGTGGGAGTTGTTGTCCAGCGCGTTGAAGTCGATGGCCTGCTTCAGGTAAGCCATGGTGCCGGGGGTATCGTCCAGGTTGTAGGCCGCGATCGAACCGAGTTGCGCGGCGGTGGCGCGGTCGAAATCAGCCGCGGCCGGATTGGCCAGCATCTCGTCGGCGAGCAGGCGTGTGTTGGGGTAGTCAGGCTTGTTGTAGGCGTCGATCAACTTCTGCAGCTTGGCCTGCACCTTGCTGGCGCCCTTGGCCTTGGGCTCGACGCGGGTCGCGTTCGGATACTTGATCTCTTCCTTCTCGCTGCCTTTCTTGCTGCGTGAAGAACGATCGCTGTCGCCCTCGGCGGCGAAGCTGGTGGCAGCGGTACCCAGCAGGCCAACGATGGCCAGGGACAGCAGGGCGTGTTTGCAATTGCGGAAGAGCATGGAATCACCTCGGGAGGACACGCAACATCGATTGAATTGACCACCGGTTTCAATCCGGGGCGGCAACGCTAACAGAAACGGCCATCTCTCGGAAACAGGGTTTCATGCTGCATAGCAGCAAGGTTGTGCTCAGCCACACTTGGGTACGCGCCCTGCAGCACGGGCCTGCTGATATACCGGGACCAACGTGCCGGCGCGCTTGCCCAGTTCCTGGATGCGCGACTGCGGATCAGGGTGGGTGGACAACCACTGCGGCGAACGGCCGCCGCTGGCGGCGATCATGTTTTCCCACAGGTCGACCGCCTGTTCCGGGTTGAAGCCGGCCTTCGCCATCAACTGCTGGCCGACCACGTCCGCTTCGCTCTCCTGCGTGCGTGATCCGGGAAGCAGGAAGCCGCCCTGCGCGAGCATGCCGCCGCCTTGGGTCACCAGCGAACTGTAATCGCCCGCCAAGACCCCGGCCACCTGCAACAGTCCGGACGCACCCATCTGCCGCGTGATGCGTTCGTTATGGTGATTCTCCATCACATGCCCGATTTCATGCGCCAACACCGCTGCCAATTGATCCTGGTTGCGTGCCACGCTCAGGATTCCGGTGTTCACGCCGACCTTGCCACCAGGCAACGCGAACGCATTAGGTTCCTTGTTGGCGAATACCGCCGTTTCCCATCTGATTGACTGGGCTTGGGCCGGCAACTCTTTCACCAGCGCACTGACCACGCAACGCACGTACGCATTCTGTTTGGCGTCGGTGCTCAGCGGACCCTTGGTCTTCGCCTCGGTGAAGGCCTGCGCCCCCATCTGGTCGAGTTGTTGCTGCGAGACGGCGCCTACGTATTGCTTGCGTCCCGTGGACGAGGTGGTGGTGGCACACGCGGCGACGGCTGCGGTGATGCTGGCGGCAAGGATCCAGTGCTTCATCTGCTTCTCCCTTTGATGGAAGGGAGTCTGGCGAGCGCGGCCTTAATTTTTCGTCAAACGGGCCGGGTTCACGCGCCGCCGTACAGATTCATGACCACCAATGCCACGGCATTGTTCAGCGCATGCGCCGCGTAGGCCGCCCACAGCGTGCGCGTACGCCAGTACACGCCCGCAAACACGGCGCCCATGAATCCATATGTGAGCCAAAGCACAATGGTGGCCTGCCAGCTGTTGCCATTGGTGCCGGGAACTTCATGCATCACTGCGAAGGCCGCGCTGCTCAGGATCAGGCCCAGCCACGGACGACCCGCCGCCCACAGGCGACCAAACAGGACGCGACGGAACAACAGTTCTTCATACGCAGGCGCGATGAGTATCGCGAACAGCATCAGGAACCACGGCTGTTGTGCGAACGCCGCTTCGATCACCGCCGCATTGCTGGGCTCGGGCGCCACGCCCAGGTGTTGCGCCAGGCTGGTGATGGCCGCACTGAACAGGAAGGTCGTGGTTGCCGCGGCAAGTATCCAGCCCCAGGTTGCGGGCCTGACGATGGCCCGCATGGAGTGGGTTATTTCTTCAGTGCTCGCTCGACGACGCCAGAAATACACCAGCAGCGATGCGCCGCCCGTGCTGACCAGCGTCATCCAGATCAGCAGGATGGGATCTGGTGCTTGCAGTGCCTGCATCACGTCATCGGCATTGAAGGCCGGACCGTTTTCAATGGCGACCTGCACGCCCACCAGCAGCGCCCACGCGATACCGCACATCATCGACAGCAACAGCAGCGCAGCGATGGCAATCAGCAGGTCGATGAAAAACCCGGCGACCGGGCGATCCATCCTTGCCGCGCGCTGCAGCGGCTGCGCTGCAGGCGGCGGTGCGCTTGGCAATTCCAGCGCGCCGTCATCCATCTACGTCAGACGTCCAGGTTGGACACCTTCAGGGCGTTGTCATCGATGAAGGCGCGGCGCGGCTCCACCACGTCGCCCATCAGGGTGCTGAAGATTTCATCGGCAGCGACCGCATCTTCAATGCGGACTTGCAGCAAGCGACGTGTCTCCGGATTGACCGTGGTGTCCCACAGCTGCTCGGGATTCATTTCACCCAGGCCCTTGAAGCGCTGGATGCTGCGGCCTTTCTTGGCTTCGTCCAGCAGCCACGCCTGCGCGTCGGCGAAACTGGCGATGGCTTGCGCCTTGTTGCCGCGCACGATCTGCGCGCCGTCGCGGACCAGGCCGTGCAGCACCGCCGCCGCTTCGCGCAACGGACGCAGTTCGCCCATCTCGAACGCTGACAACGGCAACACCTGGGTGAGTTCCTCGCCCATGTGCTTGCGCGTGGACAGCAGCGCGGCCGGACGGTTCTCGTTGGCGACCTGCAGGGTGAGCGAATAACGCGCACTGCCGATGCCACCGCGATTGAGCTTGGCTTCCAACGCATCCAATTCGTGGCGCTCGTCGATGTTCTGTGCCAGGTGCGCGGCATCGAGTGGCGAAAAATCGATCAGTGATTCGAGCAGGATCGGATCGTAGCGGTGCGCATTGCGTGCGATGGCATCGCGAGCGCCGGCGAACGACAGCAGCAGTTTCTCCAGCGCTTCACCGCTGATCGGCGGCTCGCCTTCGGCGGGGATCAGTCCGGCGTTTTCCACCGCGCTGTTGGCGAGGTAGACGTTCAACGCCGCGTCGTCCTTCATGTACATCTCCTGCTTGCCCTGCTTCAACTTGTAGAGCGGAGGCAGGCCGATGTAGACATGGCCACGCTCGATCAGCTCCGGCATCTGCCGGTAGAAGAAGGTGAGCAGCAAGGTGCGGATGTGCGAACCGTCGACGTCGGCGTCGGTCATGATGATGATGCGGTGGTAACGCAACTTGTCCGGGTTGTATTCGTCGCGACCAATGCCGGTGCCCAGCGCGGTGATCAGCGTGCCGACTTCGGCCGAAGCGAGCATGCGGTCGAAGCGCGCGCGTTCCACGTTGAGGATCTTGCCGCGCAACGGCAACACGGCCTGGTTCTTGCGGTTGCGGCCCTGCTTGGCGGAACCACCCGCGGAGTCACCCTCGACGATGAACAGTTCGGACAGCGCCGGATCCTTTTCCTGGCAGTCGGCCAGCTTGCCGGGCAGGCCGGCGATATCCAGCGCACCCTTGCGGCGGGTCAGGTCTCGGGCCTTGCGGGCGGCCTCGCGGGCGCGGGCGGCATCGACGATCTTGCCGGCGATTGCGCGGGCCTCGTTGGGGTGTTCTTGCAGGAACTCCTCCAAACGTGCACCGAACGTGCTCTCAACGACCGGGCGAACCTCGGAACTGACCAGTTTCTCCTTGGTCTGCGAGGAGAAGCTGGGATCCGGCACTTTGACCGACAACACCGCGATCATGCCTTCGCGCATGTCGTCGCCGGACAGGGTGATCTTGGCCTGCTTGGCGATGCCGTTCTGTTCGATGTAATTGGTCAACGTGCGCGTCAGCGCAGCACGGAAGCCGATCAGGTGGGTGCCGCCATCCTTCTGCGGGATATTGTTGGTGAAGCAGAACATCGTTTCCTGGTACGCGTCGGTCCACTGCAGGGCCACATCGACGGTGATGCCGTTCTGTTCGCCGGTGACCGAGATGACGTTGGGATGCAGCGGCGTCTTGAGCTGGGCCAGGTGCTCCACGAAGGAGCTGATGCCGCCCGCGTACTGGAACAGGTCCTGGCGACCTTCGCCACGCTCGTCGCTCAGCGCGATCTTGACGCCGGAATTGAGGAACGACAGCTCGCGCAGGCGCTTGGCCAGGATGTCGTAGTGGAACTCGACATCGGTGAAGATTTCCGCCGCCGGCTTGAAGCGCAGCAGGGTGCCGCGCTTGTCGGACGCTTCGAGTTGCTTGAGTGGATACAGCGGTTCGCCCAGCGAATATTCCTGCTGCCAGTGGAACCCGTCGCGCCACACGTCCAGCCACAGATGCTCGGACAGCGCGTTGACCACGGACACACCCACGCCGTGCAGGCCGCCGGAGACCTTGTAGCTGTTGTCGTCGAACTTACCGCCGGCGTGCAGCACGGTCATGATGACCTCGGCCGCGGAGACGCCTTCTTCCTTGTGGATGTCGACCGGGATGCCGCGCCCGTTGTCGTACACCGCCACCGAACCGTCCTGCAGGATCTTCACCACCACGTCGTCGGCATGGCCGGCCAGGGCTTCGTCGATGGCGTTGTCCACCACCTCGAACACCATGTGGTGCAGGCCGGTGCCGTCATGCACGTCGCCGATGTACATGCCGGGCCGCTTGCGGACCGCTTCCAGGCCGCGCAGGACGGTGATCTTGCTGGAGTCGTAATTGGTGTTCGGGGTGGAGCTTGTTTCGTCAGTCATTCGCTTCTGTCGGCTGCAGCGCACCTGCATCGACCGGATTCCGCCGTGTTTCGCGGAAATACGGGGCGACACATTAGCTATAGGGAGTGAGGCAGGAATTATAGCAGTTTGGCGGTTCGGCTTTTTCCTGGTTGCGGTGGGTTGGGGCCGAGACAAAAGCTTTTGGACACAGATCAAGGCAGAAACAGCCCATAGAGCAAAATGCCTGTATTTATTGCTTGATCCGCCGTTTCCGCCTTTATTCGCGTCCAAAGCCTTGTTTGCTTGGGGAAGGAATAATGGTTCGTGCAGCCAGTTCAGCAGCGCTGGATCTGTCCGTGTTCCACGTGGAACCTGGTGGGCGTCACGGCCAAGCCATCGAGCGCCGAGGGCGCTTCGGTCCCGGTGACGAAAATCTGGGCGCCACTGGCCAGCAGCCGCTCCAGTACGCGGCGTTGGTGGGTGCGGTCGAGTTCGGAAGCCAGGTCGTCCAGGGCCACGATGGGCCATTCGCCGCGTCGCTCCGCATAGTCCTCGGCTTGGGCCAACAGGGCGGACAGGGCGGTCAGCTTGGCCTGGCCGCGAGACAGGGCCTCCCGATTGGGATGGCCCGCATAGTCGATACGCCAATCGGCCCGGTGCGGACCAACCGAGGTGTGGCCTGTTGCGCGGTCGCGGTCGCGGGCGAGCAGGAGGGCATCCGACAAGGACAGTTCGTTGCTGCGCCAGCCGGGCTGGAACTCCAGGCGGCTGGCCCCCAGGCCGGGCACCAGCTCCGCTGCCACCTTCAACAGGCGACGCTGGAGTTCTTCCAGGTATTGCCGGCGGTGGCGGGTGAGTGGCTCGCCGGCCTCGGCCAGCTCATGGTCCCAGGCATCCAGTTGCTGTCCGCCAGCCCCCGACTTCAACAAGGCGTTGCGCTGTTTCAGGGCCCGGGCGTAGTGGCGCCACAAGGACAGGAAGCTTGGTTCCACGTGGAACAGGCCCCAGTCCACGAAGCGCCGCCGTGGTTCGCCGCCGCCGGTGACCAGGGCGTGGCTGCCGGGTTCGAAGCTGACCACGGCCAGTGCCGCGCACAGTTCACCCAATTGCGTGACCGTTTGGCCGTCCAGGCGCCCCAGCCAGGTTTGCCCGGTATGGCGCAGGCCGGCGCGCCGGTGGCGGAGCTCCGCGCCTTCCCGCCATTCCACGAACACTTCCACGGCCTCGGCGCCGGACCGGACCAATCCATCCCGCACCCGTCCACGGAAACTGCGGCCGTAGGCCATCAGATGCAGGGCTTCCAGGACGCTGGTCTTGCCGGCGCCGTTGTCGCCAGTAATCAGGTTCAGCCCAGGGGAGGGTTCGATCGCCACCGTGTCGAAGCGCCGCAGGCCGGACGCGGTCAGTCGGACTACCTGCATGGTGGGGCCGCGGGGCTCGGGAATCCCGGAGACAGGCCGGGAAGACGCTTGAGGTCCTGTAGAGCCGAGCTTGCTCGGCTGCGCTTCGTCGGAGTGTCTAACAAGGAGCCACCGAGCAAGCTCGGCTCTACAAAGTCGGACACTCGGTGCGATTCCAGAAAGTGGACCACCAAACCAGAACGCCCGGAAAAATCCGGGCGTTGGGAGTGTTCCACGTGAAACACGGCAACCATCAGAGTCGCAGTGGCATGACCACGTGCCGGGAATTCTCGCTGCTGGCTTCACGCACCAGGGCCGACGAGTTGGCATCGCGCAGCTGGATAACGATGTGTTCGTCGCGCAGGGCGGACAGGGCATCCAGCAGGTAGTTCACATTGAAGCCGATGGCGAGGTCGCTGACCTTGGTATCGGCTTCGATCTCTTCCTGGGCTTCTTCCTGCTCCGGGTTGTGGGCGCTGATCTTGAGCTGGCCGGGCGAGACTTCCACGCGCACGCCGCGGTATTTCTCGTTGGACAGGATCGCGGCACGCTGCAGGGCGGCGCGCAGGACTTCACGCTCCAGCTTGACTTCGCGGTCTGCACCGATCGGTATCACCGCGGCGTAATCAGGGAAACGGCCGTCGATCAGCTTGGACGTGAAGCTGACGTCGTCGCGCTTGACCCGAATGTGGTTGCGTCCGATTTCAAGCTCCAGCTCGCGGTCGCCGCTTTCCAGCAGGCGCTGCAGCTCGGTCACGCCCTTGCGCGGCACGATGATCTGGCGCTTGGCGGTGGCCGCGCCTTCCAGAGTGGTTTCACACATGGCCAGGCGATGGCCGTCAGTGGCCACGCAACGCAGGGTCTTGTCGCCCAGGTCGAACAGCAGCCCGTTGAGGTAATAGCGGACGTCCTGCTGGGCCATGGCGAACGCGGTGCGTTCGATCAATTCCTTCAGCGCCGCCTCGGGCACCGTGACGCGTTCCGTGGCTTCGACTTCATCCACGGAAGGGAAGTCGTTCGCTGGCAACGTCGCCAGGGTGAAGCGGCTACGCCCGGCCTGCACGGTGACCTTGTCGCCGGTCTGGCTGACGGTGACCTTGCTGCCATCCGGCAGGGCACGCACGATTTCGAACAGCTTGCGGGCGGGGATGGTGGTTTCGCCGTCCTGCGCATCGTCGACTGCGCTGCGGGCAATCATCTCGACTTCCAGGTCGGTGCCGGTCAGCGACAGTTGCCCGCCTTGTACCTGTACCAGGAAATTGGCGAGCACCGGCAAGGTCTGCCGGCGTTCAACCACGTTGACGACCTGCGTCAACGGCTTCAGCAATGCTTCGCGTTGCAGACTGAAACGCATGTGGTGCTCGCCCCTTATGCTCTGGATCTTGAAAAGAGTATTAAATCAAAAACTGGTGGTGATGGTTTTGCTGGTTTCGGTTGAGAAGTAGCGCAACACATTGAATCAACTTGTTTTTATTGCGGCCTTAAGGCGTGTATCAGGCCCCGCGTAAGCAGGGTGGAAGCTGTGGATAACTCTAGCGGTTTTTTTCGTCCCCAACTTATCCACAATGCTGGAGCGGTGTTATTCACTGAGCTTACGGATCAATTTGTCCCAGTCTTCATGCAGTTTGCCATCGGTTTCCATCAGGTTGCGGATCTGGCGGCAGGCGTGCAGGACGGTGGTGTGGTCGCGACCGGCAAAGGCATCGCCGATCTCCGGCAGGCTGTGTTCGGTCAGTTCCTTGGCCAGCGCCATCGCCACCTGTCGCGGGCGCGCCAGTGAGCGCGTGCGCCGCTTGGACAGCAAATCCTTGATCTGCAGGCCGTAATAGTCTGCCACGGTCTTCTGTATGTTGGGGATGCTGATGGCCTGTTGCTGGGCGCGCAACAGGTCGCGCAGGGTTTCCTGGGCGAACTCCGGGGTGATGGCGCGGCCGGTGAAGTTGGCGCGCGCGGTCAGGGTGTTCAAGGCACCTTCCAGGTCCCGCACATTGGAGCGCATCTTCTTGGCCAGCAGGAAGGCGACGTCGTCGGGGATCTGCGCGCCGCGTTCGCGGGCCTTGGCCAGCACGATGGCAGCGCGGGTCTCGAAGTCCGGTGGTTCGATCGCCACCGACAGGCCCCAAGCCAGACGCGATTTCAGCCGTGGCTCCAGGCCTTCCACTTCGCGCGGATAGCGGTCGCAGGTGAGGATGATCTGCTGCTTGCCGTCGAACAGGGCATTGAAGGTGTGGAAGAACTCTTCCTGGGTGCGATCCTTGCCGGCGAAGAACTGGATGTCGTCGATCAGCAGTGCGTCCACCTGCTGGAAACGGCGCTTGAACTGGTCCATCGATTTCTCGATCAGCGCCTTGGTCATGGCGCTGAAGAATTGCTCCGAACGCAGGTACAGCACGCGCGCAGCCGGATTCTGCCGACGCAGTTCGTTGCCGGCGGCGAACATCAGGTGGGTCTTGCCCAGTCCGGTGCCGCCATACAGCAGCAGCGGGTTGTGCGAACGGTCACCCGGCGCCTGCGCGGCCTGCCAGGCGGCGGCGCGACCCAGCTGGTTGCTGCGGCCTTCGACGAAATTGTCGAAGCTGTAGTGCGAATCCAGGTTGCCGGCATACGGTTCGCTGGCGGCGAATACCGAGGTTGCCGCCGCCGCGGCCGCGCCGGGTTCGGCGATGCGGGCGCGCGATCCGATTTCCACCGACACGTCGCGATGGCCGGCGAAATGGCCCAACAGCTCCTGGATGCGCGGCAGGTAGCGCTCGCGCACCTGTTCGACGATGAAGGCGTTGGGTGCGTACAGCACCATGGCGTCACTGCGCTGCTCGGCCTGCAAGGGCTTCAGCCAGGTGTGTACGTCCTCGGCCGGCAATTCGGCTTCCAGGCGTTCGAGGCAGCGGGGCCAAGCATCCATCGCGGGCGGGCACATCTATCGGGAGGCGTTCGCGCGGTGATGCCGGGCGCAGGACGCGGTGAAGGGCAGGGTGGAAATACAGCAGTAAATACCAGCCCGGCAGATTATCACGCGCAGGCAGGCCGCACGGGACAATGCAGGCAGGCCATTGCCCGGCCTTGTGGTGGTAGCGGGTCGTCTTGCAGGAGTTGACCGCGGGGGCTGCGGGCCTTAGAATTTCCGGTTCTTTCCATCGCTATCCGCCCGAGGGCCCCATGGCCACCAAGCGCACTTACCAACCCAGCAACCTCAAGCGCAAGCGCGACCACGGCTTCCGCGCCCGTATGGCCACTGCCGACGGCCGCAAGATCCTGGCCCGTCGCCGTGCCAAGGGTCGCGCCCGCCTGAGCGCCTGATGGTCCTGCCGCAGCCTGCGGCCACGTCCATCAACGCCTGTGTACCGCAAAAGTCCGCGCAGTCCTGTGCGGACTTTTTCGTGCCTGCATGAACGCCTCGTTCCCGCGTAGCGCCCGTGTCCGCACCAGCGCCGAATACGCCCGCGTGTTCGAACTGGCCAAACGCACGTCCGATCCCATGCTCAGCCTGCACTGGCAAGCGACCGATTCGCCGGCCCGCCTTGGGCTGGCCGTGTCGCGCAAGGTCGATCCGCATGCCGTGGGCCGCAACCGCATCAAGCGGGCTTTGCGCGAACAATTCCGCCAACTACGCCTGCAGCTGCCCGGCGGCGACTACGTGGTGGTGGCACGTCCGGCAGCCGCGAAAGCCAATCGCGAACAGCTCAGCGCCACCTTCCTGCGTACCTTGATCCGGGCCGGCGCATTGCCCGTATCCGTCGCGCCCGGCACAATGCCGCCGGTCAACAACGCGCCTTCCCCTTCTTCCCGCACCACGTCCAAACCGGACTCCCGAGCCGGTTGAGAATGCCTGTCCGATGAACCAGACCCGTGCTTTCCTTCTTATCGCCTGGCTGATGGTGGCGACTTTGCTGTGGGTGGAATGGGGCAAGTTCAATGCGCCCAAGCCCGTGGCAGCGCCTACCCCGATCACGCAGACCACCAATGCGCCCGCGAGCAGCACCGTGCCGGGTGCGATCCCGGCCATGCCGGCCGCCACCGCCGGCACCACGCCTGGCGTGCCGACCCTGCCCGCTACCACCACCAGTCCGGCCAGTGCCGCGCCGGTCGCCAGCGCACCGCGCGTCACCGTGAGCACGGATGTATTGCGCCTGGTCCTGGACGGCGGCAGCGTCCTCGAAGCCGACCTGCTGCAGTATCCGCAGACGAAGGCGGCCGGCAGCGCGCCGGTGAAACTGTTCAACCAGGACCCTGCGCATTACTACACCGCCCAGAGCGGATGGATCAGCGCACAGGGCGGCTCGGCCCCCAGCCATGAGTCCGGTTTCGTGCCCGAGCACGGCAGCGCCGACGTGGTGCTGGCGCCGGACGCGGCGGAAGTCTCGGTGCCGTTCGTGTGGACCAGCCCCGATGGCGTGACCATCCGCCGCACCTACACGCTCAAGCGTGGCGACTACGCCTTGCGCGTCCGCGACGACGTGGCCAACACCGGCACCGCGCCGTGGCAGGGTTATGTCTATCGCCAGCTGCTGCGCGTACCGCCGGTCATCAAGACCGGCATGACTAATCCGGAATCCTTCAGCTTCAACGGTGCCACTTGGTTTGACGGTGAATACAATCGGCGACCGTTCAAAGGAGGCTGGTTTCAGGGTGAATATCTTGTTGACGGAGAAAATCAGGCTAATGCAAAGGGTGGCTGGGTAGCGATGCTGCAGCACCACTTCTTCTCGGCATGGATTCCAGATGCCGGGAAGGAGTCACTTATTGAAGTCGTTAAGCTGCCTGTAGCGAACGGCGGCGAACAAAATCTGATTCGGGAAACAGACAAGATTCCAACTGTCGTCCAGCCGGGACAGCGGATCACCAATGAAGCGCGTCTTTATGTGGGACCGAAGCTTGTTGGGGATATGAAAGCGCAGAACGTGCCCGGCTTGGATCGCGCGGTGGACTACAGCCAGTTCTCGATCTTCGCGCTGATCGGCCAAGGCTTGTTCTGGATCCTCAACCACCTGCATTCGCTACTTGGCAACTGGGGCTGGTCCATCGTCGGTCTGGTGGTGCTGGTGAAACTGGCGCTGTATCCGCTGTCGGCGGCGCAATACAAGAGCTTCGCCAAGATGCGCCAGTTCCAGCCGCGCATCGCGCAGCTGAAGGAACGCTACGGCGACGACAAGCAGAAGTTCCAGACCGCGATGATGGAGCTGTACAAGAAGGAGAAGATCAACCCGATGGGCGGCTGCCTGCCCATCCTGGTGCAGATGCCGATCTTCCTGGCCCTGTACTGGGTGTTGAATGAATCGGTGGAATTGCGCCAGGCACCGTGGCTCGGTTTCTGGATCAACGACCTGACCGCACGCGACCCCTACTTCATCCTGCCGGCCATCAACATGGCGGTGATGTGGATGACGCAGAAAATGACGCCCGCCGTCGGCATGGATCCGATGCAGCAGAAGATGATGCAGTTCATGCCGCTGGTGTTCGGCGTGATGATGGCCTTCATGCCGGCCGGCCTGGTGCTGTACTGGGTCACCAACGGCAGCCTGGGCCTGCTGCAGCAGTGGTGGATGACCAAGCAGCACGGCCAGCCGCCGGCGGCGCCCGACGCCAAGGCCGTCAGCAAGTAACAAGTCGGTGAAATTGAAGAAATCAGAAACCCGCATACAGGCGGGTTTCTTTTTTTGAACGGTCTTTATCCCTATCCCGTTCGTGGTGAGCCTGTCAAACCACGCTCTTGGCGATTACGGCTCGAAACCGAGGGCTGGATTTTGCCGTCGAAAAGCATGGTTCGACAGGCTCACCACGAACAGGATCTTCTAGAGGCGCGCCCCGCGCAACCGGGACGGGCTTGGGAATATGTAAGACTCATACGCATGGAATCTGCAAACCCATGAGTGACACCACCGACACCATCGTCGCCATCGCCACCGCAGCAGGCGCAGGTGGCGTGGGCATCGTGCGCCTCTCCGGACCACGGGCGCACGCCATCGGCGAAACCATCAGCGCCCGCGCACTGCAGCCACGGCATGCGCATCATGCGCGGTTCCTCGATGCGGACGGTGGCGTGATCGACGACGGCATCGCGGTGTCATTCCCCGGCCCGCGCAGTTTTACCGGTGAAGACATCGTCGAACTGCAGGCGCACGGCAGTCCCGTGGTGCTGCAACAACTCGTCGCCCGCGCCTGCGCACTGGGTGCACGGCATGCGCGGCCGGGTGAGTTCAGCGAACGCGCCTTCCTCAACGAACGCATGGACCTGGCCCAGGCCGAGGCCATCGCCGACCTGATCGCCGCCTCGGATACGCGCGCTGCACGTGCCGCGCGCCGGTCGCTGGACGGCGTGTTCTCGCAACGCGTGGATGCGTTGGAACAACGGCTCTCTGCATTGCGCGTGCACGTGGAAGCGGCGATCGATTTCGCCGATGAACCACTCGATACGCTTGGAGGCGACGCGGTGCGCGAACAACTCGCGCAGTCGCAAGCGCAGCTGTCCACCCTGCTGGCGGATGCGGAGCGCGGGCGCAAGCTGCGCGACGGCCTGCACGCGGTCATCGTCGGCCCACCCAACGCGGGCAAGAGTTCGCTGTTGAATGCGCTGGCGGGAAGCGATCGCGCCATCGTCACCGACATCGCCGGCACCACCCGCGACACCCTGCACGAAACCATCCGCCTCGATGGCCTGGAGCTGACCCTGGTCGACACCGCCGGCCTGCGTGACGGCGGCGACGCCATCGAGCGCGAAGGCATGCGCCGCGCACACGTGGAACTGGAGCGCGCCGACCTGGCCATCGTCGTGCTGGATGGCACCGATCCCACCCGCGGGCGCGACGCGCTTGAAAGCGCCATCGCCGATGTCCCGCGACGACTGTGGATCCACAACAAGTCCGACTTGCTGGACGCGCTGCCTGCGGACACCGACACCACCGTGCATGTGTCGGCCCGCAGCGGTGCCGGCCTGGATGCCCTGCACCTGCGCTTGCGCGCATTGGCGACCGGCGATGCCTTGGCCGCAAGCGGGGGCGAGTTCTCGGCGCGGGCGCGCCATGTCGAGGCCTTGCAACGCGCCAGTGCCCATGCCGAAGCCGCAAAGCGTGAGCTGGATCACGAACGCCTGGAGCTGGTCGCCGAAGAATTACGACTGGCCCACGATGCCTTGGGCGAGATCACCGGGAGGATCTCGCCCGACGACCTGCTCGGCCGCATCTTCTCGACTTTCTGCATCGGCAAATAAGCCCGCGGAAGCCGGCAAATGCGGCATCATGCAGCCGTAGGTACTGGGGTGCCGTCACTAAACGTTGTCTGGGGAGTTCAACCAATGTCTTTTGCCACGATTTCCAAGAAGTCGCGCTGGGTCGCGCTGTCACTGACGGTCGCACTCGCCGCGTGTTCCAAGAACGAGACCGCCACGCCAGCGACCGCGGCCAAGCCCGCGGCGACGGTCGCTGCCCCGCCGGCGCCCGCGGTATCCGCGCAAGTGCAGGCCATGAGCGCCGAACAGCTGCGTGCCGCCGCCACCAAGGCGCTGAGCGAAAACCGCATCTATGCACCGGGCGGCGACAACGCCATGGAGTACTACCTGGCCCTGCGCGACAAGCAGCCCAGTGACGCGGCCGTCAGCAGCGCCTTGACCGACCTGATGCCGTACACCCTGATCGCCACCGAGCAAAGCATCGGCCGCGAGGATTTCGCCGAAGCGCAGCGCTTGTCCGCATTGATCGAGAAAGCCGATCCCAAGGCGCCGGCCCTGCCGCGCCTGAAGCAGACCATCGCCGCCGCACAGGTGGCCGTCACCGAGCGCGCCGCCACCGAGGAAACCAAGGCCGTCACCGACGCCGAGGCCAAGGTGCTGGAAGAAAAGCGCCTGGCCCAGCAGGCCGAACAGCAGCGCGTCGCGGCGGAAGCGCTGGCCGCGCAGCAACAGCAGGACGCCGCACGCGCTGCCGAAACCGAACGTACGGCCGCCGCACAGCGCGAAGCCGAGCAGAGGGCGCAGCGTGAAGCCGCCGCGGCAACCGCGGCCGCCGCGGCGCCGACCATCACGCGTCCGGCGGCATCCACAGCCTTGCGCGTGGTCAGCGCGCCGGCACCGCGCTATCCACCGGAAGCGCTGCGCGCCGGCACCAGCGGCGAAGTCCTGGTGGAAATCACCGTCGGCACCGATGGTTCGGTGACCAGCGCCCGCGTGGTGCGTTCCACGCCACCACGCGTGTTCGACCGCGAAGCACTCAACGCCGTGCGCCGCTGGAAGTTCGAGCCGATCGACGCGGCCACCACCACGCGCCGCACGCTGGCGTTCAATCCGGGTTGATCGGGTTGCATGGGAAATGAAAAGCCGGCCTTGCGCCGGCTTTTTTGTGCGTTGTCCGCTGCAATGCCTATCAGTTGATAGTTCCGAAAAAATTTCTCGGAAGCGCCCCTCTCCCCTTGTGGGAGAGGGTGGCCGACAGGCCGGGAGAGGGGCTGCCGGAGCTAGCCATCAATCGGCTACGGGGTGTATCGAGTGACGTGATCGCACGAGAGAAAGACCACATTCGATGCATTACTAACGCCGGAAGATCACAGGCTCCGGCGACCCCTCTCCCGCCTTCGGCACCCTCTCCCACAAGGGGAGAGGGACGCAATCCAGATATTGCAGGAGGGGCCAGCAGATCGCTTGTTCGTTTGAGAGCGAAGCGTCGTAGAGCCGAGCAGGCTCGGCTCTACGAAGACAAAGTCGAAGCGACGCGACTCAGCCAGAGATCGCCAGCTGCTCCTGCTGGTAGCGGTGCGTTGCCGCCAACCACAGCACGGCGGCCAGTCCGAAACCGGCGGCCAGGTACACCGCCCACTGCTGCGCGCTGATCACTTCGCCGCGCACCACTTTCAGGATCAACTGGTTCTGCGCCAGGAACGGTACCGCGAATTGCCACAACTGCGTCTTCACCGGGTTCACCATCAACACGATGGTCGGGATCATCGGCAACAGCATCAGCCAGGTCATGTGGCTCTGTGCCTCCTTCATACTCTTCGCCGTCGCCGACAGGTAGGTCAGCAGCGTGGTGCCGATGAAAACCATGGGCAACAGGATCACCAGCAGCTTGCCGATGGACAGGAAACTCACGTCCATCTGCCGGCCCACCGTCGGCGACAGCTGCGCGCCCAGCTTGAACGCAAGCAAGGTCAGCAGCAGGCTGGTCACGGCCAATGCGCAGGCCGCGGCGATCTTGCCGCTGACAATCGCACCGCGTGATGCCGGTGTGGCCAACAGCGGTTCCAGCGACTGGCGCTCACGCTCGCCGGCCGTCGCATCCATGATCAGGTAGGCGCCGCCGAGGAAGGCGCTGAGGATCAGGAAGTAGGGCAACAGGACCGCGAGCATGCGACCGCGCTGCGCTTCCGGCGTGGCCAGGTCCATCCTGTTGACCTGCAGCGTGCTCGCCGTGGACGGGTTCACGCCGCGGGCCAACAGGCGCAGCGAGCCCATCTGCCCGCTGTACGTGGCCAGCAGTGCCTGCAGGCGGCCCACCGGGATCTGCGAGTCCTGGCGGGTGCTGTCGAACAGCACTTCCACCGGCGCCGGCTGGCTGGCGCGCCAGCGCTCCGGATAGTCCGCGCCGATGCGCAGGACCACGTCCTCCTCCTGGTTGGCGATGGCCGCGTTGATGTCCTTCGGCACGGCCTTGAGGATGACGTTCTGGCCTTCCAGCCAGGCCATCAGGTTGGGCGCATGTTCGCGTCCGGCCACCGGCAGCTCCAATGGCTTCTCGATCTGGTCGCGCGCACGGCTTTCACCCAGCGTGCCCATGCCGATCAGCAACAGCGGCACCAGGATCGGACTCAAGCCCAATGCAAGCAGCAGCGTGCGCCGGTCGCGGAACATGTCCAGCAATTCCTTGCGCATCACCGTGACCATGGCGCGCAGGTTGGTAGCGAATGAATGGCTCATGCGTGCAATCCTTCTTCCGATCCGATGGCTTTCACGAAGGCATCCTCCAGGTTGTCCTCGCCGGTCAGGGCACGCAGTTCGTCCGCGGTGCCCGATGCCACCACTTCGCCGCGTGCGACGATCACGATGCGGTCACACAGCGCCGCGACCTCCTGCATGATGTGGCTGGAGAACACCACGCAGCGTCCTTCGCCGCGCAGCTGCTTGAGGAATTCGCGCAGGCCGCGCGTGGTCATCACGTCCAGGCCGTTGGTGGGCTCGTCCAGGATCACGTTGCGCGGGTCGTGCACCAGCGCGCGCGCGATGGCGGTCTTGGTGCGCTGGCCCTGCGAAAAACCTTCCGTGCGCCGGTCGATGAAATCCTGCATGTTCAGCGCTTGAACGAGACGCTCGGTGCGGGTTGCAATCGTGGCCGCATCCAACCCGTGCAGCTCGCCGAAGTAGGCGATGTTCTCGCGCGCGGTCAGGCGTTTGTATACGCCGCGCGCGTCCGGCAGCACGCCGAGGACGCGACGCACGGCTTCCGGTTCCGATGCCACGTCCAGCCCGTCCACGAGCACGCGGCCGCTGTCCGGCTTCATCAAGGTATAGAGCATGCGCAAGGTGGTGGTCTTGCCGGCGCCGTTGGGTCCCAGCAGGCCGGTGATCTCGCCGTCGCGTGCGGAGAAGCTGACGCCGGCCACGGCATTGACCGTCGCTTTCTTGGTCTTGAAGGCTTTGTGCAGGTCCTGGACTTCGATCATGGGGCACCGCCGATTTCGGGTTGTTGGTTCTTGGTTGTTGGTGCTTGGAACAGCGTGGTGGGTTGCGGGCTCATACCAAGAACCAACAACCGGCAACCAACAACCGCCCTCACGGCTCCCACCCGTGGAAACCCGTGAACGGTGGCGTGTACGGCAAGCGATCCAGGCAGGTCGCGTCCAGCACGTTCGCGTCCGCGCCTTCGACGAACTTCGCCATCAGCCGCGGCATGCAGCCGATGCCGATCACGTTGTGGCCCTGGCCGCGCAGCACCAGGTGGCGACCGTTCTTCAGGGTCTTCACTACCTCGTCGCCGTAACGCGGTGGCGTGACCGGGTCGAACTCACCCGACAGCAGCAGCGCAGGCACGGTGGTCTTCAACGGCGCGCGGAAATTCGCGGGACGCGTGCCCTTGGGCCAGACCGCGCACTGCGCGGACAGGTAGGTGGCGAAATCATTGCCCAGCAGGGTGTTTTCATCGGCCGGGTTGGCCTTCAGCTCCTTGCCGTCCTCGCTGCAGATCACCGACAGCTGCATGCCCATGTTGATGCTTTCGGACATCTGCGCATTCAACATCTGCGACAACGCCATCAAGGCGTCGTAGCGTCCGTTGGCGGCCTCGTTCAACTGCAGTGGCAGCAACGCCGAAGCCATCGGCATATAGGCATACATGCGCACAAGACCGGTAACCAGGGCGGGCGTCAACGTGTCCTGCTTGCTCTCACCGGTGATGCCGTCGCGGTAGGTGACCCGCGGCGGGTCGGTTTCCAGTTTCGCCATCAAGGCCTGCAGCTTCGCGCGCGGGTTGCCCAGGCGCTGCACGCAGGCCGGGGTCTTGGCGCAGCGCGCGAATTGCAGGTCCAGCGCGTCTTCCAGGTTGCGCGCGAACTCGTTGCCCAGCACCAGCGAATTGGGCGCCACGCTGTCCAGCACGAGGGTGCGCGTGGTCGCCGGATAACGGGCGGCATATTGCTGGGCCACGCGGGTGCCGTAGGAAATGCCGACCAGGTTGAGCTGCGGCGCGCCGATTGCCTTGCGCACCAGCTCCAGGTCCTGGATCGCTTCGGTGGTCGTGTAGAAACGCGGATCGGCGCGCTTCAGCAGGCTGTCCACGCAGCGCTGGGTGTAATCGCGTGCGACGTCGGGCGAAGGCAATTGCGATTCGTCCAGGTTTTCCTTGCAGGTCAGCGGATTGGAACCGCCGGTGCCGCGCTGGTCGACCAGCACGATGTGGCGCTTCTTGCGCAGGTCGGCGAAGGCACGCGCCGCTGACGGATAGGATTCCAGCGCCGATTGCCCCGGCCCGCCGGCAAGCATCATCACCGGATCGGGTTCCGCCGCATCCTCGCGCTCCGCGGGGATCCACGCGATCTTGAGGTTGATCTTGCGTCCTGCCGGTGCGGCCGGATTTTCCGGGACCGCCAGCGTCGTGCACTGCGCCGGCAAGGAGTCGCCGGAGAACGGCGCGCTCAGCGAACATGGCTTGAAGTCCAGGGAGCCCAGCTTGCGTGCCTGCGCATCAGGTGCGCAGGCGATGGCCAGCAGGGCGGTGGTGATCAATAGGCGACGCATGGTCTCTCCGGTGAGCGGTCTTCCAACCCGTATGGTGGCATGACGGCTGTGCGCGGAGGATGTGACCGAAGGCAGGGTGCGCATTTTTTTTCCGCCTGACGGGAAAAGGTGCTGCAACCCGATGAAAGCAAAAAATCAGCGTGCGTGCTGACGGTTCTTGGTCTTCTTTGGCGGGACCGGACGTGCAGCCGGACGAGCAACCGGTGTCCGCAAGGCGCGCAGACTCTTCGCCTGCTGTGCATTAGCAGTTGGGCAGTCCAGGCGATAGTGGATCGAATAACTTCGATCCGGGTAGCCGATATCCACGCACCCATCGCCATTGAAATCGACGATGTGCGCGGACAGGGCCGCATTCGCATTGGCGGTAGACGGCGAGTTGGGCGGCATGTACATGGGCAGGAAGGTTCCGTTCTCCTGCAGCAGGATGCGTGGACGCCCCGCCCGGAATATCACCAGGTCATCGTCTCCATCAGCGTCGATGTCATAGGCCCGTATCGGGGGATCGTCAGTGCTGATCGGGTCATCCAGGCGATAGACCGCTCTTGCCGGCAGCCTGCCGTCTTCCGACCAGCCAAGGATCGCGACCGTCTGGTAAAAATACTGGATGAAGTTTGATTCCACGACATCCATGTAAAGCATGGCGGCTTGCGGTTTCGCATCCCCCGGGAAATGACCAACCGTGATCGAGCCCGCAGCGGGCCGCCACGGATTGTCGGGGACGATGGGCTGAAGCAGCAACGGCTCCCGGAACAGTTCGCGTTGGGTGCCGGCCACGACCCCAGGCGGCAAGCCAATGCCGGTGTTGATGCTGAAATCGCGACTGGAACCGATCAAATCGGGCACGTTGTCGCCATCCAGGTCCGCGACTGTTCCGGTGGCTGCGCCGTGCGCCAGCACATAGGTCGGCCGCGCGAACGCAAGGTTGCCCAAGCCAAGGTGGATGGAATAGCCGTGCGCCCCTTGGACAAGGATATCGACGATGCCGTCCTCGTTAGGGTCGACCACCATCAACTGGGCTGCCCGGAATGGCCGCTCGATACTCGCGACCTCAGAATAAGCCCCAGCAGCAGAACGCTTGAGAATGCCCAGGCTGGACTGCCCGTCCAGCACGATTTCGGCAAGCCCGTCGCCATCCAGGTCCGCGAACTCGGAAGTATTGACTTCGTAACGCGGCGTTCCACCCGGCGCCAGGGTGAATCGACTCTGCAGCCACATAGTGCCGTCGGCTTGCTGTTCATACACATAAGCCATGAAGTTCATGCTGGGATCTTGGCTACCGAATCCGTCGACGAAGAACGCCACGTCGGTTCGGCCATCTCCGTTCGCATCACCCACTGCTGCGGACTTTGCCTCGATGTTGTAGTTCGCGTTCTGTTCCATTCCAAGCCGTTGCGCCGTGCTGAACTCGATGCAGCCTGCGGACAGCGGGACTAGGATCAGCGCCAGGGCAGCGGCGACGCGCCTGTAGCAAGCAGCAAGCACCATCACTGCAGCACCTTGGGACCGGACACAGCGGTATTGAACGAAGCGGTGTATCGTGCCCGGTCGTTTTCGGCAGCCTGGTCCTCTGCACCCAGCAGGAACGCCACGGCCTCGATCTCCACGGGAGGCATGGCAAGCGTGAAGTCCAACGAGAAATCCAGTACTTGGCTATTGCCCGGCCCCATCGAGGGCAAGGCGCAATCGAACATGCGTCGCGGCGCTACCGCAGCCACTGCGTTGCAGCCCGGGGGTGGCGAGACGATCAGACCACTGTCGCTCATGTCCTGCGTGGTCGGCGATATGACCATGCGCAGCATGCGTCCCGTCCTCGAAGCAGCGCCTTGCTCGTGCGCGGTGCGTACCGAGATCGTGTTCTCCGAGCCCGTCACGGCCACGCCCAGGTCCGATGCAGGCGCACAATGCTGGCCGCGCATGTACTTCAATCTACCCGGAAACATGAGGAGGTCCCGGCAACCATCCCGATTGAGGTCGTGGACGAGAAGCCTGTTCGAACCCCCGCTGATGTGCATGCTCTGCACCTGGAAATAGCCCCCGGGTTGTTGCAACAGGACGTCGAGCCAGTTCACGTACGAAGCGGCACCATCTTCGGAAACAAGGGCAATGTCGTTCAGTCCGTTGTTGTCCAGGTCGGCGATCGGTGCATTGCCCGGAAACAGCAAATCTTCCATGGATCCCCACGATGCAAAGTGGAGCTGCGGCTGCTGCATGAAGATGTACAAGGACCTGGAGTCGGTGATGACCCGATCGCTCAATCCGTCTCCATCCAAGTCTCCGAACGTATTCTGATCCGGACTTCCGTCGCTCGAATCGATAGTGGTCGTGACCATCTTCAGGCGACGGGAAGGTTGCTGCCGGTACAGGCACAACTCGGGACACCTGCCGTGGAGAAGGTCCAGGTAACCATCGCCGTCTATGTCCACCTGGTTGCCATACAGGATCGCTCGCGTGTCTTCAGGTCGGGGGAGGCCGGAATAGTAGAAAGGAGGACCCTGGTAGCGGCTGAATCCGCCACGCGTCGCCCCCCGCTCCTCCAGTGGACCGCGTGCGCCGTTCCCGTACCACAGCGCATAGGAAAACTCGTTCTGCGGAGTGGTGCCGTCGTCGTCGTAGTAAACGAAGAAGAGATCCTCCCGGCCGTCTTGGTTGACATCGACGATGGACAGCACTTCACCGTACATGAAAGGCTCCCGGTATCTCACCGAGGTGATGGTGTGGTCGGGCAGCAGGTCGAGCACCGCGAATCCCGGGCGGTGCAGACTGGGGTCGGTATAACCATCGGTGTAGCTGCTGATCAGGATGTCGTCACCGGGCCCGCGGGGGTCATGCAAAATATCCAAGCTGCCGATGGCGCACTTGCAGTAATGCACCAGCGGCAGGTCGAAGTTTCCGCTGGGGCGCTGCAGACTGATGGCCACGAAGCCCTGGTACTCCGGCGGGTTGTGTGCGGTGACGATATCCGGCAGGCCATCGCCATTGATGTCACCAACAGTGACGGAACCGAAAAATGGCAAAACGAAAAGATCGATCGCCTTGTCGTAATCGACAGCCCACGCAGGTTTTGCACAGATAAGAGCCGAAAAGAGAACCGCCGTAAAACCCAATAAACGCATGTTCACACCCCTGTTGCGCCGGAGCGCATCCCAGTAAAGATTCTACACACGGGTCCAGGGTCTTGGGATCGCGAATGCACAGATCTGGGTTGGGTCAACCACAGAACACGGGCTTATCCAGCGCCGCCGCATTATTTGCTGCTGACGTACTTCTCGCGACGGATCTGCGGGATCGGCAGCCCCGCTTCCTTCAAGGCCTCGAAGCAGGCGTCCACCATGTTGGGGTTGCCGCACAGGTAGGCGATGTCGGTGTCCGGGTTGGGCGCGAATTCGCCGAGGAACTGCTGCACGTAGCCGTGGCGCACGTCGGGGTGCGGATCAGCGGGCAGCTCGCGCGAGAAGCAGGGGACGAAACGGAATTGCGGGTGCGCATCAGCGAAGGCGCGGAAGTCGTCGCCGTACAGCAGCTCGTCCGGCGTGCGTGCGCCGAACAGCAGCACGATTTCGATGCCGCGTTCGGGAATCAGTTTCTCCAGCAGCGGCAGCATGGCGCGGTACGGGGTCACGCCGGTGCCGGTGCCGATGAAGAGATAGCGTTTGTTGGCATCACCTGGCATCAGGCAGAAACGGCCGTAGGGTCCGCTGGCATCGATGTGGCTGCCGATCTCCAGGCCCTCGAACAGCGACGTGGCCGAACCGCCCGCCACGTAGCTCACCGCGATTTCCACCGCATCACCGGGCGCCATCGCATGGTCGTGCAGGGTGGCCAGCGAATAGCTGCGCTTGGCCGCGGTGCCGTCGGCGTAGGTGAAATGCACCTGGATGAACTGGCCGGGGATGAAATCCAGCGGCAGGCCGTCATCACGCACGAACACGTAGTGGCCAACGGAGGGCGCCAGCATGCGGCGTTCGACGAGCTTCAGCGGGAAATGGACGATGGCCAAGGGTCGGGACTGGAACGGTCTGGTGCCGGGGCCGGCCCGACGGGACGCCTATAATAAGCGCTTGCCCTCCCACAGACGCCGATCCGCGTCGCAAGGCTCCCCATGCTTCCCCAAGCCGTCGCCCCCACGACCGTCGTGCCCGCGCTTTCCATCACCGACCTGCGCAAGACCTACGACACCGGCGTGCAAGCGCTGAAAGGCGTGTCCCTGCAGGTGGCACCCGGCGACTTCTATGCCCTGCTAGGCCCCAACGGCGCCGGCAAATCGACCCTGATCGGCATCGTCAGTTCGCTGGTCAACAAAACATCGGGCGAAGTGGAAGTGTTCGGTACCAACCTCTCGCAGGACCGCTCTGCGGCCATGCGCCTGCTGGGCCTAGTGCCGCAGGAAATCAACTTCAACATGTTCGAAAAGCCGCTCGACATCTGCGTGAACTACGCAGGTTTCTACGGTATCCCGCGCGAAGAGGCCCTGGTGCGCGCGGAAGAAGAGCTCAAGCGCGCGCAGTTGTGGGACAAGGCCAACAGCATGTCGCGCACCCTGTCCGGCGGCATGAAGCGCCGCTTGATGATCGCCCGCGCCATGATGACCCGGCCGCGCCTGCTGATCCTTGACGAACCCACCGCCGGCGTGGACATCGAGATCCGCCGCGGCATGTGGAAGACGCTGAAGGACATCAACGCCGCCGGCACCACCATCATCCTGACCACGCATTACCTGGAAGAGGCGGAAAGCCTGTGCCGCAACGTGGCCATCATCGACCGCGGCACCATCGTCGAGCAGGGCCCCATGCGCGCCTTGCTGGCGAAGCTGGACGTGGAAGGTTTCGTGTTCGACATCGACGGCACGCTGCCGGCGCAGCTGCCGACCATCGAAGGCACCACCCTCGTCGCCACCGACGACCACACCCTGGACCTGGACATGCCACGGGCGATGGACTTGAACCGCGTGTTCGCCGCGCTTGGTGAGGCTGGCATCCGCGTGCGCTCCATGCGCACCAAGAGCAACCGGCTGGAAGAACTGTTCGTGCGGCTTACCGGCGATGAGGCAGCCGCGAAGCGCGAGCAGGCGGCATAGTGATCCATCCCCTCCCTTGCGAAGCAGGGGAGCTCGATGCCGCCTACCGGCGGCTGAGGGGGAGGGGGTCTTGACCTTGCTCTTGCTCTAAAGAACCAAGCAGAAGCAACAAGCAAGATCAAAAGCACCCCTCCTCAATCCTCCCCTGCTTCGCAAGGGAGGAGGCAAAGCAAGCGCAACGCAACCCGAGACTATCGAGACACCAAGATGACCCAGGCTGTTGCTTCTACCCCGTTCCAGAAAAACCTCGTCGCACTGGGCACCATCGTGCGCCGGGAAATCATGCGCATCCTGCGCATCTGGGGGCAGACCCTGGTGCCGCCTGCGATCACCATGACCCTGTACTTCCTGATCTTCGGCGGCCTCATCGGTTCACGCATCGGTGACATGGGCGGCTTCAGCTACATGGAGTTCATCGTGCCCGGGCTGGTGATGATGAGTGTCATCCAGAACAGCTACGGCAATATTTCCTCGAGCTTCTTCGGGGCGAAGTTCGGTCGCCACATCGAGGAACTGCTGGTCAGTCCCATGCCCAACTGGGTGATCCTGCTCGGCTACGTGGCTGGCGCGGTGCTGCGCGGGCTGCTGGTCGGCATCATCGTGCTGGTGATCGCCATGTTCTTCACCACGGTGCGCGTGCCGCATCCCTTCGTCACCATCACCACGGTGCTGCTGGGCGCGACCATCTTTTCGCTGGCCGGCTTCGTCAACGCGGCGTACGCGAAGAAATTCGATGACATCGCCATCGTGCCGACCTTCATCCTGACCCCACTGACCTACCTGGGCGGCGTGTTCTACTCGGTCAAGCTGCTGCCGGACTGGGCGCAGGTGCTGACCCACCTCAACCCGATCTTCTACATGGTCAATGCATTCCGCTTCGGCCTGCTCGGCACCAGCGACGTGCCGTTGTGGATCTCGTATGCGTTGATGATCGGCTTCGTGGTCGCGCTGGGTGCGCTGGGGTTGTGGTTGTTGAAGCGGGGCGTGGGCCTGCGCAGCTGAGCCATGTGAGTCCAGGCATGCTCGGACGCATGGTTTTTGTAGGTCCGAGCTTGCTCGGATGCTCTTGATCCTGCGCTAACGGCAGCCGAGCACGCTCGGCTCTACAAAGAGGCGGTTGTATGCGGATACTGGTTCTGGGTGCTGGCGGTACGGGCGGTTACTTCGGTGGGCGGCTTGCGCAGTCGGGTGCCGACGTGACGTTTCTTGTGCGCCCTGCGCGTGCGGTGCAGCTTGCAGCGCACGGCTTGCGGATCCGCAGTCCGCTCGGTGATGCGGACGTCGCGGTGGCCCACGTTCTTGCCGAAGACCTTGCACCCCTGGTCAAAGGAAATCCGTTCGACCTGGTGCTGCTCAGCTGCAAGGCCTATGACCTGGACAGCTCGCTGGATGCGATTGCGCCGGCAATGGGTGCGAGCACCACGCTGCTGCCGATCCTCAACGGCCTGCTGCACTTCGATCAACTCGATGCACGCTTCGGGCGTGGGCGCGTGCTGGGTGGCTTGTGTTTCATCAGCGCGACCAAAGGTCAGAACGGGGAAATACTGCATCTGGCGAAGCCGGCTTCGATCACGTTTGGCGAGCGCGATGGGAATCCGGAGAGTGCGCGCGTACAAGCGTTCGCGGCGCTGTGCGAACGGGCGGGCATCGAGCATCTCGCTTCTTCCGACATCCACCAGCAGTCGTGGATCAAATACAGTTTCCTCACTGCACTCGCTGCGGGCACTTGCCTCATGCGCGCGAGCGTGGGCGACATCGTCGCCAACGAAGGCGGTACGGAGTTCATGACCCGGCTCTATGCCGAGTGTGTGGCGGTCGCGGAAGCTGCAGGCCAGCCCATTCCGCGAGAGAAGCAGGAATTCGCGCTGGGCACGCTTACGCAAGAGGCGTCGCCGGTGAAGGCCTCCATGCTGCGCGACCTGGAAGCGGGACAGTGCGTGGAAGCCGCGCACATCGTCGGCGACATGCTGCATCGCGCGCAAAGGTTTGGTATCGCTGCGCCCTTGCTCGGTGCGGCGTGGTGTCATCTGCAGGCGTACGAGGCGGGCTTGCTGGAACGTACCTGACATCGATCAGGTATTTCTACAGTAGGAGCAACTGTCTTTGCACACCAGAAACGATGCGCAAGTCGTAGGAGCGACGTGAGTCGCAAAAGGTTTTTATTTTCAGTCGCGACTTACGTCGCTCCTACGAAAATACCGGCTCCATTGTGGGAGGGGCTTCAGCCCCGACGCTTTACCGGTAAGGCCCGTCGGGGCTGAAGCCCCTCCCACAATGGAGCCATACCTGTGCCGGATCCTGCCGTTGTCGGCGGCAGCTTAGGGCGCCACCACATGCGGCTTCCTGTGGAATCGTTTTGCAATCCACTTGCCCAGGTCTTCGACCACGGTGAATGCGGCGGGGATCACGATCAGGCTCAACAGCGTCGAGGTGATCAAGCCGCCGATCACCGCGATGGCCATGGGTGCGCGGAAGCTGGAATCGCCGGACAGGCCCAGCGCGATCGGCATCATGCCGGCGGCCATGGCCAGCGAGGTCATGATCACCGGTTGCGCGCGCTTGCGGCAGGCATCTACCAGTGCATCGTGCTGGGTCATGCCGTGTTCGTGTTCGGCCATCACCGCGTAGTCCACCAGCAGGATGGAGTTCTTGGTGGCGATGCCGATCAGCATCAGCAGGCCGATCAGTGCGGGCAGCGACAACAGGTTCTGGGTCAGCAGCAACGCGCCGAAGGCACCGCCCGCGCACAGCGGTACCGCGGTCAGGATGGTCAGCGGCATCAACGGATGGTTGAACAGCAACAGCAGCACCATGTAGATGCAGATCAGGCCTGCAGCCATGGCGATCATGAAGCCGACGAACAGTTCCACGAACACTTCCGCATCGCCGGCATTGAGGAAGCTGACGCCGTCCGGCAGCTTCTGCAGCGATGGCAGGGCCTGCACTTCCTTCATCACGTCGCCAAGTGGACGGCCGTTGAGCTCGGCAGTGAAGGTGACGTTGCGCTGGCGCTGGTAGCGCGAAATCTGCGAGGGGCCGCTGCCTTCGGTGATCGTGGCCACGGCGGCCAACGGCACTGGCCCATTGGCGCCGCGCACGCGCAACTGGCCGATCAACGCGGGCAACGCCAGGGCTTCTTCGGCGAAGCCGACGCGGATCGGCACCTGCCGTTCAGGCAGGTTCAACTTGGCCAGTCGCTGCACGAAATCGCCGGAGGTCGCGATGCGCGCGGCTTCGGCGATATCCGCCGTGGCCACGCCCAGGTCGGCGGCGCGTGCCGGGTCCGGGGTGATGATGATTTCCGGACGCAGCAAGGATGCACTCGACGTGACGCTGCCCAGGCCTTTCAAGCTGCGCAGGTCGCGGTCTAGTGCAATCGAGGCGTCCTGTAAACGTTGCGGGTCATCGCCGGCCAGCACCAGCTGCATCAGTTCGCCGGGTTCGCTGCTGATATAGCTCACGCGCACGCCGGGAAGTTCCGCCAGGCGTGCACGCACCTGCCGCTCCAGGGTTTTCTGGTCGCGGTCGCGGTCGTCGGCATTGCCCCAGTCCAGGATCAGCGTGGCCTTGCGCGATTCACCCACGCCCGCCTTGCCCGGATCACCCAGGTCCAGCACGCTGCCGACGGTGGTGTAGACCTGCTTGAGTTCGGGAATGTCCTTCAACAGCGCGCGTGCGCGCTCGGCGACCGCCGTGGTGTCCTGCAGGCGCGTGCCGGGCGGTAGTTCCAGGCTCAGGTTGCTGCGGCCCAGGTCGGAAAACGGAATGAAGGTCGCGGGAATCAAGGGCACGATGGCCAGCGAGGCAACGAACAGGCCCGTCGCGATCCACAGCGTGCGTGCGCGATGGCGCAACGCGGCATCCACCCAACCCAGGTACCAGGTCATCAACCTGGTTTCGTGATGCCGCTCCGGCTGCGCCTTCAACACATAGGCGGCCATCATCGGCGTCAACAATCGCGCCACCAGCAGCGAGAACAGCACCGCCGTGGCCGCGGTCCAGCCGAATTCGCGGAAGAACTTGCCGGCGATGCCGGGCATGAAGGCAACCGGCACGAACACCGCCGCCAAGGTCAGCGAGGTCGCGATCACCGCCGTGCCGATTTCCTCCGCGGCATCGCGCGCAGCGTCCAGCGGTGCCTTGCCCATGCGCAGGTGGCGCACGATGTTCTCGATTTCCACGATGGCATCGTCCACCAGGATGCCCACGACCACGCTCAACGCCAGCAAGGTGATGATGTTGAGGCTGAAGCCGAACCAGTACATCACCGCAAACGTCGGGATGATCGACAGCGGCAGGGCCACCGCCGACACCCACGTCGCGCGCCAGTCGCGCAGGAACAGCCACACCACCAGCAAGGCCAGCAGTGCGCCTTCCCACAGCATGGTCATCGACGATTCGTAGGAGCGCCGGGTTTCATCGATGACGGTGGTGACCAGGTTGAATTCCACGCCGGGGCGCGATGCCTTCAGCGTGTCCAGTGCGGCTTCCACGCCTTCGGCGACCTGTACTTCGCTGGAACCACGCGTGCGCGACAGCGAGAACGCGACCACCGGCTTGCCGTCCAGCAACGCGACCTGGCTCGGATCCGCGGCACCGTCGGTGATCTTCGCCACCGCCGACAGACGCACGGAACGACCATCGGGCAGGCTGATGGAAAACTCGCGCAGCGCATCCACGTCCGCCACCGTGCCCACGGTGCGGATCACCTGCTGGCTGCCGTCCAGTTCGGCCTTGCCGCCGGCGCGCTCCACCTGGATGCGCGCCAACTGTTGCGACACATCGCCGGCGGTGACGCCGAAGGCCTGCAGCGCATTCGGGTCCAGGTCCACGCGTGCCTGGCGCTCCACGCCGCCCACGCGCTTGACCACGGCCACGCCGGGCACGCCGTACATCGCCTTGCTCACTTCGCGATCGACGAACCAGCTCAACTCGTCGGGCGGCATGTTCGGCGCGACCACCGCATAGGTCAGCAGTGAGCCGCCGATGTCCACCTTCGACACCACCGGTTCCTGTATGTCCTGCGGCAGGTCGGTGCGGATGCGGGTGACCGCATCGCGGGTGTCGTCCAGCGCGGTGGCCAGGTCGGTTTCCAGCAGGAACTCGATGGTGGTGGTGCTGACGCCTTCGTTCACCGACGAGATCACCCGCTTGATGCCGGGAATGGTCGCCACCGAATCCTCGACGCGGCGCGTGACCTCGGTTTCCAGCTGGCTGGGCGACGCGCCCGGCTGGGTGATGGTGACCGTCGTCATCGGGAAGGCGATATCCGGGAAGCGCGCTACCGGCAACTGGTGGAAGCCCCACAGGCCGGCCACGCACAGCACGAAGAACACCATGATGGCCGGCAGCGGCCGCTGGATCGCCCAGGTGGAAATATTCATGGCGTGGTGCCGGGCTTCGCGGCAGTCGTCTTCGCAGCCGTCGCCGTGACCACGCGCACCTTGTCGCCTTCACCCAGGAAGCCCGCGCCCTGTTCCACCACGCGTGCGCCCGGCTTCAGGCCTTCGATGATCTCCACGCGCCCGTCCACCACCGCGCCGGTGCGCACGCGCAGGCGTCGCACCACGTCGCCGCTTTCCACGGTGAACACATACGCATGTCCGTCGCGCTGCACGACCGAGGCCACTGGCACCATCAGCGCATTGCCCGCGCCGGAGACGATGCGGCCTTCCAGGTAGGTGCCTGATTTGAGCGGGCCGGGGTCGGGCAGGTCCGCGTAGATCGTGCCGGTGCGGGTGTCGCTGTCCACGCCCGGACTCACCGCACGGATGCTTCCCTGGATCGCGGTGCCGTCGGTACCGGTCAGCGTCACCGCTGCGCCGGGCGCGACCCGTGACAAGCTGTCTTCAGGAAGTTCGGCCCGCCATTCCAGCCGGCCATCGCGGATCAGGCGCAGCAGTTCCGTTCCGGCGGCGACCACCTGGCCGGGTTGCACCAGGCGCTTGGAAATGATGCCGTCGGCCGGCGCGCGCAGCTCGGCGAAATCGCGGCGCAACTGCGCGGCATCGCGCTGCGCGCGCACGGTGCTGCGGCGTGCTTCGGCCTGGGTCTTGTTGGCGCGCAATTCGTCGAGCGCATTTGCGCTGATCAATTGATCCTTGGCCAACGGACTGCCGCGGTTGTAACTGGAGGTCGCCAGCGCCACCGAGGCATCCGCCTCGCGCAACGCGGCTTCGGCCTGGGCCAGCTCGCTGTCCAAGGTGCGATGGTCCAGTTCCAGCAGCACCTGGCCCTTGCGCACGGACTCGCCTACATCCACGTTCAACGCAGTCACGCGCGCACCGCTGATTTCCACGCCCAACTGCATTTCCTCGAAGGCGGACACCGGCCCCGACGCAATCACGCTGCGCTGGATCGGGCGCTGTTCGGCGGTCGCCAGGGTCACGGCGAGGGTGGAAGGCGTTGCGTCAGCTTCGTCCTCTTTGCTGCAGGCCGACACGGCCACGGCCATCACGGCGACGAGGAGCAGGGGAAGGCGGGGGAGCGACATGCACAGGATCCGGGACATAGGCGCGGGAAGGCGCGTCGCGATTGTACTGGCAGGTTTACTAATGCGGCGTGCGTGTCGCCAAATTCAGCCGGGCAGCCGAAAGAACGCCCGGGCCGTCGCCGTGGTCGCGGCGGCCGCGGCCTCGACAGGTTCACCGCGATCACGCGCCAGCTCTTCGACGATATGCGCCAGGTACATGGGCTCGTTGCGGCGGTGCGAGGGTTGCGGCTTCACCGTGCGTGGCAGCAGGTAGGGTGCGTCGGTTTCGATCATCAGGCGGTTGGCGGGAATCGACGGCACCAGTTCGCGCAGATGCAGGCCGCGACGTTCGTCGCACAGCCAGCCGGTGATGCCGATGTGCCAGTCGCGGTCCAGGCAGTCGAACAGTTCCTTGCGAGTCCCAGTGAAGCAATGCACAACCGCCGGGCCCAACTGGCCCTCGAAGTTCTTCATCACGGCGATGAAGTCGTCGTGGGCATCGCGCTGGTGCAGGAACAAAGGCTTTCCGGTGTCGACGGCAATCTGCAGCTGGCGTTCGAAGGCGCGGCGTTGCGCCGGCCGCGGCGAGAAATCGCGGAAATAGTCCAGGCCGCATTCGCCCACGGCCACCACTTCCGGGCGTGCCAGCAGCGCACGCATTTCCGCATCGCATTCCTCGGTGTATTCCACCGCGTGATGCGGGTGCACGCCGGCAGTGGCATACAGGAAGCCGGGATTGGCCTGCGCCAACGCCAATGCCTTGGGCGAATGTTCGCGGCTGGCGCCGGTGATGACCATCTGCGCCACGCCGGCGTCGCGGGCGCGCTGCAGGACCGCATCGCGGTCATGGTCGAAACTGTCGTGGGTGAGGTTGGCGCCGATATCGATCAAGTCCATGCGCACAGTTTAATCGGCATGCCGTGGTAGGAGCGCCCCATGGGCGCGAGCTCTTGCTGTCCTGGTGAAAAGCAAGGGGCGCGCTCCTACCTTGGTGACGCTTTATCCTTGGCGGCATGACGTCGCCTGAATTCCCCATCACCCCGCTATTGCCGCAGATCCTGCGCAGCCTGGCCGGACATCCGCGGCTGGTGCTGGAAGCGCCGCCGGGCGCGGGCAAGACCACGCAGGTGCCGCTCGCGCTGCTCGACGAACCATGGCTCGCAGGCCGCAAGATCCTGATGCTGGAACCGCGCCGCGTCGCCGCACGCGCAGCGGCAGGGTTTATGGCCAGGCAACTGGGCGAAGCGATGGGCGAAACGGTCGGCTATCGCATCCGCTTCGAGAACAAGGTGTCCGCACGCACGCGGATCGAAGTCGTCACCGAGGGCATCCTCACCCGCATGCTGCAGGACGATCCCACACTGGAAGGCGTTGGCGCGATCCTGTTCGACGAATTCCACGAACGCCACCTCGCCGGCGACCTCGGCCTCGCACTGGCATTGGACGTGCAATCGTCACTGCGCGAGGACCTGCGACTGGTGGTGATGTCGGCCACGCTGGATGGCGAGAAGCTGGCGCGTTTCCTGGATGCGCCGCGCTTGAGTAGCGAAGGCCGCAGCTATCCGGTGTCGGTGTCGCACTTCCCGGCACGTCGCGATGAATCACTGGAAGTGCAAGCGCGACGTGCAGTGGAAATTGCATTGGCGGAGCATCCCGGCGACGTGCTGGTGTTCCTGCCGGGGCAGCGCGAGATTGCGCGCGTGGAAGCGGCTTTGAGCCCCTCTCCCACCGGGAGAGGGGTTGGGGTGAGGGTGCGGCCAAGCAGCGATCTCTCCGACGTCATTGGCTCCGCCGTACCCTCACCCGGCGCTTCGCGCCACCCTCTCCCGGCGGGAGAGGGGAGCGCAGTCGTCGTCCTACCGCTGCACGGCGAACTCTCCATCGAGCAACAATCGCTCGCCCTGCAACCCGACCCCCAAGGCCGCCGTCGCGTGGTGCTGGCGACCAACGTCGCCGAATCCAGCGTCACCCTGCCGGGCGTGCGCGTGGTGATCGACAGCGGGCAGGCGCGTGAGCCGCGCTACGATCCGAACAGCGGCTTTTCCCGCCTGGACATCACCACCATCTCGCAGGCATCCGCCGACCAGCGTGCCGGTCGCGCCGGTCGTGTCGCAGAAGGTTGGGCCTACCGGCTGTGGCCGCAATCACAGCGACTGGAACCGCAGCGGCGTCCGGAAATAGCGCAGGTCGAACTCGCCGCATTGGCGCTGGAACTCGCCGCATGGGGCAGCGACGATTTGCGCTTCGTTGATGTGCCGCCACTCGGCGCGCTGTCTGCGGCACGCGACCTGCTGCAGCGGTTGGGCGCGTTGGACAGCACGCTCGCCATCACTGCGCTCGGCAAACGCATGCTCGCGCTCGGCACCCATCCGCGCCTCTCCGCCATGCTGCTGTCGGCACGTGGCGAAGAAGACCGCGCGCTGGCCTGCGATGTGGCCGCGCTGGTGGAAGCACGCGATCCGCTGCGCAATGCCGGTGATGCACTGGCCGCACGCTGGCGCGCACTGTCTGCATTCCGGCAGGGGCGGGTCGCGGGCGATGCACACCGTTCCGGCCTGGCCGCGATCGATGCGGCCGCCAAGCAATGGCGTCGTCGCTTGCGCATCGAATCGCAATCACCGCGCGAGATCGAAGCGCACCGCCTCGGTGATTTGCTGGCGCATGCGTTCCCTGATCGCATCGCCCGCCAGCATCCCGTCGACCTGCGCCGCTACCAGTTGGCGAACGGACGCATGGCGCGCGTGTTCGACGACAGCGCGGTCTTTGGCGAACCGTGGATCGTGGTTTCCGAATTGCGCTTCGAAGCCAAGGACGCGCTGGTGTTGCGCGCTGCGCCGGTCGACGAGCAGTTCCTGCGCCAGGAGTTCCCGGATCGTTTCGTCAGCGAAGATGCGGTGCGTTGGGACGCCAGCCGGCGCGCGCTGTCGGCGCAGCGCGAAACCCGTTTCGACCAGATCGTGCTGGACACACGCCCCGCCGGCCGCATCGATCCGCAGCATGCGGCGGCTGCACTGACCGACGCGGTGCGCGAACTCGGACTGTCCGCGTTGCCGTGGAGCGAATCGCTGCAGCAGTGGCGCGAACGCGCGCGCTGCTTGCGCGACTGGATGCCCGATCTCGGTTTGCCCGATCTGTCCGACGAAGCGCTGCTGGCCACGCTTGATGCCTGGTTGCGACCGGCATTCGCCGGCAAGACGCGGCTGGATGCGCTGGGCGAAGATGAGCTCGCGAATGCACTGAAGTCATCCGTGGACTGGTCGCTGCGCCAGCGCATCGACGCGCTCGCCCCGGTACGCATCGTGGTGCCGTCGGGCATGGAGCGTCGCATCGACTACGCGCACGGACAGCCGCCAGTGCTGGCGGTGAAGCTGCAGGAGCTGTTCGGCCTGGCCGATACGCCGCGCGTTGCCGATGGCCGCATCACGGTCACGCTGCATTTGTTGTCGCCGGGCGGAAAGCCGCTGCAGGTCACCCAGGACCTGCGCGGATTCTGGGAACGCACGTATCCGGAAGTAAAGAAAGAAATGAAGGGACGCTATCCAAGGCATCCATGGCCGGACGACCCGTGGTCCGCGCCGGCGACGCATCGCGCGAAGCCGCGCGGGACTTAGGGATGATGTGATGCGTTGGGCCTTCATGGACTCAGTTCGTGGTGAGCTTCCAAAGAGATTCGTGGTGAGCTTGTCGAACCACGCTCTTGCGATAGAGCTATAGAGCACATCAGCCAAGGGTTCCTGCGAAAGGCGTGGTTCGACAGGCTCACCACGAACGGGGTATTGGAAAGGCTCAGCACGAACGCGGATCTCGACTGAACCTGCCCGCAGATGTCCTGCGGCGTACCTGATCCTCCTTTAGACTGCCACCGACTTCGAACACGTTATGCAGATGACGCCCGCTGAAATCCTTGCCGACCCCAACTACCTGCCGTTCCGGCTGGATACGGTCGAACGTCGTGTCCTGTTCGTCCGCATTGATCTGGAAGCGCGCCAGCAGGCCGCGTTCCTGGACGACCGCATGTTGGCCGGCAACGCGCGGGGCGCATGGCTTGCGCTGGATGCATTACCGCCGCCACCTGTATCCATCCCGCCGCTGCATTTCATCTTCCACATCGGCCATTGCGGATCGACCTTGCTGAGTCGGCTGCTGCAGGGTTGGCCTGGCGTGCAATCACTGCGCGAACCCCTCCCGCTGCGTACCCTGGCCGAAGCGCGCCCAACACTCGCCCATCACGGCGCGGGCGTTTCGTCCACGCAATGGCACGGCCTGCTGCACAACTTGCTCGCGCTGTGGGCACGCCCATTGCCCGGCATCGACGTGACCACGCTCAAGGCAACCAGTAGTTGCAATGGATTGATCGAACCGATCCTCGCCACCGCGCCGGCATCACGGGCCATCCTGCTGGACATGCCCCTGGAACCCTACCTTGCCACGCTGTTCAAATCCCCGGACTCGGTGCGCGATGCCGCCGCCGCCGCCCCGGAGCGCTTTGCTTTCCTGCGCGGCGCGGTACACGACGAACTCCTGTCGCCGAATGCACGGTCACTGCCGCAGCTGTGCGCCATGGGCTGGCTGGCGGAACAGCTACGCTTCAGCGGACTGGCACGGGGTGAATACGCGTCGCGCGTAGTCCGGGTGCGTTTCGACGAACTGCTGCAGCAACCCGAACCGACCCTGCAGCGTATCGCCGCACATCTGGGCTGGTCGGAAGATGCGGTGCCGGCAGCGCTGGCGTCGCCCGCCTGGGGTCGCTACTCCAAGGCACAGGATCATGCGTACGATTCGGCGGATCGCGCCTTCGACCTGGACGAATCACGGCGACGACATGCGCCACATATCCGCGAGGGCCTGGATTTTGTGGCTTCCCTGCAACAACGCCATCCGCTGATGACCGACTTGCGATGACGCTCAAGGTATGAATAACCAACGCCGTCCGCGGTGAGTCTGTAGAGATTTCCATTCGTGGTGAGCTTGTCGAACCATGCTCTTGCGATAGATCCGCAGATAACATCAGCCTAGGCTTTCCGCGAAAAGCGTGGTTCGACACGCTCACCACGAACGGGTTTATCGACAGAGCCTGCCCCGGACTTGATCCGGGGCTCACCACGAACGGATCTCTTTAAAGAAAGCCAACCACGAACGGCATTCCTTGAAAGCTCTCCCCGAACGAATTCATATCCCGGTCGGTTTTAGGTATCCGCCCACATGCGGAACAGGTTGGTGCGCAGTGATTCCAGCAGCACCAGCAAACGCGGATCGCCGTTGCCCGCCAGCGCCCTGGCTTCCTCCAGCTGCACCAGCAGCTCGCGCTGTGACACATCCGCGACCCAGCTCTGCAGCCAGGTGATGGCGGCCAGGCGCACGCCGCGGGTCACCGGGGCAACCTGGTGGATGGTGGTCGACGGATACAGCAGCGCATCACCCGGCCGCAACTTGTAGCTCAGCGTTTCGCCACCCAGCTGGATGGTCAATTCACCGCCGTCATAGTCCCCCGGTTCGCTCAGGAATACGGTGCACGACAGGTCGCTGCGCATGGGTGGCGTCGACGGAAACAGCGCTTCGTCCACGTGCCAGCCGTAGGTCATGCCGGGCTCGTAGCGGACCACGGTGGTGCGCGCCATGTTGCGCGGTTGGGAAAAAACGCGCAGGTCGCCGTAGCGCACCAGGGCTTCGCGGGTGATCAGCGCGATGCGCGCATTGGCCGGGTCTTCCTGCGGCGCCTGCAGGTTCTGCTTCACGCCAGACGCGGGGTTGGTGATGCGGCCGTCGGCGAATCCGATCTGGGGAACCAGGGCGCGGACCTGTTCCAGGTCGGCGGCGCTGAGCACGTTTGGCAATACCCGGATCATCACGTTCTCCTCAAGATGGGTGATGATCGGCCATTCAGCCGCTGGCCGGCAAGCGCGGCCTGCACTAACAGGCTTTGAACATGCGTGGGTGGACACTGGCGGCATCGACACCCCCACGGAGCCGTATCCATGAGCAAATTCACCGTCATCACCGACCGCGCCATCGATTTCGTCAGCCAGGCCGGTTCGAACTTCAAGGACGCCATGCCCGATGCCGACAAGCTGTTGCAGACCGGCGCAGCGTTGGGCGCGATGAAGGCGGGCGGCAAAGTGGCGGCAACGTTCGTGCGTCGCAATCCGGCCTTCGTGGTCGCGGCGGCGGTGGGCGTGGGCGTGTTGGCCTACGCGGCCTACCGCAAGCGCAAGCGCGAGGGCTTGGATGCGCCCATCGACGGCAAGTCTACGCGCGTGCAAGCCAAGCGCATCGAAGGCAACGGCAAGGCGCGTGCACCGCGTGCGACCAGGAAGGCATCGGCACCCTCCGCCGAAGCGTGATCCGCTTTTTTGTGGTGCCGAACTTGCTCGGCAGCCCCTTGCATAGGATCAGCAGCTCCTTGCACAGGATCAAAAGCAGCCGAGCAAGCTCGGCTCTACGAGCGGCAGTCGCTCTTGCAGGTTGCGAGCATCCTGGGGAAGCGTAGGAGCGACGTAAGTCGCGAAGGGTCTTGCGCGGGAAAGCCGTCGCGACTTACGTCGCTCCCACAACGCTCGCATCGCTCTTGTAGTGCCGAGCTTGCTCGGTAGCTGTTGCCTTTGGATCAAAAGCAGCCGAGCAAGCTCGGCACTACAAGGGCAAAACATCGCGGGCAAGGCCCGCTCCTACACGGCTTTCCATTGGCCGGGTTGCAGGTCGTCTAGCGCGTAGTCTCCGATGGAGGCGCGCACCAATCGCAGCGTCGGCAGGCCGACGGCGGCGGTCATGCGCCGCACTTGGCGATTACGTCCCTCGTTGATCGTCAATTCAATCCACGCATCGGGCACGGTCTTGCGGAAGCGCACGGGTGGATCGCGTGGCCACAGCGAGGGCGGCGGTTCGATCAGCGTGGTGTTCGCGGGCAAGGTGCGGCCGTCGTTCAAGTCCACGCCGCCGCGCAGGGCTGCCAGTTGTGATTCGTCGGGGCTTCCTTCCACCTGTACCCAGTAGGTCTTGGGTTGCTTGTGGCGCGGATCGGTCAGGCGATGCGCCAGGTCGCCATCGTCGGTCAGCAGCAGCAAACCTTCGCTGTCGTAATCCAGGCGACCGGCGGCATAGACGTCTGGCGGCAAGCCGAATTCGGCCAGCGTGCGTCGCGGCGGCTCACTGCGATCAGTGAACTGGCAGAGGACGTTGAAGGGTTTGTTGAAGGCGATGAGCATGGGGAACAACGCCTGAATTAAGTTGTCCCAAAACCGGGCAATTTAGGATCCATGCGGTGGTACCTGAGCGATGTTGGCAAGATGCGCTCGAACTGACGCAATCGTGGGGAAGTACACGTTTCGCTCCAAGGATGCCAGTGTGGCCAAGCAATCCGACAGAGAGCTGAGATGGTTTGCTACGACCAAGCGATAGTCGCCACTACCAACAACGAACCCATCGCGGTGACAAGGAGTAAGTATCTCGGGCGCGAGCGCTACACCCGCCTCGTTCCAGAATCTCCAGCGACCATCTTCGACATCGATGCACTCGCAGTATGCGATGACGTCCGCAGCGTTGCCGAAAACCATCAGGCTTTTATCGTCGGTTGCAGCGGCAAAGATCATGGCGCCTAAGTAATTGTTTTCGGACAGATGGATCCCGGCTTTCGCCGGGATGACGCTATCTGGGGGGTCGCGACCTCCTGTCGAGAGGTCGCGGCTTCGTTTGGATTATTTACTTGCGGCGTCTTGGTTATCAATTCACCGGCTTCACGAAGCGCAAGGTCATGCGGTCGCTTTCGCCGATAGCCTTGTACTTCGCCGCATCGGCGGCGTCGTGGTTGTTGGAGGGTGGCAGGGTCCACACGCCGTTGGGGTGGTCCTTGGTATCCAAAGGATTAGCGTTGACCTCGCTCTTCGCTTCCAGCTTGAAGCCGGCGGCTTCGGCCATCGCAATGACCTGCGCTTCGCCCACGTAACCGCTCTTGTCTTCCACCGGCACGTCGGCCTTGGCGCGGTGCTCCACCACGCCGAGCACGCCACCCGGCTTCAGCACTTCGTAAAAACCCTTGAACATCCCTTCGGCCTGGCCGCCCATGCGCCAGTTGTGCACGTTGCGGAAGGTCAGCACCGTGTCCACGGAATCGGGTGCGCCGAATACCGGGGCGTTGGGCGCGAACAGCGTGACCTTGGCCTTGCCGTACTGCGCCGGGGATTCGTTGAACTTGGCCTCCAGCCGAGTCTTGCCGCGCTGGTAATACTCGCGGTCCTTGCCTTCGGGATACGCGCCCGGGTCGGCGACGCCCGCGAGGTATTGGCCACCATCGTGCAGGTAGGGTGCCAGGATTTCCGAATACCAACCGCCGCCGGGGGTGATCTCCAGAACCGTTTCGCCGGGAGTCACGCCGAAGAACGCCAGCGTCTCTGCAGGGTGGCGATAGGCATCGCGCGCGGCATTCGCCTCGCTGCGCCAGGAGCCCTTCAGCACGTTCGCCAATGCCGTGTTCGTTGCTTCGGTCGCTGCCGTTGCCGTTGGTGTCTGTGCAAAAGAAGAAACGGGAACGGCCAATGCAGCCAACACGCAAAGCGACAGGGAAAGACGGGTCATGTGCAAAACTCCACGTTGAAAGTGCGGCGAGCCTAGCACGCGACCCGTAAGGCGAGCGTCATCAATTGTGGGAGGGGCTTCAGCCCCGACGCTATTGCTTGAAAACAGGTTAAGAGCGTCGGGGCTGAAGCCCCTCCCACAGGGATCCAGCGGTTGGTGCTACGCCAGTCGCAATGAATCCGGGTAGGGCGGTGTGTCCGGGTATTCACCCTCACGCAGTTTCGCCTGCAGGTCGCGCCACCACTGCGCGCGGAACAGATCGCCATGCACGGCTTTCAACGCGGCCGCCTGTTCGGCCGGCAGGCCCAGGAACTGCGGGAAGCGTTCCGGGAATACATCCTTCGGCCCCACGTAGAACCACGGACCGTCGGACATTTCCTCTTCGTATGACGTCGCCTGCGGGTAATCGCGGAAGTTGCAGTCGGTGACCAGGCATACCTCGTCGTAGTCGTAGAACACCGCGCGTCCGTGCCGCGACATGCCGAAGTTCTTCAGCAGCATGTCGCCGGGGAAGATGTTGTTGCGCGCCATGTCCTTGATCGCCTGTCCGTAGTCGATCGCCGCCAGCCGTGCCGAGTCCGGTTTCTGTTCGCGCAGGTAGAGATTCAGCGGACGCAGGCGACGCTGCACGTAGGACAGGTGGATGATGAGGTCGTCGCCGTCCTCGGTGATGCCGTTGGCGCAACGCGTCACCAGCTCCTCCAGCAAGGCGGGCGAAAAACGCGTGCGCGGGAAGCGCAGGAAGCGATACGGCTGGGCGTCCAGCAACCGGCCCACGCGATCCAGGTGGAAGACCAGCGAGTACTTGCTCTCCACGTCGGCGCGGGTCATTTCCTTGGGATAGGCGAACGTATCGCGGATCACCTTGAACACCAGCGGATAGCTGGGCAGGGTGAACACGGCCATGACCATGCCAGGCGTACCTTCGGCATGCACCAGTTGTTCGTTGGGATTGCTGGCGAAATGACGGAAGAAGGTGCGGAAGCGTTCGGTCTTGCCCTGCTTGGCGCGGCCCAGCACGGTATAGATTTCGTCGATGGGTTTGTTGGGCAGGATGGTGCGCAGGAATACCACCGCATCGCCGACCGTGGCCAGGTCTGCGTGGAAATAGCTGCGCGAGTAACTGAATATCTGGGCGACATCGGCGCGCGCGGTCAGCACGGCTTCCACGCGCAGCTGGCCATTGTGGTTGACCAGCGCGATCACGCATGGAGTGAAGCGATGCTCGCCGAACACGCGGCCGATCAGGTACGCGCGGCGCTCGCGGTAGAACACGGTGTCCAGCAGTTCCACCGAGCGCACCGGGTTGTCGCCCCAGTGCGCCAGGTCGTCCTGCAGGCGTACTACTATCGCCGCTGCGCAGCGCGTGCGGTGTGCGTAAGGCACGTTGAAGTGGTAATCGCCCAGCACGCGCGCGAAGGTGTCGGTCGGTCGCAAATCCGAGATGGCGTAGCTGTGGCGCGCGACCGGATGGGTGATGGCATCGGTGGGCTCGATGTCCAGCGCCACGAATTCCACCGAGGCATCCACGCCGCTGGTCTTGAAGAAACGCCGAGTCAGGGTGTTGTAGAAGGTCTTGTACAGCTCGCGGTCGATCAGCCCGCCAATGCGCTTTTCATAAGCATCGCGGATCGCCGACCACAGGTCACGATCATGTGCCCGGCCCTGCAGCGTGGCTTGCAGGCGCAGCATGCACTCGGCGATGCACTGGTCGTACAGCTCGATGCGTTCCACCGCATCCTCGCGCGCCGCCGCCCAGTCACGCGTCTCGAAGCGCAGCTTGGCGCGGCGGGTGATATCGGCGAAGCGCGCGTGGTAATCGGCGAAAGCATCGCAGACGAGTTCTGCAATGTGATCAGGACAAAACATACGCCCGTCTTTGCCGCATTTACTTACGGCTTAAATGTGATTTCGTCTTAGATGAAAATTGAACCAGCTCAACGAAAGACCAGAATTCTCTTACATAAGAATAGGGATTTTCCTATCGACCCTAGATAAGAATACCCTCTAAATGGGGTGCAGCAGTCTTCTAAGAAACATTCAAGCCAAGGAAGGGCTAACTAATGAAGAAAAAAATGCTAATAGCATCATCTTTTACTCTGGTTGCAATTCTGATAATTCAGGACGTAAACAAGAAAGCCAATGCGGGTTGGGTGTCAACAGGACAGGAGTGTCGGACGGGCACAACAGTCGTAACGGGTCCTAATGGTGAAATTACAACTTCACAGGAAACATTTTGTTGGTCCGGCGCTGAATGGATCGATGAGAATCCATACGAAATTGTAGATTTCTATGACGGGGGATACGACCCAAATATCGGTTCTGCATGGGATTTCTATGATAGCAATCGCGATGGAAAGATGGATTGCTTCAAGAATGCAACAGATTCACCGGGCATTAGTTCACCCTACGGATATAGCAGTTGGCGAACGAACAATTGGCATTATGGAACCGATATAACATCCGGACTCCAAAATTATGGGCATGGCGCGACTGTTCGCGCAATATCTAGCGGAGTTGTAGGTGCTACTGGGACCCACAACGGAAACGGGAATTTTGTTCGTATCGACCATAACGATGGCTATTCTTCATATTACTTTCATCTGAATTCAATTGATGTTCGCGTAGGAACGCCGACCTTTCCTGGCGCCACGATAGGGACCATGAATTGCACGGGCTCATGCTTTGGGGGCGGGGTACAAAATTCGATAGCAGGTACGCATCTGCATATGGAGATACGCACATCACCATCCGCGACGCGCGATTCTGTTAACAAATCAACCACTATTGATCCGGCTGTGTATGCAGGGAGTTGCCAATGAGTATCTTTAGCAGAAATAAAGTCATGCTGGCCTTTGTTTTGTGCGTTGTTTCGCACAGCGCTAATGCGAAGGAAGTTTCCTTTACGTGCCAGGCTGAGCAGCCTTACGACATGGTTGCTTTCAAGCAGCGTGGTGCTGGCGACGTTATAGTTACCCGGCGTCATGGTGGCGACGATAAAATCGTATCTCTTAAAAAGGGCCGGCTATCTGAAGTAGTCACACCGGCGCATTCAAAAGGGAATGCCGTGGCTCTACCACTTGAAGTAGATGGCACTCCGCGAGTTTCGTTATTGCTCGGAAGCGAATATGTTGCGGAGCTCCCTGGCCGCTTCTACCATCTGTCCGGCGCACCCGGTAACGACACGTACCTGTTGACTACTTATCAAGAGGTGGGAAAAACCAGCATGGGCCACCAGATCCTCGCATCGCGTCGTGACGGAGTGCTGGGCGAGCGCAGCGGACCACTGACCTTAGAAGAGGGTGTCATGCCTCGTTACGAATTAAGTGAGGATGGGCGAGGAATGTATATGCGCCCGGATCCGAACTATGGCTCAGCAGCCATTGATGTTTGGGCCGCGGACGGATCGTTTCGCAAGCTCACTAGCTCGCATATAGAAGGTATTTCGTTCATTGACGTAGTGATGATGTCGCCGAATCGCGGGTTTGCACTAGCTGGCGGCCAGATTTTCTATCTGGACAATGGTCGATTCAGGGTGCTGAGCGCGTCAACCGACACCTTTTACGCGCAAGCGATGGAGATCGATTCCCGGGCTGGTCGCTTGCTGGTGAAGGGAAACGGTGGCTACGCCGTCTATCTGCTGGACGGCACGCGCGTATTTTCCTCAAAAGCTTATGCGACTAGAGGTCGGGCATTTACGCCGGCGGTAAAACTGGCGATAGACGGTAGCATTGGTGAATTCAGCGAGAACAAACTGATCTTTCGCGACAAGGCACAAGCCTATCAATCTGTTAGGACGCATTCCATGCCTTTCAAACAATGGCGTGACAGCGCATGCTTTACTGCAAACAGCATTGCTTATCGCGATCAGGATGGAACGCTCAAGATGCGTCGGTTTACGACTCCGTGATCGCAATTGCAACGCAGATGGCGAAACGCACGGGAGCGCAGGGCAGGTGGGACAATGCTCGCCTTACAGTGAAGTATTGCGGGCTCCCAAGCAATTCTAAGCAGGCATACTTTCCTGAAATCGATAAAAAAACGCCCGGCGGAAGCCGGGCGTTCTCGCATGACAAACAGACTGAATTCAAAGCTGCTTGATGATCTCGTCCGCGAACTCGCTGCACTTCACTTCGGTGGCGCCGTCCATCAGGCGGGCGAAGTCGTAGGTGACGCGCTTGTTGGCGATGGCCTTGTCGAGGCCGTTGATGATCGCATCGGCGGCTTCGGTCCAGCCCATGTAGCGCAGCATCATCTCGCCCGACAGGATCACCGAGCCCGGGTTGACCTTGTCCAGGTCCGCGTACTTCGGCGCGGTGCCGTGGGTGGCTTCGAACACGGCGTGGCCGGTCACGTAGTTGATGTTGGCGCCCGGCGCGATGCCGATGCCGCCAACCTGCGCGGCCAGTGCGTCGCTCAGGTAGTCGCCGTTGAGGTTCAGCGTCGCCGACACGTCGTATTCCTTCGGACGCAGCAGGATCTGCTGCAGGAAGGCGTCCGCAATCGCATCCTTGATGATGAGCCCTGCGCCCGGCTTGCCTTCGGGAATGACCATCCACGGACCGCCGTCCAGCTCGACCGCGCCGTAGAAATCGCGCGCGACCTGGTAGCCCCAGTCACGGAAGCCACCCTCGGTGTACTTCATGATGTTGCCCTTGTGCACCAGGGTCACCGACTTGCGCTTGTTCTCGATCGCGTAGCCGATTGCGCTGTGCACCAGGCGTTCGGTGCCCAGGCGGCTGACCGGCTTGATGCCCAGGCCGACTTCCACCGTCATGTCGCGATGCGGCGCGCCGATGCCTTCCAGCGCCTTCTGCCACTCGTCCACTTTTTCCTGCGTTCCGAAGCGGATCTTGCTGAAGGGCTGCGGGAATTCTTTCTGGATGAAGTCCAGCACCTTCTGCGCTTCGGCGCTGCCGCCGGCCCATTCGATGCCGGCGTAGATGTCCTCGGTGTTCTCGCGGAAGATCACCATGTCCACGTCGCCCGGCTTCTTCACCGGCGAAGGCACGCCTTCGAACCAGCGCACCGGGCGCAGGCAGACGTACAGGTCCAGCATCTGGCGCAGTGCCACGTTGAGCGAGCGGATGCCGCCGCCGACGGGCGTGGTCAGCGGGCCCTTGATGCTCACCAGGTAATCGCGGCAGGCCTGCACGGTGGAATCCGGCAGCCAGTTGCCGTAGTTGTTGTTGGCTTTTTCGCCGGCGAAGACTTCCAGCCAGTGGATTTTCTTCGCGCCGCCGTAGGCTTTCTCCACCGCCGCGTCGAGCACGCGCACCGAGGCGCGCCAGATGTCGGGGCCGGTGCCATCGCCTTCGATGAAGGGAATGATGGGGTGGTTGGGCACGTTGAGCTTGCCGCCACTGATGGTGATCTTCTCGCCGCCGACCGGCGGGGTAAGTACGGGTTCTGCCATTGGGTTGCTCCCGGGGGTTGGATCAGGGCGCGTCGCCGATGCGGCGCGCATGCGTGGATAGCGGACCGGCATTGTCGCCGGTCGCGGCGTGGAGGGCAAAGGCGACGTTTGTCGCGGGACAGCTTGTTGTGTGGGATGAACTGGAAGCGTCCCGAAGAGCGTCCCTCTCCCCTTGAGGAAGAGGCTGGCCGACAGGCCGGGAGAGGGGCTGCCGGAGCCTGTTTTCGTCCAGCCTTCACGGTGTGTCGAGTGTGGGAATCAGTGCAGAACGCCCACACGCAACGCATATGCTTGAACTGAATAGTCACAGGCTCCGACCCACCCCTCTCCCGCCTGTCGGCACCCTCTCCCACAAGGGGAGAGGGGCGTCTTCTACAGGTTTCCCCTGCTGCGGGATAAAAAAAAGGGCGCGGAGTGATCCGCGCCCGTGCTTGCCCACAAAGTGGGAGAGAGGTTCTGGGAAGAAGTCGAGGATTACTTGACTTCGATTTCCTGGGTCATGCCGGCCGGCTGGCCGTTCACGGTCACGTCGACCTTGTACTTGCCGACCGGCCACGGATTGGTGTTGCTGAAGGTGACGTTGGTGGTGCCGGCGTCTTCAGCCATCACATTGGCCGTCTGTTGGCCGGCGACCTGGCCGTCCTGGAAGGTCAGCTTGGCATCGATGGCGGCGTTAGCCGCGGTGGCGGCATCGGTCTTCACGGAGACAATGATCTTGTCCTTGGTGCCGAAAGTGCTGACGGCCGCGACGGAGCGGTCGGTGCCGGCGGCGTTACCCACGGTGACGCTGGTGGCGCTGACGGGTGCCGGGGCGGTTTCGACCGGTGCCGGTGCTGGCTCAGCTACGACCGGCGGGGGAACTACTACGGCTTCTTCCTTCTTCTTGCAGCCGGCCAGGGCAACGGTGCCGGCCAGGGCGATGATCAGGGCATATGAGATTCGATTGAGCTTCATGGTGTCAGTCCTTGAAATGAATTTGTTTTGAAGAGGATGGTTCGAGGCGGGATGCGGACGCTGCGGTCAATCCGCGTCGGCGTCGCCAGCTTCTGCGGCGGGCGGCAACTTGATCACCTGGCCGGGGAAAATGCGATCCGGATTTTCGATAGTGTCGCGGTTGGCCTCGAAGATCTCCCTCCAGGCGCCGGCACGGCCAAGCTGTTCCTTGGCGATCTTGGAAAGCGTGTCGCCGCTCTCGACGGTGTAAGTGCGCTCGCCGACAATTTCTTCAGTGCTGTCCACGGTGGCGGTCACGCCGGAGAAATCGGCAGCTTTCTGCTCGGTGCTGTCGACGGTAGCGGTGACACCGGAAAAATCGGCTTTCTTTTCAGTACTCATGGGGGGCTCCTCCCTGAGGGGTGTGTTCTCGGGGGGCCAACGTTACACACGTCGCGTTAATAATTCATCGCTTGCGCGTGAAACCTTAGTTTCGTTATTCGGCAACCTACTGGCGGATTTCACGGCGCGCCAACGGGGCCGCAAAACCGGGCGTCGCTCGCCATGGATTGATGTCCAGTCCGCCGCGCCGGGTGTAGCGCGCTTCCACCGACAGGGCGCGCGGTGCGCAACGCGCGGAAACATCCTGAAAAATGCGCTCGACGCACTGTTCATGGAACTCGGCGTGGTCGCGGAAACTCACCAGGTAGCGCAGCAGTCCGGCGCGGTCGATGCGTGGGCCGCGGTAGGCCAGCACCAGGCTGGCCCAGTCGGGCTGGCCAGTGACCGGGCAATTGGACTTGAGTAAATGTGAGACCAATAACTCTTCGACAAGATGCGCAGGATCCGCCGACAGATAGCCGGCATTGGGCGGACCGTAGTCGTCGATGTCCAGGTCCAGCAGATCGATCAGTTCGCCGGCCGTCTGGTCGTCCGTCGCCGGCAGTCCGAATGCGACGGAGACCTCGTCGCCTGCGCGCGCCGACAGGTCGTTGGCAATGCGTTCGCGCACGGCTTCGGCGCTGTTGAAGCGTTCGGCATTCAAGGAATTGAGATAGAGCTTGAGCGACTTGGATTCGATCAGGTGGGGCGAGGTGCACGGCACCGTCAGTGTCGCGGTCCCCACGCAGGGCTTGCCGCGTGCGTCCAGCCAGCTGAGTTCGTAGGCGTGCCAGCGGTCATGGCCGATGAACGGGAGCGCGGATGCATCGATGCCGATGTCGTTGCGCCCCGAGGCACGCGGGATGGGGAACAGCAATCCCGCGTCGTAGGTCGAGGGATAGGCGACGTCACGGCCCAGGCTGGAGTCTTCGGGAGTATTCATGCGCGCAGTTTAGCGGGGCGCGGGTTATGGGGAGGTGGTGGGGCTGGATTTTCCGTGTCGCATTTGCTGGTTGTTTTCAACAGCCGTCACTACGACCTGTGCCAGCCAACAGCCCCACGACAACGGCAACTATGATAAGCACAACGCCAAGGGTAAATAGCACGCCGGCGAGAATGTCTATACCAAGTAACCAGTCTCAAATTACTGAGAGGTCATTAGCTTCAGCCGCCAGCGAAAGAAGGCCAGAAGCAGCGGCAACTATCCAGCAAGCAAGTACAACTCCTTTAATTATTGATAGGTACGCGGCATCGGACACTACGAGCATGGAATCTAGTACATGAATTAAGTCGCCCCGTTGTGGGCTCGGCTTCAATGAATTATTAGGTGCCGCCCGGGTTTACTTGGAGCAGCGCCATCTGTCCACTTGGTCGAACAGCCTTGAATCCAATTGCATCAACTGATGTTCGTTTGGAACTGGAGCCTTGGAGATGAATCGATACTCAAGGGCATAAGCATTGCCCCGGATGTAGCGACTACAGCCATACTCTCCTGCCTTTCCAAGGCCGGCGGACCGCACGAAATTTTCGATCTCCGTGCAGGAAACGACAAGTCGATCTCTATCATTCAGTTGCTTGTTTGGATAGCTGGGGTCGTAGCGCCTCCAAACGAACCACTCATCCCAAACACTTTTGCTCGAAACGACCAGCATCTGCGTGGAAGGGTCGATGGAGTACTGTGCTGTTGGGTCAGCCGCCACGGCCGCAAAGACTGCAGCATCCTTTAGTTCGCTCCACGCCACGTTTCGCTTGACCGAAAGGGACTCAACATCTGCGCTTATGAACTCTCTTGGCAATGTGCATTCAGCTTGATCCTGCTGGGCCAGGCGGTGGCAGCCGCCGAACGAAAATCCGCTCGGCGTTCCAGGCTCATCTTCTGGAACAAACCAAACCCCAGGAGAGATGTAGCCCTTCTTTGGTACACAGAACTCTGAATCGACGCCGTCCACGGAAAATCGATCTGCCTCGCTACAGGATGCAAGCAGAATAACGGTCAGCAACAGGGGTTTTGGGGGGATGCGCATAGATACCCGTTGGCACCTAACTCTTATTTACGTCACAAGTGCAGAAAAGCTCGCGGCAGGACGCCGCACCCACGATCACGATTGCGGCGGCTTTCCATGCAGATAATCCAAACTGACCTGCATCAACGCACGGAAACCCACGTCCAACGCCTTCTCATCCAGCAGGAACTGCGGTGAATGGTTGTTGGCTACGGTCGACAGGTCCGTGCCCTTGGCGGTGGAGCCGACGAAGAAGAACATCGAAGGCGCGACCTCCCCGAACAGCGAGAAATCCTCCGAGCCCATCTGCAGCGGCGGTTCGTACACGTTGTCCTTGCCGACCACGGCCTGCAAGCTGGGCAGCATGCGTGCGGTGAGCGCGGGATCATTGATGGTGACCGGATAACCCTCACTGTCCGGCACGTTGGCTTCCACAGTGGCGCCGTGGGCGGCGGCGACATGCTCGGATACGTTGCGCAGGTCGGCGAAGATCTTTTCGCGCATGCCGGCATCGAAGGTGCGGATGGTGCCCACCACTTCCACGTCGTCGGGAATGATGTTGTAGCGGATGCCGCCCTTGATGGAGCCGAAGGTGACCACCGCTGGCAGCTTGGCGATGTTGGTGCGGCGGGAAACAATGGTCTGCGCCGTGCCGATCAGGTCCGCGGTCGCCACGATCGGATCGATGCCGCCCCACGGTGCCGAACCATGGGTCTGCCGGCCGATGACCTTGATGCTGAAACGGTCCGACGCCGCCATCAGCGGACCACCGCGCACCGCGATCTGCCCGGCCTGTACGGTCGCGAACACATGCAGCCCGAAGATGGCTTCAGGCTTGAAGTCCTTGAACAAGCCATCCTTCAGCATCGAACCTGCGCCGCCTTCGCCTTCCTCGGCGGGCTGAAAGACCAGCATCACCTGGCCCGGCAAATCTTTTTGCATCGCCACCAGCGCCTCGGCCACGCCCATCAGGATGCCGGTGTGCGCGTCATGGCCACAGGCGTGCATGACGCCGACGGTTTCGCCACGGAACGTGGTGGTTACCTTCGAGGCGTAGGGCAGGCCGGTTTTCTCGGTGACCGGCAGCGCGTCCATGTCGGCGCGCAGCGCGATCTTCGGACCGGGCTTGCCGCCTTCGATGATGGCCACCACGCCATGGCCACCCATCGACACCGGCTTCAGGCCCAGTGCGCGCAGGTGCTCGGTCACCTTGGCGGCGGTGCGCTCCTCGTGCAGGGACAGCTCCGGGTTTGCGTGGAAGTCACGGCGCCAGGCCACCACTTTCTGTTCCAGCGCCTGCGCGGCGGCGGTGACCTCGGATCGTTGCGCGTCCTGTGCGTGCGAAAGCATCGGGAGCGCAGCCAGCAGGGCGAGGGTCAGGGCGGTGACGTGGCGACGGGCCATGGGAAGTTTCCGTAGAGGGCAAACATTGATAGTAGCGTCTGAAGCGGGCCTCCGGTTCCTGTAGGAGCTGCGCAAGCTGCGACCGGGACAAACGTGCGCACGAAATTATTCCGGCAGCGGATGATTTGCGGTCGCAGCTTGCGTAGCTCCTACAGGGGTATGGCGAGGCTCGCATTCGCACGTCTGGCATGCGACGCTGCGCGCGCACTCAGCGAGGACGCCCATGCAGCCCGATTCCCTTGGCAACTCCAAACCACTACAAGGCGATGCCGCCCTGATCCGTGCGGTCGGCTCGCTCGCGTTGACCGCGGCGGTGATCAACAGCATCGTCGGCGGCGGCATCTTCAAGATGCCGGCGTCGTTGTCTTCCCAGCTCGGCGCGGCCGCGCCACTCGCCCTGGTCGCCGGTGCGCTCGCCATCATCCCGGTGGCCCTGTGCTTCGCCGCCATCGGCAGCCGCGCAACTACGACGGGTGGGCCTTACACCTATCTGGGCGCGGTGTTCGGGCCGTTCGCCGGCTTCCTCGCCGGGGCCTTGATGTGGATCAGCAACGTGGCGTCCAGCGCGGGCGTGGCCGCGGCGTTCTCGGTGCAGATGGCGAACCTGGTGCCCTGGTTCGCGCAACCGCTGCCGCGCGCCGGATTGCTCACCGCGTTGTACCTGTCCATCTATGTGCTCAATGCGTACGGCGTGAAACTCGGTGCACGCGCCATCACCGTGCTCGCCGCGTTGAAGTTGACGCCGTTGTTCCTGCTGGTGGCCGTGGGCCTGTTTTTCGTGGACTGGTCGGAAGTGAGTTTCAGCATCGGTGCGGTGCCGTCGTGGGCGGCGCTGGGTACCGGCATGGTGCTGGTGATGTTCGCGTATTCCGGCATGGAAACCGCACTGGTGCCGTCGGGCGAAGTGCAGGATCCCTCGCGCAACGTTCCGCGCGCGACCATGGCGGCGATCCTGCTGGTCGTGCTGCTGTACTTGGGACTGCAGATCGTCGGCCAGGGTGTGCTCGGCGCCGGACTCGCAAAGAGTGGCGTGCCGATTGCCGATACCGCGGGCGCGCTGTGGGAACCGGCGCGCGTGCTGCTGCTGGTGACTGCATGCATCTCGATGGCGGGCTTCCTGCTCGGCAACCTGCTGGGCTCATCGCGGGTGCTGTTCGCACTCGGACGTGACGGCTACCTGCCAAATGCCTTTGCGCGCGTGAGCGCCACGCATCGCGTGCCTTTGCTGTCCCTTGCCTTGCACGCAGGATTGGCATGGTTGCTCGCCATCGCCGGCAGCTTCGATACGCTGGCCTTGATTTCCGGCGGCGCGATCTGCCTGGTGTATGCGCTGGTCAGCCTGGCGGCGTGGCGCGGGCAAGCCATCGACCTGCGCGGACACGGCACGCCTTTCGTGCTGTGGGGTGGCCCGCTGGTGCCTTTCCTCGGCATGCTTGCCATGGTGTTGATCGTCACCACCCTGAGCAGCAAGGAATGGCTGGCAATTGGCGTCGCGCTGGCGGCGCTGGTGCTGATGTATGCGGTGGTGCGGATGCGGAAGCCACGCAAGGCTTGAAGAACCATCGTCATCCCAGCGAACGCTGGGATCCATTTTGACGTTGCTCTTGCCTTTGACTCCACCAGCATCCGACTAAGATCAAGATGGGTCCCAGCGTTCGCTGGGATGACGGTGAAATTGAATCTTTCAGCGAAACACCACCGTCCTGTGTCCGTTCAACAGGATGCGGTGCTCCACGTGCCGGCGCACGGCGCGGGCCAGTACTTGCGATTCAGTGTCGCTGCCCACGCGTACCAGTTCCTTCGGGGTCATCGCGTGGTCCACGCGGGCGATGTCCTGCTCGATGATGGGGCCTTCGTCCAGGTCGCGGGTCACGTAGTGCGCGGTGGCGCCGATGATCTTTACCCCGCGCTGGTGCGCCTGGTGATAGGGCTTGGCACCCTTGAAGCTGGGCAGGAAGCTGTGGTGGATGTTGATGGCACGCCCGGCCAGCGCATCGCACAGTTCCGGTGACAGGATCTGCATGTAGCGCGCCAGTACCACCAGGTCGATGCGCTCGCTTTCCAGCAGGTCGACGATCTGCTGTTCCTGCGCCGCCTTGGTCGCCGCCGTCACCGGCAGGTGGTGGAACGGAACCCCATACGAATCCGCCAGCGCGGCGAAGTCTCCATGGTTGGAGACGACGCCGGCGATATCCACCGGCAACTGGCGACTGTGCGCGCGAAATAGCAAGTCGTTGAGGCAATGGCCTTGCTTGCTGACCAGGACCAGCAGGCGCGCGCGTCGGCGCGCATCGTGGATCTGCCAATCCATGCCGAACGTATCCGCCAGCGAAGCAAAGCCTTCCTGCAGCAACTCGCTTTCCGCCAAGCTTGGCACGTCGAAATGCACGCGCAGGAAGAAGCGCTGCGTTTCCTCGTCGCCAAACTGCTGTGCGTCCAGGATGTTGCAGCCGAGTTCGTACAACAGCCCGGTCACGCGGTAGACGATGCCGGTGCGGTCGGGGCAGGACAGGGTGAGGATGTAGTCGGGGCGCATGAGGGAATACTAGCCGCTACCGTACCGGGATTTGCAGACCCGAGCGAGTTGGATATCTATTTGCTTTTGTGGGAGGGGCTTCAGTCCCGACGCTCTTTGCGAAAAGCTGTCGGGGCTGAAGCCCCTCCCACAAAAGCAAAAGCACCGCGAAGCGGGCGCTCAGAGATCGTAGGACAGCAGGTCGTATCCCGTCGCCGCACGCACGACGCGCTGGTGTACGAAGGAGCCGCTGCCGCCGTTGGTCAGCACCACGATGCCGCGTTGGCGTGCCGCATCACCGACGGCGAAATTCTTGAAGATGTCGCCGTTGCTGCCCGAGTGGTAGAACACCGATCCGTCCGGGGTCGCCTCCATGTTCCAGCCCAGGCCTTTCTCCGTCCATCGGCCAGGAATCTTGATCTGCGGCGTCAGCATCGCCTGCCGCGTGGCCTCGGTGATTTCCCAGGGGGCACGCTGCTTGCGCGTCATCACCAGGGTCAGGAAGGTCGCGTAGTCCTGCACCGTGGTGCGCAGGCTGGCGGCCGCGTTGGCGACGATATCGCCCGGCCACGTCACCAGTCCCGCGGGTGCCAGCGCCATCACCTCCGGCAATGCACGCGCGGCATCCTCGTACTTCCACGAAGACAAAGACTTGCCCCAGCGATCGGCCACCTGCTGGGCGATGCTCCATTGCTCGCGGAACATCTGCGGCGGCATGCCTGGTTCCGATGCGTCGTGTCGGCGATGGCCGTAGACCGAACGTTCAGCCAGGTCCGCACTCCAGGTGTAGCTGCTGTCCTTCATCCCGGCCGGCCCGAACAGGTTCGCCTGCATCGATTCGTCCAGGCTCTGGCCGGTGATGGTTTCCACCGCCAGTTGCAGCCAGAAGATCGCCTCTCCCGAATAGTCGATGCGCGCGCTCGGCTTGACCATCGGCACCAGTTTTTCCGTCGCCGGCGACTTGCGCCAGTTCGGCAGGCCGGTGGTATGGCGCAGCACGTCACGCGCGGTGATCAAGTCGATCCACGGATGCTCGGCCAGGTAATCCATGCGCCGGTACTGCACCAGCGGGCGATCAAGATCGATCAGTCCCTGATCCACTAATTGCAGCACCAGGTAGGCGAAGACCGGTTTGCTCAACGAGGCGGTTTCGAACACCGTGCGTGCATCCACCGGTGCGCGGGTCTGTGCGTTGGTCACGCCGAAGGGACGGCTCCACACCACTTCACCGCCGTCGACTACGGCGATGCCCACGCCAGGCACGGCAAACGCCTGCATGATCCGCGGCAGCTGCGCGAGGAAGTCGTCCGACGGAATCCACGGATCGGATGATTTGCGACATGTGGACGCCAAGACATCCAATGGGATGAAAGTCGCCATGCCCATAGCTGCACTTGCAGCAAGGAAGCGACGCCGGTCTTTTGAAGGCAACGAAGGACAGATAGGCATTGATGCATTGGACAGGTTTACAGCCGACGCATCAAGCCCATCGCAAGACGACTGTGGGAGCGACGTAAGTCGCGAAGCAGGGAATCTCGAAATGCCCAACAGCTTCGCGACTCACGTCGCTCCCACAAAAGCGGCATCAGAACGCGTGGTCGAAGCCTACTTCGCCCTGGACACCGACCTGGTAGGCGGAGACGCGGCGCTCGAAGAAATTGGTGAGTTCCTGCACGTCCTGCAGGTCCATGAACGGGAACGGGTTGCTGCTGCCGAAATGTTTCGGCATGCCGAGCTGGGCCATGCGCTGGTCGGCGCAGTATTCCAGGTACTGGCGCATGTCCTTGATCGACAACCCGGCGACGCCGCCGCTCAACGTGTCTTCAGCGAAGGCGACTTCGCAGTCCACCGCTTCAGACATCATCTGCACGACCTGCGCCTTGAGGTCGTCGTCGAAGAGGTCGGGTTCTTCTTCGCGTGCAGTGCGGATGACTTCGAAAGCGAACGCCATGTGCGCGCTTTCGTCGCGGAACACCCAGTTGGTACCGCTGGCCAGACCGTGCAGCAGTCCGCGCGAACGCAGGTAGTACACGTAGGCGAAGGCGCCGAAGAAGAACAGGCCTTCGATGCAGCCGGCGAAGCAAACCATGTTCAAGAGGAACTGGCGGCGTTGTTCGCGCGTCTCGATGCGCTGCACGTCCTGCAGCGAGTCGATCCACTTGAAGCAGAACTCAGCCTTACGCCGGATCGACGGGATGTTCTCCACCGCGGCGAAGGCCTTGGCGCGCTCGTTCGGGTCGGGCAGGTAGGTATCCAGCAGGGTAAGGTAGAACTGCACGTGCAGCGCTTCCTCGTACAACTGCCGCGACAGGTACATGCGCGCTTCCGGCGCGTTGATGTGCTGGTATAGGTTCAGCACCAGGTTGTTGGACACGATCGAATCACCGGTGGCGAAGAACGCGATCAGGCGTTCGATCAAATGCCGCTCGGCCGGCCCGAACTTGTTCTTCAGGTCGTTGGTGTCGAGCGAGAAATCGACCTCCTCCACCGTCCATGTATTGCGGATGGCATCGCGATACATGTCGTAGAACTGCGGGTAGCGCATGGGGCGCAGGGTGAGTTCGAAGCCGGGGGAGAGGAGGCCAGGAGTGAGCGGAGAGGAGTGAGGAGTGAGCAGGGTGATGTCTGACATGAAAGGAGGATTCCGCTGATGGAACGAGCAACATGGGCAAACCATGCTGGAAGAAGGAGGTGGATATGCACTACATGGAAACAACGTTGTGGAACAAGGCAATGAAGCTGGCTGAACTGACATGCCAAAGCGTGGTGCGGTTGCCTGGTGAAGAGCGTTACGGGATCCGGTTGCAGATCACGCGTGCCGCGGTATCCGTGGCCAGTAACATCGCGGAGGGTTGGACGCGTGAATCGAAGAAGGAAAGAGCTCATTTTCTCGCCATAGCACATGGATCCCTTTCGGAACTCCATACCCAACTATTGCTGTGTGGCCGGCTAGGTTGGTTGCCGCAGGAAATCCTGCAGACCCCAATGGGTTTGATCGACGAGATCAGCAGGATGCTGACGACGCTCCGCCAGCGATCCCGCAGCACCTGAGCAACGCCTCTTCCTCACTCCTCACTCCTCTCTGCTCACTCCCGCCTCACTGACACGCCTCGCAACTCTCCGGATTCTCCAGCGAGCAGCTCACGGCTTCGACTGGCGTGTAGGCAGGGTTGGGTGCGGCAGCGGTGGCATTGCCCAGCGTGGTCTTGGCAATCTTTGTCGCCGGACGCGAACGCAGGTAGTACGTCGTCTTGATGCCCTTCTTCCACGCGTACATGTACATGGACGACATCGCGCCGATGTTCGGGCTTTCCATGAACAGGTTGAGCGAGGCGGACTGGTCGATGAAGGCGCCGCGGTCGGCGGCCATGTCGATCAGCGAGCGCATCGGCACTTCCCAGGTGGTGCGATAGATGTCGCGCAGCGCTTGTGGAATACGAGCCACACCCTGGATCGAACCTTCGGCCTGCTTGATCTCGTCGCGTACTTCAGGCGTCCACATGCCCAGCTTCTTCAGCTCCACCACCAGGTAGCGGTTGACCTGCAGGAAGTCACCGGACAGCGTTTCGCGCTTGAACAGGTTGCTGGTCTGCGGCTCCACGCATTCGTAGCAGCCGGCGATCGAGGCGATGGTCGCGGTTGGAGCAATGGCGATCAGCAACGAATTGCGCAGGCCGCTTTCGATGACGCGCTCGCGCAGCGTTTCCCAGCGGTCGCGATCGGCGGGCTCGACGCCCCAGGCTTCGAACTGGAACTCACCCGCCGCCGCGCGCGTCTCGTGGAAGGAAGGATGCCTACCGCGCTCTTCCGCCAGCTCGACTGACGTTTCCAGTGCGTGGTAGTAAATCGTCTCCGCGATCTTCGCCGACAGCGAGCGTGCCTCGGCACTGTCGAACGGCAAGCGCAGTTTGAAGAACACATCTTGCAGGCCCATCACGCCCAGCCCGACCGGGCGCCAGCGCAGGTTGCCGCGGCGCGCGGTCTCGATGGGATAGAAGTTCAGGTCGATCACGCGGTCCAGCTGGCGCACGGCCAGCCGCACGGTTTCGGCCAGCTTGTCGAAATCAAAGAGGGAATCCTCGTCCAGGTGATGGCTCAGGTTGATCGAGCCCAGGTTGCACACCGCGGTTTCTTCCGCCGAGGTGACTTCCAGGATTTCCGTGCACAGGTTGGACAGGTGGATGACGTTGCCGGCTTTCGCAGTCTGGTTGCTGGCGCGGTTGCACTTGTCCTTGAAGGTCATCCAGCCGTTGCCGGTCTGCGCCAGGGTGCGCATCATGCGGCTGTACAGTTCGCGCGCCTTGATCGACTTGGTGGCCTTGCCCTGCATTTCGGCCTGTTCGTACGCATGTTCGAAGTCATCGCCGAACAGGTCAGTGAATTCCGGCACCACGCGCGGGTCGAACAGCGACCAGTCGGCATCGGCTTCCACGCGCTTCATGAAAAGATCGGGAATCCAGTTCGCAAGATTCAGGTTGTGCGTGCGTCGTGCCTCGTCGCCGGTGTTGTCGCGCAACTCCAGGAATTCTTCCACGTCCGCGTGCCACGGCTCCAGGTACACGCAGGCCGCGCCCTTGCGCTTGCCGCCCTGGTTCACTGCCGCAACCGAGGAATCCAGCGTCTTCAACCACGGCACGATGCCGTTGGAATGGCCGTTGGTGGACTTGATCAGCGAGCCGCGCGAACGCACGCGGGTGAAGCTGACGCCAATGCCGCCGCTGAACTTGGACAGCTGCGCGATGTCGCCGTACTTCTGGTAGATCGACTCCAGCGAATCGATCGGCGAATCCAGCAAGAAGCAGCTCGAGAGCTGCTCATGCGTTGTGCCGGCGTTGAACAGCGTCGGCGAACTCGGCAGGTAATCCAGGTTGCCCATGCGCCGGTACAGCGCCAAAGCTTCCGGCACGTCTTCGCTCAAGGCGCAGGCGATGCGCAGGAAGAATTGCTGCGGGGTCTCGATGACCTTGCGCGTGTGCGGGTGGCGCAGCAGGTAGCGGTCGTACAGGGTGCGCAGGCCGAAGTAGTCGAAGCGGCGATCCAGCGAGGCATCCAGCGCATCGTTCAACTTGCGTGCGTTGGTCTGCACGAAGCCGAGCAGGCGGTCGTTGATCAGGCCGACTTCGTGGCCGCGCAGGATCGATTGCGAGAACGCATGGATTTCCTGGCCCGTCACTTCCTTGGTGATGGTGTCGGCCAGCAGGCGCGCGGCGAGGCGGCTGTATTCGGGTTCTTCCGCCGTCAGCAGCGCAGCAGTGCGGATGGAAAGTTCATCCAGCTCGCGGGTGGTCGCGCCGTTGTAGAGGCCGCTGATGGTGCGCGTGGCCACGCGCATCGGGTCCACGGCGTGCAGGCCTTCGCAATTGCGCTGCACGGCGCGCACGATCTTGTTGAGGTCCACCGGTTCCTGGCTGCCGTTGCGCTTGGTCACGCTCATCGCGGTGGCAGTGGGGGGTGGAGTCAGCAGGAAGCCCGAAGCGCTGTCGGGATGCAATGTGGGAGGGGCTTTAGCCCCGACTTCGTCAGCGGTCGTGGTGTCGGGACTGAAGTCCCTCCCACAGGAAAGATCGATGGGGTGTGTGGACATGCTTTTCTCCATGCGTGATGCACGCGGCGGCCCGTCCCTCGCAGGCAGCGCAGGCCTTGTGCCTCGCAGGATGGGAAAGCGGCGTCGCAGGCAGCGCGACAACTGTCGCCCGCCTTGCGTCACCAGCCTGTCTCCCCCCGGAGATTCCGCGGCCGGCACCGCGCGGTGTGCTTCGCGCGGCTGTCGGCAGGTCTTCGGACTCGTGGACTTGGGGCTAGGAACGAGTGGAGAGGAGTGAGAAGTGAGTAAAAGCTCGCGCTTCCCCTCTCACTCCTCACTCCTCTACGCTCACTCCTAGCCCTCTTCCTAGGCCGCTGCTTCCCAGTGCCTGTGCACCAGTGCGTATCGCGACTTCGTTTCCACCTACCGCTGCGGGGCAGTGCCGGGATGGGTTCTTGCGAACCGCACCGGCTTCCCTTTTCATCCGGAGGCGCTAACCGCCGGAACCGACGACCACAACATAATGTGGTTTCTTAAATTCGTCAACACGATATGTGGAGGTGATGGAGAAGTGAGTGGAGAGGAGTGAGGAGTGAGTGCACAAGCCAGAGCATTTTTATCTACTCACTCCTCACTCCTCTCCACTCACTCCTCGTACAAAGTCCGCGCTGGTCAACCCATGCAATGAGCGTGCGTTTGATTTGCAATGCATGTGGCCCGCCGTGATCGGGTTGCTGCAAACCCGGAGCGTGCAGATGAAGCGGTCATTCGCAATTGCAGTGGTGTTGGCCTGCGTGGCCACGACGGTCCTCCACGCGAGTGCGCGGAATGTTCGCGAGCGCATCGCTGCTGCGCGCGCCGCATCGGTATTTCCAGGAAAGCCACCCGTCGTGCCCGCAGGCACGCGCGTGCTGCGCGATGTCAGTTACGGCGCGGATCCACGGCAGAGATTCGATGTCTATTTGCCTGCGGTGACGAAAGACGCACCGGTGATCCTGTTCGTGCATGGCGGTGGCTGGGCCAATGGCAACAAGGACAATCCGGGCATCGTGGAAGACAAGGCGGCGCATTGGCTGCCCAAGGGCTACGTACTGGTGTCCACCAACTATCGCATGCGCCCGGATACCGCCCCGTTGGACCAGGCCCGCGACGTAGCGCGTGCGCTGGCGGAAGTGCAGCAGCGCGCGCCGCAGTGGAATGCCAATCCCGCGCAGGTGACGCTGATGGGTCATTCCGCCGGCGCGCACCTGGTGGTGCTGGTCGGTGCCTCCAGCAATTTGTGGCGCGAAGCCGGCGCGTCGCGCCCACTGGGCGTGGTCTCGCTGGACAGCGGTGCGCTGGACGTTCCGAAGACAATGAAACGGCCACCGTTGCCCGGTATCTACGAACGCGCGTTCGGCGACAACCCGGCTGACTGGATCGCGGCTTCGCCACACCACCAACTCACCGCGGACGCGGCTCCCATGCTGGTGGTGTGTTCCAGCCGTCGCAGGGACGTGTGTGCGCAAAGCGAGGCGTTTAAAAATAAGGCCGCGTCATTGGGCGTGCGCGTGCAGGTGTTGCCGCAAGACCTCTCGCACGCGGAGATCAATCGCGACCTTGGGAAGGCGTCGGCGTATACCGAAGCGGTGGATGCGTTCCTGCAGGATCTGCAGGTTACTCCGCCGTAGTCGGATCGATGATCGAGCTGACCGCGGAGACGCGGTTGGCCGGGAAGCCGCCTTGCCTGGCGTGCTCGCGGACCATCTCCTCGTTCGGCGCGATGTAGATGCAATACACCTTGTCGGCAGTGACGTAACTGTGCAGCCACTGGATCTGCGGGCCCATGTTGCCGAGCACGCCGCATGACGTCTGCGAAATGCCCCTCAGCTCTGCAGGCGACAAGTTTCCCGCACCGGGGATGTCGCGTTCGATCACGTACTTGGGCATGGCCGTTTCCTCGCTGGTTGAGGCAGCGGGGCTGCCTCGCAACCAGACCAACGCGGCGAGGGCATACGATCGGCCGTCGCTTCGGGCCCGCGAGGAATCAGGCCTTGTGCCCGCTCGCCAGGTATTCCGCGCTCTGCATCTCGATCAGGCGCGAGGCGGTGCGCTCGAAGGCGCCCTGCAGGCGCGTGCCCGAGTACAACTCCGTCGGCAACGTCGTTGCGGTGCACACCAGGTTGACGTGGCGGTCGTAGAGCTCGTCGATCAGGTTGACGAAGCGCCGCGCGGCGTCCTCGTTGTTGCGGTCGAAGGTGGGAATGCCTCCCAGCAACACGGTGTTGAACTCGCGCGCGACTTCGATGTAGTCATTGGTGCCGCGCGGGCCTTCGCAAAGCGCCGCGAAATCGAACCAGACGATGCTTTTGCCGCGTCCACGCACCGGGATCCGGCGCGCCTCGATTTCGATATTGCCGCGCTTTTCCGCCAGGCCGCTCAACTCGTGCCAGCGCTCGCCCAACCAGACGTCCGACTGCGCATCCAGCGGCGTGCGGTACACCGGTGATCGCGTCAATGCGCGCAGGCGGTAGTCTTCTTCGCCATCGGCATGCAGCTCGACGCAGTATTTTTTCAGCAGCTCGATGGCGGGCAGGAAGCCTTCCCGCTGCAGTCCGTCCTTGTACAGGTTGGCCGGCGCGGTGTTCGAAGTCGTCACCAGGGTCACGCCCTCGGCGAACAACCGGTCCAGCAGACGCCCCAGCAGCATCGCGTCGCCGATGTCGGTGACGAAGAATTCGTCCAGCACCAGCACGCGCAATTCGTCGCGCCACTCCTCGACGATCTTCGCCAGCGGGTCGCTCTGTCCCGCGTGCTCGCGCAGGCGCTCGTGCACGCCGCGCATGAAACGGTGGAAATGGGTGCGGTATTTCTGCTGGATCGGCAGGCCGTCGTAGAACAGGTCGACCAGGAAGGTCTTGCCGCGACCGACACCGCCCCAGAGATACAGGCCGCGCACGGGTTCGGGCTTCTTCCAGAATGAAAACCTCTCGCGCCAGCCCACGTCGGTGGCCTCGAGCACTTCCTGGTGGATGCGATCCAATGCACGAAGGATCGCATGCTGCGCAGGATCGTCCTGCCAGTCGCCGCGTGCCACGCCCTGGGCGTAGGCCTGCGACGGGGTAGGCGCGCTGATTGTTGCGGAATCCCCGGCTGCACTCACGCAGCAGGCAGCCAGGATTTGACGCTGTGCTGCAGCGCGCCGCGCAGGTCGACCAGTTTGCGGTGGAAGAAATGGCTGGTGCCGTGCATGCGCACCAGCTCGGGCTTCTGCTTGAGCGAATCGATCCACGCGTACACGGCTTGCGGGTCGACCACTTCGTCCTCGTCGCCCTGGATCACCAGCCACGGGCAGGTCGGTAAAACGATCTTCTCGAATTCCCAGCGACCGACCGGCGGTGCGATGGAAATGAGCGCATCAGGCTGGATCTCGGCAGCGCTGCGCAACGACACATACGCACCGAAGCTGAAACCGGCCAGCCACAGGTCGTCGTCGGGACGCTGTTCGCGTACCCACGTCGTTATCGCCAACAGGTCGTCGCGCTCGCCGTTGCCATGGTCGAAGCTGCCGGACGATTCGCCGACGCCGCGGAAATTGAAGCGCAGCGTGGTCGCACCCAGTTCGCGCAGGCTGCGCGCGGCCATGGTCACGACCTTGTTGTGCATGCTGCCGCCCTCGGTGGAGAGCGGATGGCACAGCACCACGGTCAAGGGCAGCGGCGCGGCGTCACCTTCTGGAACATCGACGGCAAGTTCCAGCGTGCCGGCGGGGCCGGGTAGGGTGAGTGGTGGTGAAGTCGAGGGAAAGGCAGGAAGCGTCATGCGGGAATGATAACGCCGACGCGTAGGAGCGGGCCCTGCAGTCAGGTAGCGTGCGCCATGCGCACGATCTCGGGGAATCAGGTCAGGGGATCGTGCGCATGGCGCACGCTACCTCGAGATCGAGAGCTCGCGCCCATGGGGCGCTCCTACAGGGTGGTTACAGGTCGAAGCCGAGCAGCATGGGGTCGTGGTCGGAGCTGCGCCATGGGCCGGGGACATTGCCATCGGCATAGCCCGCGCCATCGGCTTCGTCGGCGTTGCTATGCCATTCGCGCGCGCCTTTCAATTTGCCTGCAAGCGCGGGGCTCAACAGTGCATGGTCCAGGCGACCGGACTGGCCGTTGTAGACGTAGCTGTAAGGCTGTTCCACCTTGGCGGCAGCAAACGCATCCACCCAGCCGGCGTCACGCAGCACCCGCACCGGTTCTTCCATCGCATACGCGTTCAGATCGCCGACGATCAATTTCAATGCGCTGTCGTGGCCCGTGGGATCGGTCTGCAGCCAGGCGTCCAGGCGCTTGGCGGAATCCACGCGCAGTGCATTCCAGCAACCTTGGCCATCTTTCGCATCCATGTCCGCGCCGGTGGCTTCCGAACAACCCTTGGATTTGAAATGGTTGGCGACGACGACGAAGGTCGGTCCATCGGCACGCTTGAATGCCTGCGCCAGCGGCACGCGGCTGCGGTCGCCGAACGGGCCGCCTTCCAATACCGCGGGCTTGCCTTGCGGCGTCACCTTGCTGGCGCGGTAGATCAGGCCGACGCGGATTTCATCCTCACCGGGTCCGGTGCCGGCATCGACGAAACGCCAATCGCCGCCGTCCGCATTCAAGGCATCGACGAATTGCGCGAGGCTCGACTGCGGGCCGTAGCCATCGTTTTCCAGCTCCATCAACGCGGCGATGTCGGCGTCGAGTGCATGCAGCGTAGCCACGAGCTTGGCCGTCTGCGCCTGCAACTGTGCGGGTGACTTGGCGCCGCGCCGGGTCGGGAAGCCGCCGCCCAGGCCGTCGCCGTTGAACATGTTTTCCAGGTTGAACACGGCGACTTTCACCGTGCCGTCCACCGCGGGCGCATCCGGTCGCGTGGCAGCGGTGATGGTCAATGGTTCGGTCAATTGCAGGCGGTACTGGCCATGCCGCTGGTCGACGATGCCTTGCACGCCGGTCGCGATGCCGCCCCCGCGCGCAACGCCTTCGGGCAGGTACCAGATGCGGTCGGGGTCACGGCGGTTGCTGGCGTCGTCCAGCACCAGGCGCCGGCGTGCGTTGTCGGCTTCAACCTGTTTGATTTCGGGGCTGCCGGGTATCGCGATCTCGGCGGGCGTCCACAGGCGGCCGTCGAAACTGGCGGTGGTTTCGGCGAAGCGCGCGTCCGTGCTGTTCAAGGTCAGCGGTGCGTCGATCTGCACCCACATGCCTTCCAGCGGTTCCCAATCCTGCGGCACGTCCTTCAGGCGCTGGCGCGCGATGTCGCCGCGGCCGATGACTTCAATGTGCTCGGGACGCAAGGTGGTCATCGTGCCCGCGCGATTGTCTGCGCTGTCTTCGACCACTACGCCGCGCACGCGCACGCGATCGCCGGCACGCAACTTGGGCAATGCGTCTTCGGGGTGGACCACGAACACCGCGTCCGACGTCGTCACATCGCCGTCGCCGGCATCCTGCATGAAGAAGCCGCCCAGCCCGCTGCTGAAATTGCCAGTGACCACGCCTTCCACCGCGACGGCCTGGCCTTCGTGCGCGCTGCGATCACCCTGGCCTTGCACCTTGCCGATGGCCATCGTTGCTTCGCTGGCGACCGCGCGGGCCGGGGTCATGCCAGCGTACAACACGGCGCAGGCGAAGCCCGGCAACAGCAGCAAGTGGGAAACACGCATGGGCATACCTGCAAGAAAGGAAGTGGAAACGAAAACGCCGCCCGTAGGCGGCGTTGGCGCGTCGGCTGGGCCGAAGCTTACTTGACGTTGGCCAGCATCCAGTCGACGGTGGCGTGGATCTGTTCATCGGTCAAACCGGGGTTGCCACCACGCGGCGGCATGATGCCGCCATCGGGACCGGTGAAGCCTTCGATGGCGTGCTTGTACAGGGTGTCCTTGCCCTTGGCCGCGCGTGCGCCCATGCCGGCAGCGGTCAGTGTGGGTGCCATGCCCACGCCATTGGTGTGGCAGGCGCCGCACAGGTTCTGGAAGATCACCGCGCCGTCCAGCGTACCGCCGTAGGCCTGCTGCGATGACGCTGCGGCGAGTGCGGCGGCTTGCGCGGCGGCCTGCGCGGCGGCACCGGTGGCACCGGCATACACCGCGCCGGTCGGGGCGATGCGCGCCGCGGTCTTGGCGGCGGCTGAAGGTGACACTTCCTGCGGGATGCTCTGGTGCAGGAAGTAGGCACCCACGATCAGGCCCAGGGTCACCAGCATCAGGAAGCCGATGACCATGGAGAAATGCTTCAGGAATTCGAGGTCGTAATTGCGCACTTTCCACCTTTGGCAGCACGGGCGTGGGGCCGTGCATGGCTACGGAACACTAGGGAAGCCCCGCACCTGCACACGGGCAGGATGGGGGCGCCGCCGGGCGCAGGCGCCACGGACAAGGGCCATTATAAGCAGGGCGGGCGCAGATGCCTCAAGCGCACCAGTAAGTCGCCAGCGGCGAGCGGGCGTGGCGAAGCACCGTGCGGATCGGATATGCGGCCCCTTCGCCCGTTCCGGATGCGGCCTGCGCCAGTACCGCCTGCTTCTGCGCGCCTTCGACATGCAGGTACAGATGGCGTGCGGCCAGCAGCGGCGGCAGGGCCAGGGTGATGCGGGGTTCGCCAGCGCCGGGTGCACGCATGGGCAGCACGCGCAGGCTCGAGTCCGGATCCAGCGCCTCGGCCAGGCGGTCGCCACCCGGGAAGAACGAGGCCGTGTGGCCGTCATTACCCATGCCCAGCACCACGGCGTCGAACGGCAATGCGAGCGAGGCCAGGTCGGATTCCACGTCGTCCAGCGCCTCCTCGGGCGTCCCCGTGTCGCGGTACAGCGGCAGGAAGCGTGCGGCGGCGGCTGGCCCCTGCAGCAGGTTTTCGCGCAACAGGCGTGCGTTTGAGCGGGCGTTGTCTTCCGCCACCCAGCGCTCGTCGACCAGGGTCACGACCACCCGTGACCAGTCCAGTGGTTGTACCGACAGCGCGCGCATGAAGGCCTTCGGGGTGTTGCCGCCGGACAGGGCCAGGCTGGCGGAGTCGCGTTCCTGCAATGCGCTGCGCAGGTTGGTGGCGACGGCATCGGCCAAGGCGCGGGCAAGGGTGTCGCTGTCGGCGAACGCGTGTAGTGCGATCTGGGAAGAGAGATCGGACTCGGTCATTTGAAGCGGCTCCGGGTTGGGGGATCCAGTGGCGACAAGCCCGTGGATTCGGTTCGTAGAGGGTCAGGCAGAGCCATTTGTGGTGAGCTTCCCTGGATTTCCGTTCGTGGTGAGCTTGTCGAACCACGCTCTAGGCGACATGCCCTGTCTAGCGATAGCCCACGCTCTGCGCAAAAAGCGTGGTTCGACAAGCTCACCACGAACGGGACTCTTGAAAGCTCACCACGAGCGGGACTCTTGAAAGCTCACGAGGAACGGAAACCCGGACAAGCGGATCCGCAATAGGCAAACCCGACACACAACAACAACGAGGATGCCGTGATGCTCGCGCTACTTACGCCGCGTCCTCATGCCAGGTACGTCCATCGCGCTCGATCAGCGCCACCGCCGCACTCGGGCCCCACGAGCCGGCCGTGTAGGGCTTGGGCGAATCACGCACCGCTTCCCACGCCGCCAGGATCGGATCGATCCAGGTCCACGCCGCTTCCACTTCATCGCGGCGCATGAACAGCGTCGGGTTGCCGCGCACCACGTCCATGATCAGGCGCTCGTAGGCTTCGGGCTGGTGTACGCCGAAGGCTTCGGCGAAGCTCATGTCCAGCGGCACGTGCTGCAGGCGCAGGCCACCCGGGCCGGGGTCCTTGATCATCAGCCACAGCTTCACGCCCTCGTCGGGCTGCAGGCGCAGCACCAGCTTGTTGGCCATCACCGGGCCGGCGGCCTGTTCGAAGATGGAATGCGGCACCGGCTTGAACGCGATGACTATTTCCGACACGCGTTCGGCCAGGCGCTTGCCGGTGCGCAGGTAGAACGGCACGCCGGCCCAGCGCCAGTTGTCCACTTCCGCCTTCAGCGCGACGAAGGTCTCGGTGCGCGACTCCTTGCGGTTCGGATCCAGCTTGACCAGCTCGTCCACGTAGCCGGGCACCGCGCCGCCGTTGCTGGCGCCGGCGCGGTACTGGCCGCGCACGGTGAGTTGCGCCGCGTCCTCGGCGCCGATCGGGCGCAGCGAACGCAGCACTTTGAGTTTCTCGTCGCGCACCGCGTCGGCGGTCATCGCCGCCGGCGGTTCCATCGACACCATGCACAGCAGCTGCAGCAGGTGGTTCTGCACCATGTCGCGCAGCGCGCCGGAGGTGTCGTAGTAACCCGCGCGTTTCTCCAGGCCGACGGTCTCGGCCACGGTGATCTGCACGTGGTCGATGTAGTTGGAGTTCCACAACGGTTCGAACAGGATGTTGGCGAAGCGCAGCGCCATCAGGTTCTGCACCGTTTCCTTGCCCAGGTAATGGTCGATGCGGAAGATCTGGCGTTCGGCGAAGGCGCTGCCGACCGCGTCGTTGATGATCGCCGCGCTGGCCGAGTCCTTGCCGATCGGTTTCTCGATCACCACCCGCGCCTTGCCGGCGTTCAGGCCATGCGCCTTGAGGCGGTTGCAGATATCGACGAACAGTCCCGGGCTGGTAGACAGGTAGAACACGCGCACGCGGTCGCCATGGGTCTGCAATTCGTCGGCGAAGGCCTGCCAGCCCGCGTCCTTGGTCGCATCCAGGGCGTGGTAGCCGAGGCGCTGCAGGAAAGGTTCCCGCTTGGCCTGCAAGGTGGGTTCGGCGCTGATCGCGGCGACCAGTGCGTCGCTGACCTTGGCCCGGTAATCGTCGTCGGACAGGGTGTCGCGGGCCACGCCGATGATGCGGCTGTCGGCGGGGATCTGGCCATCGGCGAAGCGTCGGAACAGCCCCGGCAACAGCTTGCGCAAGGCCAGGTCGCCGGTGCCGCCAAAGATGACGAGGTCAAAGGTATCGACGGGGACGGTCTTGGCGGTCACGACGGGTCTCGCGGAAGCGGCGGCAGGAACACGGAAAATACCACCGAAATACCATAATGACCATTCATGCCCTTGATTATTCGTATGTAGGCGGAGAATTTGCAGCATTGGTATTTTATTGGTACTTTCCCGGCATGAGCTCGCCCCTGTCCCGTGAATACCAGCGCCTCGCGGCCGCCGACACCACCCGTACGCTCGCCTATGCGCGCCTGCGCCAGGCCGTGCAGAACCTGATCGACCGCGGGGTCCTGCAGCCCGGCCAGGCGCTGCCCAGCGAGCGCGACCTGTGCCAGCAGCTGTCGCTGTCCCGCGTCACCGTGCGGCGCGCGCTGGCGGGGCTGGTCGAAGCCGGCCTGCTGACCCAGCGCCACGGCGCCGGCAGCTTCGTGGCCGAGCGCATCCAGCGCTCGTTCTCGCGCCTGACCAGCTTCACCGACGACCTGCGCGAACGCGGCCTCAACCCGCGCTCGGAGTTTTTCGACCGCAGCGTGGGCGAAGTCACTCCGGACGAAGCCATGGCCTTGAACCTGTCACCCGGCAGCGGCGTGGTGCGTATCCATCGCGTGCGTTTTGGCGGCGACGCACCGCTGGCAGTGGAGCGGACCCTGGTGCCGCACGCCTTGCTGCCCGATCCGCTGAGCGTGGTGGATTCCCTGTATGAAGCGCTGCAGCCGCACGGCCACCGGCCGGTGCGCGCCCTGCAGCACTTGCGCGCGGTCGCGCTGGATGCGGAAACCGCCCGCCTGTTGAACCTGCCCGCTGGCAGTCCCGGTTTGCTGATCGAACGCCGTGCCTTCCTCGCCGATGGCCGCGTGGTGGAATCCACCCGCTCGTTCTACCGCGGCGATGCCTACGACTTCGTGGCCGAACTGCACAGCGAATGAGGGTTCCGCGCGGCGTGTACGCCAGCCTGCGGACAAAGAAGACAAACCGCGCTAAGCACCTGTTACTGTGAGAAATCTCACGTCTAGACGTAATGGATGTTTTCCTTTTATGTCTATCCTGATTGTGACGAATGTCGCATGATGCAGGACAAGGGCAGGACATCGTCCGCGCCACAGGGGATGCAGGGCGCCAACACCACCCTGCAGGGCAATACACGTCGGGAGTAGAAAGCCATGGGTGCCAACAACCGTTTGGAAATTGCCGAGAAGGCACAACCCGCCGCCAACGCAGAAGTCGGCGACAACAAGATGGACCAGATCCGCGAGTTGATGTTCGGGGGCGTGGTCCGCGATTTCGACCGGCGCATCCAGGACGTCAGCGAACGCATGGAGAATGAACTGGCGCGCCTGGCCAGTGACTACGAGAAGCGCGTGGCCGCGCTTGAAGCGCGCCTGGATCCGCAGCTCGAGAAACTTGCCACCCAGCTGCGCCAGGAAAGCACGGCGCGCACCAGTGCACTCGACGACGTGGATGTGCGCTTCAGCCAGGCGCAGCGCACCCAGCGCAGCGAGATCAACGCGATCCTGCAGCAACACGAGGACAGCGCCACCGCCGCCGAAGCACGTGCACGCGAGGCGCTTTCACAACTGGATGCACGTACCCAGGCCGCCTTGCAGGCCGTGCGCGACGCACTGGCGGCGGCACGCAACGAACTGGGTGGCCAGAAACTGGCGCGCGAAGACCTGGCCGACCTGATGGCGGAAGTCTCGCTGCGCCTGCGCGGCACCCAGGACGCTTCGAAGAACGGTTGAAGGGTCGGTCGCCATGAACGGCGAATACGATCGCCTTCGCCAACTGCTGCTGGAACAGGAGCGCGGCCGCATGGACGCGCTGCAGGACAGCGTGCACCAGGCCACCGCGCGTTTCGAGCGCGTGCCCGACCTGCTGGCCGAGGACATCGAGCGCAGCATGAAGGATGGCAGCCGTTCGCGCCTGGCCAACGTGCTGTCCGAAGCCACCGCCGACTCGCTGGAAATCGCGGTGCGCCGTCGCCCCCAAGCGGTGGTCAACGCGGTGTATCCGGTGATTGGCCCGGCCATCCGCCGCTCCTTGCACGACGCGCTGCGGCAGATGGCCGACGACCTGGACAGCGCACTCAGCGACACCTTCAGCCCGCGCGCGCTGCTGTGGCGCTGGGAAGCGTGGCGCAGCGGCTTGCCGTATACGCAGGTGGTGCTGCGGCATACCACGCGCTACCAGGTCGAGCACCTGTTCCTGATCAAGCCCGAGTCCGGCCTGCTGCTGGGCCACCTGACCGCCAGCGGCCTGCCCGAGCTGGATGCGGATGCCGTGGCCGGCATGTTCACCGCCATCAACCAGTTCGTGCGTGATTCGGTATCCACCGAAGGCACGGAGTCGGGCATCGGTTCGGCCACGGTCGGCGGTTACCGGCTGGTGGTCAGCGAAGGCCCGGACGCGCGCCTGGTCGCCTTCGTGCGTGGCGTGCCGTCCAGCGATTTCAGCACGCGCCTGGATGAGCTCAACGAAGAACTGCATGCACGCCACGGCAGCCGGCTGGGTGATGCCGATGTGGCCGGTTTCGACTCGGCCAGCGGCTTGCTGGAGTCGCCACAGCTGGATGAACTGAATGCGCGCGGCGCCGCGCGCGACGATGCCGCGCGTCCGTCGCGACGCAAGTTCGTGTGGGCGGCCCTGGCGCTGTTGTTGCTTGCCTTGCTGGCCTACCTGGGACTGCAGTGGCAATGGTCGTCCCAGGTCGACGACATGCGTGCGCAGTTCGCCACCACGCCGGGGCTGGTGGTGTCCCGCCTGGACGACAGCCGCCGTGGCCATGTGCGTGTCGAAGGCTTGATGGACCCCTTGGCCACCGATCCGCGTGCGTGGCTGGCGCAACACCACCCCAAGGTGCGCGTCGATTGGCAGACGCGCCCGTTCGTATCGCTGGAGCCGGCGCTGGTGCAGCGTCGCGTCGCGCAGACGCTGGGCCTGCCCGAGGCGGTGGTGACGCCACCGGATGCCAAGGGCGTCGTACGCCTCGCGGGTTCAGTCCCGTTCCCCGACTGGTACCGCGCGCGCGCCACACCCACCACTACGCCGGGCGTGACCCACGTGGACTTCAGCGGGCTGGCGTATCCGGACAAGGCGCGCATCGACGCGGCCATCCTGCAAATCGAAGCGCTCAAGATTCCTTTCATCAGCGGCACGGTCACGCCTGACGTCGGCTGGGAAGACACGCTGGCGCAGATGGGCGAAAAACTGCAGGCGCTGGAACGCAGCGGCGTGGCTTCCTCCATCGCCTTCCACATGCAGACCGCAGGCCTGACCGACGAACCCGGCACCCTGGACCAGAACCGCGACCTGCGCCAGCATCGTGCGGAATGGCTGGGTAGCCGGCTGGCGGCCAAGCTGCATCCGCCGTCCACCATCGCGGTCAACCAGGATGCCGCGTTCGCACTGCCCCAATCCAATCGGGTTCCCAGCGCCGCCGTGTCGGTCGCGCCGTATCCCGCACCGGTGACGCCATGAGTTCGGTTTCGCGAAAAATCAGCCTGCTCGGCGACTTCGCCGTGGGCAAGACCAGCACCGTCGCGCGCAGCGTGCGCAACACGTTTTCCGACAGTTACCTCACTACCGTCGGGGTCAAGGTCGATACCAAGACGCTCACCCGCGACGGTGGCGATGCGCTGCGCCTGGTGCTGTGGGACATCGCCGGCGCCAATGCGCTGGACCAGATGCGCGCCAATTACATCGGTGGCACCCAGGGCCTGCTGCTGGTCGCGGACGGCACCCGCGCCGACACCGTTACCACCGCGCTCGGCCTGCGCGACCAGGCCAACCGGCTGCTGGGCCGGGTGTTGCCTGCGGTGTTGCTGCTCAACAAGTGTGACCTGGCCGGGGAATGGGACGTGCCGCCGGAACGCATCCGCGAACTCGCCCTGCAGCTGCCGGTGTTCAGCACCAGCGCGCGCACCGGCGAGGGCGTCGAGGAAGCCTTCCTCGCCCTGGCCGGCGCGATGGCCAACGACGCCGTGAACGGGCCGGGCCGGACATGACCACCGCGCGCCGCGCCGCAGCCACTGCGTCCACGCAGGGCAGGCCGCCGGTGGTGGTCACCTTCGACGAACACGGCGACCTGATGGACGTGGTGGGTGACATCGACTGGTTCGTGGCCGGCGACGACACCCGCCAGGACATCTTCCTGCGCCTGCAGGACCTGCGCCAGGGGCATGCAGGCACGCCGGACATCATTCCCGCCGTCGAATTGTCGCAAGGGCGCTACGCCGACATCCACATCGTGGCCGAAGAAGACAGCCAGCATTTCGTGCTGCTGGATGCCACGGCCTTGATGGAAGTCCTGCGGCGCAACCAGCAGGCCAGCAACGAAGCCGCGCTGATGGAGGACCAGCGCCGCCGGGCCATGCATGCGCACGCGCACGCCCAGCCACCGCGGCCACGCGCGCTGCAGCAGTTCCGGCGAAGTTCCGAAACCTTCGCCGCGCTGGTCAACGAAACCCGCGCGCCGCTGGCCCAGCTGGCCGGCCACGTGCGCATGCTGGAACTGCGCTGCAAGGGCGATCCCGCCGCACTGCGCTCCATCGCCGCCATCCAGCACGCCGCCGTGCGCCTGGACGCGCTCTCGGCCAATGGACTGGTCGCGTTGGGCGAACTCAGCGTCGGCAACCAGAACCTCGGCGTGGTCGACCTGGCCCAGCTGGCTGCCCTGCTGCAGGAAACCTTCGCCCTGCAGGCACAGGGGCAAGGCCTCGGTTTCGAAGTCCACGTGCCGCCCCGTACCACCATCATCGAAATCGACACCCTGGTGCTGCGCCAGGTGCTGATCAACCTGATCATCCACGCGCTGGATGGCATCGAAGCCGGTCGGCTGGTGGTGTCGCTGTCGGCGGGTACGCAAGGGCTGGAAGTGGAGATCGCCTGCGAACCGTCCGGCTTCAGCGCTGAACACTTCGGCGCGCTGGTGACCACCGACGCCCTGCTGCATTCCAATGCGGGCGGCAGCCTTGGCTTGGCGGTCAGCCAGCAACTGCTGCAACAGATGCAGGCAGCGGTGGAACTGGTGCCGCGTCGCAGCGGCGGCCATGAAGTCTGGATCCGCCTGCCCCTGCAGCGCATGGCCAGCGCGGAAGGCGAGCTGCAGCTGCTGGAGTTGCCCATTCCACCCGCCCTGCTCAATGGCGAACACGTCGCCGTGGTTGCGGTGGAACCGGCGCAGGCCGCGGCCGACATCGTCGAGTTGCTGGTCGACCTGGGCGTACCGGTCGTGGCCGTGCACGAAGCGGAGCGCATCACGGCATTGATGCGCGACAGCGCGCTGGGCACGCTGGTGCTGTCCAGCACCTTCGACGGCAAGAGCGGCCGCCACTGGCTGCAGCAGCTCGGACTGCCTGCCGAAACCCATGTGCTGTTGTTGACCGCACCCAAGGACCTGCCCGGCAAGATGGGCTGGTTGCGCGACCGCAACTGCGTGCAGGTGGCCGCGAATGCCGACCGCGACACCCTGCATGCCGCACTGCGCACCGTGTTGGCCGGTTGACCGGCGGAGGATGACAGGATGATCCAGCTTTCCGACATGACCGCCTTCGTGGCCGTCGTGGAAATGGCCAGCTTCACCGAAGCAGGGCGTCGCCTGGGCACCACCAAATCGGTGATCAGCCGCCGGGTCAGCGACCTGGAACGCGAGCTTGGTGCTCCACTGCTCGACCGCAGTGCACGCAGCGTGCGCACGACCGAGGTCGGCGCCGTGTACTACGCCAAATGCGTGCGCATCCTGGAATCCATCGGTGCCGCCACCGATTTCGTGGCCGGCTTCAACAGCCTGGTGCGCGGTCGCCTGCGCGTCGCCGTTCCCGAAAGCCTGAGCGCCGCGCTGATCACGCCGTTGTTGAATGAATTCGCGGCACGCTACCCGGAAGTGCTGCTCGACATCGAGGCAGACGACCAGTACGTGAACCTGGGCGACAGCCACTTCGACGTTGCCATCCGGGTCGGGCGGCTGGGTGATTCCAGCCTGATCGCCCGTCCGCTCACCAGCTTCCGCCACTGGCTGTGCGCCAGCCCCGACTATCTGCAGAAGAACGGCATGCCGCGCTCACCCGAGGATCTGGTCGAACACGATGGCCTGATCGACGTGATGGGCGACAGCCACGGCACGTGGCAATTGCAGGTCGACGGAGAGCTGCGCAGTTTCCGCGTGCGCGAGCGCATCCGCAGCAACAATTCCGGGCACCTGCTGTCAGCGGCCTGTGCTGGCCTGGGCATCCTGCAGGCACCCAGCATCATCGCGGCCGATGCGATTGCATCCGGGCGCCTGCAGCTCGTCCTGCCCGAATACGCGCCTCCGCCCAGCCAGCTTTCGGTGGTGTACCCGAAGAGCCGCAAGGCCTCGCAGAAAGTGCAGACACTGCTCGCTTTCCTCGTCGACCGCATGGCCACCCTGGCCGACTGGGACGAGCGCATCGGCAAGCGCCAGACCCTCGCGTAGCCCCTGACGTCGTCGCGTCCATCCGGGCGGCTGCATGCGGCCACGGTTGGCGTGTGCGGCGTTCGCGATGCACGCCTCCCCCGGTTCGCGCCATGCGAACCGAAGATTCGCAGACATGCGCTACGTCACGGTTTCGGCTTGCCTACTCTTGGGCCACGGAACAGGGGTCGTGTCTTTATCCCACATGGAAGGTGAGAAGAGGCACAAGCATGGACGGGGTGATGTCCATGCCCATGCGGTACCGGGTAACCGATACCGCATGGCGACGCCAGGGAATGCTCCACAAGCTTCTGCCGGTGGTATCACGCCGGCAGTAGCGGGACGCCTGGAAATCCCCATTCCAGCGTCCCGTGGGTACCTGTCCTTCCCCAAGCTCGGGCAGGTATCCGTGGTCGCTCCGACGGCGACAGGTCGAGGGGGCTTCGGCCCCCTCGTTTTAATTCAGGCGGGCAGCGCGCAAGCGTTGCTGGCAAGGGAAAAGCGGTTGGGCCGGCAGCCCGGCCGTCGCGCTCGACAGGATGTTGGCGCAAGGGAGTTTTGGAGGCAGTGCACCCGCTTGCATGGCAATCACCACGGGCGCGCGCTGTTTGAATTTCGATCATGTTGAAGGGGGTCCAGGCGATGAACAGAATGGCGATGAAGGCAGTGGATACGGCGAATGAGGGCACTCGGGCTTCCATGGACAACTGGGCGCCACGCGCTGACAACGTGTTCGTCGAGAAAGTCGCGTTCGAAGCGAACTGGCGCGCCCGCCAGCGCCTCAATGACCTGCAATGGGCGCGCGTGCTGGCGGTGCTGCCCGGGCGCGTGGGCGTGCGTGCGCACAATGGCGGCAATGCAAGGCGTTTCGTCGAGGCGGTGTTGTGGATGGCGCACACCCGCGCCTACTGGTCCGACGTGCCGCCCGAATACGGCGCCTGGCACGCCATCTACATCCGTTTCGGCCGCTGGGCGCACGAGGGCATCTGGGGCGACGTGGTCAATGCCATGCAGGACATCCCGGAAACCCAGGCGCTGCTCGGCGCCATGGTTGAAAAGTACCTGGCCAGCTACCGCATCCAGCGCCTGCGTGGTGGGATGAAGTGAGGCAAATCCCGTCGCGAAGCGCGACGGGTTCCACAGCGCGATTGCACACAAGGAAAGTACGCACATGCATATCGCACAGAGTTCGATGATGCTGCTCGCGCCACGCAACCCGTCGACCATCACCGTGATGGTCACGGGTGAAAACGAGCACATGACCGAAATCATCCACGAGATGTGCCGCATGGCGGTCGAGCGCGCCATCCAGCCGTTGCAGCAGGACAGCGCCGAAGGCGTAGCGCCCAGGTAGCACGCCCACCCAGGCGTGCCCCGGTCGCATGGGGCACAATGCCGGCCAGCCATGGCCATCATCGAAATCCAACTCAAGTCGCTGCCCCAGCTGTTCGACTCGCTGGATCCCGCCCCGTTCCGCGACAAGGCGCTGGATCGTGATGCCGAGGCCTATCTGGTCGAGTCGATGGACGAGCTTCGGCCCGGGGAGTCCGCGCAGTTGAGGATTTGTGGGCCGAGTTCGCTGCGCGAAAGCATGCCGGAGATCACGGCGGCCGTGCATGCGCATTTCCGGCGCGCCCACGAGCAGATTGAATGGAAATTACGCCGGCAGATGCGCGTCGGCCGGCTCTCCCTGCTGATTGGCCTGCTGGTGCTTGCGGTCACCCTGGTCGTCCGCTACCTGTTGCACGAAATGGGTAGCACCAGCGCCCAGATCCTCGGCGAGGGCATGTTGATCGTGGGTTGGGTGGGATTGTGGCGTCCCGCCGAGCTGCTCCTGTTCGAGCGCCTGGAAACCCGATCCGAACGCAAGGTCCTGGAACGCCTGTCGACGATTCCGGTCGAGCTGCGCGTCCTCGAGGAATAAGCAGCGATTTCATCCTGCCGTCTTCGACGCGCACGGACACCTGCACGCCAGTCTGCACGCATTACCTCACCACGCAGAAATCCCGGGACTGGACCAGCCCGCGTTCCAGTTGCAGGGGAATGGCCCGCGTCGCCGGGCAAGTGCAGGGTGACATCGACAGGCTCCACGCACAGGCGGCCTATCGCCGTTGTCTCCGGCGACGCTTTGCCGGCGGCAAACTCCACGGGCATGCCAACAGGCCGTTGGGCCCACTTTAAGTAAGTGAGAAAGAAAAACTAGAAGAACCTGAGAATTGCAGATTTGGGGCCAGTTGCCCATCAACCGGTTGGATCCAGAAACCAAAGAAGACACCTACTCAGAGGTTTTCTAGTTGCTCCGATTCTAGGGCACGCTGTGCGCTTTCCTCGTCACGACAGCGAGCGAGGATCTGCGCGATCTGTTCAGGATCGCCACCAAATCGCATGAGAGCTTGCGTCCCCAAAGTCGATTCGCAGGCATGCCATTCGGAGCGGGGCTCGGCCACTGGTTGAAATCGAGTACCCGGCAGGTCTAACACGATCCATCCTGCTGGTGAGGCCGTCGAAATGGCCTCCTCAAGCTGCGCTAGCGACAGTGACTGGAGCCAAGCCATTGTCCTCATCGCGACCGGAAAAGAGGCAGCCCAGACCCCGCGTCGCTCCGACTCGTCGTCTGGAATGTGGGGCACAAGACCTTCATCCGAGAGAGTGGCCCTTCCGCAGCGCATACGAAACCCAACGTCTTGTGCCACTGGCTCCCGCACACAAACACGGATGCCAGGAGTTGGCTGATTTCGGCGAAGCACTTCATCGAACTCGTCTGAACCAAGTCGGACCGTAAGGTCGCACGATATCTCGTAGAACGAAACCAGTCTGCTCTCGGTCCGCATGCGAACTCCCGGCCATGTTTTCCGCTCAGTGCGGCATTGGAATGCCTTATATCACTGTCCTCCCAATAAATCATTGGTGTGCCGTTGTGAGGAAAGCTAGCTTTCGACCCAGAGCGGACGTCCAGGGTGGTGAAGCGGTCACTCGGACCAAGAATTAAGTTCGGCAAGCAAATGAGTGTTTACAAGCCGACCTGCTCCGAATACCTCCAGCAGATCATTGACTAGGTCTTCCAGATGATCAAGACTTGGATCGATCTAAGCAAGGCTGGAGACGACGTTGGAAGCGCCGCGTAGGATTACCCTGAATGACATTGCGCGCGCATGCGGGGTTTCCCGTGCGACAGTTTCGCTTGTTCTGCGGGGCAGCCCGCTCGCGCATGTGGATACGCGTCGTCAAGTCCAGGCGGAAATGCAACGGCAAGGTTATGTATATAACCGCGCCGCCGCGAACTTAAGACAGCGCGTATCTACAGCGGTGGCGCTGGTCATCAATGACTTATCAAATCCATTTTTCGCGGAGTTTGCTGCTGGTGTTGACGAGGAACTAAGCAAGAAGAACTACGTTACGCTTTTGGGAAATAGTAACGAGTCCTCCTCAAGGCAGCGACAAGTGCTAGCCTCACTTATGGAGCACAATCCCGCCGGCGTCATACTGTCTCCAGCCGAGGCTAGCGACTCAGCCGATATCGAGTTTGTGATCGGGCGACGAACTCCCCTCTTGGTGTTCAACCGCGTTCTGGTCGAACCTGACGCACTCAGCTTTGAGTACGATTTTTTAGGTTTGGACAATCGTGCCGGCTCACGTGTTGCAACTGAGCATCTCCTGTCGCTGGGCCATCGTCGCATCGCGTTCTATGGGGGGCACGCAGATTCGAGCTCATGCCGCGAGCGCCGCCTCGGCTACTTGGATGCGTTAAAGGGCGCCGGAATTACGGTTGACGAGAGTTGGATGATTGAGACGGCCCCTACAAGACTCGAAGCCTACGCACACGCCGAAGCACTGTACGAAAGGGATTTCGTTCCGACGGGAGCCGTCTGTTACAACGATGTTGTTGCATTGGGCCTGATGCAGGGTCTCACTCGCTTAGGCCGCCATCCTGGAACTGATTTTGCGGCGATAGGTTTCGACAACATTCCGGAAGCAGCGGTCGGCGTACCTCCTTTGACTACGATGAATGCAGATCCGCGCGCGCGTGGGCGACAAGCAGCAGAACTCTTGCTACAGCGAGCTGCAAATCCAAGCCTTCCCCACCGCTCTATAGTTGTGCCGGTCCAATTGACCCATCGCGATAGCACTCCGCGTGCGCTGGTGGTTTGAGTTTAGGGCGTGTCGTCTTCTTAGGGACGACTGCCGGGTGTCGTAACTGGGGATCGCGCACAAAAGGAATTCGAGCCTGCTTGTACGCACGCTGACGCCTAAGGTAGAAAATTTGAGAACGGCATCCTCCAGTCGAGCGATATCCACATTCACTGGTTGGTTTGGCCAAGGCGAGAGGATCAATGCGTCTCAACGCGTAGATGGCCGGAAATGCGTCAAAACGGTAGGCAGTCCGGCGTGCTGCAGCGCAGCATGCATCCCGATAAGGGGTGTGCTAAAAATTAGCACGCGATTTAGATCGATCTAAAATGCGGCGCAGGTGAAACTATCAGGCGCGGGACGGAGCACATGCGGTAAGGGATGCCATTTCAGAATATGAAATTTAGATCGATCTAAATTTGAGCAAGCCATCAGTCGAATCTGGAGGGGATCGATATGAATCAAGTACCACGCACGCAAATCCGTAACTCATTGTCCGCCGCTGTTGCTATCGCGCTCACTTCAGCCCTTCTGCCGTTTGGCGCCTCGGCGCAGGAGGCGGAGGCTAAAAATCTAGACGCAGTTCTTGTCACTGGATCGCGCAACAGCACGCGAACAGTAGAGAACAGCTCAACTCCCATCGATTTGGTCAGTGCTGAGGAGCTTGCTGCCACAGGCAAGGGCGATCTTCTGCAGGCCCTGTTGACCAAGCTCCCGTCCCTCAGTTTGCAGACTTACGGCAGTGGCTTGGACAACCAAGTCAGAGGCGCGATGCTTCGCAATCTTTCGCCTGGCTACACCTTGGTTCTCGTGAATGGAAAGCGTCGAAATGTAAGTGCTTACACAAGCGATACCAGCTTTCCTGGTCATAACTACACAGACATCGCGCTCATCCCGATGAGCGCCGTCGACCATATCGAAGTACTGCGCGATGGCGCATCTGCGATTTATGGATCAGACGCGATCACCGGCGTCATCAACATCATCCTGAAGTCAGATGCTAGTGGAGGCTTACTCAGTGTCGAAGGGGGCAGTAGCTTCGATGGCGATGGAATACGGGGTAAGTACGGTCTGAACGTTGGCCTTCCACTTGGTGAGAGTGGCTTTATCAATCTGTCCGCCAATTACACCGACCAACAGGAAGCATCGCGCATCCGGCCCTATCGCGATACCTACCTGGTGTACCCGGCCATTGCCGCCAATGGCAGCTTGGCCAGGCTCTGTACTAACAACAGCCTGTGCGCTGGAACCACTGCCAACCCACTTGAAGCCACTCGCAATGTGAAGGACTACGCTTACAGCGTGCCCGAATACACGCTCAAGGCGGTTGCATACAACCTTGAGTCTGGTCTTAGCGATTCGCTGACCCTCTACTCGTTCGGCACTTTCAGTGATCGTCGGATGAGTACGCGTCAGAACACCCGGACGCCTTACACCACATGGACCAGCAACGCAGGGCTATATGCGAATGTCTATCCGCACGGCTTCACGCCTCGGGCGGTCGGCAAGGAGCAAGACTACACCGTGGCGCTGGGGCTGAAGGGCGTCTTCGGAAACTGGGATTGGGATCTGAGCGCTACCCGTAACCGTGACAACTACGAAGTATCGACGCTGAGTTCGGCGAACTACTCGTTCACCTATCCGGGCGGTCCTACCGACGTCTTTTCGGGAAAGCTTGACTACACCCAGAGCGTGCTCAACTTCGACATGCGCCGAAGTTTTGAAGTCTCCGCCTTTGCCTCCAGCTTGGACTTCAGTGCTGGGTTTGAGTTTCAGGACGAAGGCTACACGCGTGGGGCGGGTGAGTTCGCTTCCTGGTCTGGCACGGGCATCACTGCATACACCGGTTATCTCCCCGCGGATGCTGTACACGCGACGCGCGATAGTATTGCCGGCTACGTCGGGGCGTCAGCAAATGTAACCGAGCGTTGGTATTTGGATATTGCGGGCCGATTTGAAGACCATTCCGAGTTCGGAAACGTCTCGACCGGCCGACTGACCACGCGCTTTGATTTCACTGACAACTTCGCCGCGCGTGCAACTGTCAGCAATGGCTTCCATTCTCCGTCACTCGCAGCGCAGAATTTTCAGCTCACCTCGGACACGCCGAACTATCGCCAGCTCAATGCTCGCGTCTCTTCGCCAGTAGCCGCGGCGCTGGGCGCAGTACCTCTCAAGCCCGAGAAGTCAACGAACTATAGCTTGGGATTCACCTATTCGCCGGTGGATAACATCAACTTGGCAGTAGACGCTTATCAGATCGATATTCGTGATCAGCTAGGCATGTCCACGTATGTAGGTTACGACCCGACGAACCCCGCGCGGGTGGTGGACTTCTACGGAAACGTGCTTACCGCAGCCCAGGTTTCCACGATCGACAGTCTGCTAGCTGGCGCAGGCTACTCCATCACACCACCCCGGGGACTATTCGTAAGCTATCTGCGCACCGTGGGGTCAACGCGGACCAGAGGCATTGAGTTCACCGCAGATGGAAAGATCCAAAGCGATGTCGGCCTGTGGAGTTGGGACTACGCAGTCAATACGGTGAAGACCGACATTACCGATCAAGAGGGAATCTCTCCTCTTCTGGACAACCTGCCATATGTGGCGCTTCTCAATGCAGCGACGCAATACAACTTGCGCTACCGCTCGCCGCGTTACACCCAAGTGGCAGGGATCAACTGGGAGCGGAACGGGCTGAGTCTCGGCCTTCGTCTGGCTCACTATGGTCCCATCAAGCGGTTGAGCAACAATGTTCGATACGAGATAAAGCCGAAACTCACGACGGCGATCTCGGGAAGCTACGACTTCGGCAACGGCCTGAGTTTGACTGCAGGTGTAGACAATGTCTTTGACAAGAAGGCCGACAAGGTTCCTTTGGAGGCGATGAGCGCCACCAATCGGGCGACGTACGAGTGGATGTACGAGTCCGGTGATTCAGTCAGCGCAATGGGCGGGTACTATTTTGCTCGTCTGGACTATCGCTTCTGAGCTAAGGGTGCCAAATGTCAAAGAAGAGACTTGAGCAACTTGGAATGCTCGACAGCATTGAGCGTCGAGATTTCATAAATGGCGTGCTAAAGACCTCATTGGCTTTAGCTGCGTCTGGCATTGCGCCAGGCGCGCTCGCTGCGGCGGCAGGGATGCCACTGCCTGCAGCAAGCGCAGCGGCTGCAGCAAGGGCGACGACCCCGCAAGGGCCGTACCCGCCGGCCCTCACCGGCATGCGCGGCAGTGGCTATCCAAAGGCGTTCGACGCGGGCCATGCGCTACGCGATGGCACGCTGCAGGTTGATCCTTCGAGGGTGGAAGACACCGGCGAGGAATATGACCTTGTGGTAGTCGGTGGCGGTATCAGTGGACTTTCGGCGGCTCTCTACTATTCCCGTGATGGTGAAGGGAAGGCGAGCACTCTTGTGCTGGACAATCATGACGATTTCGGTGGTCATGCCAAGCGCAACGAGTTCGACTTCGGTGATCGTACGGTCATCTCTAACGCCGGGACATTCAACATTTCCCCGGGCAGCGAGAATGCCCGTACTTTCATGGCCTCACTCGGCATCGAGGACCTCGCTAAGCTCAACAACGAGAACCAAGACACGTTTTTCTACCAACGCCATGGCATGGGCCAGTCGGTTTACTACGACAAGGAGACCTTTGGCGAAGATTTGTTGATGGACGATCCGGCGCCATGGATTGAGTTCGTGGCTCTGCACGATCCAAATACGCCGCCTGACCAGGCTCAGCGATGGGCCACTTTCCTCGCGCGGGCGCCGATGAGTGAGCAGGCACGCAAGGATGTGTATCAGTTGTACACGGCGAAGGTCGACTACCTGCCGGGTCTGAGCCCGGGTGAGCGTGTCAAGCAGTTACGCAAGATCACGTACCGCGATTTCCTGTTAAACGTAGCCAAAGTAGACCCGATGGTGGTCACTTACCTGCGTGACCGGACATTTGGAAGCGCGCGCGGCCTGTCGGGCATGTCCGCTATGGCTGCCAGAAGAAGGGGCATGCCGGGCTTCAGGGGCATGGATCTTGGCCCTGAGTACCCACTTCCGCAGAGTGCTATGGGATTGCCGCCGGCCACCACCCACAAGCCGGTGGCTAACTATCACTTCCCCGACGGCAACGCGACCATCGCGCGGCTCATTGTGCGGCAACTTATACCCGAGGCGTTACCGGGAAAGAGCCTGGAGGATTCGATTCTCCAGCGGGCCGACTATTCACGATTGGATGTGCCCGGAAATCGCAACCGTATACGACTGGACAGCACCGTCGTGCAGGTTTCCAACACGCCCACGGGCGTCAGCGTGGTGTACTTCCAGGACGGAAAGCTACGGCGGGTGCGAGCGCGGCACTGCGTGCTGGCGTGCTGGCACCACATCATTCCCTACATATGTGGTGAGCTGCCGGACTGGCAGAAGGAAGCGCTGCGCTATCAGGTCCATGCGGCGAACTTGTGGGTCAACGTTTGGCTCAGGAACTGGGAAGCCTTCAAAAAGGCCGGCTCGTGTTTCATCAATGCGCCCAACGGCTACTACTCGCAGATTCTGCTCGAAACTCCGGTGAATATCGGGGGATACCAACGATCTGCTTCACCGGCCGAACCGACCGTTTTGACCATGTTGCGAGTGTTCGAGACCCCGGGTGTTCCGGTGAAGGATCAGTACCGGATCGCTCGGAACGAGATGTACGCAACCGACTTCGAGACTTATGAGCTCAATGTGCGTGATCAGCTGACGCGCATGCTGGGTCCCTACGGGTTTGATGCGCGGCGGGACATCGCTGGCATTACGGTCAATCGTTGGGGTCATGGGTACTCGTATATGTACTCTTCGGTTTTCGACGAATTCCTCGAGCGCGGAGAACAGCCTCCACATGAGCGCGCGCGAATGACGTACGGCAACATTGGTATCGCCAACTGCGACGCTGCGGCGCGCGACACCACGCCGGACTCTATTGACCAGGCGCGCCGCGCGGTAACCGAGCTTCGCCTGAATATGCGTAACAGCGTGAACTTCTGATTCACTGATCTGCATGCGGTTCCATTGGCCCTGGGAGGGGTTTGTACATGCTTTCCAACGATAGGGTTACATCCCCAGCGACCGACCTCGCGCGCAGCGCCATCGTGCCGCTCGTGCTGATCATCAGCCTGTTCTTCTTCTGGGGAGCCGCGGCCAGCCTCAATGACATCCTTATCAAGCAGTTCAAGAAAGCTTTCGAGCTTTCCGACCTGCAGGCGGGCTTTGTCCAGAGCGCGTTCTATTTTGGTTACTTTCTGTTTGCGATACCTGCGGCGATCTTCATGCGCCGCTACAGCTATAAGGCGGCCGTGGTGCTGGGGCTACTCCTGTTCGCAGCGGGCGCGTTTCTGTTCTATCCAGCCGCCCAGATCCATACGTACGGCTTGTTTCTCCTTGCACTGTTCGTGATTGCCAGTGGACTGGCATTTCTGGAGACATCGGCCAACTCGTTGGTCATCACGCTCGGCCCAGCCGAGGGAGCGGCCAGGCGACTGAACCTGGCACAAGCCTTCAACCCGCTGGGCGCCATGACCGGCGTCATGGTGGGATCACACTTCATCTTCTCGGGCATCGAGCACTCGGCGCAGGAGCTCGAAGCAATGGAACCGGCTGCGCGCACGGCTTGGTTCGCTGCCGAGTCGGCGGCAGTGCAGGTTCCATACCTGGTGATCGGCCTGGTCGTAGTTCTTTGGGCCATCCTGGTAAGCCTGGTCAAGTTTCCTGCCACTCGTACCGCGCACGTCCATGAAGCCAGCGCCGGCTCGCAATTTGGCCAGTTGCTGCGAAATCGCAACTTCGTATTTTCAGTGGTGGCACAATTTTTCTACGTCGGTGCACAGGTTGGTATCTGGAGCTACCTGATTCGCTACTCGCAGGATGTGATGCCAGGCATGTCGGAGAAGACGGCTGCGGGCTATCTGACCTTCTCTCTAGCGATTTTTATGTGCGGCCGTTTCTTGGGGGCGGCGCTACTGAGAAAGGTATCCGCATCACGACTACTGGCTGCCTTTGCCCTGATGGATCTGTTGCTCTGCGCGATCGCCATCACGATGCCGGGACAAGTCGGACTGTATGCGCTGGTCCTCGCCAGCTTGTTCATGTCCATCATGTTCCCCACCATCTTCGTACTTGGTCTGACCGGTTTGGATGATGACCAGCGGAAGCTCGGGTCTTCCATGCTGGTCATGGCAATCATCGGTGGTGGCGTACTCACGGCATTGATGGGTTGGGTATCGGACATGGCGGGCATTCATTGGTCCGTAGCCGTGCCCGCTGCGTGCTTCGCCGTGATTCTCGCGTACGCACTGCGCGCGCCTCGCGAGTCCTGATCACATCCCGCCGCTTCTCCGCCTTCCCTCCGCCTTCCCCCCCCCCCCCCCCCCCCCACCCCGCCCCCCCCCCC
>Ga0209175_10000053_pt1 | contig 79061 bp, 125 predicted proteins | sample JI91814C2DNA_FD_187506 | JGI IMG/M metagenome (GOLD analysis project Ga0209175, IMG submission 187506) | Wastewater effluent complex algal communities from Wisconsin, to seasonally profile nutrient transformation and Carbon sequestration -... | ecosystem: Engineered > WWTP > Effluent > Algae...
CCGACCTGTGGACTGCAGGCGATCTGGACAACTGCGGGCAATGGCGCGCAGCGATCAAGGTTCTAGCCGATGAAGTCCGTGCACTCGCCGCCTCTCCCCAGCCCGAGCCGAGCGCGCAGGGCGAGCCGCCGCGGTTCTTTGACCTGTTGTTTGAACTGGCACAGACCGGCCACATCAGTGACCTGGGCATTACCGGGGAGGCCATGCGGCAGATTCGCGCCGCGCTCGCCGCCTCTCCCCAGCCAGCCGAGCCGAGCGCGCAGGGCGAGCCAGTGGCGTGGATCTCTCCGAAGGACAGAGTGCCGAAGGGCGGCGAGGTTGTGCTGTGCCTGTTCCGTGACAAGGGCATCCACACTGCGCTGTTTCGCGGAACGTCTACCACGCATGGCGTCTTTGAGGCGTGGCATGGTTTCCTTGTCGCCGACTTGCCGACAGACCGCGTGATCGGCTGGGTTCCGCTCGCCTCCGCACCATCCACCCCACAGCCTGCAGTGGTGGAGGCTGTGCCGCTGACGGATGAGCAGGCCGACGCACTGCGCCGTTTGTGGCCCGCCATCGAGAAGGCAATGGGTTACCTCGTATTCACCGCAGAGCAGGCAGGCGCGGTGCAAGCCGACATGAACACGGTCAGGCGCGGCATCGCCCCCAAGGCAGCGCAGGAGAAGACATGAGCCAAGTGCTTGACCACGAGTTTCAGAGCCTTGCCGCCGAGGCGATTTGCCACGAGGCACGTATGGCCGGCGCGGCGATTCAGGCTGCAGCGGCATCGCACGAGCGCCCGAGCGTGCTGTACCGACCGAGCCTCACTGTGGACGGCAACCAGTGGTGTGCACTCTATGGCGAGAACCTGCAAGACGGCGTGGCCGGGTTCGGTAACTCCCCCGCCGACGCCATGTGGGACTTCGACAGGAATTGGGCGCGCGGCATCGCCCCCAAGGCAGCGCAGGAGAAACCATGAAAGCCGGCCGCAAATACCCCAACAGCCACATCGGGTGGCACGAGTACTTCGTGAAGCGCTTCAACTTGAACCAGCATCCCTATGCGGCATACTTGGCGATGGTCTACCTGTTCTTCCACCTCGCTGACAACGACCCGGCACCATGATCAAGTTCTACTTCAAAAAGGGGCGGTGGCGGGTCACGTCCACGGTGCGCGGCGTCAACGCGCGCGACTGGTGGAACGCGATCAACGCCGTCAAGTGCATGAACCACAAGCTGCGCACAGGAGGCGCCAATGCCCCAACCCACCAACGCTGAAGCCATGGTCAAGCTGTGGCACGAGAGCGGCACCGGCATCGGTATCTACGTCCGCTTGCCCAACGGTAACGAGCCCGTGTACATGGGCGGCATGGTCGAGAAGTTCGCTTCGTCCTCGACCATCGACATTGCGATCAGGTGGCTGACGCAGTTGAAGTACGAAGCAATTCTGCAAGAGCAAGGAGTTCACTATGGCAATTCTGGATTGGGCGGGCAACCTCCTGCGCCGTGCGACGAAGCATGAGCCGCCGCCTCTCACCCCCACCAGCCTCGGCGATGGCACGCTGACCCTCCACAACCTTACCCACGGGATCTCGTCGACGCTGCAGCCGAACTCCCTGATCTCGTTCGCAGCTGCCGGCCGCGAGACCTTCCGCATCACCGCCAACAACGAACTGCAATTCTGCGACGATATGAAAACTCCGGAGGCCAAAGTCAAAGCACGGGTGGTCGAGATGCTCAAGGCATTTGCACCCGACGTGTGGTGGTCATTTCCCTTGACGGGCGGGTTCGGCAACTCCGGCACCCCCGACATCCTGGCGTGCTGTTGGGGGCATTTCCTTGCCATCGAATGTAAAGCGGGGAACAATACGCCTACCGCACTCCAGCAACGCGAGATCGACGCGATCATCACTGCAGGCGGCGCGGCCATCGTCATCAACGAGAGCAACTTGGAGAACCTCGCCGTGTTGCTCGCAGCCTGGAATACTGCCCATGAAGGAAGCTGAATCAACCACCGTCGACGTGCTCATCGCGCGCATCAGCACTCACCCGGAAGAGTTCTTCGTGGCCGAAGCCGTCATCACCCAGGACGGCGCTCGCATCTTCGCGGGCACCAAGTGGCGGCGCATCACCACGATGCTGATGGCGCCGACGAACGGCGAGATGAACCTGTGGATAGAGATGTTCTCCGACGAAGAGAAGGCGCGGTTCAGGACCGCCATGCTGGAGGCGCTGCGCGGCGTGATCGACACGCAGATGATGAAGGTGCTGACGGGCGGCGACCCGGTCGAGCTGGACCCCGAGGAGAAGCAGCGTCGTCAAGAGATCGCGATGAAGCAGGCGCTCATGCAGCAGTACGCCCAGAACCAGCAGCAGATGAACGCGCTGGGGGCCATGGCGAGTCAGGGCCTGACCGGGCATCTCACGCTGGGCTACGGCGGCCCGTCGCTTCCTTCGCATTCGTCGTACGAGAAGTACTTGGAAGACGAGGAGAGGAAGGCCTTCGAGAAGATCGCGAAAAGCCACCCCAAGACGCTTGCACAGAAGGTGAAGGGCTGGCTCTGACATGAAGGCACCGTTCGATCGAATCCTCATCATCGACTTCGAGACCGCTTGGTCCTCCAAGCCGTACCACGACGCACAGGGTCACCTGCGCGACGCGTACACGCTCTCGAAGCTGACGACGGAGGAGTACATCCGTGACTCGCGCTTTAAGGCGTGGGGGTTGTGCTGGAAGGAGCTGGGGGACGAGGGCGCGCCGGTATGGGTGCCTCGTCATGCGCTGCCCCGCTTCTTCGCTTCGATCGACTGGACTCGCACTGCGGTCATCGCGCACAACGCGCAGTTCGACGTGACCATCATGGCGTGGCACTACCACGTGGTGCCTGCCTTCATCTTCGACACCCTGAGCATGGCGCGCGCGCTGCGCGGCGTCGAGGTGGGCAACAGCCTCGCCAAGCTGGCTGAGGAGTTCGGGCTGCCGGCCAAGGGCAAGGCGGTGCACAGCACCGACGGCATGCTGGACCAGCTGCCCTTCGAGGTAGAGATCGAGCTGGCCGACTACTGCAAGCACGACGTGGTCCTGTGCGGCGAGATCTTCGACCGTTTCATGGAGAACTACCCGCGTCGCGAGCTGGAGCTGATCGACCTGACGCTGCGCATGTTCGTGCGCCCGCTGCTGGAGCTCGACTCCGACATGCTCAAGGATGCCATCGAGGACGAGCGCGCATCGCGTGAGGCACTGCTCAAGCGCCTGGGTGTGATCGACGCCGATCTGGCCAGCAACGACAAGTTCGCGCTCATCCTGAACTCGGTGGGTGTGGATGCGCCGCGCAAGCCGAAGAAGCCCACCAAGAAGACGCCCAACCCGGTGGGCACGCTGTACGCCTTCGCCAAGACGGACGCGATGTTCCAGGCGATGCTCAACAGCGACAACGAGACGCTGGCCATGCTGTGCGAGGCGCGGCTGAAGGTGAAGTCGACGCTGGAGCGCACGCGGGCACAGCGCTTCTACGACATCTCGCAGCGTGGCACGCTGCCGGTGCCCCTGAGCTACTACGGCACGCTGACCGGCCGGTGGAGCGCGAGCAAGGGCTCCGCGCTGAACATGCAGAACCTCAAGCGCGGGTCGTTCCTGCGCAAGGCGATCATGGCCCCCAAGGGGTATCAGGTGTGCGTGACAGACCTGTCACAGATCGAGCCGCGGGTGCTGGCGTATCTGGCCGACTACAACGAGCTGCTCGACATCTTCCGCGCCGGCAAGGACCCGTACGCGCAGTTCGGCGCGACGATGTTCAACATCCCAGGCTTGTCCAAGGAGAGCCATCCCGACCTGCGCCAGAGCGCCAAGAGCGCGCTGCTGGGGTGCGGGTACTTCCTCGGCTGGGCGGCGTTCGCGCAGCAGCTGCTGGTGGGCTTCCTGGGCGCCCCGCCGGTGCGATACGACAAGGCCTTCGCGCAGAAGCTGGGGCTGACGCAGCAGCAAGCGCTCGACTTCGTGGACGGCAAGGCGGGCGAGAAGCGCTACCAGCGCATGCTGGACATCCCGCATACCTGCACCGAGGAAGAGCTGTTCGTGCACTGTGTGTGCGCCAAGCGGATCATCGACACCTACCGCGCGACGGCTGAGCCGGTGGTGCGCTACTGGAACCTGCTGGGCAAGCTGATCGAGTCGTCGCTGTATGGCGGCAAGGTCTTCCAGTACAAGTGCCTGCGCTTCGAGAAGGAGCGCATCGTGCTGCCCAACGGCATGTCGCTGCAGTACCCGGACCTGAAGGCCGAGCAGACCGAAGAGGGGTTCCTCGAGTGGACCTATGCGGTCGGCAAGATGCGCAAGAAGCTGCACGCCGGCGTGCTGGCCGAGAACACCACGAGCGCTGTGGCGCGCATCGTGATGACCGACGGCATGCTTCGATTGCAGAAACGCTACCCCGTCGTGATGTCTGTGCACGACGAGGCAGTGAATCTCATCCCCGATGAAGAGATCGAGGAGGGGAAGAAGTGGTGTCACGCGCAGATGGTGCGTGAGCCGAAGTACCTGCCCGGCATTCCGCTGGGCGCAGACACGGGCGTTCATCAACGCTACGGGCTGGCGAAAGCATAGGAGAACGAGATGGCCGACTGCGTAAAGATCGAGGAAACGCGAGACGGGGTGTGGGCACATTTCCACATCCCTGGCGGGCGCTTTCACTACAGCATCAACCTGTCTGCAACGCAAGGAGACATGGGGCGCAACTTCGCGATCGAGTACTCGAAGTTCAAAGCGTCCTCAGAAGCTGAGGAGCGCAGGCGGAACGCCTTCGACACGCTGCCCGACGACTTCGAGGCTCCGCACTGAGGAGGCATCATGAGCAATGCGCAGCGCTGCACGACATGCGGCAAAGATCCCGCTGCACGCAACAACCAGTTCTTCGAGTGCGCCCACGTCGAGTGCCCGCACCGGCGGCACGCGTGGAGCGAGCGCCCCACCCCCGAGCAGCTCTTCAAGGGGCCGTGGCCGAAGAACGAAGACAAAGATCCGAAACCTCTGGCCTGAGAGCATCATGATCATCCCCAAGGCGTTCACTGTCGGGAAGACGCGCTATGTGGTGGAGCGTGTGTGGGCATTGTTCAGCCCACCGTGCTTCGGCCGCACGTTCTTCTCGACGCAGAAAATCAAGCTCGCGGCCACCAACGGCCATGGGAAGCAGTACACTACGAAGGAGCGTGAAGAAGCGTTCTGGCACGAGACGATTCACACCTGTCTGTATGACATGGGCGTGCCGGTGCAAGATCACGACGAGAAGTTCGTTCAAGCGTTGGCCGTGCGGCTGACGCAGGTTTCTAATTCAGCGGAGTTGTGAAATGGGCGGAATGACATGGGCACTGACCGACCACCTGTGCAAAGGGTGTGGCGGGCGCGTGCTGCGATGCGTGAGCGGGGGTGGCCCGACTAGCGGAGGCAATCCGATCTGGAAGTGTGCCGACTGTGGCAAAGCTGCGGCTGCAATGGGCCCAGAAGCGCTGTGCTGGTGCGGGTTCAGCCACAAGCACAACCGCAACGCGACGGCCTACGTGTGCCAGCCGTTCTCAGTGCTGGAGACGTTCCCAGAATTGCTGAGGGCGTTTCAAGCATGCGGGTGTGATCCGAAGCGCGGCGGCGAAGTCGGGATCATGCTGGAGCGGGATCTTCACGCGGTGAGGACGAGCTGATGGCCAAGAGCACCGCCCAGTCCTACTCGAGCCTCAAGGCTTTCGAGACATGCCCGCGCCAGTACCACGAGATGCGCATCCTCAAGCGCTTCCCGTACGTGGAGACCGACGAGCAGAAGTATGGCAACCGTCTGCACAAGGCAGCTGAGCTGTACGTCAAGCACGGCACGGCGCTGGAGCAGGAGTTCGATTTCATCAAGCCGCTGCTCGACACGCTGCTGGCCAAGGCCGGCTCCAAGCACCCGGAGCAAGAGCTGTGCGTCACGCCCAAGCTGCACCCCACCGGCTGGTGGGACGCTGACGGGTACCTGCGCGGCAAGGTGGACCTGACGATCCTGCAGCCTGAGCGCCGGCATGCCTACGTCGTCGACTACAAGACCGGCAAGGACAAGTACATCGACACCGACCAGCTGGATGTGTGCGCGCTGCTGCTGTTCGAGCACTACGACTGGCTCGACGTGGTGGACAGCGGGCTGCTGTTCGTTGGTGCCAACACGTTCCACCGGCACCAGACGCGGCGTGAAGATGCGCCCCGGCTGTGGCAGAAGTACCGCGAGAAAATTGCGGCCCTGGAGGGCGCCAAGGCGTCCAATGTCTGGAACCCCAAACGGTCAGGGCTTTGCGCGCGGCACTGCCCGGTGGCAGAATGTGAATTCCACGGTAGCTGATCTTCTGAGGGACCTATGGCAAAGAGCACACCGCGAAAGCTGGCCTATCAGAAGGCCTACAACGCCCGGCCGGAAGAGACCGCCAAGCGTGTGAAGAACAATGCGGCGCGCCTCGAAGCGATCCGCGAAGGCAAGGCCAAGGTGGGTGACGGCACGGACGTGGCGCACCTCAAGCCGCTGGAGAGCGGCGGCGGCAACACTGACGGCAATCTCGAAGTTCAACCTCGCGCCAAGAACAGAGCGTGGCGCAAGGGACAGAGCGGGTACAACCCGCCGACGATCAAGCGGAAGTGATGACCCGCGTAGGAGCAGGCAAGCACGTGCCGCTCCGGGGAGTGATGCCCCCCTGACGTGCAAGCTGGGTAGGGCCTACCTCTAGCCCGTACCAGCACCGAAACCCCGCGGAGCCGCCGAAAGGTTGCTCTGCGGGCGCTAGGTCATTGGAGCCAACACTTGGAAATTGTCGAGAACAAAGCGCTCATCCTGCGGACAAAGAACCCGCAGAAGTACGAGTGCATCCCGAACAGCGTGAACCTCGGCCAGATGTCGGATGGCGTCTACGAGGTCGCGGTGCACTGGGAGCTCGACGCCGTGCGTGTGTTGCGCAACCTGGGCGTGAAGAACGCGCCGTCTCCGATCCTCGGGCGCTACAACTGGCCGGGGCGCCACCAGCCCTTCCTTCATCAGCGCGACACTGCGCACTTCCTCACGCTGTACAACCGCGCGTTCGTGTTCAACGAACCCGGCACCGGCAAAACAATGTCCGCCATCTGGGCCGCGGACTACCTCATGAACATTGGCAGAGTACGCAAGGTACTCGTCCTGTGCCCGCTGTCGATCATGCAGTCGGCTTGGCACAAGGACATCGCCAGCAGCGCCATCCATCGCACCGCGGTGGTGTGCCACCATGCCGAGTCCGAGCGACGCATCCGCATGGTCAAGCACGGCTACGACTTCACGATCGTGAACTACGACGGGTTGCCGATGATCGTCGATGCGCTGAAGAAGCGCGGTGACGTGGATCTGGTGATCGTCGACGAGGCCAACGCGTACAAGAACCCGCAGACCAAGCGCTGGAAGGTGCTCAACAGCCTGCTGACTCCCGACACGATGCTGTGGATGATGACCGGCACGCCCGCCGCGCAGTCGCCGCTCGACGCGTTCGGCTTGGCCAAGCTGGTCAACCCCTCCGGCGTGCCGCGCTTTCAGACCGCCTGGAAGGACGAGGTGATGCAGCAGCTCACCCGCTTCAAGTGGATCCCCAAGCCTTCCTCGCGCGAGCGCGTGCACACGGCGCTGCAGCCGGCCATCCGCTACACCAAGAAGGAGTGCCTGGACCTGCCGCCGGTGCTGACCACCACGCGCGAGGTGGCGCTGACGCCCCAGCAGGCCAAGTACTACAAGATCATCAAGACCCAGATGCTGTCCAAGGTTGCAGGCGAGACGATCTCTGCAGTCAACGCAGCCGCTGTGGTCAACAAGCTGCTGCAGATCTCCGCCGGCGCGGCCTACACCGACACCGGCGAGGTGATCGAGTTCGACTGCGTGCCGCGCCTGCAGGTGCTCATGGAGGTGATCGACGAGACGCCGCGCAAGGTGATCGTGTTCGCGCACTACAGGCACAGCATCGATACCATCTTCGCGTACCTGAACTCGCTGGGCATCCCGTGCGACATGATCCACGGCGGCATCACCCCGACACATCGTAGCGAGATCTTCCATGCATTCCAGACCAAGCCTGAGCCGCGCGTGCTGGTGGTGCAGGACCAGTCGGCCTCCCACGGCGTCACGCTGACCGCGGCCGACACGGTGGTCTTCTGGGGGCCGGTCATGTCGGTGGAGACGTACCTGCAGTGCATCGCGCGTACGGATCGCATCGGGCAGACATCCGACCAAGTGACCGTCGTACACATCCAGGGCAGCGACATCGAGCGCAAGATGTTCAAGCAGCTGGAAGGGCGAGTTGCAGACCACGACTTGTTCGTAAAGCTGTACGAAGAAATTGTTGACGAGGGGGTTGCGCAACCCTGAATCCGTGTATACTGCTTCACATCGCTTCACCACCCCGAGGACATCACATGAGCAACGACACCGACGTCGTGCCGCTGGACAAGCTGGCCGAGGTCTACATCAAGATCCGCACCCGGATCGCCGAGATCACCAAAGAGGCCGACACCAAGGTCGAGGAGCTGAAGGCCCAGCAAGACGAGATCTCCAGTGCCATGAAGGAAACGCTGCGCCAGCTCAACGTGCGCAGCGTCAACACCGTGGCGGGGACCGTCATCCTCACCGAGAAGACGCGCTACTTCCCGTCCGACTGGGCGGAGTTCAAGACGTTCGTGAGGGAGAACGACGCCTTCGATCTGATGGAGAAGCGCATCGCCCAGACGAACATGGCGAAGTACCTCGAGGAGAACCCCGACAAGTACCCGCCCGGCCTGCAGTCCGAAACTGAATTCTCCGTGTCCGTTCGCAAACCCTCTGCCAAGTAATCATGACGCAACTCACCACCTTCAACCCCTCGCAGCTGCCCGCGCACCTGCGCACTTCGGAGCTCTCGGACGCCACCAAGGCGCTGATGGGCAACTCGTCGGGCTTCCGCCTGTCGATCAAGGGCAACGTGTTCCGCCTGCTGTCCAACGGCAAGGAGTACGCCAAGATCCCCGACCGCACGCTCGACGTCGTCGTGGTCGGCGCGGCCAAGCACGTCTCGCGCACCTTCTACCTCAAGCAGTTCGACGAAGACTCGGACCCGACGGCGCCGGACTGCACCTCCGCCGACGGCGAAGTGCCCGACAAGCGCTCGGCCAAGCCGCAAGCGGCGCGCTGCGCGGACTGCCCGCAGAACGCCAAGGGCTCGGGCCAGGGCGACTCGCGCGCCTGCCGCTTCAGCCAAGCGCTGGCTGTGGTGCTGGCCAACGACATCGGCGGCAACGTGCTCAAGCTGCAGGTGCCGGCCGCGTCGATCTTCGGCAAGGGTGAAGGCCAGAGCGTGCCGCTGCGCGAGTACGTGACCCAGCTCGCACAGATCCCGGTCAACATCGACACCGTCGTCACCAAGATCAGCTTCGATCTGGACAGCGCGTCGCCCAAGCTCTTCTGGGCTCCCGTGCGCTACCTGAGCGAGGCCGAGTACGCGCAGGCTCAGACGCAAGGCAAGAGCGAGGCAGCCAAGCGCGCTGTCGAGTTCAGCGTGTTCGAGACCGACGGCGGCAAGACCAAGCCGAACATCGAGGGCACGCCGCCGGCCGCTGCCCAGACGCCTGCTCCCGCACCTGCGCCGGTGGAGCCGCCCGCCCCGCCGGAGACCGAGGAAGAGCGCGAGATGCGCGAGTTCAAGGAGTTCCAGGCTGCCAAGAAGGCCAAGGCCGAGGCTGCCAACAAGCCGGGCCGCGCCAAGGCGAAGGCCGAGGCGCCCGCACCGGCACCCGAGCCCGCGGAACCCACCGTGCGCCCCTCCAGCGCGCCGGCTGCACCCGCACCGGGCCGTGCCAAGCTGGCAGGCATCCTCGAGTCCTGGGGCAAGGAAGAGGGGGGCACCGATGACTGAGACCCTGGCGTTCTGATGTTCAACCGCGCCGGGGTACGGCGGCGCATCGCCAAGAACAAGGCAAAGCGCGCAGTGCGCCACGCCAAGCGCATGGCCAAGAAGACTGGTTGAACAACACGGGGGGAACGGCGAGCGCCTAGTACCTCCACAGATAGCGCTTGCTGAGCTCTATCTCTGACGGCCTCCTAGTCCAGTGGCCTAAGACGCCGGGTTTTGTTAAGCGTTTGAGTCAACTACAGCGCATCGGCTAGGGAAACCTGAAGATCGCCGCCACGGCAGGTAAGCACGGGCGGCGGCTTCCCAAAGAGTATCATCCGTGCTCTTTGTGAAGCCCTACAACGACGACCACCATGGCATACCGCGAACACACCAAAGAACTCGTGAAGACTGCACCTCTGACGCTCGGGTCGCGAATGGGGCGGCGCGCTGTCTATCTCGGCGTGTCCGTAAGCGACCTCTCGCGCTTGACAGGCGCCACGCGCAAAACCCAGTACAACTGGATTTTTGGGGGGTTTGTGATCCCTGCGTACCGAGACCGTGTTGAACGACTGTACGAGATTCTGAAGAATTCCAAGACGCGTGAGGAAGCGCTTGCACGCGCAAGCAAAGCGTTCAACGTCAAGCTTTGACACGGAGCTTCTATGCGCAGCCCAGGAGTGTGGGTTACGTATGAACGCCTGCGCGAACTTCTTGCCTACTCGAAAAAGACGGGCATTTTCACGTGGCGGCGTCCTACGTCGCGTAAACACAAGCGCAGAGACGTAGCGGGCTCGCTGGTCGGCCATGGCTACATTCATATCGAGATTGACGGGCGCTCGTACGGTGCCCACAGGCTTGCGTGGCTCTACGTGCACGGAGTTTGGCCTTCTGGGCAGATCGACCACGAGAACGGCATGCGCGCAGACAACCGCTTTAGTAACTTGCGCGACGGCTCTCGAGCTTTCAACCAGCAGAACCAACGCAGGGCTCAATCGCGAAGCCTGCTTGGGCTGCTGGGCGTATCGCGTTCGGGGAACCGTTTCAAAGCCCGGATCGTTGCTGATGGCGCGCAACGACACATAGGCACTTTCAACACGCCTGACGAAGCGCACCAAGCTTACATTCGGGCCAAGCGCGTTCTGCATGCAGGAGGATGCTTGTGACCCCGCAGGAATTCCTCAAAGCGGTGCTTCCTCCAGAGGGGTACGGCTACTACTGCGTCGCGGAGCTCAGCTCAAAGCGCAAGCAGCACATCTTCGACAAGACAATCGAAGGTATTGCTGAGCGCGCCAATCTGTTTGACAACAAGCAACAAGACACCTACTTCGCTGTTGCCACCTTCGAGAACGACAACGGACGAGAGGCTTTGAACGCACGATGGGTCAAGTCCTTCTTCGTGGATATCGACTGCGGCGTCGGGCACTCCTACCCGGACGCCAAGGCCGGCGCCACTGCGCTCACGAGCTTCGTCGCCGACACCGGGCTGTGCACGCTGCCCTCGCCTATCGTCGTCGCATCCGGCAGAGGTGTTCACGCGTACTGGCCACTGACTGAGCCAGTCTCGGTCTTCGCCTGGAAGCTGGTTGCCGAGCGCCTGAAGCGCCTTGCCACCGAGAAGCAGTTCCGCATCGACCACACGGTGAGCGCCGACGCGGCGCGCGTCATGCGCATGCCCGGCACGCGCAACTGGAAGGACCGCGCGAACCCGAGGCTGTGCAAGGTCATGTACCCTGGCGAAGGGGAAGTGACGCTCGACGCATTCGCTACCGCCATCGGGGCGATCGGAGACGAGCCGGTACAGAACACCGCGCCTGCGCCGCTGATGATCCCTGGCGTGAAGCCCAAGGCGGCGGACACGGCAGTGGGCGTCAAGCTGCTGGAGAACAGCGTCGTGCACTTCCGCACCCTGCTGTCCCAGGTGCGCGATGGCAAGGGCTGCGGCCAGCTCGCGTACTACATCGACCACGCTCAGGAAGAGGGGCTCGAGCCTCTGTGGCGCGGGCTGCTGTCCATCACCAAGGCATGCGCTGACGGCCCCAAGGCGGCGATGCTGATCTCCGGGCTGCACCCGTACGACAACGACCGCATGCACTCCAAGCTGCGGGAGATCCGCGGGCCGTACCCCTGCACCAAGTTCAACACCGAGAACCCCGACATCTGCGGCAAGTGCCCGCACTGGGGCAAGATCACCAACCCGCTGGCGCTGGGCCGCGAAACGCACGTCGACAACGAGCCCAAGGTCATCGAGATCCAGGCTGCACCGTCGCCGCAAGAGTCGGAAGAGGCGCCCCCGAAGGTGCTGGTCAACCGGCCGCCGCCCCCGATGGGCTTCGCCTACGGCAAGCACGGCGGCATCTACGAGGAGTCCCACGACAAGTCCGACCCCGACGCGCGGCCGGTGATGCACCTCGTGCTGCCCTACGACTTCTTCGTGGTGGACATCCTCAACCAGGGTGGCGAGCATCAGGTGCACATGGTGGCCGTGCGTCCCGACGGCGTGCAGGCCGTGACGTTCGCGCAGAAGTGCGCGGTCACGAAAGAGGATCTGTGCAAGGCGCTCGCGTACCACAACATCCTGGCAGCCAACCGCGGCGACCAGCGCTTGTTCAACTACGTGCGCAGCTGCATCGAGAACTCGTCGGCCAACAAGGCGCCGCTGAAGGTGCCCTCGCAGTACGGCTGGCAGCAAGACGACACCTTCGTGTACGACGGCAAGGTGCTGGGCCTGGGCACCGAGACACTCTCCCCGCTGCCCGGCCTGGAGAACATCGTGCGCGTGACCAAGCCCAACGGCACGCTCGAAGACTGGCGGCACGTGGTCAACACGCTGATCAAGTACAAGCTGCACGACATCCTGGCGATCACGACGATCGGCTTCGGCGCGCCGCTGATGCGCTTCACGTCCTTCGACGGCCTGACCTTCCACGTGGGCTCGAGCGAGAGCGGCACCGGCAAGAGCGTGTCGCTGGAGATGGTGGCCAGCATCTGGGGGCATCCGACCCGCTACATGGTCGGCAAGGACACGTCAGGCGTGGCGATGCAGCAGCGCCTGGGCCTGCTCAACAGCCTGCCGCTGGTGTGCGATGAGATCACGCAGAAGAACCGCAAGGACTTCGAGTGGTTCCCCGGCTTCGTCTTCGACATGACAGACGGCAAGGGCAAGGAACGCATGGAGGGCGGCGCCAACAAGGAGCGGGTGAACACGACCTACTGGTCGACGATGGCGCTGGTCAGCTCGAACACGCATATCATGGACTACCTCAGCTCGCGCAAGCACTCATCGCAAGGCGAAATCATGCGGCTCATCGAGCTTCAGATGAACAAGCGCCTGGAGACACCGCCCGATCTGGACGACGCGCTGAAGAACTACCTGCCGAGAAACTACGGCGTAGCCGGCGCACGGTTCGCGCGCTGGATCGTGGACAACCAGCCTACCGTGCGCGACGTGGTTCGTGTGGTCGAGGAGGATCTCAAGCGCACGATGCAGGAGACCCCCGACGAGCGCTTCTGGATCGGCGGCATCGCGGCGTGCTTGGCCGGCGGCGTGCTGGCCGGCAGCAGCTACGCGAACGTGGTGGACCTGCCGCTGCGCGCGATCAAGCAGTCCTTCATGCGCATGGTGCAGAGCGCGCGCTCCGTGGCCAAGAGTTCCAAGCGCGACGCCGACGACATCCTCAACGCCTACACCCGCGAGTTCTACGGCCGCTTCGTGGTGGTCAAGAAGATCCCTGGCGGCGTGTCGGCAACGCTGGGCGAGTCACTGCAGATCGACGAGAGCCTGACGCGCACCGAGGTGTGCGGCCGTGTCGAGCGCGGATTCACGCAAGGGCGAACGGACTTCTTCATTGAGGAGCAGCTGCTCAAGCGCTTCTGTGCGTCCATGAGCTTCGGCTACTCGGACTTCAAGGCGCAGATGGCGGCGCGATACATGGCGCACGCGACCAAGAAGGACATGCTCAAGGGCACCAAGGGGCCTGCGATGAATGTGAACGTGCTCAAGATCTCGGTGCCCTCACGACCCGATGAAGACGCTCAAGATCAAGTACCCGTGGTCCAGACTGTGCATTAACGGCACGTTCTTCGTGCCCACGCTGAGACCTGATGAAGTTATCCGCGAGGGGCTGCAAGCCTCTATCGGTACACAAGCCGTTCCGGCCAAGCCGATGGTCGGAGTTCAAGACGGCAAGTTCGGCGTTTTGTTCCGGAGGTTGAAGTGAAATACAGCAAAGATCCTCGCGTCGATGCGATGGTGCGCGAGCTGTTAGGCAAAGGCGCTGTCTTCGTGCCCAAAGGACGAGGGAGGCACGCCTGCCTGCTGTTCCCCAGCGGGCTCAAGCACCCCATCATCCGCGAAGCGAGCGACTGGCGTGCCGGGTTGAACTGGCTCTCGCAGGTCAAGAAAGCCGTCGCTGAAGGAGCCTTCAATGCCAATCGGTAAACGGCACAAGAAGTCCAACGACGGGAAGACGGGCAGCATCGTCTACGCGCGCCCGGCCATCCCGAAGACGCTGGAGAACGAGTACCTCGCCAGCCGTGCCGCTGAAGCTGCAGCGCGCCACACCAAAGAGGCCCAGAAGAAGAATAGCAAGAGCACGCTCGACCCGCTGATGGTGCTCCAGGCACGAGCCCTCAAGGAGTACGAAGGCTGGACGCGCCGACAGCTCGCGGCCTTCTTCGCGTGGCCGATGTGGAAGGTCGATCAGGTGTGCAACTACTACCAGCTCGCGCACGTCGTCCCGAAGCCCGAGGACGCGCCTGCAGACAAGGTCAAGCCTGTGATCGTCGATGGCCGCTTCCGCAGCGGGCGCCGCAAGCCTGACGAAGCTGAACTGCGCCTGGGCGCTCAGGACTGACCGCGCAGAGCCTCCGACGTCAGACGGCTGAGCTCGATCTTCGCGCGACGGATCTCGTCGAGAGCCTCGCGCTTCTCCTGGGCGGACATGCCTGACGTGCGCACCTGCTGCTCCAGCTTGGTCATGTCCCCCAGCTTCTTCTTGCTGCCTGCGGCCAACTCAGCTCGGGAGAGCTGATCGGCGTACTTCTCCGCGAAGCGCATGGCCTCTTCCTCGCGCCCTTCCTTGACCAGCTTGTCGAACGTGCCCTTGGCGCGCGACACAGCCTCGATCTGCTTGTACACCTCGTTGACGGCGCCGGAGGCGTCCTTCTCGAGGAACAGAGGGCCTGCAATGGGCGTCTCTGAAAGCTTCGGCGTGGGCTTGTCCACGCGGTCAGGAACCAGCGCGTTGCCCAACCCCAGAATGGCCATGCCAAGCGAGCCGGTGTACCCGCGCACCAGATGCTCGATCATCGCCGGCGACACGCCGATCTCGCGCCCCGCGATCTCGAAGCTGCCGCCCAGCCCCTTCGCCACGTCCGTCGTGCGGTCCGTGTAGCGCTCGCCGGCCTTCAGCCCCTGCATGCGCACGTCCTCGATCTCGCGGCCGGTGAAGAAGTTGCGGTTCAGCGCCGCCTCGATCAGCGGCTTGACGCCTTGCGGGATCACGCCGGGCATCGTGTTCAGGCCCATCTGCACGAACGCGTCGAGCACGTTGCGGCTGCTCTCGTCGGTGAACGCGAGGTTGTACATCGCCTCCGGCAGCGACTTGAAGATGTAGCCCGGCTCGAAGGGGATCGGCACCTTGATCTTCTCGTCGGTGCCAGGGATAGGCACGAACCAGTTGTTGTAGCGCTCGTCGGCCGTGGCGTTCTTGTAGTCGTCGTCATCGCCCATCATGGAGGCGTACATCATCGTGGCCGCGGCGATCATCAGCCCACGCGTCATGAACTTGCGCTGCACCTGCAGGCGCTCGGTGAAGGGCATCTTGCCCGTGGCCGCGCGGTACAGCACGTCCAGGCCCTGGAGCTGCGCGTTCATGAACGGGATCATGGTGCCCAGCGCGTGGATCGTGGGCGACACGCCACGCCGGTTGAAGTTCATCGTCTCCAGGGTGGCGAGCGTCGCCTCCATGTCCGAGAGCCCTTGCGCCCGGAAGCTCTTGTAGGCCGACACGCGGGATGCGGCGTCGGCCTGCATGGCCATGAAGTCCAGCTTCGCCATGGCAGTGCTCCACCCGAGCTTGCCCGACTGCAGCTGCTTGAGGATCGTCGCACGGTCCTCGATGTCGCCGGTCAGCACCTGCCCGCCCACCACCCCCCGCTCCTGCAGATCCGCTTCGGCGTTGCTCTTGCCGCGCCACATCTGGACCATCTCCTTCATCGGCCCCAGCACAGGCGTGAAGTCCGCGCCCGTCATCAGCACGTTGGCCACCGAGTCCCGGAAGACCTGACGGAACGCGTACACCGGGTTGCGCACGATGAAGTGGCGCAGCAGGCGCGCCGGGATGCCCAGCAGCTTGAACGCGGCGGGCAGCTGCGTGGAGATGCCCTCCAGGCCGTAGGCCACCAGCTCGGGCGGGATGCCCATGGTGTCCGTGTCGATCACCGCGTAGCGATCGGCGCCATGCTCACGGAAGCGCACCGTGGTCTTGCCGGCCGGCCCGTCGCCCTTGCCGATCTTGGCCAGCCCCAGCTCCTGCAGCGTGTTGGCCGTGTTGCGCGCTGCGATGTTGCGCAGCGCCATGTCGGTCAGCAGGTGTGTGTTGCGCAGCGCTCCGTCGAAGAAGCCGGTCATCTGGTCGTCGCCGCCCACCAGCTCCTGCAGGTAGGGCTGGTTCTTCAGGCTGCCCATCGTGCCGATCTTCTCGCCGTCGATGATCAGGCTGATGCTGTCGCCGTCCTTACGGTAGAACGACACGTAGTCCTGGCTGGACTTGAGCAGCTTGCCCAGGTCCTCGCCCAGCGCGCCGGTCTGCACCGCGAAGTCGATCAGGCCGTCGTTGTACTCTTGGTACATCTTGCGGGCCTTCTGGAACGCAGGGTTCGCCCGGCCGGCCGCCAGCGCGCGCTTGAGGTCCGCCTCGGTCACGTCCTTGGGCACGTAGCCCACCACGCTGTTGAAGCCCGTGCGCTCAGCGCGCTCAGCGATCAGGTACACCTTGAAGCGCGTGTCCACCGCGTCGGCGCTGCCCACGCCGGCGCCGCGCAGCAGGTCGGCGATCTTCTGCAGGCTGGCGCCGTCCTTGGACTTCACCATGTACTCGGTGCGCCCGTCGGCGCGCTTGGACGACTCCACGCTCAGCGGGCCGTTGGACGACACCTCGGCCATGAAGTTGTTGCGCTGCCCGTACATGCGCGTCCAGTACATCATCTGCGACGCCTTGAGGCTGTCAGCCATCGTCGACGCGATCTTCTCGAGCGGGTCGAAGCGATCGATGAACTGGGTGCGGAAGCCCAGGATGTTGGCCTTGAACTTGTCGGCGAAGGGCGTGGGGCGCGCGATGATCTTGCGGTCCAGCGCCTGCAGCGCCGCGTCGTCGCCCTCGGCGTACGAGAGCTTCTGGCTGAAGCTGAGCTTCTCCGGCCGGCGGTTGCGCTGCTCGAGCGCCATCTTGGCCGCGCCGTAGGCGTAGTCGACGAAGTCCTGAGCCGTCAGGTTATCCGTGCGCAGGCCGAGCTTGGCCAGCGCCGCCTTCACCGCTTCCACCAGCGGCTTGAAGAAGGCCTCGAGCCCGCCGGGAGGCGCGCTGGGGTTCACCCCTGCATTCACCGATCCCTCGACGAAGTAGGCCACGGCCTCGTCCTTGAGCGCCTGGGCGGTCTCGCCCTTGCGGCTCTCGTGCACCACGCTGTCCGGCTGCGCGTTCACCGCCTGGAGGATCGCCGCGGCGCGCCGCCCGTCCGCAGTGTCTTGCTGCGCCAGCGTCTGCATCGCGGCGTACAGCCGGTTGATCGTCGCCTCGTCCATGCCCACGTGCACACCGACCTCGTGCAGCGCCACGCCGCGCGCAGCTCCGGGAGCGATGCGGTCAGCGATCAGGTAGACGTCCGAGCCGTGGGTAAAGGCTTGGGTGTTCGGGGACGTGATCTTCTTGCGCAGCGAGGGCGGCAAGGCGTCGACGTTCTCCACTACCGTCACGACGCTGCCCGTATCCCCCAGCAGGGAAGCGACGTCCGCCTGGACGTGCTCCGTCTTCGAACCGATCAGCGTGCCGTAGACGCGCGACTCGCGGACATCACTGGACTTTTTTTTTCGGCTCTCCAGCCGATCGGCCAGCTCGAACCGGCGCTTCAGGCCTTCGAGGGTCTTGGTCGTCTGCACGATCGACTGGCGCAGCGCGTAGGCGTTCGGCCCCTTGGCAGCGCCCTTCTTCTCCAGCTTGGCCAGCCGCGCCTCATATCCGTCGAGGATGGTCTGCTCAGCGGCGATGTCTTCCTTCAGCCGCGACGCGACGCCGATGTCCGACGGAGAGCCGGCCGGCTTGCCGATGCCCTCGTTCTTCTTGGGCAGCGCCTTCATCGGAGGCGGCGTGCCCATGTCCTCGACACCCGAGACGTCGCGCGTGCGCACCGGCACCCGCAGCTTCGTCTCAGGAGCGCCTTTGCCCATCGTCGGCAGGTTCTTGCGGATCTCCTCGCCCTTCGAGTTCGAGGCGCCGACCATGGCCCGCGCAGTCTCGGCCTTCTCGCCGCGGGTCTGCTCGCGTGCCACGCCCTGGCTGCGCAGCTCTTCCTTGAGCTTGCGCTGGCGAGCGCGGTCTTCCATCTCCTCGCGCACCTTGGCCTTGAGCGCCTCGCGCTTCTGCTCGACCGTCTGCACGGTCGAGCGCTGCACAACCTTGCGCTCCACGGGAACGACGTACGGCCGTTTGGCCGAGCCGATGTCCAGCCCCTGCGTGACCGTGGTGAGCTTGGTGATGTCGGTGCCCGGCGCCGGCTGCGCGGGCTGGGAGGTGGGCGCTGTCGTCTCGCGCGGTTCGGCCAGCCGTCCTTCGGTGACGTTGCGCTGCGCGGTAGCTTCGTCGACCTCGGCCTGAAGCTGAGCCACGCGCTCCTTCATCGCCGCGTAGGCCTTCGGGTCGTCCTTCAGGTCTGCCTTGCGCAGCGCGTCCTTCGCGGCCAGCAGCTTGCGCTCGGCAGCTTCCTGGCGCTTCAGCGACATGCTGCCCTGGCTTTCCGCCTTCGCGGCCTGCGCCTTCGCTTTGGCGATCGCCTTCTGCATCTCGGCCGAGGCGTCGTTGACCTTGCGGATCTCGCGCACCAGGGACGACTTGTTGCCGTCCAGCTCGGGCTTGTTGATCGACTTCAGGACAGTGCGCTGGTCCTTGAGCGAGGCCAGATTGCCGCGCGCGACGCGCAGGTCGGCGAGCGCCTGCTGCACCGACTCCGTGTTGTAGCCGCGGTCAGTGAACTGCTGGTACTTCTGCTCAAGGGCGTCGATCTCGTTCTCGGCGCGCTCGATGTTCTCGTTCAGGCGCGACAGCCACGCCTGGAACTTCGGGTTGTCCGGCCCCTCGCTGCGCCGGCGCGAGTCCAGCATGCGCTGGAACTGGTCCCCATCCTTGGCCACCAGCGCCGTCGGCTCGGCGAACATGTCCTGCTGGTTGCGCTGGTCTTGGACGTTCTCGTCGATGCTGTTGATGTGCTCGATGATGGCCCGGCCGGTGTCCGGATCGACAGCCATGCCCTTGGACACGCGCTCGATCGCGGCGTCGACGGCGTCGAGGAACCGCGGCGTGGCCCGGCCGATCTTCTCGCCGGTGCCCAGCAGGAACTGGCGCGCCTTCTCCAGCACCGCCACCGACTCCCGGTCGACCCTGGCGCTGCTGTTGCGCTGCTTGAGCTGCGCGTCCTCCAGCCGGTCGATCGTGTTCTCGATGCGGCGCGTGGCGCGCAGTGTGTCGTCCTTGGTGCCCTCGCCGGCGGCGCGGCGCTCGATCGCCTGCGTGCCCTTCTCGGTCTGCGGCGACAGGTCGAACGCGGCCTTGCGCACCCCCTCGACGGCCATCGGCTTCGTGGTCTTGACTGCATCGGCCAGCCCGGGCTTCTTGGGCGGGTTGAGCAGTGCCTGCCGCGTGCGCTCGATGATCTCGTTGGCGATGCCGGCAGCGTCCGTGAAGGTCTTCTGCATGCGCACCTGGGCGTACGCCGGGTCGGTGCGGCCGCGCACCTTCTGCTCGGTGGTCTTGCGGCGCCCGCCGATCGTCCACGTCTTGCCCGAGGCTTCCTTGACGTACTCGTTCTTCGACGCGTCGTCTTCCCAGATCCGGCCGCTGTCGTCCACGCGGCGCGACTGGTCGATGAGGGCGTCGATGGCGCTGCGCACGTCGCGCGCGGCAGCACCTGCTTCCTGCTGAGTCAGGCCCGGAGCGCCGGTGGCTTCGCGCCTCGCGGCCGCCTCCTGCAGCATGTTCTTCACGATCTCGCGCTTGGCGGCCTCGGCCTTGTCGACGAGCCCCTTCTCCAGCGACATCGCCTGGGCAGTGTTCGGCTTGCGCACGCGTTCCGTGCTGTCGAACGCAATGGCCGACGGGCTTCGCTGCTCCAGCTCCGGGCTCTTGAAGAAGGTGCCGCGCGCCAGCTCGTCGAGCTGCGAGTAGAGCTCGGTGACCAGCTCCTCGTGGCGCCCGGCCAGCTCGGCGGCGCGCGCGCCGTACTGCTGCTTCTGCAGCCCTTGTCCTTGGCCGACGTCAATCGACGGGGTGCGCTTGGGCGCGGCGTTCTCCAGCGCGCCGGCCACGAAGGACTCGTCCGCCGCGGCGTTGGGGTCCAGCGCACGCTTGGCGTGAGTCTCCAGCCGGCGCAGCTCCGCGAGGTTGGCCTCGACGCGCTGCATCTCCGCGGCGTTGTTCGTTGGCGTGCCGTCCGGCCGGGTCAGCTGCACCCGCTCGTTGGCCAGCGTCTGCTGCTGGATGTCCACCAGCTCCTGCAAGCGCGCCTGGATCATGGGCAGCGCCTTGGCCGCCGCCTTCGGGTCGGACAGGTCCAGCGGGTCGGACAGGTCTCCGATGCGCAGCGCACGTGCCACGGTGGGCGTCACGATGCCCTCGTCGATCGCATCCTCAAGCTGCTTGACCGTGTTGGGGGTGCGCCGGCTGTCGCCGAGCTGCATGCCCTGGGCGCGTGTGGCCAGCCCGATCTCGTCGGCCGTGTCTGCCGTGGCGTTGAACTCGGCGGCTTGGCGCTGGCGCAGATCGGCCTGAGCCGCGTCATCCTGCTGGCGCTGCGCCGACTGCTCGCGCGCGGCGGCCATCTGCTCGGCCAGCGACTCCCGGTCCATGGCTTCGCGGTCGCCGATGATCTGCTGCATCGCAGCAGTGGAGTCCTCCGTCTTGGCGGGCTCCTGCATCGCGACCTTGAGCTGCTTGGCCAGCTCCTTCTTCCACAGGTTCGACTCGGCCATGCTCTTGGTGCCAGGGAACTGCTCCCCGGAACTGAGCATGCGCTTGGCCAGATCCGGCCGCTCCAGCAGCGACGCGACGACTTCGCGCGGGTCCAGGGTGCTCTCGCCCACGGCTGCCGCGTTCGGGTCCTCCAGCGCGCGGATGTGGTCCTGCAGGTAGTTCGGCTGCGCCGGAGCGCCCGCGGGCGCCACAGGCGTCTGGGCCATGTCCGTGAAGGGCGTCGCGTCGGGAGACGCACCCTCGGGCGCCTGCTCCCCCACCAGCACTTCCATCGGGTTCAGCCCGGCCAGCCGCTGCTGCTCGCGCGCGGCCTTGATCTCCGGCAGACGTTGGTCATACTCGACCTGCAGCGGCTTCAGTTCGTTGGCCGCCGTGCCCTGGGCCAGCTTGAGCTGGCGGATCTGTGACTCGATGTCACGCTTGTCCTGCGCCGGCGCGGTCTTCAGCGAGGCCTGCAGCTCCTTGATCTTGGCGTCGATCCCGGCCTTCTGCTGCGTCGCCGCGTCGTAGCGCTGGGTCAGATCGGTCAGGTACTCGGGCGTCTGCTTGCGCTGCTCCTCGGCCGCGGCCGCATCGGCTGCTGCCTTGGCGTCCTTCATCCGCTTGGCTTCGGCAACCTCGCCGCGCGCTGCGTTGCGGTCCATGTACCGGCCGCCGGCGCCGATCGGGCCCAGCAGTCCTGTCTGGTACGCCGTGGCTTTGTACTCGTCGAGCGCGTCGGCATCGGTCAGCGACAGGCCGGCCTGCAGCCGCTCGAGCATCTGCTGCGCCACTTCCGTGGGCACTTCGGCCATCACGCCCACCGCGGTGCCCTTGGCCAGCGTTGCCTTCAGCGACTCGCGCGCGAGCTTCTCCGCGGCCTGGGATCCGCCCTTGGCGAGGAACGCCTCCACCTGCGGGCCCAGCAGCTTGCCCACCACCGTCTTGCCCAGGGGCACCAGCGTGCCCACGGCGTCCAGTCCAGCCTGGGGAACAGCCGCCAGCGCGGCGTTGCCGGCGTTGACTTGGCCGGGCGTGGCCTCCTGCTGGCGCACCACGTTGCCGCCGAACAGCTGCAGGAAGCTCGGGATGACCGCGCCGATGCCGGCGCCGATCAGCGGGGCGGGCGGGAAAGCGGCGGCGAACGGAGCGCCAGCCATGGCGCCGGCCTTGGCCGAGCCGAGCGTGGCAGCGATGTTGGGGGCCTGCTCTGCGATGGCCAGCGGCACCTGACGCGCCACTTCGCCGGCAGCGGAGAAGAGCCCGCCTTGCGGGTCGTCGTACTTCTGCTTGACCCTGTCCCAGCTCACCTGATCGGCGTAGCGCGCGCCGATGTTCTGCTGTTGCTGCAGTCCTTCTTCGGCGGCTGTCTGTGCGTTGCCGAACAGAGACCGGATGCCGGTGATGCCTGACGAGGCGAACTGCTCGGCGCCCTTCTTGAACGCGGCGCCCAGGCCCTCTTGGGGCTTGATGCCGAAGGCGTCGGGGTGCTTCTGCTTGGCGAGCGCGTACGCCTTGTCGTCCGGAAGCGCGTCGTCAAACTGGAAGTACGAACCGTCCGGCAGTTGAAGATAGGCCACGCAGCGCTCCGATTACTGGCGGACCACGGCCCCAGGCGGCGGTGCTCCATTGCGGATGATACCGGGCGCCGGGCCGCTGCTGCCGCGCATCTGCTTGTAGAGGTCCATGATCTCCGGGTACTCCAGAGTCATGGTGCTGAGCGTGCGCAGCGTCTCGTCCTCGATCGCCTTCTCGTAGGCCATGCGCGCCTGCGGCGATGCCGTGGGCGAAGCACCCAGAGCCAGCAGGCCGTTCTTGCTCACGTTCTCACGAGCCTTCTCAACCGCGCCGCGCAACTGCTTGGCCATGTCGATGCGGTACTTCTCCGGCGACGTGCCCGAGTTCTCAGCCCGGATCGACGCGGCGCGCACGCCCGCGTCTGCCGCGTAGCGACGGTCCGCGCTCTCCACGCCGGTCTTGTAGGCGTTGAAGCGGTTGTCCTGATTCTTGTCGGCGATGCCCGCCTCACCGAAGCGCGTTGCGTTGGCGATGCCGTACCGCTGCAGCCCCTGGGCCGACTGTGCCTGCTGCAGCGCGGCCAGCTCCTTCATGCGCTCGCGCTCCTGCGAGTTCGCATCCTTCATGCCAGAGCCGTAGGCGTTCAGCCCCTCGAGCCCGCCGGCGGCGATGCTGCTGGACAGGCCGCCCGGCGTGCGCGCCATGGTCAGCCCCGCACGGATGAGTGCTTCGTACTTGGCGTCGTTGCGGCGCTTGTCGACGTCGCCTGCCTGGGCCTTGTAGGCGGCGATCTGCTCAGCCAGCGAGCCATCCATGGGCACGTCCTTCATGGCGTCGCCGATCGAGCGCAGCTTGATGTCCTCGTAGTTGAAGCCGCTCGGGCCCGGGCCGCCAGGGCTGACCTTGCCCGACGCGCTGGCGCGGATGCTGCGCAGCCCGCTCGTGCCTGCATCCTTGCCCTTCGCCTTGACCTGCTCTTCGGTGCGCGTCTGCGTACCAGGGCCGTAGCCGCCGGACATGCGGGCGTCGCTGAACGGTGGTTGGCCGGGCGCTGCGGCGGGGGGTCGCGTGGCCGCATCATAGGAGCCGTTGAGCAGCGGGTGGTTGCCGAACCAGTTCTTGATCGCGGACCAGCCGGACGGACTTTCCGGCGCGTCCTGGCCGCCACTCTCGAGATAACGCCGGCGCGCCTCGGCGTAGTCGTCGTAGCCCACGGCCGGGAGGCGCGCTGGGGTGCCGCCTTCAGCCAGCCCGCGCGGCGCCGGCGCGATGGACTGCAGGCCGGTATCCTGGCGCAGCATGTCATCCTTGACGGACGAGGTGGGCATCGCGCCGCCGGCGCCGGCCGCCCGCTTCTTGCGCGCCTGGAGCTCGGCCATGACGGCGTACGACGGCACGGAGCCATCGTTGGTCTGCAGCACCTGCATGAGCTGCTGCTCGCTGAGCTTGGGCAGCAGCGCGAGCGCCTGGATCTGGTTGGTCATGCCATAATCTCCGTATGCTTCCAACCGTTCCCGAACTGCGCGAGGTTCTTTCTTACGCTCCCGAAACGGGTGTGTTCGTTTGGAAAGTTCACCGCTGCAGCGTTGTCCGAGCGGGCGATGTTGCGGGATCTGTCAACGCCAAAGGATACCGGTACATCACCGTCAACAGAAAGCACTTGCTGGCGCACCGCATCGCTTGGGCGATGCACACTGGCTTGTGGCCAACAGAAGATCTCGATCATGAAAACGGCTGCAAAGACGACAACCGCTTCGCCAACCTCCGCCCTGCCTCCAAGCGCCTGAACCAAGAAAATCAGAGGCGCGCTCAGAAGAACAATCCTTGGGGTCTGCTCGGCGTAAGCAAAGCGCGAGACTGCAAGCGCTGGCTCGCCACGATTCAAGTGGGTGGTGTCGTTCGCCGTCTCGGGCGCTTCGACACTCCAGAGCTTGCGCACGTTGCGTACCTTGAAGCTAAGCGGAAACTTCATGAAGGGTGCACCGTCTAGCCTTGGAACATTTTGTAGGCGCCCAGGCCGGCCAGCCCCAGGCCGCCGAGCTGCGACGCCGTCGAAGCCTGCGGGACCACCGTGTCCTGGCGCGTGCTCACCGGGTTTCCGCGCAGCAGGCCCGACAGGAACTGCAGGTTGTTGCGATCGTAGTCGCGCGCGTTGACGAAGTCCTCGTAGCCGGTGTCGGCGTAGCGCTGGTCCAGCGCCTGCTGCTGCGCGCCGTAGGTCGACAGTGCGTTGGCCCGCTCGAGCGCCGAGGTCTGCCCCCGCGAGCCGAGGTCCGCGTATTGGCTGGCGGCCGAGAGTCCAGTGCGGGCGGCAAGATCTGCCCCCCTCAGCCCAGCATCGTTGCCAAACTGACGGGACTGCTCGGCCATCTGTTGCGCGGTCATGGCGTTCTGTCCGCCGAACTGCGCTGCCGCATTGGTCGCCGACTGGTTGGCCAGCAGCGCCTGAAGCCCGGTGCCAGCATTCGTGGTGTCAGCCTGCAGCCGGCGCCCCTGGTCCGTGTTGAACTGTGCCTGCGCGCGGTCGAAGGCGCTCTGGCTGCCCTGCGTCTGGATGTCCGACAGGCGCTGGCCGGTGTCGTTGTACACCTTGGCCTGCTCGAGACCGAAGCGCGACCCGCCGAACGCGCCGTTGCGCGCGGCGCTGGCAGCCACTTGGTTCTGCATCAGCTGCCCTTCCTGGGCTGCCATGCGCTTGGAGATGTCCGTGACGCCCTGCTGGTACGGGCTCATGTACTGCTGCATCGCTGCAGCGTCGAAGTTCGACGTGCCGACCTGCGGGACACCGCCCACCTGCGCCGCGTCGTAGCCGAACGCGTTGAACTGCCCAGGCTGGTAGGAGCCGCCGGCGAGCGCTGCCGAGTTGGCCATGTCCTGCGCGCCGCCGAGAGACTGCGCGGCCGCACCGAACTCGCCGGGCTGCCCCATGCCGGCCACGGAGCCGAACGCCTGATTCTGCATCGGCGTGAAGCCCGCGACCCGGTCGCCCTGGTACTGCTGGTACTGAGCGTCGGGGCCGGTCAGCGCCTCGCCGCGCGCGACCATCCGCTTGGTCGGGTCCTGCAGCCAGTCGGGGATGTTGGACGTGACGGTCGTGCTGGTGCCGCCTCCGCCGCCAGAGTCCATGAGCATGGGGAAATTACCGGGGCCGCGCATGCGCACTCTCCTCGAAAAACTTCTGGTAGGTCACGCTGCGGACTTCGTATCCGCGCTCCTTCACGTGCTTCTCCCAGCCGGGGCGGCCAATGAACTCGACGCCCGCGCAGTGGTTGAACTTGGCAAAGGCGTCCAAGGCCGGGTAGACCTCGTCCGCCACCTGCTCCATGTGCCCCCGATCGCCGGCGCAGTGCAGAACGTGCAGCATGCGCATGCGCGGGTAGACCTCGATCTTGGTCACCAGGGCGCCGCTGGGCTGAAGATCTCCATCCAGAGTCACCCACAGGTTCGACTCCTGATTCAGCACCCGGGTCACGATGTCGTCGACCGTGCGGCGCCCGCGCGTCCACGCGGCCATCTTCTGCAGCCAGGGGAGCAGCGTCGGGACGATGCCCACGACATCCCCCACGCTCACGACGTAGACGCGCTGTGTGCTCATCCGGGAAGGAACTTCGAAGCGTTGATCTGCTTGCCCTGCTTCGGGTTGCCCGTGCGCGCGGCGCGGACCCGAGCCCCCATCTCCTCGAGGATCTTCGCGCCGGCGTCGGACGAGCCGTTGCCCAGGTGCGAGACCACGTCGGCCGGGATCACGAACTCGTTGGCCGCCACGCGGATGCCTTCGCCGGTGTCGTGCACGGTGGCGTCGATGTCGTCGCTCATACCGTCACCCGGGCCGCGCAGGTACTGCCCCACCGAGCCGCCGGCAGCCGCGCCGCCGACCTCCACGTTGTCCCAGGCCGGGTTTCGCTTCATGAGCTGTTGCATCGGCGACGGCGCCGGCGGCTGAACTGCCTGCTCGAGCGCGGCGACTTGCTGCGCCTGCATGCGGTTGACCGGCTGAATCGTGGCCCGGCCCCCGGGCGGGGGGGCGTACTTGCTCACGTACGGCTGGTAGGCCCCGGCAGGCTGAGAGGGTCGCCCGGACATCATGCCCGGCAGGAAGTGTGGCTGCATGGAGTTGCTCAGCGCCGCGGCGGCGATCGGGGACGTGTTGCTCTGCCCCTTGAACGTGCCCACCGACGTGATGCCGCCTTCCGCCTTGCGCTTGACCGCGCGCGAGCGCTGGATGCCGCCGGGCAGGCCGGGCACGAACGTGCGCTGGTCCATGAACAGCGCGCCGTCGTACTCGTTGCCGCTGCTCATGCCGGGCAGGCCGGGCGTGTTCTGGTTCGACGGGTTGAGGGACATCGAGCCGTACAGCGGCATCGCGATGCCCTTGGCGTTCTGCATGGTCATGAACTTGGACGGGTCGTCCGCCACAGCCCCCATGCCGGCGCTCATCTTGTCCATCATCGGCGCGCCCCTGGCCGCTTCCTGCGCGGCGTCCCAGGCACCAGATCCACCGGTGACGGTGTTGGCGTAGCCGTGCTCGTAGGCGCGCATGGCGTCCATCGGGTTGGCCATGGACGCGTTCGAAGCGCTCGTCGAGTACAGGCTCGGGTTCTCCAGCGCGCCGATGCCGGCCTGCGTGCCGGGCAAAGCCCCCACGGCCGAGTTCGCAGCGTCGACGCCAGCGGCAGCCAGATCCGCAGTCGGGGCGGCCATCGCCGAGCCCGCGGCCTGCGACGCAGCCTGGGAAGCCAGAGCCCCCTCACCCGCGCCGCCCAGCGCGCCGGCCAGATTCCCGCCGCCGTAGGCACCCAGGCCGCCGGAGATCGCTCCCAGCAGTGGGTTCTTGTTGTTGGTCAGGGCGCCCAGGCCGGCGCCGAGCGCCATCGAGGCCAGCGGGCCGACGCCAGGGATGAATCCGGCCGCGATCGGCAGCAGCGACATCAGGTTGAAAGCCTCCGGCAGGCCGGTACGCGGGTTGACCGTCAAGTCGGTTCCAGCCTTGCGCGCGATGGCGCGAAGGCCCTGCACCTCCCCCTCGGACATGTGCACGAGGGTGGTGTCGCCGTTGCGGCCGTGCGCCGCGAGCTGTTGGGCTACATGCCGCATGGGACCTCCGAATGCGCGATTCTATCGTTACGGGACGCGTTTGAGCACATTCGCGGCCCCCGTGTCAACCCAGATATCCCCTGAGCGCAGGCCGGCCGATGACGTCGGCAGGTTCGTCATGTTCATCGTCGTGCCCTGGACGTGGCCGGGGTTGTAGAGGTCGCGGATCAGCTTGTCGATCTCGTTGACGATGGACTGCCAAACGCGCAGCTCGTACGTGCTGGGCGGGTCGGGGATCTTCTTGTAGGCCATCAGCGCCTCCCATCAGTGCGCACGCTGATGCGTGGCATGCCGATCTGCCACGCAGACCCGGCGGTTGTGGGCAGCGCCGTCTTGATAGCGATCTGCCGGCCGCGCAGGCGCATCCACACCTCCGTGGTGTAGGCCTCCACCGGCGTCTCGACGGTTCGCGTGACGTTGTTCGTCATGTCCGCGCGGTAGGCCTGCCCAGGGAAGTCGCGTGCCTTCATCGTGACGACCGCCACCGGCGACGTGGCCGTGGAGCGATCGAAGCGCAGGTCGGGCAGCAGGCGCTCGACGAAGTAGAAGGCCGTGCCGTCCTCGATGTCGAAGTCGCTCGACTCGATGTAGGAGTTCAGCGACGAGCCCGGGTTGGTCGAGCCGTCGTCGATGCCTTCCTCGTGCGCGTAGAGGTAGCCGCCCCAGGTGGCATACGGCTGCCCGCGGATCGACGCGTTGGTCCAGGCCGAGCGCGACATCGAGCCGTAGTACCAGCACTGCTCGAGGTAGTTGTAGACGACGTACTTGTCGATGTCCAACGAGCCCTGCGAGCAGTAGAACCACCAGATCTCGGAGTGCTGCTCGTTCAGGCCAGCGTGGATCTGCGTGGCCTGCGTGCGGTCCAGATCGTCGAAGACGTAGCGCCGCACCGAGCACGGCAGCGGCTGTGCGACGCCGTTGTACATGTAGAACTTGTCGCGGCCCATCCAGTAGGTCACGTTGTTCGCGGTCACGACAGCGTTGGGCCCGGCGATCGACACGTTGTCGCCGATCTGGCGGATGTCGAAGGTGTAGGGCGGCCCGGAGTAGCGCATCGAGTGCAGCGAGACGTCAGTCCACACGAGCGTCTCATCGCGCGTCGTTTGCCCCGTGACGATGTAGCTGCCCGACGTGAGTCGGTAGTCGCCGGCCGTGTTGGTCGTCGACGGCGTCCAGTTCATCACCTCTTCCTGATTCGACCAGCGGATCAGCAGCGGGTCGAACACGCTGGACACGAGCTCCTCAGCGCCAAGCGCGATCATGTGCCGGTCTTGCGTCACCAGCACGGTGCCCACTTGATCCGGTACACCCGACGCGCCGCCCAGGCTGCTCAGGAGCACGCCGCGCACTGCGAGGCCAGCCGTGGCGTCCCAGTAGTAGATCGCGCCGCCGCGCACGGCCATGACGAGGTCTTCGCCGTAGTTGGTCAGCGACCACAGGCGGATCTGGTTGGCCGAGCCGGCAGACACCAGCGCCTCCGAACCCCAGGCGCCGCGGCCCCATGTGCCCACACCCCAGCCCGTGCCGCTGATGGCCACATCGGATCCCACCGAAATCTGGAACTCGAGTGTCACCGCCGCGCCGCCGCCATTGGTAGCGCCGGCCGTGCATCCGTCGCCGGTGTCCACCGTGAAGGTGGTGGTCGACGGCACCGTCAGGATCTCGAACTCCTGATTGAGCGCAGCCGTCGCGATGCCGTCGAAGCCCGTTGCGCCGCTCACCGTCACGTAGTCGCCGGCCAGCGCGCCGTGCGCAGCCGTGGTGTCGATGGTGACAATGGAGGACCCGGCCGTGCCCGTCGTGATAGGGTTGGCCTCCACCACCGTGGAGCGGATCGGCGTGATGTCGTAGTACCCGCCGCCGTTCTCGATGTAGAGCTTCTTCGACGTGGCCAAGGCCAGCAGGTCCGCGCCGAGCAGCGTCTGCCAGTTCAGCAGCTTGCGCGCGGTGCCGAGGAACTGCGTGTCGGAGAACTTGGTCCAGCCCCCGATCGTCTCGGGCATGCCGTTGCGAAAGCGGATGCGGTCGCAGTCCCACCAGAAGCCTTCGGCGGCGTAGTTCGTCCCCTCCCGGTTGATGCCGGGCTTGAACAGGAGCTTCTGGAAGGTCTTCACTGCAGCGGGATGCTGATGGCCACGGTCGTGGTCTTGGTGCGCTCGCTGTACGTGAGCATCAACCCGCCGGTGTACACGCCAATCCCCGCGCCGACAGCGTCAGCCACGAGGTCCTTGACGCTGAAGCGGTTGCCCCTCTGCGTCGAGTCGATGACCTCCTTGAGCACGCCTGGAGTCATCGCGCATCCGAAGGCCTTGAGGCTCTGCTTCGGATAGATGTGGGTGGAGCAGGCGATGCCTGCGAGAGCGCTGACCGCGACGTGTGCTGGCGCTCCGCCCCAGTTGTCCCCCGTAGCTTGGGCAGCGGGAGGGGGCGGGGGGTTGCGCGGGCCGTCGTCGTGTGCATGCGCGTGCTCGGCCATGAACACGAACATGGCACAAACGGCCAGGACAGCGACTGCCAGTTTCTTCATCACTTCACCTCGTATGTGTAGGTGTAGAACCACGTGTTGGACGCAGTGTCCGCAGTGGACCGAGTCACGAATTGCGCGGCATCGCCGGCAGTATCGGCCTGGATTTTCACAGCAGCCATCACATCGCTCACGTCGATGAATGACCCTGAGCCTGCCAAGTCAGCGGTGGACGTCAACCCCGAAGCGATAGGCAGTGACAGCTGGAAGAACGTCTGCGTGTTTGCAGACGTCGGGTCCACCGCCACGGAGCCGGAAACCGTCACCACGTTGCCCACACGCATCCACTGCGCTTTGTTTGGAGTGGTCGAAGCCACGTTGCCAGAAGCCCCGGGCTGCGTCGGCGTGTAGGTGCCGCTGGCGATGTACTGCGTCGTGGTTCCAGTCGGACTTCCGACATTGTGCAGCGCGGTGCCATAGAAGCTGCCGTCGGCATTGAGGCGCAGGCGCTCGGTGCCGTTCGTGTAGAGGGACAGGCGGGCGTTGTTGCGCTGGACGATGTCGGCAGCTCCCGCGCTGTCCATCTGGATGTCGAGCGACGTGGACTCCGCGGTAGTGTTGTTGCCGCAGATGCTGAGGATCGAGGCGAAGCCCGCACCCGCGCGCAGTCGCTGCCGGATCGGAGTGCCCGCCACGGAAACGTCGATGTGAGACGTCGGCACAACGCCGACACCGATCGAGCTCGGGGCGATTACCAGGGCGGCCTGCGTGCCGACCGCTGAGCCGGTGCCGATCTTGTAGTAGTTGTCGGTCGCGTCCAGCCCGGTGTACCAGTCGTAGGTCCCCGTACGGATGTAGTAGGTGTAGGCGTCCCCCCCGGCAGCCGCGCTTTCGACTCGAACGGACGCGTGCGCGCTTGCGCCGGTTCCAAGGTTCAACATACGCGCCACCGCATTCCCTGCGGAAGACTCGGCCACGTCGAGGCGAAACGTGGGAGAGATGCCGATGCCGAAGTTGCCGCTGGTGTTCACCGTCACGCGGTCGATGTTGTTGCTGCGCAGCACGAGCTGGTGGTTGGAGTACGAGCCCACAACCACGCCGCTGGTGTCTACGCCGGCGATCATTTCTTGCCCGCCGGAACCCTTGGCACTGAGGTATGCCCCAGAGCCCATCGCCAGCGTCAGTGCGGTATTGGCGTTGGCGGCGATGCCTACTGCGGTTCCGTTCTGCGTGAACTGGCCCGTGTTGTTGACTCGCAGCCGCTCTGAGCCGGCCGTGCTCCACGCCTGGGTGTCTGCGGCCGGTGCCCACCAGCCGTTGTTCCCGTCGCCCGTGAAGGTGTACCCGGGAAGCGAGACAGTGCCCGCCGGCCCGAAGATCTGGCCAGCAAACGACGGAGATGACTGCGGCACTCCGATCAGCACGAAGTCCGAACCGTTCCACGCAAGCCACGCCTCTTCGCCGGCAGCAAGCGTCACACCGGAGGTGGCCGCGCCCTTGAACACGATCGCCGCGTTCGAGCCGTTGAGCACGGCATACACCTTGGACGAGCTCGGCGCGACCACGTTACGCGAGACGCCGGGCGTGCCGGTGACCGAGATGATGGCGCAGCGCGACTCGTCGTCCGTACCGTTGAGCGCGGTGAGCGTGACGTTGCCGGCAGTGACGTTGACGGAAGCGAGACCAGCGATGCTCTTCTCGAGCAGCGTTCCCAGGTTCGTGTTGGTGATGTCGCCCCAGGTGGCGGACTTTTCACCCGTTGCCATCAGCTCGAGGCGCAGCAGCGAGGAATAGGTACTCGGCATTTCAGCCCCTTCGAAGTTGCAAGATTGTACGTGGCTGCATCGTTAGCTCCAAACGGCTGCCTGCGAGTCGTCCACAGGCGTCCACGTGCCGCCGCCACTGGTGGTTCCCGGATCCCAAGACGCGCTCTGCGAGTCGTCAACAGGCGTCCAGAGGTCCCCCCCGCTGGGGGTTACGTTGCCGGCGGCGATGGACGCTTGCACGCCGGTGAGGAAGGCCTGCAGCTGCGCCGATGCCAGGGCGTTGACTGCCGAAGTAGCCTGCACGCCGGTGAGCGCCACGAAGACGCCCGACGAGGCCGTGGGCGTGCCCACCTGCCCAGCTGCCACATTGCCCGTGAGCGGGACCGAGAAGACTGCCTTGGGCGTGCCCGCTGCGCCGGTGGCTTGCACCCCCGTGAGCGCCACAACGAACCCAGAGGCGGCCGTGACCGTGCCCACCGCGCCGGTGCCAGCGACACCCGTCAGCGCCTTGGTCAGGTTGGGGGTAGCTGTGCCCGGCGAGCCAGTGCCCGCCACGCCTGTGAGCGCCGGGGCATCCGTCTGCGCAACCGTTCCGACCGCGCCGGTGGCGGCGTTGCCCGTGACAGCTTTGGCCGTGTTCGGGGTCAGCGTGCCGGGCGAGCCGGTGGCCGGGGCGCCGGTGGCGCCGATCGAGCTGCTGGGGGCCGCGGTGCCGACCGCACCCGTTGCTGCCACGCCAGTGAGTGCTGCCGTGACGTCCGAGCCGGAGGAGACCGTGCCGACGTTGCCCGCGGCCGCCACACCCGTGAGGCCGATGGACGTGGCCGGCGAGGTCGTGCCGGGCGCGCCAGTAGCCGCCACACCCGTCTCGGGAACAGAAGTAGCAGGCGCCAGGGTGCCGGGCGAGCCGGTCGCAGCGTTGCCCGTGAGAGCCTTCGCCGTCGACGGCGTGAGCGTCCCAGGCGCGCCGGTAGCTGCAACTCCCGTGAGCGTGGCCCCTGCGTCGCTTCCGCGGTTGTCCTGCGGGATGCCCAGCGGCTGGAAGGCGTAGGCGGCCGCGTAGCCAGGGTCGGCGTACCACGCTGCCGGGATGCCCTGGTCGAACAGGATGATCTGGTCGGTCGCCACGACGACGGCCGTGACCGTGCCCACCGCGCCGGTGGCGGCGTTGCCCGTGAGCGGGATCGAGCGCGCCGGCGCCAGGGTGCCAGGAGAGCCCGTGGCCGCGTTGCCCGTGAGCGCCTTCGCCGTCGACGGCGCCAAGGTGCCGGGAGAACCGGTGGCCGTGACCCCCGTGAGCGATGCGCTGTTAGCCGAGGACGCAGAGACACTGCCGACCGCGCCGGTAGCCGCCACACCCGTGAGCGCGACGACAGTGGCTGGCGCCAGGGTGCCGGGCGCGCCGGTAGCTGCGACGCCGGTGAGCGCCGCGGATACTCCACCCCCGCCGCTGGCGAGAAGCAGTCCGATGAACGGGAACGGCGCCGCGTCGCCACCTTGGGCAGCGGGGGGGACCACTGTTCCGACCGCGCCGGCCGCACCGACCCCCGTAAGGGCGAGCGACACATCCTCGTTCGAAATCGCAATGGGGTAGCCAAGCCCCGGAAGGATCCTTCGCTTGTATGGCCGCCCGCCAATTCTCTTGGCCATAGCCTATCTCACCCGCGCAGGGTCGTGAACGTACCCGTGTAGGTCGTCGCAGTCGTGGCGCTCTTGCAGATTTCGAGGAAGGCGAGGCACGCATCATCGAAGATGCGCTCCAGGCTGATCGACGTCGTGAGGCCGTCCTTCTCGCAGACGAAGTTCGCGATGCCGCACGGCATGAACGCGATCGGGTGACCGATGGTGAAGTCGATTGCGCCCGTGGCCACCGTGGCGCTGCACTGCATCTGGTCGAGCTGCTGGATGCCACTGTCGCCGGAGGCCAGCGGAGCAAACCAGGTGCCGGCCGGCTGGTCCAGGCGGTTGACGATGTTCGAGCTGTTGCCGGTCACGCTTGGCAGCGTTGCGCCCGCGTTGCCACTCTGGTCGGTGTAGGTGCAGGTTGTCCAGTTGTGGGCAGTCGCAGCCAGTACCGTGCGGCACTCGATCATCAGGAAGTTGTTTTCGGCCGAGTCGGCCGCGCCGCCCGTCGTACTCTGGTACCGCGTCGGCACGCCAGTCACCGCCTCGGTCGCGGTGCTGTTCATGGTCTTCGTGACCGAGAAGATGCGGTCGTACAGCAGCAGCGTGTTGGCCGCCACCGACGCGATCGGGTTGCCGAACACGAAGTGTTGCGTGCCGGTGCTCGGGTTGTCGAACGCCCAGGAGCCGGTCGTGGCATCGGTGGGCACCGTGCCGCCTGGCGCAGCAGCAGCGGCAGCACCGGCCGCAGGCTGCGAGCCGACGAACCAGAGGGTATTGGTCGAGTTTACGACGCCGGTCGTGCCCGACTTGAGGAACGAAAACGTGCGGTTGCCGCCGCCGAAGTAGGCCGACAGCGCACCGTCGAGCGTGGTGATGGCGCCCAGGTGCCCTCGCTTGATGTGGGCGAGGCGCGCGCGCTCCTTGCGCACAGCGCGCCGCACGATGTCATCGGCTCGGTCGATTGCGGACATTTCCTGCCCAGCTTCGATGCGTCCTACAAAGTCACCATCCTTCGTGGCGTAGACGTGCCCCGGAACGCCGTGAACGGCAATCGGCTTGCCGTACCACTTGGCCTCACGGTTGCACATGGCCGCGCTGATCTGCGCGACGCTATCGGCGCCCAGCCAACGCTCGAGACGATCTGAGTGGGTGTGTTTCATGGATAGGCGTAGAAGAGGTTGAAGATCTCATCGTTGACGCGGTCCGTGGCGAGGGCCATTACACGTACACCCCGACGACGATGATCTCGTTGGCAGCGACTGCCGCGGTATCACTGTCGGCCACACCCGTGGTGGTGGCATAGGCGATGCCCGTGCCGAAGTCGAAGCCAGGGCCAAAGTCGATCTGAAAGCCCGCGCCGGTCGTGCTGGCCGGAATGGGGAACGTGGCCACCGGCGTGTCGGTACCCACCGTCGGCGCGCTGGCCTTGTTGTAGAACTTGAGGTAGCGCACCGCGGCGTTGAGGTTCACCGCGTACAGCTGGTACAGCGTGCCCGCCGAGGCCTTCAGGCTGGTGGCATTCGTGCTCGCCGCGCTGATCAGGCGAAAGCCCGTGCCGACATCAGCGGCCACGCCGTCTCGCCCGAACGAGCGCTTGACCCGTGCGTAGAAGACGCTTGCGATGTCGTCGGCGGCAAACGTGTTGCCCCCGGTGCCTGCATTCGTTACGTAGTTGTCAGCCATCAGCCAACTCCCAAAAGTGTGAGGCGCTTGGCCGGGCTTCCGCCTGCGGCCGGCTCATAGAACGAGATGACCGTCACGCCGGCCGTCTCGCTGCGATTCAAGACGGTCCACGAAGGCGTGACTGCAGTCGTCGCCGAGACGACCAGCTTGCCAGCGCCGGAAGTCCAGAAGCTGGACACTGCCGGCTCCTGGCTGAGCACCGTGAAGTTGCTCGAGCTGTAGGCGCCGTCCGCGCCGCGGTTCGCGCCGCAGCCCGACAGCACCACCGACGTGGCGTCCGTCAGCGTGCCTGACGTGACGGTGTACGGACTGGCCGCGTCTTGCACCTGAGCATCCGCCGCGGTGTCGAAGATCGGCGCCCCGTTCGCCGAAGTGACCTCGATCAGATGCGCAGTCGGAAACGCCGTGCCCGTAAAGTTGACCGTGACGGTGTGCGACGTACCGCCTGCACCGTTCTCGCAGTAGAACCACTGCGACGTGCCCCAGGTGCTCGTCCAGTCGCCTTGTGGCGTTCCGACCGCCGTGTAGACATTGCTCTTGTTGTCGGTGATGGTCCCGCTGACCGATACAGTCTCATCCCACGACACCAGCAGCGCGAAGCTGCTGCCGCTGGCCGCGGTGTTGCCCGCAGTCGTGGTGACGGTGTTACTGCTGCTCGTGCCGCGCGCGCCGACGAGAACTGCATCGCAGGCCATGTCAGCTCCTGCGGAACACCGCGATCAACGCGGCGCCCAGCTTGCAGTCGTTGTCGGCCCAGGTCCAGGCGGCGGTCTGCTGCCCTGCTGAGGTGGCGATCTTCCACGCCGCGCCGACGCCGATATTGTCGGTCGCCGTGGTCGTGGTGAGGATGTTGTTCGCGTAGCCCGTCGGCGAGCCGACGCCGATCGCCGAAGGGTCTCCGTCCGTCACCGAGACGGCAATCACGAGGTCGCCGACCTGCGCCGAGGTGCCGACGGTGTTCACCGTGACGCCGTCCACCGCGCCGGCCGTCCCGCTCAGCGCCGTGTTATCGCCGCCGTCGATCAGCGTCCATGTGCCCGACCCGCCGCCGAACTCAGCAATCAGGAAGTAGCCGTCGCCGCTCAGCCCGATGTCCTGCGGCGTGACGACGTGCGTGCCGGAAGCCGCCGATGCGATGTAGCCGATCTGGCCGTGCACCGGCCACCCCGGCGCGGGGGTGAAGTCGGGAAGCGTTGGGTTGCGTCCGGCCGAGAACGTGCCGTTCGTGTCGGTCGGCAGCGATTGTGTTCCGCCCGTGCCGTGGTTGGAGTCCCACCACCCGCCGATGGAGATCAGCAGGTTGCCTGCCGTGACGCCGGTCAGCGTGACGTTGCCGGGCGAGTTCCACGTCGAGCCGCCGGTCCAGATCTGTGCCAGCGTCGAGGACTGCTGGGCGAAAGAAACCGCGCTCGCGGCGCTACCTGCCGTGAGGTTCGAGCGGCGCGGGCGTACACCGGGCCGCGGCGCCGTGCGGAGCGCGCGGCCAAGCATCAGCCATCCACCTCTTCCACCAGCACGTTGATCACGGCATTGCTCGTGCCCGAAGCGCTGCGGAAGCTGACCTGCCCCGACACTGGCACGGAGATCTCCGCGCCCGGCACCGCGACGAACTTGTCGACACCGCCGTTCGCATTGACACCGAAGCGCCAGAGCGTGACGCCGAGCGTGGGCTGGCCCGACCACGTCGTGGCCGTCGTGAACGACGCTGCCGAACTGCCCGAGTTGACGGGCGACGGCGTGATCGCGCCGCCAGGGGTGGTGCCCCCGGAGCTGCGCGACATCAGCACCTCGTTGGCGGCCGTGGCGACGCCCATCCCCTTCATGTCGGCGATGTAGACGCGCAGCGGCTTGGTGCTCGAGGCGATGATCGTGAGCAGGTCGTTGGACGTGCTCAGGGCCGTGCTCGTTCGCGTGACCGTGTACAGAGGCATGGTTGCTCCTTACCCGCCGTTGGCGATCAACTCGTACATGCCGCGGATCCACCAGTTGTTCTTGCGCGCCGGGCTGATGCGGTACTTCGGCAGCCAGGAGGCCTCGCGGGTCCAGTTCTGGAAGCTGCGGGCCGCCGTCACCTTCATCTCGCCCAGGCGCTTCACTGCCAGGGCCGTGTCGAGCCCCAGAGCCTGCTTGGCCTTGACGGCGAAGGCACAGAAACCCGCCATGTCCAGCGCGTGGTCCATGTTGCCTTCGTCCGGCCCGGCATCACCGATGGTCGTGCCTCCGGCGAGGTACGCTGGGAACACGAGGCCGGTGAACTCGGGGTGCGCGTCGCTGCCCGGGTAGAAGCCGCGCGTGCCCGGCTGGTTCAGGTAGTCGAAGTAGTCGCTGGCCTGCTTGTTGACCTGCGCGGCCGCCGCCGGCACCTTCTCGACGTACAGGCGCGCTGCCTGGAAGTACAGGGCGCTCATCCACGGCGACGTGACCAGATCGGTCGGCTCCGTGCCGCCAGGGCCGCCGCCTTCGTGCTGCGTGTACGTGACGAGCGGAGCCTTGCGGCCGGCGCACGCGGCGTCCCACTGGTCGATCATCGCCTGCGCGCGCGACAAGCCCATCGAGCCGCCGGCGACGGTGTTGAACTTCACCGCAGCGTTCAGCGCGACCCACAGCTCGCGCTCGGTCCACAGACCTGCGTTGGGGCTGAAGCTGTCGGGGAAGCCCGCGACGGTGGCGTTGTAGGCCGCCGTCTGCTTGGCCACGTTGCCGCTCCAGGGGTGCACGTAGCTGTACTTCGTGTCCTCCTCGCCGCTCTTGTTGAGGAAAATGCCGGCCGGCGACAGGCGCGACTCGTAGTACGCGAGGTCGTTGTCGGCCTGCGCGCGCCAGCGCGCGTCGCCGGTCATCTCGGCGAGCATGCGCCACGCGTCAGCGCGGTCGAACAGCCACGGCTCATACGTCGTGTCGTTGTACTCCCAGTAGCCCTTGTCCTCGTTGAACGGGTTGCCGCCGTTCGTCGGATCGACGCCGACCACACAGGTGTGCCCTTCGAAGTTCCAGTTGCGGCTGCCGGTCTCGGCGAACTTGAGCAGCGTGGCCATCAACGTGGCCGTGCCGGGAGACGGCGCGGGAGCCGGTGCAGGGGCGGGAGCCGGTGCAGGGGCGGGAGCCGGTGCAGGGGCGGGAGCCGGTGCAGGGGCGGGAGCCGGTGCAGGGGCGGGAGCCGGGGCAGGGGCGGGAGCCGGCACGTCCGCTGCAACGACGATCGTCTCGTCGGCCGTCACCAGGGTGTAGGAGCCCGCCGGCAGGCGCGAAGCGCGCTCGTAGGCTTCCTCCTTAGCCGTGTGCTGCGAGATCTGGGTCGTGCCGCTCAGCAGTCGGTGGAACCCATTGCGGGTGATTCGAATGCTCATGATCAGGCGATCCGGATGAGAGCGTTGGTGGCGTCGTTGGTCGGCATCGTCAGCGTGAAGTTGCCGGCGGTGACGGTCTGCGAGCCGAAGGTGTGCACGCTCACGGCGCGGTTGGACTGCGTGCTGTTGTACAACAGCACCGCGTCGAAGGCGGTCGACAGCGTCACCGTGGTCCAGGCGAACGATGCGCTGGGGGTCCAGTACGCCGTCGTGCCCGACGTGGTCGGCGGTGTGGCGTTGGTCACCGTCACACCGCCCGCGGTGTAGTTGGTGCCCGTGACCTCACCGGTCGCGCTGTAGGCCGTGGTGGTGGAGTTGTACGTGGCCGTGGTGAGGTACAGCGCTGCCTTGAACGTGTCCGTGGTCGGCGCGGTCAGAGACGTGCGCGACACGAGCGTCGAGGTGCCGAATTGGTGTTGCCCCAGCAGGATTTCCTGCTTGAAGCTGGTGGTCATTGCTTGGGTATTGGCCAAAATTACTCTCCTTTGCGCAGGTATGCGCTCATGCGGTCTGCAAGATCCGCGTTGTCTCGTATCAACCCGAGAGCTCTATTGCAGAGGTGACACAAAAGACCCCTTACACGCCCTGTCGCGTGGCAGTGGTCAACATGAAACATTTCGGCCTTGCCCCGACGTTTGTAGTGCCTGTCGCTGGGGGTGCTGGCTTTGCACAAAGCACACCCGCCGCCTTGAGCTTCAAGCATCGCGTAGTACTCTTCCGGCTCAATCCCGTACTTTGTACGAAGCTTCGACGGCCACTGCACGCGCCTGTACAAAGTCTCGTCACCGGCGTTCGCTTGACGTGCTGTTTCCGCCCTGCAGGTCTTGCACTGCGAAACAGGCATTCCGGCCCGCTTCCCCGTCTGCGGAATCGTGAACGCGAAAAGGCCTTTCACCTCGTTGCACCGAGGGCAGCGCTTTGTCGTGTCGGCGAGCGTTTGCATGTCAGAAGGTTGCTGCTGCACCGAGCCCGGACACGCCGAGACGGTCATACACGTGAGCCGACTCCTTCACCACCTCACCGGTGGCGTCGAGGTACCGCTCCACGAACTTGATGTACGAGGGCTGAACGTCCCAGGCCGTCTGGTACGTGAGCGCCGAGATGGGCAGATTGCCCTTCGACGTCCAGATCAGCGGCTCGTCGTTTGCGACTTCGATCATTGGGGAACTCCTTGGGGTTTGCCGAGGCGGTAGTAGTCGATCTGCGAGTCCTCTTGCGCATACTTGCGCAGGGCCGCGACGCCATCCGAGAGCAAGCTCGCGTACTGCTTGAGCATGTCCTCGTCGCCCTTCATGAATGTGTATGCCTCGACGAGCGTGCCATAGAGCAACGTGTTCTCGTGCTCGTCGCCGAGCCACGTGTTGGTCGCCGTCACGATCGACTCGGGGAACTTGGTGTAGTGCAGCTCGACCCCGTACGCGACGTCCGGCGTCGGGCCCAGGATCAGCGACGTCTGGTCGAAGATCGCGAAGACCTTCGGCGCGCCGGTGGTGGCCGGGTTCGGGTAGCACTCGCGGATGAAGCTCACTTCCTTCTGCAGCAGGTACTCCTGCGCGCCGGTGCCGCCCACACCCGAACGGGTGAGGCCCTGCACGTCGAGGAAGCCGTCGGGCATGGTCAGGAAGCGGTTGGCGGCCGTCAGCGATGCGGTGGCGCGGAAGCTCTTCACGGGCAGCTCGGCCGCGTTGTAGATGCGCTTCTCCGCGGCCTTCACGAAGTTCGGAATGTTCGCGACGAAGGTCGCGTCCGTGTTGGCCGTGTACTCCTGCACCGCGGTGACGAGGGCCGCGTAGTTCACTTCACTTCTCCATGGGCTTCTTCAGCTTGAAGGCCGGCAGCGCCGGACCCTTCATGCCCTTCTTCGGACCGGCCACGGGCGACTGGGGCATGTTGATCATGCCGCCCTTCGCGTACGAGGCGCCCTGGTTGCGCGCGACGGCGAGCCGACGGCCCCCCTTCAACGCTTCGTTCGAGACACTCTTGGCCATGCTTCACCTCACGAGATAACGGCCGTCACGCGGCCAACTGCGCCTGTCGCCGACACGCCAAGCACCAGTCCGTAGAGCTGGCGCTGCGCGACGATGTCGATCTCCGGGCGCGGGAACCGCAGAGCCTGCGGGTCGTTGATCCTGATCTTGTTGAGCCGAAGCTGCGGGTGGTCGGCGTCCAGGCAGTCCGGGCACACGCGCATCCCCGACTTCACGCTGTTGATCACCTGATCGCGCAGCTCCTTGTACTTCGCACGGCAGCCGCATCGGTCGCAGATCGCGATCGAGTACTTGCCAGTGGCGTACATCACGCTCATGGTCAGACGGCGTTGGACGCCTCAGCGACAGCTTCGACCACCGGCTCGACGACAGCTTCGACCACCGGCTCGACGACAGCTTCGACCGCCGGCTCGGCCTTCGGCGGAGCGATCGGCTCGGGCACATCCGCTTCCACCTGGGGCAGCGCCGGCGCGCCGCTGTACAGCATCGCATTGCGCTCGGCGCGCACGCGCGCGTCGTCTTCCGGCGTCGGCTCGGTCGGGCACAGGTCAGCGTACTTCGGCTGCTCGGCGGCGAGGCGCGCCGACTTGGCCGCGCGGTACAGGTTGATGTCGTAGGACATGGGGTCTCCTTCAGTTGCGCCCCGGCACCAGCCGGAGCGATGAGCGTTCGCGATCCTCGGAAGCGGCAAGCTCCCACTGCGCGTTGTATTCCTGCAGCAGGCGATCGATGCGCGCTTCGGGCACTTCCTTCGGCCGCTTCAGGCCGATCATGTAGGCGAGGCCGGCGATCATGGCGGGGATGAACCGGAACGGCACGTCCATGGTGAACCCGCCGCCGGTGCCCGCGTCCTGCAGGCGCCGCATGTACCAGACCACCAGCTGATCGTTGGCGTTGGTCGGCACCGGCCATACCGTGATCGTCGGCGCGATCTGGCGATCGACGAACACCTGCACCGGCCGGCCGGGCGACGTCTTGTTCGGGATCGCCGCGTAGCTCGAGAGCCCCAGGCGCCGCAGCACGATGTCGTTGGTGGTGCCCGCGCTGCTGCGGATCACGTGGTCGAGCGTGTCGATCGTATCCGACGGCAGCGAGTACTCCGCCTGCCCTGCCACCAGGGAGATCGCGTACTCGGTGACGGTCCACAGGTTGTACCCGCGGTTCGCCCACTCGGCCAGCAGCAGATTCATGCTGCGCCGCGCGGTGCGCAGGTCGTAGCCCGTGCGCATCTCCAGGCCCGCCCGCTCGTACGCCTCCTCGACCATCTCTTGGAGGTCGAGGTTGAAGGCGGTCGTGCCGGACGTGGCCATTCAGCGCCTCAGCAGTGCTTGGTGCGCTTGGTGCGCGCTTCGCCCTGGCCGCGCCCGACGAGCCCGCCGCCGGCGAACCGGGGCTTCTTCATCGCGTCTTCGTGCTTCTCGCCGGCAGCGTACTGCTTGGGCGTGATCTTGCCGCTCTTGATGGCCTTGGCTTCCTTGAGCTCTTCGCTCTTGGTGTCCTTGCCCTTGAACAGCGCGAATGGTTTCTTCATCGTTGCCATTACACAATCCCCAGAAGTTTCTTGAGGCCTGTGGCGACCGCTGCGCCGAAAGCTCCGGCAAGCACCATCGCCACCCACAGGGCGCCGCGCCCCTTGTTCATCGTGTCCCGCAGCTCATCGACTGTCGACGTGAGCGTTTCGACCGCCTTGGCCAGAAGCTCCACAGACGTCCCCAACGACGCGTTGTTCACGCGCAGGTTCCCGACCTCGCGTTCGAGCTCGAACACCCGCTGGTCTGCCCCGTTGCCCATTGCCACGTCAGCACCCGCTCGAGAACCGTTTACCCTTGACAGCTGCTCCTGCCCCACGGACAAGCCCTCCTGTGGCCATCTTCTTGACCTTGCCGCCGCACGCGAGGCCGGCCTTCTTCTCCCGATCGGCGATGATCGCCTTCGGGTTCCTCAGTGGGTCAGCGGGGAGGCCGCCGATACCAGTCTTGTCGGACGGAGCGCTGGCGGCAGGCTTCGGAGCCCAGTTCGCGCCCGCCGGCTTCCCGGCACCGGGCAGAGGAGTCTTCTTCCCCACCATCTTCTCGGCTTGATCACGGTCCATGGTCCACCTCAGATTCGGTAGCCCCAGGCCGAAACCGAGGCGTTGGTGTTGCCCGCGCCGAGCGCCGGCAGGGTCACGACAATGGCCGTGTTCACAGCCGTCGCGGGCAGCGGGGGATTGAAGTCGAGGTAGATCGGCGTGATGCCCAGCGTGGCGCCCGCAGGCACCGCCACCGTGATCGACATCGTGCCGCCCGCCAGCCCCGTGATCGTGGCCGTCACCACGCCGGCCGCAGTCGCGCCCGCGCCAGTGATCAGCATCCCCGACAGGTTGTTCGTCTTGGCCGCCACAGCCGGCAGCGTAGCCACCGCACTTGCGTTCGCGACGTTCCCCGAAGAGGACGTCACCGTGGCCGAGCCGGAGCCCGCCGTCATCACCCAGGCGGCGTTGTTCGTCGCCTTCTGCGTTGCCGACCGGCCCGTGGTGGAGTCTTCGAGCTTGGTTCCGCTCATCGCATTCTCCGGTTCATGGAAGAAGGGGCCCCGCGGGGCCCCTTCGCTTGCGGGCCGTCAGGCTCCGGCCGTACCGTAGATGCCGAGCGGGTCGCTCACACCGAACGAGTAGCGCTCGCGGGCCTTGTACCGGACGTTGCCGGTTTCGAAGTCCCCTTCCATGTCCTGCTTGAGCGGGGCACGGACGAAGTGCTTCAGGCCGTTGGGCACGTCGGTCAGCAGGAACCACGCGTCGGGGTCGGTCAGCCAGTGGTTGACCGTGTACCCGCCGGGGATCGCGCCGTTCGACTTGATCGCGTTGATGTCGTTCTTCGCGAAGGCGCTCGCGCCGCCGGCCACGGTGCTCAGCTCGGTCTGCAGGATCCGCGTCGCCACGAAGGTGTTCGACGGGTGGATCACCAGCTTCTTGGGCTTGGCCGCGATCAGCAGGCCGCGCTCGTCGACCCAGGCCGCCATGTTGATGTAGGCGTCTTCCAGCGCGGTCTCGTTCAGGTCGACGTCGGCCGCCGGACGGTTCGCGTTGGTGAAGCCGCCGACCGTCGGGTGGGCGGTGGAGCACAGGGCCACACCGTCACCGTACAGGAACGAGCCGCTGAAGGCGTTGTTCAGGATCGCCGCGCCCTTCACCTGCTTGGTGTAGGCCATCGACCGCGCCAGCGCCTTGGTGTACCGGCCCGACAGGCTGTCGTACAGGTTGTCCTCGATCGCCTCTTCGGTGATGCCGAAGCCGAGCGCAATCGTCTCGTGGACGTAGCGCGCGACGTAGGCTTCCTGCCCGTTCTCGTAGGTGATGCCGGCGCCTTCCGACTTCGTCGGCGCTGCACCGAAGCCCGAGAGCTTCACTTCTTCTTCGAACGAGCGCTCGGAGTTCTCCACGTCGTAGAGCTCCTTGTGCTCCTCGCCGTAGCGCTTGTACTCGAGGCCGAACAGTGCGTTCAGGCCAGGGAGCAGCTCCTTGAGGAGCTGTGCACGAGACATCGTAGCCATTGCTGATCTCCTTGCTTAGATGCCGGTGCTCGAGCCCTGGAGCATGTTGGCGCCCGGGTTGAACATGACGAGGATGTTGGTGAACGAGTCGCCGATCGCGTCGGTTGGCAGCGTCGAGAAGTCGACGATGCGCAGGCCGATGGTCGCGGTCTGGGCGATGGTGGCGACGTCGGCGGCGACCTTGCTGGTGCCGTAGACGGTCGAGCCGGCGGTCTGCACCACGCCGATGTTCGCGCCGCGCGCGGTCTCGGGAACGGTGCCGCTGCCCTGGATCATGTAGATCACGGCCGGATCGTCGACGACGTACGCGTAGGCGTCCGAAGCGACAGTGCCGCCGGTCCACATCTGCGAAAAGCGGGGCTGCTTCGTCGACGGGTCGGTGTAGGTGCAGCCGACGAAGACGCCGGCGGTGCCTGCCGGGAACTGCGAAGCCGCGGTTCCCAGGGTCGAGACCTTTTCGCAGGTGCCGCCAGCGACGATGCTGACGATGTCACCAGTGAAGATCGACGTCGCGTAGTTGGTCGTGATCCGATAGAGGTTGGTCGCGCCCGCGAACGGACGGTTGCCAACAAGCTTCATCGGCTTGAGGCCGAAGGGGGCCGCAGTGGATGCCATTGCTGTTTCTCCTGTTGAATGCGGCCCCGAAGGATCAGGAGCCGCGGCCGAAGTTGCTGACCTTGGTGCGCCGGTCGTTGAAGATCGGCATGCGACTGTCGGTCTGCTCGTTGGCCAGCTGCTGGTCGACTGACTGCATCTGCTGGGCCGTGAGCGATTCGTAGTACTTGCGACGGGCCTCCGCCATCTCACGCGGCATGCGTGCGAGGATCAGGCCTCCGACTTCCACCAGCGTGGCATCGCCACGTTGACGCGCGTCGGCGAACAGCGCGAGCTCGGGATGTTCCTTCGGACTGACGGGCTCCCAACCTTCACGCATCTTCTTGCTCATGTTGGTGGGGTCTTCGCTGCCGAAGAACGATCGCCGGATCCACCGGTACACGTAGTTGTCGTCCGTTTTCGGGACGGGCAGCGTGCTCGATGGCTTCCACGTCATGGGCTTCTCGGTGACAGCCCGCTTGGTGGAATCTCTCGGGGTTCGGTCCTGCGTTTGCTCAGCCATTGCGCTTCTCCAGTTCGACGAGGGACGCAGCGTACTGCTGCGTGGTCAAGCCCAGGCGCTTGGCCATGGACTCTTGGGACTTGGTGAGGGTGACGACCCTTTTCCCCGACGCTGAACGTCTGACTGGTGCAACGGGTGTCCGAGGCTGGGGCTCCTGCTCACGGCGCGCGTTGCGCTCCGGAGGGTCATCCTGCTCTTCGAACCGGTCGGGAAAGACTTCCCGCATGCGGCGGTCGATCGCGCCGTAGTAGCCGTCCGGGTCGGTGGCCGCCGTGATGCCCTGCTTGGCAAGCTTGGCGTCGACCCCGTATGCGAAGCTGGTCATCTCGTCGTCGTCGCCAAACCAAGTGTTCTTGGTGGCCCAGGCCTGCGCTTTCGCGTCGGGCTTGGGGGCATTCTGACGGGGCTGCTGCTCCGATGTCCGGGTTTGTACCACATCCGTTTCGGCTTGGGAAGGGGGTTGCGGCTGCCAATTCGCGTACCGCTGCTCCTCCATCAGCGCTGTGGTCAGCTTGCGGTTGGCCTTAACGATCGCGTCCGCGTCGAACGCCTCGGTGGCCGCCTTGAGCTCGGCCTCGGCCGCCTCGATGCTGACCTTGGCCTTCTCCTGCATGCCGCCAACGAACACCTTCTCGCCGGCGGCGAAGCGGCTCTGCAGCTCCTGCGTCTTGCGCAGCTGGGCCTTGGCGAACTCCTCGGCGGCCGCGCGCTCGCGCAGCGCTTCCTCGGCGATGCGGCGCTGGTCGTGCGCGGCATGCTGGAGCTGCAGGATGCGCTTCTTGACGTCCGCGGAGTACCTCTCCATCTCCTCGTCGGACGGCTCGAGCGCCTGCTTGAGCTTCTCCTTGCTCAGCGGCGTGCGGCCGCGGTCCTGCTCGGGCGTGTCGTCGACGACAGATACCTCGAGCTCGTTGTCCTCCCCGCCTCTGGCGAGGATGTCTTCTTCGTTGGGCAGTCCTGCGGGCATTCAGCTCTCCTTGCTACCGAGGAATTTCCTCGTATGTTTGTTGGACTTGCTTCTGTTCCACAGGGCTGGAACAACCTGCAAGTTGTCGAAAGAACTTCGTCCTTCTCTCGATACCGGACGAATGTGATCCACGTGCCATTCGCCGCCGCAAATGCGGGAACGAAGCCTTGCGAGCCCAACGGCTTCGCTCAATACGAAACGGTCAAACTCCGGAAGCTCCTTCTCAAAAGCTCTCCGCATGAGCTGGTACGCTTGCTTGGCTCGTTGACGCGCTTCTGACAAAGGTTTGCTCGCCCGCCGTTGCGCAGCGGCCGCACGTCCTCCAGTCGCCACAAACGCGGCTTCTTCCCTTTGCTTGCATGCGCGCCCCTTCTCCGAAGCGTAGTACCGGCGTTTCGAGGCCCGGCATGCTTCAGGGTTGCGCTGCCTCCAGCGCTTAGCCTTCTCGGCGTCGGCCTTCTTTCGGTCACATACGAGTGATCCCACGCGGGTCCTCCACGACGCCTTCGATGGAGTCATCGTTCAGCATGCGCCACTCCTTGCCGTGGATCTTGAAGCGCGTGCCCGAGTAGGCGCGGATCAGCACGAAGTCGCCCACCTTGCACCACGGGCCGGTGGGGAACTTGGCCTTGTCGGCGTAGCAGTCCGGGCCCATGGCCGTCACGAAGCCCACCACCGTGGCCACCTCCTCGAGCTGGCGCGTCTGGTCTGCCTTGAGCAGGCCGTTCTCGAACGCGGCGTCGGACTCGGGGATCGCCACCAGCATGTGGTAGCCCACCGGCCGGGGCAGCTGCCGGGCCTTCATGCCCTCATCGGCCAGCCGCTCGCGCGCCTGAATGCCGACCTCGTCGGCGGCGGTGATCGCGGCCGCGGCCACGGGGTTCGCCTTCACGCTGGAAGGCAGGTAGAGGTCAGTCATTTCTCCAGGGCTCCTTTTTCGAGGTTCTCGGCGGCTTCGATCAGCATAGACTCGGCAAACGCCAAGCCCTGGATCTCCCCCGTCATGTGCTTGTAGGCTTCGAACGACGACGCGCCGCCGCCCGCGAGGGCATCGGCGAGGTCATTCATGCGGTCGCGGTACTTCTTGCGAAGCTCCGCTGCGAACTGCGTCACGATCACTTCTTCTCCTTGGGTGCGGGCTTCTTCTCACCGGACGGCGTCTGTGCCGCCTGTCCAGCGCGCGTGCCCATTTGCGCGCCGGCGATCATTCCCTTGACTGAGCGCTCGTGCTCGCCTTCCCGGGCCTTGGCCGCGGTCTGCGACTCGGCGATCACCTGCTTGACCCGGTTGGCTTCGTCGGCGATTGCGCCCTTGATGCCGAGCTCGGTCAGCTTGACGCCGACGTCGTCCTGCTGGGACTTCTTCTTGAGCTCCAGCTCTTCCTTCTTCAGCGCCAGCTCCTGCTGCTGCAGTGCCAGCACCGGGTCCTGGGCCGCTGCCTGGGCGGCCTGCTGCGCCGCGTCGGACTTGCTCTGCTGCAGCACCTTGGAGGCCGCCTGCGCCAGCACGCTGGCCAGCGAGTACTCGATCTCCTTCGGGATGGAGCCGTCGCCCGGGTCCGGCAGCGACGCGCCCATGGCCTGCTCGACGCGCGCGCGGTAGGCGAACGCCACGTGCTCTGCGAGGTGCGCTTGGCCGGCGGCCATGAGCATCTGCGCCTGCGGGTTCTGGCCGATCAGCATCTGGATCTTGGGGTCCTGCAGGGCCGCCATGTGCACGGCGATGTGGGCCTCGTGGTCTTGGTAGGCGAACACCTTGACCGGCTTGCCCATCAGGATGGCCATGTTCTCGCTGACCGGGTCCTTGGGCTTGGCGTCGGTGAGCTGCGGGATCAACCGCTCCGGATCGCGGATGCCGATCGCGCGCAGCATGTCGCCGTGCAACTGCGGGATGTCGTAGATCTGCGGCGCCTTCTCGGCCAGCTGCAGGATGGCCTGCTGCGTGACCACGCGCTGCGCCAGGGTCGAGGCGTTGGGGTCCGACACCGGCACGATCTCGACGATGTCGTAGTCGTCCTTCTTGATCCCAGGGTTCTCGTCGGCGTCGTAGGCGTACTGCGGCGAGGCCGTGTCCCGCACCAGCGCCTTGAGCAGCTTGAGCTCACTGGACAGCGACGCGTGCACACGCGCCTGCACCGCCGACATCACCTTGAGCGTGCGCTCGAGCACCGCCAGCGTGGTGCCAACCGGCGTGTTGCCCGTCATGTCGGCCAGCTTGGTGTCGGCAGTCGACGAGGCGCGCCGGCCATCCTCGACCACGCGGTCCAGCAGGTTCAGCAGGACAGCCGACGGCTCCTTGTACGGAAGCGGGAACAGGCCCTCGGACAGCTTGCCGCCCAGCACCTCCGCGTCACGCCACTCGCCCGGGGCGATCGGGGTGTCGTCGCCCTTGATGCGCAGTCCCTTGGCCTTCAGGCCGCCGGGCAGGTTGTTCAGCGTGCCCGCATCGATCAGCTGGCGGGTCAGCGACGTCGCCGCGCGCGCGTGGCCGCCCACAAGGTGCAGCAGCCCGAAGCCGTAGAAGCCGAAGCCCGGCACGTAGCTGTAGTGCACGAAGTGCTGCTTCTTCGTGAACTTGGGGTCCTTCTCGTCCCAGTTGCGGTAGACCGACATGATCTGGTCGGTCTCGAGGTTGATCGTCACCACGTACGGCTGCGCGACCTCCACCTCGCCGGCCATGCGCCCCAGGCCGTAGTCGACAAGGTCGACGTGCATCTCGACGAACTCGTAGCGCCCGTCCTCGAGGTTGCGCATCCCCGTCTGCTTGTCCTTGGCGTCCTGCAGCTCGTCCTTGCGGCGCCCCGGCGTGCCAATTTCGACGTTGCGGTAGAAGCCCGCGGCGATGGCCGAGTTGATCTCGTTCTCGGTGTAGCGCATGCGCACCGAGTAGCGCTCCGCCGTCGTGAGGTCCGACGCGCCGTAGCTGATGACGAAGTCCTCCGCCGGCACGAAGCGGCTGACCTGCCGGCCCAGCGAGCTGTCGAAGTACACCTTCTTGAACGCTGAGCCTGCGATCGGCAGGTTGAACAGCATGCGCTCGTGCTCGGTGCGGTACTCCGGCATCTGCTCGGTCAGGCGCCAGTTCATGTCCTCCTGCACGCGCCGCGCGGCCTTCTCGCGCTCGGGATTCGGCCGGCCGAGCAGCTTGGTGCGCACCGGGCCCACCGCCGGGAACGTCTCCGTGATGTTCTCCGACTGGAACCTCACCACCGCCTCGGACAGCATGGGGTGCACCACCCCGGACGCGCCTTCCCACGGCTCCGTGCGCTCCTCGTCGTTCAGGCCCAGCAGCTCCAGGCCGCGCCGGTAGGTGCGCTCCCAGTCCTTGCGCGAGCGCAGATCGGAGTCGTACAGCTCCCACAAGGTGCTGTGCAGCGCCACGAGGTCGCCCGCATCCATCGTCTCGGCGAGGTTGGCGCCGTGGGCGTTCTCCTTGGCGTTGAGCGCGGCGGACACCGCCTCGGGGTCCAGCGGCGGCGAGCCGTCCTCCGGATCAGGCTCGATCTCCACCTCGATCTCGTCGTTGAGCTGGTCTTGCAGGCCTGACAGGCCGGTCGGGGCTTGGTAGATCCCCTTGTCAACGTTGGCCGGCATCGCTGTCTCCCTTGTTCATCAGTACGTCGTAGCTCACTTCGCAGGCTTGGCCGGCTCTTCGGGCACGGTCAGCTTCTTCTCCCAGCTCTCGATATCGCGCGACACATTCGCCGAGAACGACTCGGACCGTTTCGGCTGCCTTGCGCTCTGCTGCAAGGGCGGGATCTTGGCTGTCTCCACTCCTGGCGCGAGCCGCTGCAAGCTGGGCGCGCAACCGCTGCTCAGCAGCGCGAGCGCGATCAGCGTCGATCTTGTCGCCCTCGGCAGCAGCCGCGAGCTTGTCCAGCTTCTTGGCCTGCTCGACCACACGACGTTGCTCTTCATCACGTTGCTCCTGTTGGCTCTTGGCTGCACTGACCACCACCTCGTTCTTGAGCGCACCGTAGCGCGCGTGGCCGCTCCAGCCCCATGCCAGCACCGCCCCGGCGATCCACACCCACCACGGCACCTTGCTGACGAAGCCGAAGACCTTCGCTGCGATCACGCCCATCCCTGGTCCCTCTGCTTGTAGCGCTGGTACAGCGTGACGCAGCCGGCCACGATCAGCACGAACGCCAGCACCTTGAGCGGCGTTACCCCCAGCTTGGAGCTGAAGTCGGCCACCTGGGTGATCACCGGGCCCAGTTCATCCGCAAAGGCCGCGCCGGCGGCCACGATTGTGCCAGTGCCTGCGGTGGCGCCCCCGCCGATGGCGATGGGGCTCTTGGCCAGCGCGGTCTCGGACTTCACCACCTGCGGCATCGGCTTCCACGCGTCTTGGTCGGTGTCCGGCGTGAGGTACAGGGCCGACTCGCGCGCGCGGCGCGCCGTCAGGCCTGCGAACTCCTCGAGCTTGCCGGTGTTCGGGTTCTTGGCCTTGTTCCACAGCCCGAAGGCGCGGCTGGCCGCCAGGAAGTCGCCCTCGTTGTGCTTGCGCAGCACGGTGCTCTTCTTGAAGCCCTCGAGGCCGATGTTGTAGGCCAGCGATGCGAACGCGCCGATCTGGTTGTCGTTGGCCCACTCGGTGGTCAGCTCGCGGATGTTCTTCACCCGGTCCACGAGGTCGTCGTACAGCCACCTGTCCGCCTCCTCCTTGGTGCACACGTCGCCGGGCTTGACGTTGTCGGTCTCGCCCCAGCCGAGCGTCCACACGCCCGCCGGGCACTTGTAGGCCTTGAGCGCGAGGCTCTCGCTCTGCGCGATGAGCATCACCGCGTCGTAGGGGATGGGCCACGGCAGCGAGGGCCCCGGCAGGATCTTTTCAGCCATCGCTGTACTCCTCAGTAGTAGGCCGCGCGGCGGCCGTAGAACGCACTCTTGTCGGCCAGCGTGTCATCGCTTTCCAACGTCAGGTACCCGCCTTGGCGGAAGCGCATCAGCGCCATGGAGGTGGTGTCGACGTCGTCGTCGTTCTGGCCATTGGGGAACTGCGCGACCTGATCGATCAGCTCACGCGCCCACCACGTGTCGGGGATCCACACCTTCCCCTCCTTGACGATGTCGGCCACGGCGTTCAGCCGTGCAACCTTGTCGCCCGAGCCGCGGTGCGGGGTGTACTCCTGCACCGGCAGCCCCATGAAGCGCAGCTCCTGATACAGCGCCGTGCCGGAGCTCTTCTTCTCGACGATGAACGCGTCCGGCTCCCAGCGCTTGTACTGCTCGATCGACTTGGCCTTGAGCTCGGGGAACTGCATGCGCTCGTTGATGCGGTCCAGCAGGATGATCTGGTGCTCGTCGCGCTCGGCCTCGTTGATGAACACGCCCCAGGTGGTGATGGACGTGAAGTCGGCGCGGTTTGTGGTCTCCGCGGCCGCGTCCAGCGCCTGGATGATGTACGTGCACACCGGCGGCTTGTCCTTCTCCCACACGCGCCACTGGTCGCGCCCGATGATGGCCGCCTCGTCCGATGACGGGTCCTGCATGTACTGTGCGGTCCAGTACTTCGGGTCCAGCGAGGCCTTTGTGCGCAGCAGCGACTCGATGGACCACTTCTCCGGCCACAACGACTTGCCCGAGGGCATGATCGCGGGGAACTCCACCACCTCCCACTGGTCGGCGTCGGGGTTCTTGGCCGAGTAGTCCAGCAGCCGCGCGGTCAGGTCGAACGTCGACCACCGCGTCATCACGACGATGATCGCCCCGCCCCACATCAAGCGCTGGCGCGGGCCGGTCTGGTACCAGCTCCAGGCCGCGTCGAACGGCAGCCGCGTGCCGGTCTTGATGTCCTGCTCCGAGTGCGGGTCGTCGATGACCAGCAGGTCCGCGCCGCGGCCGGCCAGCGCACCGCCCACACCCACCGCGTAGTACTTGCCGCCCTGGCGCGTGTTCCAGCTGCCCGCGCTCTTGCTGTCCGTCTGCAGCGAGGTCTCGGGGAAGATGCGCTTGTAGTCCGGGTCCGCGATCAGGTTGCGCACGCGACGCCCGAAGTCCTCCGACAGCGCCTGCGTGTGCGTGGCCATGATGATCTTGGCGTCGGGCTTGTGCCCCAGGAACCACGCCGGCAGCAGGTAGGACGTCAGCTCGCTCTTGCCGTGGCGCGGCGCGATGTTGACGATCACGCGCGTCTTGCGCCCCTCCAGCACGTCCTTGAACAGCTGCGCCATCTTGCGGTGGTGCGCCCCCACGGAGTAGTTCGGGTACACCTCGTGCGAGAACTCCAGCAGGTCGTCCCGTGCGGACGTCACCCGCATCTGCGCCTCCATCTGCTCGAGCATCTCCAGCGTGGCGAGCTTCTCCTGCATCGCCATGGTGGGCAGCGCCGCTGTCAGCGCCTGGATCTCGGCAGGGGAGAGGTTCAAACCGTGTCCCCCTCCACCAGCTCGCCGTTCAGGTAGGCGTGCTGGATCTGCGCCAGGGCGCCCTGCATGCGCAGCCGCGTGACGTGCGCGGCCTTGTCCGCCCCGCAGTAGGCGTACACCCCATCCTCGGTGTTGATCGCAGCTGCGACGAACGCGACGATCTCCCCCGAGTCGAGGCGCTTGCGCAGTGCATCGAGCGCCTCGTGCATGTGTGACGGGTCGCTCTTAGCGGCTTCGGCCAGCACGTCGCCCAGCACATGCGTGAGCATGTCCTTCGCCTGCTGCGCCGTCAGCAGGTTGGTGCCGCTGCGGCCTGGCTGTCCTGGCGTGCCATCGGGGTAAACGTCGGCCGGCACAGGCCACGTCAGAAAGCGGTTCACGAGTTCATCGAGCTTGGTTGTCATCGTCAGTCCTAGTGTTGTGGCTTCGTTCACCAGTGAAGCCGAACTGGCGGTTCAAGCGGACGCCGTGCCGGCGCCGCTTAACCTGGCGTTCGGCTTCACGGGGCGGGATGGGCAGCCCTGAACGCCTCGTGCTCTGCCGTTTCCTTGTCCCACAGGGCTTGCGCACCGCCCAGCGCGCGGGCCTCGTCAATATCTGGCAGGTGTCCCGGGCCACAGAGCGTGTTCGCAATCCACTGCATGCCAACGTCCAGCCCTTCGAGCTTCGCGGCCACCACAGCCGCGCGCATGGCGAGGATTTGGCTGTTCACGATGTCTCCGAACGCGACGGGTCGCTCTTGGTGGCGAACTCCGTCTTGGTGCCAAGGGCGATGACCTTCATGCCTTGTCCCACTTGTCCTCGAGCCGCAGCCGCTCGGTCTGGGTGTAGACCAGCAGCTCGGCCACGAAGCGCTGGAGGATCTGCGGCGGGATGGTGATGCCCTCCCGCATCACATCGCGCAAGTCCCCGCGCGATGTCACCTTCTCCAAGGCGGCCTCGGTTTCCCGCAGGTCCTTGAGCATGTGGCGCATCTTGCCCAGCTCGACGAACTGCTCTTCGGTCATTTGTGCGGGTACCAGATCGCCCAGCACGCCAGCAGCGCGATACCCAGCAGCGCGGCCGCGGCCAGCGCCCCCAGGAACTTGTTGCTGTCCAGCAAGCCGGGCACGTACGGCTCGGTGTCCTCGTCATCGTAGAACTGGGGCAGCGGCTTCTGGCTCATGACGGCAACCCCTTCACCTTCTGGCCTTCGCGCTTGAGCGGCACGCTCCCGAAGCTCGGCTGAGCGGCGGATGGCGAGCTCGAGGAGCGCTTTACGCGCTGCTCTCGCACCACCACGCCCGTTTTTGGGCTGATGTCCTGCACCACCGTGCCCGCCAGGAGCACCTCTCCCACAACCGCGTCGGCGGCGATCCACGCGGCATTCCAGGCCGTGGTCGTCCACTGCGCCTGGGGCACCGCCGCCGTCTTGGGGTGCCGGAACAGCCCCTGGTTGTCTGACATCGTCTCGAAGGTCTCGTTGAACACCTTGCGCGCGGCCGGCGTCCACTTGCGCCACTGCTTGAGCGGCACCTTGTGCGTGTTGTCGGAGGCGCTCATCCCTGCACCTCCAGCACCTCGAGCTTCTGGCCGCCGTGGACCCAGAAAACGCTCTTCTCCCCGCCGCGCAGCTGCGTGGTGTGGACGTCCTTCTCACTGCCCGGCACGTCGCCGGGGAAGATGGGGATCTGGCGCACGCCAATGATGGCGCCTTCGCGCTGATCGTCGTTGTGCACAACAACTCGAATGGTCATGGGTCGTTCCTCGTGGTGCGTTTGGCAGGCACGACGACTGCGTCGGACACCGTGGTGTCCCCCAGCGCCGCGAACTTGGCCAACTTGGCGCGGATGGCCTTCTCGACCTCGTCCGTGGTCATGTCGACCTTCTTCACCTCGTGGCGCTCGGTGAAAAGCGCCACTTCGGTCACGTTGCCCAGCATCTGAAGCGCCTTCAGGCGGATCCGGGCGTCAGGGTTCTCCGTTTCGGCCACGATCTTGCTCACAGCCATGCTGCGGATCTCTTGGGCCTGCTGAACGAAGTCCCACTGGAACTTGGTGAGCATCGTGACGGCGCCACGAACGCTCTCAGGCAGCGTCAGAGCGCCTACAGCCTCCAGCCGACTCTGTTCGTCGGTGCCAACCAGGGCTGCGAAGGCGTCTACGGCCTGTTTCTGGGCCACCGGTGTGCCCACATCGTCGTCGTCCACGACCCCCAGGCTCGTCAGCACGTCAACCGTGCGCACCTTGGCGTCGAACAGGGCGGCAGAGGGCATCTTTTGCGCCGGCACGAAGGCCTTCGACCCCGTCAGGTCGACGTCTGGGAGGTATTCCACCTCCGAAAGGCCCATCAGGTGGTCGAGCATGGTATGCGGGCGCGCTCTCCTGCCTCTTGTCTGTGCGGTAGAGCGCTCAAGGCGCCGAATTGCCGGGAATGTACACTGTTTCGGCCCGCTGGCAAACGCGGCGGGCTCCTCTGGGGACCCCTTCTGGGGTCTTGGGCCCCGCGTCGGGATGGCTGCGGGGCCCTTTTTTTACTCGATCCGTTCCAACCCGCCCATGCGGAAGTAGTGGGCGTCGTTGAACCCCGATTCTTGGTGCTTCCGGAGCCCCCAGGCGGTGCGTTCGAAAGCGTCGAGATCGTTCGGCGCGCACAGGCAGCGCACGATCATCTGGAAGGAATGCTCTCCAACCTCATCCCACCTCGCTTGGAGCGCTTTGCAGTGGTGGTACCCGCCGCGCAGATCTGTAAGGTGCTGGCGCATGCGGGTTCGAAGGTTTCGCGAGGCTCCGATGTAGGCCCGGCCGCTCGTCGTGTCCAGAATTTCGTAGACGCCGCTGCGGGACTCGAGCAGCTTCATCTCTCGCGGCGTCACTACGAAGCTGTGCTTGCGCTTTTCAGGCTCGCGGTTGTCTCTGCGGGCTCGGTGGTACTCCCGAAGGCACGGCCGGCACCAGGGATGAAGCCCCCCACGCCCGGTCTTGAGCACGGAGAACTCCGTTTCCGGCTTCGTTTTTTCGCAGATGAGACACTTTTTCATATCTAGCTCGCTAAAAATCTTTAGCAGGATTCTAGCCGGTTTTGCAGAAATTTTTGTAGGGGGTGTGGATGGGACCCGGATCTCGAAACTGGGCCTTGTGCGCCGCTACTAGTGAGTTAGTGCAAAGCCCGCCTCGCCCCCCAAACGGCTTCCCGGGGTAGGGTGGGGTCTGCGGGCAGGGCTGGCGGCGCCGTCCCCCGGTCCTGGGGATGCTAGAAACACAGGGATAGTAAAATAGAGTCAGCGGTTAGGGGAGTCCTAGCCGCATTCATCCGTGACACGACGTCACAAATCTAGGAGCTACATCATGCGTGCATCCCTGTTCACCACCACCCTCGTCGCCTACGCCATCCATCAGGCCAACGTCATCGACGCCCGCACCAATGGGCGCGACAGCAAGGCCGAGATGCTGCGTCACGCGGCAACCATGTCTGACAAGGACAAGACCGAGGCCGACACGCACGTCGTCGGCGCCATCGCGGCGCGCTTCAACGTCAAGGCCACGAAGATGGTCAAGCAGATCCGCTACTCGGGCTACGGGTTCGAGCACGGCAGCGCCGCGCATCAGGCCCTGGCCCGCGCCCGGCGCATGCTGGCACCGACCAGCCTGGAAGAGGCCGAGGATCTGATTGCGAAGATGGTTGCAGTCAAGGCCAACAGCGCCGACCCGGTTGCCTCGCTGATCAAGCGCTTCGAGGGTCTGACCGGCGGGCAGAAGCGCAGCTTTCTCGCTCAGCTGCGCAAGGCCTGATCGGCACTGTTCGCGATACGAACACGCTGGCCCCGGCGACAACGGGCAACTTACGGGGGGTGGCGCGATACCGCGTCGCCCCCTTTGTCTGTGCGCTGGCCCACATAGCAGCGCACCAATGCACGCAACGCCGTGAGGCAGTGGCACGCATCACACCCCCTAACATCGGAGCATCATCATGAAAGCACGCCACATCAAGCGCCATCTGTTCGGCCTCATCGGCTGCACCAACGCCGTTCGCAACCCGCGCTACGCCCCCTACGGCTGGGCGCGCTTCGTCCGTCCGTGACACGCTGTCACGCATCACACCCCCTAGCATCTGGAGGATTCATCATGACCCATCGCATCCGTGTGACCATCAACCCGAAGAACAACCTCGCGCATGGCGCAGTGGACAGTGCCATCAGGCAACTCGCGCACGACGGCGCCATCACGTACACGTGGTTGCTGGCCATCGAGCCGGGCAAGCGCGGCTGGGTACAGTTCAACCTCACCCCCACCCACGGCGCCAAGCCCGAGATCCTGCGCATCCTGCGTGAGGCCGCCGCTCTTGGAGACTGACCATGAAACTGCGCACCCTCAAGCTGCGTGCCACGCTGCTCACTCTCATCCGCAACCTAGTCTCGCGCCGGCCCAAGCACAAGGCGCATGACTTCGCCTGGGATGGCTACGTCTGCGACAACATCGACCCCGAGCTTCTGTTCGGTGACCCCGAGCGCTGCAGCGCCACGTTGCTGGGCGAGTACGCCGACTACAAGGCCTCGCTCGAGACATACAACAACGACACCTCCGGCCCGGACCTGTACCGCTCAGCCGGCCTCATGTAGGAGGGCAACCATGCCTCTCATCGCTGACATCCGTGACACGCTGTCACGCATCCGCGCCCGCACCACCTGGGCCCGCTTCAACATGGGCGCAGCACTCACTTGCTGCGCTGTGGCGCTGGGCTTCTACTTCTGGCGCGAGATCATCCTCTACATCCTCAACCACCTGTGAGCAACACCATGGCACGAACCCCCACCGCAGTGCGCATCGAGCGCATCAGCCACACCCTCGCCGGCGCCATCATCGCCAGCAACGCGATGCACTCCGACGGCGCCATGCCCATCGGTATGGCCCTGACCCTCAACCTGGGCAACCAACCCATGGACTGGACCATGGTCGTCTCCAACCGCTACGAGCGCTGGGCCGAGTTCCTCACGCAAGCACGCGGCAGCCGCGACGTCGTCTTCATCTACGATTGAGCATAAGAAAGGCGGGAATCACTACTTTCGTGTCTATTGTTGCTTTTCCGCGAATGCAAGATTCATCAACGCGCAACCCCCGAAAGCGCAAGGCCCAGCACTGGCGCGGCTTTGCTTCTCTCTCTACTCTACTTTCTACTACTTTTAAAATGTATATAAGTAATGGGAGTATCCCCTGTCTTCACACACCCAACTTCCTCCTCCACATAGCACCCACCACAAGACTACACACCCTACGTAATACTCAGGGGGTTTATATATCTTTCGAAAAGTCTGGAATGGGTAGTAGCCGCACATGCAAAACCCGCGCCGTTGCTTGTCCTCGTCTTTCAAGCGCGAAGGCTGATGAATCTTGCATCTCAGGAAAGGTAGGGTGTACTATGCAGACTTTTCACCCCCGGAGACCCTCATGACCCTCGATTCCGCCCCTCAATGGTCCGACTGGCACACGCGCAACCTGGGCTTCGCCGACACTCCGAACGCCATCTGCTGCCGCATCTGCCACCTCACGAAGCCTGCGCATGGCCTGCACTTCCGCAAAGACAGCGTGCCCGTGATCGGCTTCTCGAACGTGTGCCGCAAGTGCGAGACCGCCACCCCCGAACTGCGCACGGCCGAAGCGCGCATCAAGCGCATCGTGAGGGACTTCAGCCTGAGCCCTCGTGACCAGAAGCTGCAGCTGCTCGACGTGCCCGAGGCCGTGCGCAAGAACAAGGAGAACTCCGCCCGCCGGCACCGCCTTGAGGCTATCGGTCTGGACTTCCGTGTGCAGTGGACGACGGTGCGCCAGATCGTGACGTGGAAGCACTGGGCGCTGTCCCAGCGCATCGAAGTGTCCCAGGCCAAGGTGTCCCGCTACAGCAGCGCCTCGACCAACGCGCGAGGGCTGGCCAAGGCCATCGAGGACTACCCTCGGATCGAGAGCTACATCACCTACGTCAAGACCTGCTACTCCAACATCGTGTCGCGCTTGCAGGATCTGGAGGGCTGGCACAAGACGATCGGGCTGCACAAGCCGCCGAGCTACTGGCGCCCCGACATCGACGTGCTCCGCGAGGCGCTTGATGGGGTCAAGGGGACAACGCGCAAGCCGCGCCTGACCGACCGCAACGGCGAGGTGGGCCGAGCCTTCTGGAGCTTCGCCGTCGCCGAGCTCCTCACCAAGGAGGAGCGTGACACCTTGTCACGGATGGCAGCAGCACTCACTGACTGCGCGGCGTGGCAGGACATCGTCCCGGTGACCGACCGCGGGTTCGGTGTGGTCAGCGACGGGCGGGCCAACGGGACGCTGCAGTACCTCGTCTACCCCTGGCTGCGCCAGCCTGACCCTGTGACAGGGCAGGAGCGGCCGGCCTTCAACACCATGACACCGCCCTGGCTCAGGGCATTCAACGGGAGCTAGGCATGAGCACCACCGAGATGAACGCGCGCAAGCGCGACTACCGAGCCAACAAGTACGTCGCCCGCATGCTGGGCGACGCGGCTGCGCTTAAGGATGACAAGGGCGTGTCCGGCGCGACCGGCGTGTTCTGGGCACACGCCTGGGACATGCTGATCGCGCGTATGAGCTACAGCGGGAACACCAAGATGTGGCAGGCCTACATGTGCGAGGTCGACCCCGCCAAGACACAGGAGCTCAACGCACTGTCGAGCAGGAAACTGGACGCGCTCATCAAGGTGGGCATCTGCCTCGAGCCCAGCTTCGACGTGCTGCTCATCCTCGCCGTGCGCTTGAACAGGCCGGACTTGCTGGAGCCCCTATGACCTTTGAGCAGTGCATGCGCGCAATTCTCCACCACTCATCCGACGAACTTGAAGCAATCCACAACGTGGCAGGGCACCACAGCGCGATGGGCGTCGCCGTACGCATGGTGCTGCTCGAGCGGATACGTGCGGACGCGGTGGTCGACAGGAGATCTGTTGACCTCGAGTACGTGCACAAAGCCCTGACACCAGATGCCGAGGTGCTCAGCCGCATCTACAAGCGCCCTAAAGAGGAGCGGCAATGAGCACAACCCCCTCCGAACGCAAAGCCCAGCGCGAAGCGTTCCGCACCCTCGACGCCGACGCACTCGAAGCCCTGCATGCCATCGCACTGGGCAACAACGACAGGATGCAGGCCTCGCGCTTGCGCATCGCAGCCCAGGACCTTGGGTTCGTGCAGGCATACAACCGCATGAGCCAAGCGTCGTTCAAGTTCTACCACGCGAAGTACAGCGCCGCCCGCAATGTACGAGAGGAGTAGCCATGTCAACGCAGCAACAAGGGATGGCTTCGCTCTTCAACGCGCATACCATCGAGGAGATAGAGGCGCTGTACGCGATAAGCACAAGCGAGATCGTGAAGGCGGCCTTGCGCGTTCAGCTGATCAGGCGCTTCAAGCGCGCCCGCAGCATCCGCGACGACGGGTACATCGATTCAGCCCTCCTCGAGAATTCAGACACCACCGAAGCTCAAGCGCTGTGTCGCATGTATGGCTTCAACTCGTCAGTAGGGAGGAAGCACTCATGAGCGACGAAACGTTCTACCTAAAGCGCATCGCCCCTCGTCCGTACGAAGACGGCGACGCTGAGGCGTTCGGCATCTACATGCTCGGCTTTGTGAACCCAGGGATGAAGGACGATTGGGGGCAGTGCCTGGGCGTCCTGTTCACTGACGATGTGGAGCTCGAAGAGCACGAGGACAAGCCCTACGCCTTGTGGATCAAGAAGACACGCATCACAGAGGACAAAGAGATCGAGCTCGTCTGGGACACCAAGCCCCTCATGTTCTGCACGAAGGAAGAGATCCCCGACATGACGCAGTGGCTCTACAACTGGGCGCTGCTTGGCGGGTACAAGGAGAGTCAATAAGATCCGTGACACGCGTGTCACGCACCGCCGCCAGTCGGCCACTGGCAGAGTGAAAGAGGAACCATATGAACGCACCCATCAAAGACGCCGTGGACAGTGAAACATCTGAGTGGCAGCTCGTGTGCTACATGCCCAAGCCCGTCGACGAGGAAGCCCTGCGGGAAGCAGCGCTGAACATCGTGCGCCTGGGGCTCGACACTGCACCCTATGAGGAGAAGCCATGACCCAACCAAGTGACCTCAGCATGGCATGGACGGAGAAGCCCCCCAACCTTGGCGGGCGGGACAACACGTTCGTGCTCCATGTGCGCAGGGGCCTGGGGCTGCCAGTGTGGCAAGGCACTGCTCACCAGTTCGAAGGCTCGGTGAAATGGCACGCACGGTACTGGCTCGATGACCAGTCGAAGTGGCAGAACGTGGGCCTCTGTGACACCGTCGAAGAAGCCAAGACCGCGTGCGAGAACTGCGCACGCATCAACCTAGGAGGTTTTCCATGATCACATGCACCGCCCTCGCCATAGGGCTACACATTGGCACCTACCACTTCGATCGCACCCGCGACTACAACGAAGTGAACCCCGGCGCGTACGTCGAGTGCGACCACTACACCGCCGGCATCTACCGCAACAGCCTGCGCAAGCCCTCGGTCTATGCCGGCTACACGTTCGATCGTGTGCTCGGCCCCGTGGACGTCACCGTGGGCATGGTGTCGGGCTATCCGCGCGCAGCACTCATGCCGCTGGTGGTGCCGTCCATCAAGTTCGGCTCGGCCCGTCTGAGCCTGTTGCTGCCCATCGAGAAGGGAGGCGGAGGTGTACACCTGTCCTGGGAGTATTGATCTGGGGGATCGGCTCATCATTTGGCAGAGGGAGGAAACCGCACAGAAGCGCGCACAGACGATTGAGCCCGACATCGACTTCCTGCAAAAGCCGACAAGCGGCTTCGACAACATCCGCGCATACATCCGGTTCTTTGCCACCGGGCCGTCGCTCCGGTATCGCATTTCCGATGGCACGAGCGAAACTTGGGCGGTGTTCAACTACCCGCCGGAGACATCTCTCGATGAGGCGCTGTCGGTTGCAATCGCGAAGCTTCGGCTCAACGAAGACACGCAAGGGAGAGACTGACATGCCAGTACGCAACGACATCCTTCCCGAGAGCGAGCTCGTGTTCTGCATTCAAGCCGATCGCTTCGAGCTGGCGGTTCAACGCTTCGCATGCGGCGCGCCAACCCGCTTCCTGTACCCCCGTACCTACCTCACAAAAGACCTCGAATCAGGGCACGTGTACGCGTGGGTTGACGGCGGCCCGGACTTCTGGGGGGGAGAGTGGCAACTCCTCGCCGACATGCGCTTCGCCGACGAAGAAGAGATCGAAGCTTTCATGCGCAACGCGGCCCGGTTGGGCCTTGACTCTGGAGGACTCCATGTTCGACCCGATGACGAAGAGTGAAGCCGAGCAGCAGCGCAAGCTGTTCCATCAGATCCGCCAAGCCGCGCTCAAGGAGAAGCTGCAGGCACTGATCCGTGACGGGTTGTCACGCACAACAGCCCTCGAGACTTTCAAGGAGATGCGAGATGAAGAATAGAAACCGTGCGCCGGAGGAAGACCACATCTTCCCGTGCAACCGCAAGCTGATCGACAAGCTGAACGCGAAGGCGTATGCGGGGATGCCGGAGAGCGTGTACGAGTGGGCCTACACCCGCGTGGAGAGAGATGCAGACGCTCTTGATCGCTGGCCGCAGTTCGACAAGGCCGGCGACTACATCGTCAGCAAGGGCGCGGCTGTGTACGACGACCTGCATGTGTACTGCAAGAAGACGCGTGCGGAGCTGAAGGCGCTGTTCGAGGTGACGCGTGGCTCCAACGAGTCGATCGCAGCGCGCTGCTACTTGGCGCTGTCGTACAAGTACCTGAGCGGGGAGCGGCCATGAAGCTATGGGAAGAATGCCCGAACGCGGACCTGATAGCGCTGTTCATCACAGCGGCGAAGCACGCGGTGCCCAAGTCCAAGAAGCCCGCACGTCCTCCTGGCTGGGTGACGGGCAAGAGCGTGCGCATGTGGATCAGGCTCAACAAGAAGGGTGACGGGCCGCAGCTGTCGCACGATCTGACGACGGAGATGGGCATCGGTTTCACGCCTGCCGGAGCCTCCGCAGACGACGGGCGCCTCGCAGCTGTGGCGGTGGGCTTGATGGTGTGGCCCGAGAGCATGCGCGCCTTCGTTGGCATGACGCAGAAGGAGCGCAACGCGATGCTGCGCGTCGGCGTGTCGGAGGAGCTCGGCCATCAGCTGGCGTTGGCCACGATGTACCACCGCATCCTCAAGCGATACGAGAGGCTGAAGGGAGACGACTCATGAACATCAAGGAACTCAAGGAGCGCGACCCCCGGCGCTTCGACAAGCTATACGAAGAGTGGCGTGAGCACGAGCCCTACGACGGGTGGACAGAGAGCATCTACGAGATGGCTGTCGAGGAGGGTGAGAAGCGCGGGTTCATGATCGACGTGTCCGCTGTGCAGAGAGCGGGCAAGATAGTGAAAAGTGACCCATGCATCTACTGGTCCGGCTTCTGGAGCCAGGGCGACGGTGCGTCGTGGGTCGGGCACGTTGACATCCCCAAGTGGATCGAGTGGATGCGCGCTCCACGCGCCGAGGAGCTTGACCGCGGGCCTTGCAAGCCGGGCAACGGCACGCCCTTCACGGACGCGCAGCTGCTGTACATCGACGAGGCGTATCGCAACGACCTGCTAGAAGCTCGCATGCACATCAGCGCGCGCGGCAACTACTCGCACAGCGGGATGATGTGCAACGAGGAGGACTCGATCTGGTGTTCGTGGGGCTCGCTTGACCATGTTGACGAGGGCGTGTTCGCAGGCATGCACATGGACGCCTTCGTGACCGCGTTCACGGAAGTTGTGGGGGAGAGCGAGCCTCACAACGAAGTCCTCAGTGCAGCGCGAGCGTTCGCCGACGAGATATACAAGTGTCTCGAAGAGGAGTACGAGTACCTCACATCCGAAGAGCAGTTCATTGAGACCAACGAAGAGGAGTATGAAGATGACGAAGATCCAGAAGCGTAGGCTGCGCGCAGCCAAGCGCATGCACGCGCGTGTCGCACGGTTCGCCAAGAGCCGCACCAAGTGCCCCGAGTTGCGGGCCATCGCTGTCACCGCTGCGGGGAGTGACGAGTACAGCGCGAGCATCGAGACGGTGCGCACCGCCACTGTCCGCTCGCTCATGCGCTACGTGCACGACGCGGTGTTCAACGACGCCAAGAAGGTGGGGCAGATCCCTGGGTGCGGGTGGGTCATCAAGCGCGCCAAGCACCTTGCCAAGCTGAGGTACTGCTCCAGCATGCTGCGCGTCCCCGTCAAGTTCGACGACAACTTCTACCCTTTCTAGGAGACTCATCATGATGTCATTGAACTCCAACTCGCTGCCCTCCATCCGCGACTACGCTGACTGCGACAAGCTCTTCAAGCGCAAGCTGGCTGAGCTACCAAGGCACCTCCGCGCGCGTGCACACTGGAGCGAGACCAAGCTGCCCCTGGACGCCTGGCCCAAGGAGCACCTGCGCATCGAGCTGAAGGATGACGACGGCGTCCTGTACTACGCGCTGATCTACCACAACACCACCGTGCTGGGCTACTACCCGGACGGGCGCGTGTTCTTCAACGCGAGCTGGGACACGCGCAGCACTCACGTGTTCTTCGACGAGCTGTCGCCCTACAGATGGCACATCAGGCGAGCCCGCGGCGCGCGGTTCTATGTCAACGGCGCCGCGTGGTATGCGCTCCCCCTGGACGGGTACTTCTGGCTCGGCGCTGACGGCCTGCCGGCCAACCCGCAGGACTTCCACTACAAGGTCGAGGTGTCCGATCGCGCACGTCGCAAGGAGCTGCGCAAGATCATGAAGCCGTTCTACACGTGGTATCACGCGTTGACGCGCGCCACGGGGTCCATGCGGGCGGTGCTGTGCGACGACGATGCGTTGCGGCAGATGGGCCAGAGCGCGAGCGACAAGAGAGTGATAGACATGGCGCGAGCCCTTGGCGAGGGCAACCTTGTCGAGGAAGACTCGTGGCGCGCGCTCGTGTCCAACGCGTTCGCGGCGTGTGTGCCCCTCTGGGCTCGAAACAGCCAAGAACGAGCCTACAACGTCGACGAGTGGGCCGAGACCGTTCTCGACAAGATCGAGACGTGCGTGTGGCGCCACTGCGGTGGCTTCAAGGACGAGCCCCGCGTGGTGAAGGCGGGAGAGAAGCCGTGACGGACGACGAGATCCGAGAGAAAGTGAAGACTCTTCACACGCCTCAGCACCATGTGCCGCCGGCCTACTTCGAGTGGATGCGCGACAAGCTGCGGAACAAGTCGGCGCCGTATCCCCCGATCAGCATGATCTCGGGGTTCGTGCAGAGCGCATTCATGCTGTGGCCCAACGACATGCCCGCCCTCGTGCGTCTGCAGCCGAACGAACGCAAGGCTTTGATGGAGGTGGTCAAGCTCGGCAACGAGGACATGCACCTCAAGCTGCGCGCGGCCCAGTGGTACCAGCGGGCTTGCTGGCTGAGCAACCCCAAAGAATCCGTGACACGCGTGTCACGAACCGCTGCCGGTCGGCCACCGGCAAATGAAGAGGAAACATCATGACTGACATCTCTCTTTCAACCAGCGCGATGCTGGTGGACCTGCGCATCAGCGTGTGGACGGCCCGCCGCAAGGACAAGGCTACCGAGGCCGAAGTGGTCAAGGACAAGAAGGCGCTCTCGGCGCGCGCGGCGTCGGTGCACAAGCACCTGCTCGTCGATGCCGAGCCGCTCATGAAGATCTCGCGCTTCGCGTCCGACTGCCGCTCCTGGCTGTACACCAACACGCTGCCCTGGACGGACAACGGCTCGCGGCTGCTGCCCACCAAGAACTTCTTCTCCTTCAAGCAGGAGATGACGGTGCGCGAGGGGCACTTCTGGGCCCTGGTCAAGGAGTTCGAGCGCGAGTACCCGGTGCTGATCACTAGCATGGCGCTGCAGCTGGGCGACCTGTTCAACCGCAACGAGTACCCGGACCCGGCCACCATCGCAACCAAGTTCGGCTTCTACCCCGAGTTCAGCCCGGTGCCCGAGGCCGGCGACTTCCGCGTCGACATCGCGGCCGATGCCAGGGAAGAGCTGCGCGCCCGTTACCAGCAGGCATCGCAGCAGCGCCTGGAGCAGGCCATGGAGGACGCCTGGACGCGCTTGCACGACACCGTCAAGCACATGTACGACAAGCTGCAGCCGGTGGCCGAGGGCGAGTCCGCCAAGCGGATCCACGAGACGATGCTCTCCAACGCGTCGGAACTGTGCGGCGTGCTGTCGGCGCTGAACATCGCCAACGACCCGAAGCTGGAGCAGGCGCGCAAGCAACTCGAGCGCGTCATCGACGGCCTGGACACCAAGAGCCTGCGCGAGGTGCCCGAGTTGCGTGCAGCGACGCGCACGAAGCTGGCCGACGTGCTCGACAAGTTCGCAATGTGAGATCCCCCGCAAGGGGAAACCCGACCGGGGCGGCGGGATACAAACCGCCCCACTTTGTGTATCATCACACTTCCATCATCAAGGAACTGACATCATGGCATCCAACATCGAATTTGCCCGCAACATCTCCCTCAACGAAGCCGTCAAGCTGGTCCAGCACGTCGGCGACAAGGCGACCATCCTCATCGAGGGGCACATGGGCAGCGGCAAGAGCAGCATCATCAAGATGCTCAAGGCGCAGAACCCCGAGTTCCAGTCGTGCTACCTCGACATGACCAACCTCGACCTGGGCGACCTGATGCTGCCGGCCGTGCAGCACGAGCACCGCGAGACCGAGTTCTACCCGAACGCGATGTTCGGCATGCGCCACAACAAGCCGGGCATCTACATGTTCGACGAGCTGGGCAAGGCCAGCCGGCCGGTGCAGAACGCCTGCCTGCCGATCCTGCTGGAGCGCCGCGTGGGCATGCAGCGGCTGGCCGAGGGCTCGCTGGTCTTCGCCACCACCAACCTGGGCAACGAGGGCGTGGGCGACCTGCTGCAGGCGCACGCTCGCAACCGGATGGTCGTCGTGTCCATGCGCAAGCCGACGGCCGACGAGTGGATCGAGCAGTTCGCCGTCGAGGCGGGCATCATGCCCGAGGTGATTGCCTGGGTGCGTGAGACCCCGCAGGTGATGCACGGCTTCGAGGACTACATGGACAAGCCCGAAGACAACCCGTACATCTTCCACCCGAAGCGCTCGCAGCCGGCGTTCGTGACGCCGCGTTCCCTGGAGAAGGCCAGCGACGTGCTCAAGAAGCGCGAGTTCTTCGACGAGGACACGGTGATCCACGCCCTCAAGGGCACGGTGGGCGAGCGCGCTGCGCTGGACCTGCGCTCGTTCGTGCAGCTGGCCGACAAGCTGCCGGCCTGGAAGGACATCATCGGCAACCCCGAGAAGTGCACGGTGCCCACCAACCCGGCGGCCGTCGTGATGCTGGTGTTCACGGCCGTGGGCCGCATCGAGAAGGAGACCGTGGCTCCGTGGATGGAGTACCTCGCGCGCATCCCCAAGGAGGCGCAGGCGCTGTTCTGCCACCACGCGATGAAGGCGCCCTCCAAGGCGACCGTCGTGGCGACGAACAAGAAGTTCACCGAGTACTGTGTAAAGAACCAGTATATGTACTAGATGTAGAAGGTTTTTGATAGAATGCGGGGATGCTCACACACCCCCGCCTTCTAAAGCTTCTTTCCTACAGCAAACGCACCGGCGTGTTCAAGTGGAAAGTGTCCCCCGCCAACCAAATTCCGGAAGGGGCCAAAGCAGGCTCGACCGTAGGCCCCTACTGCTATATCAAGGTAGGGCCGAAGTTGTACCTTGCACACAGGCTCGCTTGGTTCTACGTGACCAAGCGCTGGCCTGCGTCTCGGCTCGACCACCGGAATGGAGACAAGCGCGACAACCGATGGGCAAACCTGCGCCTTTCGGACGCCGCGCGGAACGGCCAGAACAGGACGCGCCCCAACAAGAACAGCAGTTCAAAGCTGCTCGGCGCCCACCCGCACGGGGACAAGTTCACATCGTCAATCATGACACGCGGCGTTGTCACGTACCTGGGCATCTTCGAGACCGCAGAGGCTGCGCACGAAGCGTATGTAAAAGCAAAGAAGCGCCTTCACAAACATTAGGAGTTCACATGGTCAAACACGCAGTATGGCCGCCCAGCCCCCAATGGGCTGCCGGTTCAGTGTTTCACGTTGAGGGCGCAAAGTACCTCTTCGACATTTACGGCACCTACATCAGAAAGGAGGGCATCAACATGATCCCGAAAGAAGAGGAAGCGTCCCCGCAAGAGACGGCCACCGCCGTGCTCATCTTCGAGGACGATGACAAGGTGCAGGAGCGCGTGGTCGAGGCGATCAACAAGCTCTTCTTCGCACCTCCGTCCGCCACCGGCAAACGCAACGCAGCACACGAGAACCTCGAGTCGCTGTTCGAAGCACTCATCAAGTCGCAAGCCGCGGCGTCGCCGGCGTTCAGGAAGCTGATCGTGGACGCGTTCAAGCAGCAGATCGAGAGCGCGCTCGCAGACCTGCGCACCGAGGCCATTCAAAAGCTGGTCTACGGCGCCGTCGCCAAGGAGATGGGCAAGAACATGGCTCAGCTCGACAAGCACTTCCGTCGTCAACAAGCGGTGCCCAAGGGCCCGCGTCGCTAGTTCATCAAGGAGATCATCATGGGTTGTGACATTCACATCGTTCTGGAGCGCCGCAACGAGAAGCGCGGCGAGTGGGTCGGCGTGCAGACCTTCACGGGGTACAAGAAGACCCTGTTCGACAACCGCTTCCCCAAGGCCGCGGAGGGCGAGTACGACTCGCCGTGGATCTGGTTCAAGCTGCGCCAGCGCGACTACTCGTTCTTCAACGCCCTGTGCGGGGTGCGCGGCGATGGCAGCGAGTTCGGCTACACGTCGCGAGGCTTGCCGGAGAACGCGTCATCGTTGTCGCAGTACAGGCTCAGCGAAGACGACCCGGACCTGCACTCGCACAGCTGGCTCAACATGAAGGAGCTCAGCGGCCCGCTGGCCGCGCACAAGGCGGAGGCAAACGAGCTGGCCGCACTTGTGGCTGAGCGCATGGGCAACGCTGGCTTCAACCTTGCGCTGCTGCAGTCGCACGTGAGCGACGACATCGAGCCCGAGAACATCGACGAGTGGCGGCTCGTCTTTGCGTTCGACAACTGACCGCCATCACCATCGGAGAATCATCATGGCTACCAAGCTCACCTCATCCCAACGCCTGGACAAGGCACACGTCGCCCTGCTGCGCAACGAGAAGACTCTCGTCATGTCGGGCATCCTCATGATGGGCAAGTCGACCATCACCACCACGCCGTCGTTCAACCCCACGGCGCAGACCGACGGCCTGAACAAGCGCTATGACGACGCGTTCGTGCAGAAGCTCGACGACGCCGAGCTGCGCGCTGTGGTCGTGCACGAGAACCTGCACGTTATGTTCAAGCACGCCGGCCGGCGCGGCAACATCTCGTGGGAGAACCTCAACAAGGAGAACAAGCGCAAGTGGGGCAAGGCCGTGGACTACGTCGTCAACGGCTTCATCCACGAGCTCGACCCGAGCGAGAACTTCCTCAAGCCCGCGCGCAAGGAGCCGGCCATCTGGCTGTACGACGCCAAGTTCCACAACATGGACGTCGGCGAGGTGTTCCGGATGCTGCCCGACGAGGAGTGCGACGGCGGTGAAGGCGGCGAGGGTGTGCCCGGCCACGGCGGGCTGGACGGCCACGACTTCCAAGAGTTCGACGACCTGCCGCAGGAGAAGAAGGAGGCCATCGCGCGCGAGATCGATCAAGCCATCCGACAAGGCACGATCCTGGCTGGCAAGGTGGCGGGCGGGCACGACCGCACGTTCGACAAGCTGCTCGAGCCCAAGGTCGACTGGCGCAAGGTGCTGCGTGAGTTCATCACGACGTACTGCGACGGGCGCGACGAGTCCACGTGGCGCCGACCCAACCGGCGCTGGATGCAGTACGACATGGTGCTGCCCAGCATGCAGGGCGTGGCCACCGGCGACATCCTCGTGGGCATCGACACCTCCGGCTCCATCGGCGGCGAGATGCTGACGCGCTTCATGTCCGAGGTGAACGCGATCTGCACCACCGTCACGCCCGACAAGCTGCACCTGCTGTACTGGGACTGCAACGTGGCCGCGCACGAGGTGTACCGCAAGGACCAGATGGGCACCGTCGTGGCCGTGACCAAGCCCGCGGGCGGCGGCGGCACCTCGCCGTCGTGCGTGACTGACTACATGCGCGAGCACAACCTCAAGCCCAAGTGCTGTATTATGCTCAGTGACGGATACGTCGGTAACGACTGGGGCGGATCGTGGCCTTGTCCAGTACTGTGGGTCATCAAGGGCGGCGATAAAAACGTCAACCCCTCCACAGGCGTGTTGGTTCATGCGGAGGACTGATCGTGGCGCTTCGAACACACGGAAAAAGTGGCACGCGGATCTATCGGATCTGGGCGGGGGTTGTGCAGCGCTGCACCAATCCGCGGAACACAAGATCTGCCGACTACATGGGGCGCGGCATTAAGCTTTGCCGCGCATGGAGAGATTTCGCATCTTTCTACGCAGATGTCGGAGACCCGCCTTCGGCAGCGCACTCGCTCGACCGTATTCGCAACTCTCAAGGGTACAAGCCGGGCAATGTACGCTGGGCAACCGATGTTGAACAAGCCAACAACAGCCGGCGCGCGGTCAAGATCCGCCACAACGGCAAGACGCTTTCCATTAACGAATGGTGCCGAGAGATCGGCCTCGCGTACGTCACGTTCAAGAAGCGGCGCCAGCGGGGGTGGGATCTGAAAAAAGCGGCCACGACACCGCCCAATGCCGCGCACAGGTCTAAGTTCAAGAAAGAGGAGGACTGACATGGGCTGGCGCGAACTTCGGAACGCGCCTCTCATTGAGGCGCTCATCATCGGGCTGCGGGGGAGGCCGCTCCCCACCCGCCCTGTGCACGTCGACGGGGAGTTCGAGTTGTGGGAGCAGCTCCAGTACTCAGATCGCGGAGAGCTCAGAAACGAGATCCGGCACGCGAACCAGACGTACCTCGGTCCTTGGTCGGACTTCATTTTGACCAGCCTCATTGTGTACGACGACATGCCCGCCATCGTGGGGCAAGAGACGGAAGAGCTCGGCGCCATGCTCCGCATGTTCCCCAAGACCGAGCTGTCGTTGCGCTGCGAGGCGGCCATCCGGCTGTTCACTGTGATTGGGAAGGAGAAGGCTCATGGCTTGGCAAGACAGCTCCTCGATAGCGGCCCGGCAGGAGGCGTGGGAACTGAAGAAGACGTGGTCGCAGCGCAGCCGCGGGGACGGCAGCCGCCTGTGGGCGAAGGAGAAGAAGATGCTTGAGCTTCATCGGATCCCCAACGCCGCGAGCGAGACTGCATTTTGGCGTTCTGGCCCTCCTGTCGGCTGCAGTAACCTCGTGGACATCGTCATGGACACCAAGCTATACCCCGGCCTCGCCGTGATCTACGAGGCCTCGCTGCGCTACTCCAACGCGCCGCCGGGCATGTTCACCATCGACATGTTCGACGCCTGGGTCAAGGACGAGGGCGATCAGGTGTCTGCAAGCTTCTCCACGCGGCGCATGCAGGGCACGGACCGCCCCGGCGGCCGGCAGATGCACACCGTCAGCATGATGCGCGAGCAGTTCCCCGCGTGGCTCGAGGCCAAGATCAGCACGCTCAGCGTGGTGCTGTCCACCTTGCGAACCGAAGGGTCAGGGCCTGGGTTCAACGTGTTCGTGCCCAAGGTGGGAGTGGCCTACACCACCGGCGCCTACTGGGTCTACCTCACCAAGGAGGAGTGTGATGGCAGTTGATCCCTGCAAGTGGCTGCACATCGTCAAGGATGCGCCGCCGAGCATTCTGGACATCGACCTCAAGGCGGTCGACTACGGCATGGGCGGGTGGGTGCGCATCAAGCGGCGGGTGTTGACGGCGCAGCAACCGGCGGGCGCGTACTCGGAGCTCACGGCTGCGATGTGCAGGCATGCGATCGGGCGAATGGGGGGAGGTGCTCTCACAGCTTCAGGGGCAGCGATCAACGTGGCGCATCTCCGCGACGCGAAGTACCTCCCCGAATGGGTGCGCGGGCGCATCGCGGTGCTCAACGTGGCCGAAGCTGGAGTGCACATCCCCAAGGTGGGCATCCGCTGGATGGCGTCGAAGGACGACCCTGAGAACGAGAACCGCTGGTACACAATCGAGATCGGCTGCGAGGAGCTTCACGATGCTGCCTAACCTTCCGAAGAAGTGGTTCCGAGAACCGGCATCGGGCCACTGGGTTTACACCGTCGATCGCTTCGCTGCAGACCGCGGGGCGGCCCAGGTGACGCTGTCTATCCGTGCGTGGGTGGGCGATGAGATGTTCTACGTGCGCCCTGCGCTCGCGTCGCTGCAGACCGAGTTCGGCACTGTCGGGTACATGCACGAGACCGAGCTGCCACAGTGGGTACAGGAGCGCATGATGGTGCTCAACGTGGCAGACCCCGAAACGTTCATTCCGCAGGTGGGGATCCGGCGGCACGAGCCGGATACTGTGGAGCCTCAGTTCAGAGGTGCGCGAGGCTACAACTCTAAAAGCATCAAGCTCGGGCGCTTGAACCGCTGGTACGTGCTGGACTGCCTGACGACATGAAGTGCTTCAAGTGCAGTGCAGAGACGGTGGTGCTTGAGACGCGGGAGCGTCGTGAGCATGTCATTGAGCGCCGCCATCGGTGCAAGGGGCGTGTGGCCCACACCTTCTGGACGACGCAGCTCCCGCGCCCGATCTGCATCAAGACAAAAAGCTTCATCGACTACGCCTTCAAGCAGTTCGACAGAGGCGTTGCGATGCGGAGGGAGAACACGCGCGTACGAGACGAGGTGGCCAAGCTATTGCGCGCCGGCTGGAAGTACGAGGCCATCATTCACGAAACGAAAGTCAACCGCAGCACGATCGCCGCGATATCCAAGGAGCTGAAGAGATGAACATCTGGACCCCCGATCACATGGACCGGTACCTGCGCGAACGCCAGGAACTGCTTCGCAAGAGCCCGACACCGGGCGTGCGCTACCCCATCATCCCGAGGAAGACATCATGAGCGATACCACGAGACAGGCGCTGGCTGCGCAACGAGAGCAGTTCGAGGCGTGGTGCATCCAGCGGTGGCGCGGCGACCGGAACGCACTGCTGCGCAATCTGCCAGATGCCGAAGATCACCCCGACGAGTACAAGATGGGGCCGATTGAGTTCGCGTGGCAGGCTTACCGCGCCGCCATCAACGCAACGAAGGGGACGACATGACCGACACGAGACAGGCGCTTCCGCCGAATGGTGAGCCGCTGAATCCAGAAGAATGGAGCGCAGGGTACGAACAGGGCTTTGCAGACGCCCGCGCCGCCCTCGCCGCGCAGCCCGTGGCGGGAGCAGTGGCGACCGATGAGACTGGATGGCTGATCGAGCACTCAGGAGAGATTCTGCCGGGAGCGGAACAGCGCGCCCAAGTCAGTTGGCTTCGCGTGCAGATGAAGTTCAACGGCTACGGCGCTCGCGAGTTTGGGTTCACGCACGACGCCAACGAGGCTCTGCGCTTCGCGCGAAAAGAGGACGCCGAAGCTGTGCTCGCTATGCACCTTGGGGCCAGCCCTCCTGACTGGTACAGCAAACCCTTCAGCGTCACCGAGCATATGTGGCCGCTCGTCCCACAACCCCAAGCAGCACCAGCGCCCGAGCCGAGCGCGCAGGCTGTGGCGCACCCATCGCATCAGACCGTGCGCGAGTGGATGCCGGTCAGCGAGGCACTGAGGCTGTCCGACCTGTGGACTGCAGGCGATCTGGACAACTGCGGGCAATGGCGCGCAGCGATCAAGGTTCTAGCCGATGAAGTCCGTGCACTCGCCGCCTCTCCCCAGCCCGAGCCGAGCGCGCAGGGCGAGCCAGTGGCGCTGACCGAGCCCGCATGCCACGGCAACGGCGGATGCTGCCCTGACGACAAGTGCGAGAAGTGGAAGCCGCGCGCCTCCGCACCATCCACCCCACCGCATGCAGTGGTGGAGGCTGTGCCGCTGAATTTCGATCAGCTACAGAAAGTGATGTCGAAGCACTTCGGCGGGCGCGAGTTGACAGACGACGAGGCTGACAGCGCGGAAGCGTTCGCCCGCGCCATCGAACGCGCCCACGGCATCGCCCCCAAGGCAGCGCAGGAGAAGACATGACCATCGAGCGGCGAGATCCAGACACGATCGAGGTCCTCGGCGGCAAGCCCGGCGACAAGGAGCGCTACCTGAAGAGCGACTTCCTGATCCGCAGCGGCATGTGCCCGAACGGCCACGGACTGCTGCAGCTCGGCGGCTGGGGCCAGCAGTGCGCGACGTGCGGCTTCACGTGCAACACGCTGCCGGAGCTGACGAAGCAATGACGCCGGACCTCTTCCCGGGCACCAAGTCGCCGCGCGCGAAGGCGCGGGTGCTGATGCACGTCAGCGATGCAGGCCAGTGCCACACCGGAGCCGCCGAAGACCTTGGCAAGCCGATCTGCGTGATGCGGTGCACGCGCTGTGGCGCGGAGACCGACTGGCTGATCTTCGACACCGTGACCGAGGCCAAGCGCGGCATCCCGTGCGAGGCCTGCAACAAGGAGCCATCGTGAGCGACTTCTCTCTCACCGACCAGCTGGCCGAAGTCCAGCGCGAGATCGGCATGCGCCGCAAGGCCTATCCGCGCTGGGTCTCGCTCGGCCGCATGACGCAGCAGCAGGCCGACCGCGGCATCGCAGCCATGGAGGCCGTGCGCGACACGTTGGCTGGCCTGGTGGCGCAGCAGACGGCCAAGGACACGCCGGAGCTGTTCTGATGGACTGGAGGACCCATCCTCTCGACCACGAGTCGCGCGCTCTCTGGCACCTCGAGCTGCTCGGGTGCTTCGAGCCGGGAGACGCCGTGGCGCCGTGGGTGCCTGAGCCGGTGTCCGATTTCTGGGACGATGACGACGATCGCAACTACCTCGGCGAACTCGTCACATGCTGGGGCTGCGGCGGCGAGGGCAACGAGATCATGTGCTGCGACGACCTGTGCCACGGCCAGGGCTGGTGCATGCACGGCGACAACCGCGCGTGCCGGCAGTGCGGCGGAGACGGGTTTCTCTGATGGCCAGCCGCAGCCTCGACATCATGCTCAGCCGCCCCGGCATCTACGTGGTGGTGGCGCACTGGAACCTGACGTTCGTGGAGGTCGACGAGCAGGCGCGGTGCTACCAGCTGACGCTCGACGACTACCGGCGCGACGGCGAGCTGCGCCCTGGTGGCTGGGCCATCGACCAGATCAAGGCCATCCATGGCCCGTTCGCGAGGCCGGCGTGACGGACGACACGGCCCGCTTCCGCCACGAGCTCGCCGCCCGCCGCGACTTCTTCCGCGTGCGGCTGCTCGCTGGTGATCCGTGCTCCAAGTGCGGCGAGATCGTCGGCCACTTCGCGGGCAACCTCGAACGCGACCCGTGCCCGCTGATCCCGCTGGACGTTCCGCTCGAGGAGATCCGGCCGAACTGCTTCGCGGTGCGCCGGAGCTACATCGGCGATGCCATCCGGGCGGCGTGCGATCGGCTGAGGAGTGCCTGATGCCCTACTTCCGCGTCAACGGGATGATGGTGCACCTGAAGCTGTCGGGCCGCGCCAAGAACACGAAGCCGTGCGTCGCCACCATCGAGATCGACGGCAAGGCCTGCCGCTGCCTCGGCATCAGCACCGCGCTGTGCGACTGGCCGGTCGAGGGCGGAACGTGCGACGCGCCGCTGTGCTCTGACCACACGCACGAGCACCCGACCAAGGCCGACACCGACTACTGCCCACAGCACTGGGCGAAGTACCGAGAGACGGAGCTCTTCTAGTGGCCAGAGAGCCTTCCGAGTTCCTCACTCCCGCCGAGGTCAAGGACCTGGCCGGCGGTACGCCCACGGTCGAGGCGCAGCTGAGCGTGCTGCAGGCCGAAGGCATTCCATGCCGGATCGTGGGGAAGCGTCTGGTGGTGTCTCGCTTCCACGTTCGCCAGTGGCTGGAGTCGACGCTCCCAGGCGTGCCAGAGCGCCCGAGTGGACTCCCGAAGGGGCTGCGCGAATACTGGCGCAAGCACACCGAGGAAGCCAGGCGGCGCGCACAGGAGTCCGGCCAATGTCTCTGACCCTCAGCGTCGACGAGATCCGCGAGCTGACCGGCTCAACGGGGGAATGATGCCCATCAGCCCGGAAGCCAAGAAACGCTACCCGCCCGAGTGGCCCCAGGTCCGCCTCCAGATCCTCGAGCGCGCGAAGTGGAAGTGCGAGCACCCCGGCTGTGGCGCCGCGCACCACGCGGTTGGCCATTGGCACCGCCAGGAGGACGAAAGCCTCGTGTGGGCCCCGTTGAGCAGCCGCTACGGCCCCTGGAACGCGCAGGGCTACAACGAAGCGACGTCCGCCGGCGCCGGCCTGTGCTGGCCGAACACCTCGGTGCCGATGACCTGGAAGCAAGCCCGGGCAGTGGCCGCGGACTACCAGGACCCGGACGGACCGCAGTTGATCGTGATCGTCCTGACGGTCGCGCACCTGAACCACGAACCCGAGGACTGCCGGCCGGAGAACCTCGCCGCGTGGTGCCAGCGACACCACCTCTCGTATGACCTCGAGCACCACCAGCGCAACGCCTACGCCACCAGGCGCAAGGGCAAGGCGATCGGCGAGCTCTTCTGACGGTTTCACGTGGAACCCCCCTGGTCGAGGGGGGTGCGCAGTCGTTCACGCTTCGCCGCTTGCATATGTGCAAGTCCGGTCGCATAGTGAAGCCATCGACGCCCCACCACTAGGAGAACCCGATGAGCACCCTTCACGACACCTACACCACGCAGAGCGAGGTAGACACCTTCTGCCGCACGTACAACGGGTGGGTGAGCCAGGGCCGCTTCGCCGCGGTCCACCGGGCGGGCCCGGGCCAATACCAGGTCTGGCTGAGCATCTGAGCGGAGAGCAGCATGGCCACCGCGATCTACAACTGCAAGCACTGCAAGACGGGCAAGCGGGTGAGCTACCCGAACAGGCACGGCGACAGCTGGTGGCGCGACGGAGAGCCCGGCCAGGGCCGCGTCTACCCCGGCGTGCGCTGGGGTGCCGCCCAGATCGGCGACAAGCCGCGCCTCGAGGGAGACGGCGTCTGCGCCTGCGGCCGCCAGATGAGCTGGGGCTTCCTGCAAGCCTGGACGAACCCGGCCACGAAGTGCGACCTGCGCTGCGAGCATGCCCGGGGCTTCAAGTGCGACTGCAGCTGCGGCGGAGAGAACCACGGCTCCGGCTGGGGCGGGATGTTCACCGGCCTCCTGGCGGCCTGATTCAGCACCCCCCGAACAGGGGGGATTCTCTGCGGAATCCGTCTCGGTATTTCTCTTGCATATGTGCGAGAGCATGGCCATAGTAGAGGCATCGACTACGCCAACCCAGGAGAACAGCATGAACGAAACCACCACCCTGAGCCCCGCCTACGAACGCGCGCTGGCTGAGCACGACGCCGCCGGCGCGAAGTTCCGCCAGATCCGCGACGACTACCGCGCCGGCCGCGCCACCGACGACGAATTCCTGGCGGCCCGCCAGCGCTTCGCCGCGGCCACCGCGGTCTACGACGCCGCCTTCGCCCTCGAAGCCGCACGCTGAGCCCGGGAGAGCGCCATGAGCACCACTTACGAACTGCACCTCGCCGCCGGCCGCAAGATGGCGGATCAGCTGCACCGCGCCAGGACGCTGCAGGAGCTGGACGCCCTCTACGTCGAGTGGGTCGGCTACAGCATCGTCGCCGATGACCCGGAGATCACGCTCGAGATCCTCGCCGACCTGCTCGAGGAATACCTCAACGAAGTGCTGGCCAGCACCGGCGTGGCCTGGATTGACGCTCACGCAGAGCCCGAGCAGGCAGCCTGACCAGGAGCGCACCGTGACCCTCGCCGAACGCCTCCAGGCCGCCTACCGGGCCCACGCCGCATGCAGCCGGCGCCACGATCTCGCCGGCGCCATGCTGGCCAAGCAGCGGATCGCCCAGATCAAGCTGCAGCTCCGCCAGCGCCGCGAGCAGCGCGCCGCCGCCTGACCGACACCCCCCTCAATGAGGGGGATCGATCGCCAACTGATGCACGCTTATTCGCTTGCATGTGTGGAAACGTCCGCCCATAGTAGAGGCATCGAAACGACGCACCACCAGGAGAACATGATGAACGCACCCACCACCCGCCGCTACACCTGGATCGCCACCACCACGGACGCCGCCGGCACGCACGCCACGGTGCTCAGCCACCACGCCACGAGCCGCGAGGCTTTCGAGGCGCAGCGCGACCTCCCGCACGGCGGATACGAGGGCCCGGTGCCCGTCGACATGTACCCGGTCGGGAAGCGCTTCCCGATCACCCCGGGCCTCGAGCACAAGGCAGCCTGAGCATGAGCGCCGCCTTCGAGATCCAGGTCGAGCCGGCGCCCGCGAAGCGCGGAGAGGACTACATCCTTGTCGCGCGCTGCACATGCCCGAGCAGAACCGGCAGCATCCGCATCCTGGTCCACGGCGAACTGCTGCTCGATGCCGACCCGGTCATGGTCCGCGAGGTCATCGCCAGGGAGTGCCGGCTGGTGGTCAACGAACCCGAGCTCCGGGTGCTCAGCGCGCGCGCGGTCATGATCGGAGAGGGGGACAGGCCATGAAGACACTCGAACAGATCCAGGCCGCGGTCGACGCGGTGCGCGAGGTCTGCCGGCAGCACGGCGTTGTGCTCCTCGGCACCTGCTGGAGCGAGGGCATCTACGGCGAGATCACGATCGCGCCAGCGGTCGAGAGTGAGATCGGGTGGCGCGACGCTCGAGGTCACCTGACAAACCGCGTGGACGCCAGCGAGGAAGCCGCTGGAATCATCGACTTCGCAGTGCAGGGCATCGGAGACTTGCCATGAAGATGGACCCCATTCTCCGCCGCCTCCAGCGCCGCCTGGACCGCTGGGAGCTCGAGCACCTGCGCGAGCACGCCGCGGAGCTCGCCGCGCGCGTTGAGGACCTCGAGCAGCGCCTGCAGGCCGCGGAGAGCAGCGCGGACTTCTGGTGGCAGCAAGTCGAGCAGCTGCGCGAGGAACTGCCCGACGGCGCGCAGCTCGGCCTGACGGTCGACGGTGCGCTGCGCGTGCTCGAGCACCAGGAGCCAGCATGCCCTGTCTGACCATCGCCGCATTCGAGGCCCTGCCGGACGTCAGCACCGCCTACGGCCGCCGCCGCGTGGCGGTCGAGGGAAGGATGGTGAGCATCCCGGTCATGATCGAAGCGCCGGGTGCCCTGTTCCAGCGCGACGACGACGATGGCATGTTCATGGACCCGCGCGACGGGTCGACCTGGATGGTCGGCTGGGTCGACGGCGTCCGCGTGCGGCGCCGGGCCGGCACCTGATGGCAACGCGCACGAAGGGCCGCCAGGCGCAGGTCGAGCAGCCGCTGCTGTTCACCCGCGCCGACCCGACCGAGCTGGCGCGATTCGACCCGGCCACGAAGATCTGCACGATGAACTGCGGCGCCCACCGCGACG
>Ga0209175_10000054_pt1 | contig 78480 bp, 74 predicted proteins | sample JI91814C2DNA_FD_187506 | JGI IMG/M metagenome (GOLD analysis project Ga0209175, IMG submission 187506) | Wastewater effluent complex algal communities from Wisconsin, to seasonally profile nutrient transformation and Carbon sequestration -... | ecosystem: Engineered > WWTP > Effluent > Algae...
AGAGGGGTAGGCACGGGGGCAAGAGGGGTAGGCACGGGGGCAAGAGGGGTAGGCACGGGGGCAAGAGGGGTAGGCACGGGGGCACTACCCCTACTCATTTAGGTTTACGATAAGATAAATATCACTTAGGAAAATCTCCCCCAAAATGCCGTTATTTCCTTTATTAAAATCAGGAAATTTAAACACTAAAATCAATAAACACCTTGTCAATCTCTTAGTTGATATGATATAATACATGATGCAAAAACAAGAGGGGTTTGTTTCTGCTAATATTCCTATTACTACCCGTTTAGAGCGAAAATGAAAGCTGTTATCTTATTGTCTGGTGGCCTTGATTCTTCTACAGTTTTATATCAAGCCAAAGCTGATCAATTTGAATGTTATGCGATTTCTTTTGATTATCAACAACGTCATCAGCGAGAGTTAGAATCCGCGTTACAAATCAGTCGTGAGGTGGGTGTTATTGCCCATCAAGTTGTGAAATTTGACCTCACTCTTTGGGGGGGTTCTGCTTTGACAGATAATAGTTTGGAATTGCCCCGCGATCGCTCTTTAGCAGATATGTCTCAAGACATTCCTATTACCTATGTTCCCGCGAGAAATACCATTTTTCTCAGTTTTGCCCTAGCCTATGCAGAAGCCTTGAATGCTAGTCGTATTTATCTGGGAGTCAATGCCTTAGATTATTCCGGTTATCCTGATTGTAGGGGTGATTATCTTGACGCGATGCAAGAGGTTTTTCGCTTAGGTACAAAACAAGGTAGAGAAGGACAACCTATTGAGATTATCGCGCCTTTGTTGCATCTAAAAAAGACTGAAATTATCGAATTAGGTAATAAATTAGGGGTTCCTTGGCAGAAAACTTGGTCCTGTTATGCAGGTGGTGAAGAGGCTTGTGGTGTCTGTGATTCCTGTCGTTTACGTCTCGCGGCTTTTCAGGAATTAGGATTAAATGATCCTTTACCTTATTTACAGAGATGACTCTCAGAAGCCACGTTTCTTAGGAATAAAAAATTAATACAGTAGAGCAGGCATCTTGCCTGCTTTCCGGCACTTATGAAACTACCAAGCCAATAATCAAGTTATTTAATTTCCATTCCTTACGCGATTATTTCCCAGGTAAGGATGACTGACAGAAACCCGGTTTCTTAAGCGATTTTTGTCCTAGGTAACAGATGATTGCCAGAAACCGGGTTTCTTAAGCGATTATTTCCCAGGTAAGGATGACTGACAGAAACCCGGTTTCTTAAGCGATTTTTGTCCTAGGTAACAGATGATTGCCAGAAACCGGGTTTCTTTGGTTTCAGTGTATAATCAAGAAACATTCATTGGCGATAGTGATTTGATTTTATTATGACATTAGCTACGACTGATTCTCTCCTTGAAATTGCCCAAAAGACTCGCAAAGCTGCCCAAAAATTAGCGATTTTATCCAGTGACGCGAAAAATCAAGCTTTAGACTCGATCGCGTCTTTCCTAGAATCATCATCTTCAGAAATTATCGCGGCAAATCAAGCCGATTGTGAAACCGCGGAAGCCGAAGGAATTGCCAAAGCATTATATTATCGTCTGAAATTAGATGAAGGTAAATTAAAAAGCGCGATCGCGGGTGTGCGAGATGTGGCAAAATTAACCGATCCCGTGGGAGTAGTCCAAATTCATCGAGAATTAGATGCAGGATTAATCTTAAAACGAGTAACTTGTCCTCTAGGGGTTTTAGGAGTAATTTTTGAAGCGCGTCCCGAAGCCTTAATTCAAATAGTATCCCTGGCCATTAAATCAGGAAATGGTGTGATATTAAAAGGTGGAAAAGAGTCAATTCGTTCCTGCGAAACCTTAGTAAAAATCATTCATCAAGCCTTAGCCGAAACCGCGGTTAATCCTGATACAGTACAACTCTTAACAACCCGTGAAGAAATTTTAGGACTATTAAAATTAGATGATTATGTTGATTTAATTATCCCCAGAGGCTCTAATTCATTTGTCCGTTTTGTCCAAGAAAATACCCGTATTCCTGTTTTAGGCCATGCCGATGGGATTTGTCACTTATATATTGATAAAAACGCTAAGGTTGAGGACGCGATCGCGATTACCGTTGATTCCAAAACGCAATATCCCGCGGCTTGTAACGCGATAGAAACCTTATTAATTCATCGGGAAATTGCTTCGGAAATTTTACCCTTAGTAGGGAAAGCCTTAGAAGAAAATAAAGTAGAATTAAGAGGGGATGCCGAGACTTGTCAAATTCTCAAGAATATTAAACCAGCAACGGAAGAAGATTGGGAAACCGAATACAGTGATTTAATTTTAGCGATAAAATTAGTAGATTCAGTGGAAGAAGCCATTAACCATATTAATATTTATGGTTCCCGACATACAGAGGCGATAGTCACCGAAAATGAAGAAACCGCGAAGATATTTTTATCCCAAGTAGATGCCGCGGGAGTCTATCATAATTGTTCGACAAGATTTGCCGATGGATTCCGTTATGGTTTTGGGGCAGAAGTAGGAATTAGCACCCAACAAATGCCGCCACGGGGCCCCGTTGGTTTAGAAGGAGTCGTTACTTATAAATATCAAATAGTGGGAAATGGCCATATTGTTGCCAGTTATTCTGGTAAGAATGCCAAAGAGTTTACCCATCAAGATTTAGGGTAAGACTAGAGCAAGGGAATATTCTTTTATATTGTATAATATAGCAAACCTAAATGAGTGATGAACGGGTAGGGGTAGTGCAAGAGTGCCTACCCTCTTTGCCCCCTTCACGCGGGGGGTTGGGGGTGGAGCGGGGCAACCACAGGGGGATTGCCCCTACAAGATTTCACAATTCATTTAGACGTGCTATAGATGAATATTCCCTTGATCGCGTGACAAAAAAAGTGGGAGATATTACTCTAATCCATTTTCTTTCAAAATGCGATTAAGTGTCTCAGTTTCTTTAGTCTTTCCTTGCTCTTTAAATAAATCTCTGGCTTTTTTCAAGGCAACCGCGGCTTCTTGAGGACGCTTTAATTCAAACAAAACGCGACCTAAAAAATATTGAAAAATCGGAACATTTGGCTTGAGTTGAGCCGCCGTTTCAAACTGTTTTAGGGCTTCATCAAAGTTTTTTTGCATAGCTAATACACTGCCTAAATTAGCATGAGCTTCGGCAAATGTATCATCTATTTGAATAGCTGTGCGAAAGGATTTTTCAGCATTAGCAAAATCTTTCTTCTGCACATAATCAACGCCTTGTTTAAAAGCCCGTATCGCGTCTGGTTTTGGAGTCCCTTGGGGAGCCTCTGGTTTTGGAGTCCCTTGGGGAGTTTGACTTAAATAATGATCACTGGAATAACTATTGCGAGGTGGATTTAATGAATTGGCAGCAAAAACTACCGATGAAGTTAATACACTCAGGAGAGCTGTAGAAATCACGATGGCATTAAACTTGATGATTTTTTTCATTAAAAAAAACGAGTAATTTAGTACATGAAACCGTTATTAAGTATTAGGTATTAGGTATTAGGTATTAGGTATTAGGTGGCAGGTGTTAAGCTTGAATTTTTCAGGTTTTCACCCTCTTCCTTTTTCCTTCTTCCCTCTTCCCTCTTCCCTCTTCCCTCTTCCTTCTTCCCTCTTCTCTCTTCCTTCTTCCTTCAATAAAGAGCTTCCAAAAAAGTTTGGACTTTACCATTCGGACGTAAAAGGACGCGAATTTTAGGACGTTTACCATCAGCAACCGTAGAAACAAAAGGTTCCCCAACTAAAGGCATATTGGTGCGATCAACAAATTCCCCCGCGGCCATACCCATAGGAAAAATTTGTTGAATGGAACCATTACTATCAAGTTGTAAACTATATTCTAAAGTATCCTTTAACCCTTTTGGCGGTTGCCAGCGCTCTTGGAAATATTGTCTCGCTTCCACCACTTGGGGAATACTATCAAATAATGTCGGTTTCTGACTAGGTTTAGCCGCGATCAGCTCTGGGCCTCCCGTAGCGCGATCGCCCGTTTCAGCGCCCTTATCTTTGGACGTTTCAGAATTATCCTTAGTTTCCTTTAACTCTTCTGGAGAAGGATCATCTTGCAAAGGAGGTAACTCCGTCACCGTGCCAACATTCGATCCCAAGGGAGTATTAGGAATATTAATTTGAGGAAGAGGCGCGGGAGTCCCCAGTGGTGGTGGGGGGGGTGGAAGTACAGGAGGAGGAAAACTCTCCCTAGGTACTACCGTCACGCGCTCTGGGGCCCTCACTTGCTGTGGGGCTCTATTCTCAAAACGCTCCACGGGAGGCTGTGGTGGTGGCACATAATTCCCCATTTCCCCATTAACAGGAATAGTCATAACCTGTTCCCTTGGTCCCGACACCTGGTTAGACTGATTAGGAGGAGGAAATAATAAAGGCGGTGGCTTAATCGGACTCGGTTTGACAAAGGGAGTCGGTGTCACATTGACGATTAACGGAGTAGGAGAAACAACCCCCTTAGCACCGATGGGCGGTGGTGGGATCAGGGGAGTGGGAGAAACACTGGGTTTCGGGGGAGTGGGAAGAGTGGAAATTTTCCCCCCCATTGGTGGCGCGAGAGGAATGGGGAGGGGTGAAGAAGTCGCGATCGCGCTATTGGGTTTTTCTTGGTTGGCGGAATTTTCGATCACTTGGGCGACACTGGCGGTTAAACCTAATGTTAAAACCGTGATCGCGGCAGTTTTTAACCACGCGGGACTTTTACGACGAGACTTTTTCTGATTAGGTAAAGTTGTCAACTCAGAGGTATATTCCTCCAAGGCACTAATTAAATCAAATAACTGAGTGGGGGTAAGATGAACAACAGGTTTTGAACCCTCATCCGCTAATTGTCCTAAAAATAAATCATGGGTTAATAAACCCCTAGGTTTAAGATAAATATCTGTTGGGGAACGTAAAACCGGTTCCGAGGGAGATAAATCTTCCACTTCCTCCTTGATGGTGGCAATTTTATCCCTAGGAGAATAACTTAAAAAATCTTCTACATAATTAGTCACCACATGATAGAGGGCTTCTAGTTGTTGCTCATTGCCCCGTATCGTGACATATTCTTCTTCTGGTAAACGTGGATCGTCAAACGCGAGAGAAAATTGCAAAGATTTAAACAAATTTTCACGACTCCAACGTGCCAAGAGCGATCGCGTGGCAGTAATTTCTAAAGTACAAGTAGGAGGCGTATATCGTCGCTGAACCATGTTAATTTTGATAAAGTGTTAATAATTATCGAGCGCGATCGAGAAGAGCCAACCAGAGACGGCGATGCCCACTGGGACTACTATAAAATAATAAATCAATCAAAAGTTTCATCGCTAACTGAGTCAATTCATCACTGGATAACTCCTCCCCATCATCCATGCGCTCTCGGTAAGTATTGCTAAATTTATCAATATAATCTCCCAATAACCCGACAGTATAAGGAGGGCGGTTTTGTTCTGTCATTTGTTCTAAAAGCGCGACAGCACGCCGAATCAAAGCTTGATGCTGTTTAGCCAACTGACAACTAATTAAAACCAACGATCGCGCCTCTTCCACATCCAATTTTTTACGTCCCCCTTGGCCTTTGCGTTTAGGGTTAGACTGACGCAAACGCCATAAAGCCACGCGATCGGCCACCAGAGAATCCAAATTCAATTCAGACGCGACTCGGAGAATAGCCTCAGATCCGATACCCGCGAGGGCTTCTAAAGCTAAAATTACCAAGTCCAGTTGAGCTTTAATATTATCTAACTGAACCGGTTCCGGTGCGTTGTGGGCTAATTCCTCCCAGTTGGCCGGAAGGGGGGTTTGGTCGTTAGTAGGAGTGGAAGACTTCACTATTGAGCGCATAGCATCAGCTTAGGGATTGAGACTGCTGTTGGCATAACCGTTACAAAAAATGCGACAAGCTCGCCCTTAATCTAATAGAGTATGACACGGTTTCCCCAAACACTCCATAGAGGGTGGAAGGTATTCCGGGCATTTTGATTAATAATCCTACGCGACTGGGGTAAAATAAATCAATTAGGACTTACTTAAAAACGAGGTAATAGAGATAAAATTTCCTGCGCGTAGTTATCTGTGGGCGATTACCCATCTTCGGTGATTCCATTGTACCGCGGTGCAGTACCATCTGAACCATCACCAAGCATTTTTCTCTCCCTTTCCATTCCTCTGTGATCTAATCGGCCTTTGTGGTTCATCAAAAAATAAATTATTTTCTCATAAATCAGAAAAAACGATAGAATTAGCCCCAGGATCGCTCTAATTCATCTGTGTTTATCTGCGTTTAGGAGCGGTTAAAAAAAAAGCGTGATCATTTGGAATAGGGACGGGTTTATATCATTTTTGCGTGGCTCTTAAATATCTGGGTGAACCCGCCCCTACAACAATACTAGATCACTTCTTCCTTCTTCCTTCTTCCTTATCAATTCAGATAAACAATAGTTACTCCACCACCACCATCAGCTTGAGGCGCCTGCTCATAACGAGATACTTGGGGATGAGTATTTAAAAATTCATGGACTCCCTTTTTCAGTTGTCCGGTTCCTTTTCCATGAATAATCCATAAAACACCAGACTCGATCGCGTTAGCGAGAGCGCGATCTAATTCTATTTCGGCATCAGAGACTCTCATGCCTCGTAAATCTATCGTATTTTGAGAAGTACGAATCATCACAGGGGATGGAGAAACAGTCGTAACAGGAGTATCTGACTTATGGCTTTTTACCTCAGTTTTCTGGGTTTTGGTTTTTCCCGTATCAGGTTTTTTCCCATCCAGTGATTCAATTTCTCCTAATTTCACCGTCATTTTCATTAAACCAAAACGCACGGTTAATTCTTCTGAATCTTCAGCCATACTTAAAACTTCCGCGGTTTGCCCCAAGGAAATTAACCGTATTCTTTCCCCTATTTGCGGTTTATATCCGGGTTTCGGTTTAGGGGGTTCTTTACGCGAAGGTAAGTATTTTTCGGTAATTTGATTTAAGTTCTCCGTCGCTTTTTGCGCGTCTTGGGCAGTAATATTGCCCTTTTGTAAACGACGAATCACTTTGGCAATTTCGCCTTTAGCCGCGATAATTTCTTCTTTCACAGCGATTTCTTGCGCTGTTTTTAAGTCTCTTTCCCGTTGTTGTAAAGACGCGGCTTTTTGGGCGACTTCTTGATGTAGTTTTTCCGTTTGTTTGAGTAAATCCGATGCTTCTTTCGCTTTCCTTTCTTGACGTTTCCGTTGCGCTTCTAATCCCGCGATCACCTGGTTAACTTCTTCCGATGCACCTCCAACATAATTTTGCGCGTCTTCTACTATTTCTGGTAATAAACCCAGTCGTTTCGCAATGGTTAACGCGTTTGATCTTCCGGGGATTCCCCATAATAAGCGATAGGTGGGGCGCAGGGAACGATCGTCAAATTCCACGGAGGCATTTTCAAAGCGTTCATCTTCATATTTTAATGCTTTTAGTTCCCCAAAGTGGGTAGTCGCGATCGTTAATAAAGTATGATTGGCTAAATATTGTAATAGCGCGATCGCGAGGGCACTTCCTTCGGAGGGATCAGTCCCCGCACCAACTTCATCTAATAAAACTAGAGATTGCGCGGGATTTTCCTGCTCACTTTCCGGCTCATTAAGGGCAGCTAAAATACGCGAAATTCGGCGAATATGTCCTGAAAAAGTTGATAAACTTTGTTCGAGAGATTGTTCATCCCCAATATCTGCTAAAACATGATTAAACCAGGGTAATTCTACGGGTTCCCTCGCGGGTACAAATAACCCCGCTTTTGCCATTAATGTCGCTAACCCAAGTGTTTTTAGTGTTACGGTTTTTCCCCCTGTATTAGGTCCGGTAATGGCAACGACACGGATAGAGGGTTGAATGATTAAATCAATGGGAACAACCCCTGGCCCTTCTTCATATTTTTCTTGCCAAATTAATAAGGGATGTCGTAATTGACGTAAAGTTACCGGATCTTGGGGAATAGGGATTTTTGGCTCTGTTTCACTCTTGACAATTTCGGTTTTTGTGGTAAGAAATTTAGGGGGATTCGCTTCTAACCAGAGACTATAACGGGCTTTTGCTGTTGCTAAATCCAGAGTTGTGACAATAATTAATAATCGTTCTAAGTCGGGTTTGACTTCGGCGATTTTTTCGGTTAATATTTGACGGATGGCTTCTTCTTCCGCTTGTTCTTGACGTATATATTGTCGGATTTGATTATTCAAATTAACAATACTATGGGGTTCTATATAGAGTGTCATTCCACTCATGGAGGTGTCGTGAACAATACCCGGAATGGCATCTTTTTGGGGGGATTTGACGGGAATGACAAAGCGATCGCTTCTTTGAGTAATAACTTGTTCTTGGATGGCTTGGGCTTGTCGTTGTAAGATATTATTCAAAGATTGATAAATCCGATCGCGTACATGACGCATTTGTTCTCGAATATTCGCGAGTTTCACCGAAGCACGATCGCTAACTTTTCCGCGCTCATCAATACAGCGATGAATATCTTGCTCAATTTCAGGATAAGTCCGTAATTGTGATACTAATTCGCTTAAAACAGGAACATCCGTTTGATTATCAATAAGTCGCCGTAATTGACGAGCTCCGGCCAGAGTAGTCGCGATCGCCAATAACTCCGAGCCGGATAAAATACCCTTAAGTTCGGCCCTTTCCAAAGAGACACCAATATCTTCAATACCATCAAAACTGAGGCTCGAAGCCATACGACTTTCTAAAACATAAACTTCCTCCGTTTGGGCTAAAAGTTGGATTGTCTCCCCTTGAGTCGCGGGGATCGGCAAATGTTGAGCCGCGATCGCACCCAATTTCGTCGCGGTAAACGTGGCCAAGTGCTGACAAAGGCGAGGCCATTCTAGTAGTTCGAGAGTTTCTGCTTGAATCAACGGTCGTCAGGAATAAATAATAAAGGGCAATAAATTTATTTTAATGGTTTTTGCGTGATTGTGCATCACCTTAAGTCAATTAAGAAAGAAGGAAGAAGGAAGAAGGAAGAAGGAAGAAGGAAGAAGGAAGAAGGAAGAAGGAAGAAGGCAGAAGTTAAGAAGCTAGAAGGAAGAAAATCAATGGTTTGGGCCATTAACAACGTCAATCACCGTCGAAGTTGCTATATTTCCTTTGTGTTCTCTGTGCCTTTGTGGTTATATGATTGGGAAAAACTCCTAATTGGTTATTTTTGGGGGAAAACGCGATCGAGGGTAGGGGCAATCCCCCCGTGGTTGCCCCGATTGATCAGGGGGTAGCCACTCTGGTATTACCCCCAAAAATCTGTATGAATGATTTAGACTTGTTATATTATTAAGTAGGAGTAAAACCAACAGAAAAATAACTATGACCAAATAGGTTTACTCGCGATTAATTCCCAAGCAGCCGCACTATTTAAAGGTTTAGCAAATAAATAACCTTGGCCATATTCACAACCCCATTTTTTTAATTGAGCCAATTGTTCTACCGTTTCTACACCTTCCGCGATCGCGTACATTCCCAACTTATGAGATAAGCGAATAATGGATTGCACAATTTTATTACTATTTTCATCAACCCCGATTTTCCAGACAAAAGAACGGTCAATTTTTAACGCGTCAATGGGGACATTATGCAAATAACTAAAAGAAGAATAACCAGTACCAAAGTCATCTAAAACCAACTCTATTCCGAGAGATTTAGTTTCTAGTAACGTCGTCATTGTTGATTGGGCAATATCTAAAAGTTTACTTTCTGTTAGTTCTAATTTTAAACTTTCTGATTCTAAATCAGTTTCTTTTAAAATCTTGGCGATTTTTTGCTGTAAATTCACTTGCGAAAACTGCTTACTGGAAAAATTTACACTAATTTTTAAACGAGCCGCATGAGGTAAAGATAATTGCCAAATTCGCATTTGACGACAGGCTTCTTGTAATACCCATAAATCTATCGACAAAATTAAACCCGTTTCTTCCGCGACGGGGATAAATTGATCCGGTGCAATTAATCCTTGTTTCGGATGATTCCAACGCACTAATGCTTCAAAACCCGCGATCGTTTGATGTTCTAATGAAACGATGGGTTGATAATAGACTTGAAATTGATTTCCCTCCTCGATCGCCTTGCGTAAATCAGCTTCTAATTGCAAAAGTGCCAGGGCTTTCGATTGTTGATTATTATCAAATTCTTCCCCCGATTGATTTAATTTTAATTGTAAAGAAAGACGACGCGATCGTAATAATACCTCCACATCGGTTTGTAATACTCTTTTAGTAATTGGAGTAATAACCAACTTATCGACAAATTGCCACAAATTGCGAGTTTCTAAGGTGACATTAGGGCGAGAAGTCACTAAAAGTATAGGTAAAAAAACCGGTTGTTCACTTTTTCGTCTAACTTGTAAGCGTTCCCAATAGAGATGAAGAAAATACCCATCAATAATACAGAGATCAAAAGGTTCTTCCCAAAAAGTATCATCCCCGGACTCCAGAGATATTGGGAGCAATATTTGATATGATTTTCCCAACCACTCCGATAATAAACGACTGTTTTCTTTGTGTTTTAAGATCAGTAAAATTGTACTCATTGGACTTTTTTAAATGAAAAAAAGCATAAGATAACTCGTTGTTGTATGTTGGGTATATAACCGATTATTATATCAATATAACACCTAATTGATAAAAATTGTCTAAAATTTACCAAGGATAACTCGCCACTGTATTGCACATAATTAAGAACCGGGACATCAGTCAATTAAAAAGTATAAACGATCGCGTAGATAGAACACGATCGTGCTACGCCGAGCCCCTTGGGCCATCGCCCCTTATTGCTCGCCAATCTTAAACCGCTTAATTCTTCCTTAATTCTTAACCTTTAAATCAGAATTACTCTGTGACATACTCCCACATCAATCTTCGCACAGATATGATGTGGGCTTCTTTGCCGCCCGATGAAGGGTATGCAAAATTTCCTTTATGGTACTGTCATCCATAGTTCCTACTACAGAAAGATTCCCACTACGGCTTTTTATACTGGGGAAAATGTCCAACCCCAGTCTTTTTAGGTTAATCGCAGCATTAATATCACGATCAACCATCAAAGAGTTTTGTTCATCCCAATAGTCTCTTCTACTACAATCAGTGAAAACAATTTCATTCCGATAACTGAGTACCATTGAGGTATAAGCAGGTTTTTTTGAAATGACGAGTACGGACACGGCACGCCGTGTCCTAGGGCACCGCGTGCGGTGTCCCTACACCAGCTTTTCCGGCTATGTATTCCAGTGTCAGGAAAAATTGACCAACGTGCAGCATCCAACCAAGACTTATTCAGCCCTGATTTTGCTGATTGACCATTGGCAAGATAATTCCCATTATCATCTGGCTTAACCTTATTTCTCTTGGTTAAGCCTTTAAGATTGAGTTCTTCATAAAAGAAAAACTTTGCCCCCGTTCTTATCAACTTATGAGCAGTTTTATAATGGACGTCTTTACGAGAACGAGCAATTTTTTGATGTTGAAGAGCTTCTTTTTTCGCCAATTTACGTCGGGATGTCGAACCTCGTTTCCGCTTATTTCGTTTCTGGGAAATACGATCTAGCTTTCCTTGGTTCTTGCGAAGTGGTTTCAAAGAAGGTAATTTTTCACCTTCAGAAGTGGCCAGATAGACATCTTCATGTAACACCGCATCCAAACCGATTGAGTTATTCCAAGTAGGAATATTTTTATCGGGTGTAAACTCCGGTACAGAGATGTCTTCAATTATTAATTGAATGAACCAACCATCAGCCTTCTTCGTAATACTAGCTTGCTTGATGGTAAATCCATAAGGGATGGGACGGTGCATCCGAACTTTCACAACTCCCAGTTTCGGTAATCGAATATAAATCCAATTCGGGCGAATTAGTTTAATCCAGTCATTACTCGCGGTAGCAAAAGTCATTGTCCGGTAATCGGCTTCAGTTTTGAATCGGGGTTTGCCCGATTTTTTACCCTGACTATCGCCTACGATAAATCGCTCGAAAGCTTTATCTACTCGCTTACAAACATCTTGGAGTAGGGTGGAATCTACCTGTTTCAAGTCCAACAACTCCCCACTATAAAAAACCTTTACCAAGTCTTTTTTGAGGAGGGGTAATTGTTTTTTTTGCGAGTAGTAGTTGGGTTTTTCTCTGGGAGCAGAAATACTGGTTATCAATGGACAAGCATTTACAGCAGTGCGGTTGTTATCCCACCAATCAAAGCGATCTCCCAATTGGCGATTATACCAATAACGGCAAATTCTGAGCCACTGGTTTAGGGTTAACTTTTGATTGGTGTTTGGATAGAACTGGTACTGATATGTTGTTTTCATTGAGTCACAGTTAAAGTCGCACATTAGAGTATTACTTTATCTGATATGTTATTCTCTGTCAAGTACATGAAATCATATTATCCATAAAGCCAGAGAAATTTTCGACATTAGATATTTGAGGAACCCATAATTATTGTGTTACAATTTTAATTCAAATTGCTCGTCTCGTCATCCAGATATGGGCGACTCTCATCCCACACTAAGCGTTGCTCTCGCGTGCCGCTGGCATAGTGCTATAGTGTGGGGATTCCAGTCTATTGAGCTAAAGTAGCTTGTTCAAGACTTTGTTTAGTTACATTCAACTTTTGATTCAATTCACGAATGCGTCGAGACAAAAGACGAATAATATTAACAGCAATGCCTGGTGTTTCATCAATCGCGTCATACAATTGCATTTGAGTCAACATCAAACATTCACAAGGTTCAAGTGTCGTGATAGAAGCCGATCGCGGTTCAGCATCAAACAAAGACATTTCACCAAAACAAGCACCCTGTTCTAACTGGGCCAAATCGCGATCGCCCAAATGAACCCGCACTCGTCCAGAAACAACAATATAGAGAGATCGCCCCTCTTGCCCTTCTGTAAAAATGCCATGTTTCGTCGGGAAAGATAACTCATCCATCACCGACGCGAGACGCACGAGAAAATCATCCCGTAGTTCCTTAAAAATGGGAACTCCCCTGACAAACAATAGGCGTTCAACGCTCGTTAACATACGCGATTTATAGAAATGAAATAATATGTCAAGCTCTCGATGGAGACACCGTTGGAGAAACCCCCAACTCAGTCATCATTTGCTGTACTTGGGAACAAACCAAGTTATCAGAATCATTTTGTAACATTGGTAGTAATTCCACCAAAGCCCGCGGGGAAGCAATACGCAAATACGCGAGTACCGCTTCGCGGACAAAGCCCGTGGGGTGACGCAAACAAACCAAAGTCTGCTCCGCGGTTAAACTCCAACGAGCCGATCGCGCCAGATGGAAACAACAAGCTAAGGACCAATCTGATAAGAAATGGCGTAACTCTAACATTCGGCGTAAACGATCGCTCGGAGACAAAGGTTGATAAACCATCAAATCCGAAAGATGTTTGAGCTTTTCAATTTCGGAATGTTGATCCAAAACATTAATCAAAGCCCGCTTACTAGCAATATCCACCGTATTATCCAAGATTTCCAACCCCCGTGCGACACTAGAGCGGGAATCTGATTGAATATTAAACGCGGCAGCTTGAACAGCATCCAAAGGGTAAAGAAACTTCATCAACAAGAAACACCGTTCCACCGCGTCCGCTTCCAACCCCCGCAGAGCCCGCCGTAATAATTCCGCGTAGTCACTCACACTCAAAGAAACATTCTCCGCCCCAGAGGGATGACTATAACTATCAACGGACAAACCCACAACCGATGATAAATCTAAGATTGCCGCGTAAATCTGCCCCATAAACATCAATTCTTGCTCAATGAGCATTTCTAAACCCAGACGGCCAATACGATCAGAAACCCACTCAATCCCACTTTCCCCAGGCATTTTCAGGAGAATGCGAAGGATATTACGGCGAGTCTGGCCCCAAGAAGTGATCAAATTACTCCCTAGAGCATTCAAAGCTTCCAAAGTCCCAATTTCACCCAAAGCCGTCCAAGCTTGTAAGCGCACTAAATCAGACTTATGAGGATCTTCCGCTAAATCCACTAATAAGGGAATCGCGTCATTTTCCAAACGCACCAAAGCCTGTACCGCGGCCTCGCGGGTCGATTTATAAGCTAAAGCCCGTAACAGAGAAGGATAATACTCCTCCAAGTGAGTCGAAGCAATAACATCTAACAAAGCACAACGCACCCGCAGGGACTCATCCTGTAACAAATTAGGAATATAAAGACGTAACCCTTGTAAATAGTCCGCTTCACCCAGGGCTCGGGTTCCCATCACCCGTTCCTTTTCCTGTTTGTTATTCAACATACGACGTAAAGCATTCGTCGCTTCTGCCTTTTGTTCGCGATCGCCCCTTCGCATAATCAACGCGGCCGCGGTAGAGCGAACCACCGCGTCCACCGTCCATTGTAAATAGGGGCGTAATTGTTCAATATCGGGTTCCGCCTCCGTCAACCAGACATAACGCAAAGCCAAAGCTAAAACCTCTGGAGCTAAAGCTTGATGAGTCAACTTTCTCACCGGTTCCAAATACGCGGGATTCGGGTGATTAAGCATCACTTCCAAACTTTGCCGCTGTAAAGCCGGAGGTAACAGATCCAACAGAGGAGCCAGTACCTCTCCCACATTTTTCGGATCAATTTGAGTCAAAAGTTCAATACAAGAACGCTTATCCCCTTCCAACCCCGGTTTTTCCAAGGTTTCCACTACAGCACGTTTAAAGGCACGAAAATCGACATCTGATACCCCTAAACGCCCCCGTTCCGCACTTTTGACCAAAATATTGACGTATTGGGTGCGGATATACCAGATCACCCCTAACCACAATAGCGCGACGATAATAATACAACCAATGAACACCAAACTTTGGGCATTGAGCAGTTCTTTTTCCTCCTCAATGTTAAGCAGGTGTTCCGAAATCCACAAAATGATTAAGATCGCGACCCCAGTCAATCCGGTAGATAAAGGCTCCGCGACCCCATTTACCATCGTTTGAATGGAATTGCGAATGCTATCAGGAATCGGTTGGAAAAGAACCGGACCTGTCGTTTCTTGCAGTGTGTAGTGAAATAACTCATCCACAAAGCGCAAACCCACCATGCCCTGAAACACAGGAAACCGGAAAAATAAGCCTCCCACTAAAGAGAAAGTCCCCACTAATGTTGTGAAACCGGGCAACACCATCGCGGTGACAAAAACCCCCGCTCGATCTACGAGGCGACTGGAACCAAACCACTGAGTCGCGACTTGACAAAGACTCATTGTTCCCTCAAACAAACCCAGAAATTTCGCGATTTCTGCCTCATCGGGGTAGCTTAATTCAATTTGGGTGAAAAATTGAAAATCTACCAAAACTAACAGCACTTCCGCGATCGCGAAAAAAGCAATTAAGGCCCAGATATAACCTTGCAGAGGTCCTTGAACACGGCGAGTGGTAAATTCCGGTTGCTCATCTTCATCATCGGTCCACCGGGCATGATCGGGAAAGGCCTGTTGATAACGCTCTGACAGAAATAAGAGGATCGCCGATCCCATCAGTACCATCGTGCCGGAAACTAAAACCACATTGTGTAATGAGACAATTTTTTGCAGCAGGGGCAGAGAAAAACCACTGACTACCCCCCCGACCAAATAACCACTACTAACCAGGGGATAGGTTCGTTTAATTTCTCGAATATTAAAAAGTTGATTAGATGTAATGGAAGTATTTAGATCATCGAGGTTATAGCAAGCTTCTACCCACAGCCAGGAGAGAAAAATCGTGATAAAACCAATGGTCAATTTATAGTTAAAAATATATATACCCTGTTCTCGACCAATGCCAAACCAAAATAGGAACAGGGGGGTCGCCATAAACCACATGATGACCACAATTACCCGACGCAGGGGTAAAACTTTTTGCAACCAAGAATAAATAAATCCTAAACCAGACCCCGATGCCGCGCTCGCAATATAAATCCAAGGCAGTTTGTCCGCCCCATATTCATCCAGAAAGAGACTTACTGTACTGAGTTCTAGCCAGATTAGTCCGATGGACGTAACTGTATAAACTGCGAACATCAAAAAAGTCCGCTCCACTTCTTCGGGGCGGATATTGATCGATCTTAATAATCCTTGAATCCATCGGTTTTTGCTAAACCACTGATTTGTTAATTCCATGCAGTCTTAAAACCCCTCTATAGTAGCCTAAACCCCTGATTCTGAGGTGAATTGGGGATGGGGATTGGGTATTGGGTATTGGGTATTAGGTAATGGGTATTAGGTATTGGGTATTGGCGAATTTCCCCACTCCCCTTGATCTCCCCACAGTCCCCAGTCCGTAGTCCCTAAGCTGTTACGCATTTAAAAGTCCAGTAACACAGGCTTGGGACCTGTGACAAGCAGGATGCTTGTTCTACTTTATGTGCTTTAAATGCGTCGATCACTTAATCACCCATCACCCATCACCCATCACCCATCACCCATCACCATTGTCCTATTTTTTGGGAGAGAGTAACATCATCATGCTACGACCCTCTTTTTTCGGTGATTGTTGGACTTCTGCAATTTCTTGCAAGTCCGTAGCCATGCGTTTGAGCAAATCTTCAGCTAAGTTACTATGTTGGATTTCCCGACCTCGGAACATGATAGTGGCTTTAACTTTGTCTCCCGCTTTGAGAAAGCGATCTGCTTGAGAGAGGCGCACTTGATAATCGTGTTCCTCAATTTTGTAGCGCATCTTCACTTCCTTAACGTCCGCGGTATGTTGCTTCCGTTTTGCTTCTCGTGCTTTCTTTTCTTGCTCGAACTTAAATTTGCCGTAGTCCATGATGCGGCAAACTGGTGGATCAGCTTTGTCACTGACGAGTACCAGATCTAGTTCTTTTTCCTCCGCGAGGCGCAACGCGTCACTGGGAGTGAGAATTCCTAGTTGGGCTCCGTCAGTATCGATCACCCGAATTTTGGAATATCGGATGTTTTCGTTAATCTGGGGGAGATTGCGATTTTGTCTTTTTTCGATCACAGGCATTCAGTATGCAAGCAGTTAGTTAATAATGTGGCTTCCTTGTACTTGTCATTCTACTCAGTATGATTAGGTTTCTGTCTATTTTTCTCTAAATTCCTTAACAGTTTGATACTTTTTTTACCTCTGGGGGGTTTTATTGAATCTCTCAAGAGAACGGTTTTTCGTGCCTTTTACTCCTGAAACTTTGATTTATCATGGTTTGAGGAGCAATTGTAAAGTTATGTTGTGAGGCTTGACCATTTTGATGATTTCTTTACCTTGGTATGAACAAGTGGGGACGCAACGGACTTGGTTTTGGCGCGGTTGGCAGATCCGCTATACTTATGCGCGTCCTCTGGGCCATGACCGAGTTGCCCCTTCTGCCCCCTCTGCCGATCGCGTTTCTGGGACTCCTATGATTTTATTGCATGGGTTTGGGGCTTCTCTTGGTCATTGGCGACATAATTTGGAGGTCTTCGCCGAATCGCGATCGGTTTATGCTTTGGATTTATTAGGTTTTGGGGCTTCCCAAAAAGCTCCTGTTTTGTACAATGTGGGGCTATGGGTGGATCAGGTTTATCATTTTTGGCGCACTTTTATTGGTCAACCTGTCATTTTAGTGGGTAATTCTATTGGTTCCTTAATTGCTTTAGCCGCCGCGGCGGCCCATCCTGAGATGGTGAAGGGATTAATAATGATGAGTATTCCTGATCCGGGGGTGCGTACTGAGATGATGCCCCCAGCCCTACAACCAATCCTCGGCGCGATCGAAGGTTTTTTTATGTCCCCTTTGTTGTTGAGGCCTCTTTTTTCCATTTTGCGACGTCGGGGCATTATTCGCGCTTGGCTTCGCGTTGCATATTCCCATCCCGAAAGGGTGACTGAGGATTTAGTCGATATGATTACTCAACCCACAACCGATCGCGGCGCAGCCCGAGCTTTTTGTCTATTATGTAAAGGCTCTAGTGATCCTAAATTTGGCACTTCGGTGAAAAAACTCTTAGGGAGTGTCGATGTCGATCTTCCGATTTTGTTAATTTGGGGTAAAGAAGATGGCATGATTCCGCCACGTTTGGCTCGTCCCCAGGATTTTGTTAAATATCATCCTCGGCTACAGTTGATCGAACTGGAGGGGGTTGGCCATTGTCCCCAGGATGAATGTCCCGAAAAGGTTAATCCCATTATTTTAGATTGGGTGGGAAAGGTAATAGGTAATGGGTAATAGGTAATAGGTAATAGGTAATAGGTAATAGGTAATGGGTGATAGGCTGCAACCTAAAACTTTCTGCCAAAATCAGCCAATTGTCTATTGACAAAACTCAAAAAATATGGTATATGCCTTAAAAAAGCATAGTCGTTTAGGCACAAATTCTCACGCGTCCCCCCGGTGGGTCATAATTAAGGTAAAATCTAAAATCTAAAAATCTGTTGACTGCTTTTGTAAAGTACGTTTTGCTATTCCCTTGTTGTGTAAATCCTACAAACAAGTTCTATCTATGCTGGAAACTGACAGCCCTTGGCTGAAGGTGTTTTGGCAATCCAAACGAGGAAATACTGTCGTGAAATTCCCCTGGCTCATCTCCAGTTTCTTAAGTGTCTGTTTACTATCATCGGTGGCCGAAGCCGCAAGTCTACAATCTTGGCGTTTTGACTCTTCTGCCAATCGGCTCTACATTACTACTGACGGGGGAGTTCAACCCAAGGCTCAATTAATTTTTAACCCGACTCGCTTGGTGATTGATTTACCTGGGGTAAGTCTTGATACTTCTGATCTGGGGCAATCTGTTTCCTCGCGGGGTATTAAAGAGGTGCGTATTGGTCAATTTAACGATGATACAACGCGGATTGTAATTGAATTAAATCGAGGTTATACCCTTGATCCGCAACAAGTACGATTTAAAGGTGTATCGCCCAGTCAGTGGACAGTAGATTTACCTACTCCTACCCCGATTGGTCAAATTTCTCAACCTGTGGCAATGCCTCCCACATCACCACCCCCGGAGGCGACGATTAGCGCGAAGGTCCCCCCCCTATCGGCTCCCAATACGGTAATTGAGGGAATTGAGGTGACAAAGGCGGGGATTCAACTTTTAACAAAGGGCGATCGCCCGGAAATTTCCCTACAACAAAGTCCCGCGGGAGATATCGCGACTCTTGATATTCAAGGCGCGACGGTTTCATCCCAATTACAAACTCCTGACGCGCAATTAAAACAACTGGGTGTCGATCGCGTCGAAATCCATCAATTACCAAGTGATCCTCCCAAGACTCGTGTGACGTTGCGAGTTAAAGATACCAGCATTAATTGGCGCAGTATTGTCAATTGGCAAGGGGTGATTATTTTCCCGGCTAATAAAACAGCGCGTAATGTTGATTCCCCTCCTGTTGTGGTGTCTCCTCCCCCTCGGATTTCTGATACCCTCGCGTCGATTCAATCCATTAATTTAGCAAATAATGGTTCTCAATTATTTATTAGAAGCGATCGCGCCATTGATTATCAAAGTGCATGGGATCAGGGGACTCAAGCTTATTGGGTGAGAATAAATCAATCACGTTTAGTTGGTCAAATTCCTCAACTTCCCCCCGGTAGTCCCGTCGCGATCACCGCGTTTCAAGAAAAGGGAGATACGGTAGTAGTTTGGGTACGTCCCGCGGCTGGGGTTCGTATTGGTAATGTTAATCAAGTAACGCCTCAAATGTTGGCTTTACAATTACAACGAGCGGCGGTTTTTCCACCAACTCTCCCAAAAGTAAATAATCCCATGCCAGAGGTTCCTCCGGCGCGTAATGGACGAGTGATAGTGGTAGTTGATCCAGGGCATGGGGGACGAGATCCAGGCGCGATCGGTATTGGTGGGATACAAGAAAAAGAAATTGTTTTAGATATTTCTAAACAAGTAACTTCTCTGTTACAACAACAGGGCATTCAAGGGATTTTATCGAGGACTGATGACAGCGAAATTGAGTTAGAGCCGCGAGTCTCTTTGGCGGAACGCGTCAACGCGACTTTATTTGTTAGTATTCATGCTAATGCCATTGACATGAGTCGCCCTGATGTTAATGGCATTGAGACTTATTATTTTGATAAGGGTGAGAATTTGGCTAGGGTAATTCACCGCAGTATCTTGGAAACGACAGGGGCTAGGGATCGGCGGGTTCGTCAGGCTCGTTTTTATGTTATTCGCAAAACTTCTATGCCATCGGTTTTGGTGGAAGTAGGTTTTGTTACAGGGGCGGAAGATGCAGCCAAATTGTCAGATCCAGCTTACCGTAGTCAAATGGCCAACGCGATCGTGCGTGGTATTATACAGTATCTTCGACAAGGATATTAATAAAAAAAAATGGCAATGACAACAGACTTAGGACAAGGAAAAATAGGTGTTTTTGATAGTGGTGTAGGGGGGTTAACAGTCTTAAGAGAGTTGTATCGTCAATTACCCAATGAGTCAATCTTGTATTTTGGGGACACAGCGCGAGTGCCCTATGGTACTCGCACCTCCGAGGAAATACTACAGTTTGTCCGTGAAATCCTCACCTGGATGACTCAAGAAGGGGTAAAAATGGTGATTATGGCTTGCAATACCAGTTCCGCGATCGCGTTGGAAACAGTGCAAGCAGAGTTTGATATTCCCATTTTAGGGGTACTTCTGCCTGGGGCAAAGGCCGCGGTACAAAAAGGTAAACGTATTGGCGTTATTGCTACTCCGGCAACGGCTTCTAGTAATGCTTATCGACGAGCTATTTTAGAAGTTAATGAGGAGTGTCAGGTGTGGCAAGTGGGATGTCCGGCTTTTGTGCCTTTAATTGAACAAAACCGAGTGCAAGATCCCTATACTTATGAAGTGGCACGGGAGTATTTAACGCCCTTAATTCAGCAACGGATTGATACTTTAATTTATGGTTGTACTCATTATCCGTTATTAGCTCCAGTTTTACGTTCTATTCTTCCGGCTTCAGTGCAATTAATTGATCCCGCAATTCATGTGGTTAATTCCACGGCTCAAGAGTTAGAAATTTTGGGTTTAAACAATACTCTTGGCCCTCAACCGACTCGTTTTTGTGTGAGTGGAGATCCTCAACAATTTGCGGAGTTATCAATGCGTTGGTTGGGGTGTACTCCTACGGTAGAAAAGGTGATTTTACCGAAGGTTATTCGAGAACCTGTTGCCCTAGAAGTGTCGGAAGTTTCATGAATCAAAGAAACCGGGTTTCTCACTTCTTTTGCTTTGCTAAAGAAACCCGGTTTTTGTCTAATTTTTGGCTCTTTTTTTTTAACCGCAGATAAACGCAGATGAACACAGATAAGATTATTATGATAGACTAGGTTTTAGTTAAAGTTATCAATAATCGTGAATATGAAGTTAAAAGCTCTTAACCCCAAATTTGTCCAGTTGATCAAAATTGTATCGACTTTACTTATCTCTAATGCGATGGGTTTAGAATTATGGAATTTATACGCGGTTTTCACTCATCAAGTTATTCCGAGTTTTATTCAGATTCTTGTTATTATCGCACACTTGGCGCTCTTGAGTCATTTCATTGAGGGAATAATCGCGGGTTTTTATGTTTTTCCCAGAGGGGGAAATTATATTAAAGATGGTATTTATACTTTTTTTACGGGGACTGTTGGTTTATTAGAATTGTGGGAGTCGGAAAGTAAGATTATGGGAGAATAATCTTTTATATAGTAATTCCCATTAAAGTTGGAACTTCCCATCAGTCAGAAAAGTTGGGTTTCACTACCGTTCAACCCAACCTACCTGTTTCATTCTTATTAGGAATTACTATAATTAGTCAGAAATAGTTGATCGTGAATGAAGAAACGCGATCGCGCCTGAGCCTGATCTCATAAGCTCAACCCTGACAGATAAAGAAATATTGATTATGATGTGAGCAATATTAAATCATCAGAGGCAGAAATGGTTTCTACCAACAGCCGGATCGGTATTATCAAAGCGGGGACATCAGGGGTGTATCTGACCAGTTTCCTGATTCAACAAGGGTTTCAAAGAGATCTATGGCTGGGGTATGCTGACTAGAAATTACAGAAACACCAGAGAAACTAAAAGCCCCTACACCTCAGACTCTACCGCGGACACTATTTTCAAATTTAGAAACACAAATCTACACCTAATCTGCTTGCTGCTAACTAACCTCGTTCATTGCAATCAGATTAATACATTCAATATACCTAGTAATATAATGACGCCCTCTTTGAATAAAATATGCTGAAAATAGTTCCTCGTAGTCCTGTTGAACAAGGTTCATTGCCGCTTCTAAGCGAGGGCCACCACAGGCTATAAATTGGGCAGTGGAAGAAGCATGGAATATACGTCCTTTGCCAGGAACGTTATTTTTAAAAGCATCTTGATAAAGTTTCTGAGTTTTCTCCATAAAATCCTCGAATTCTGGAGGAAAAGTGATTGTGCCTTGACTAGGAAAATAAATAGTTTTTTCTTTCATAAACCTCATAAGTGTGTTCATACATTGCCGCGTTTGTTCTATTGACAAGCGATGAGGGTTATTTTTCCTAAAACTCCATTGAACACAGCCATTTGTTACTTCAAGTACCCGCAGTTTTGCCAATTTATCCAAGTCTTCTTGACTAAATGCCAAAATCTCGTTCATATATTCTTCTATTAAATTGCGAAATCCTTGAAAATCTTGTTCAAAATATTCTTTAAGTTCTTCTATCTGAGCCAGTTTTGTCCAATGCACTAATGATGTAGTCATGGCGTAACTCCAGAGTCAATATAATTCCTAATCTCTGTTATATATTAATCTAAGTTGCTAGTTATAATATGTAGCCATTTTTACCTAACCTTTTTTTGCTAGGAATCGCAGCAATCCGCATTTTTTTTATAACTCAATCCCAAACTTGGGAAATTTTAGTATCTTTAGGGTTGTAACTAGCAACTTGGATTCTATTATACCGTTTTCGCGTAAATGTGCTACAACAGATGAGAATGCGTGATCAAGCCCGCTACGGGGGGGCTACGCGATCGCGCTTTGGTAGAGATATATCGCCGAGGTATGCGGAATTAGCATCCATAACACAGACAGAGAATAGCGCGATCGCGCACTTTAAGCAATGTATTTCATTTATTAAGGAAATTCATGGCTCCTCAAGGAATTAAAGGCAAAAATTCCATAAAGCCATGATAAATGATTCGTACAATATTCAGAAACAGGGTTTATAATTGTAACTAGCCATTTGGGTTAATTTATCAATTGTAGGGCATCTTTCCCCCCGATATGAGATCACCACCGAAAAATGAGAGCAACTTGCCCCCCATGACTCGAATACAAAAACTCCGTTTGTCTTCCAATCTTAAACTGATCTTGATAATTTCTATCTTGACAATTGTCATTATTTGTGCTAAATTGTTTCCGGTTAAAGGGCTTTTATATACAGCTCTGCTTTGGGTAAAAAATGTCGGTTGTTTTGCACCGCTCGCGTTTATCATTATCTACAATTTAGCCACGGTATTATTAATACCTGGGTCAATTTTAACCTTAGGGGGTGGTGTTTTATTTGGTTTATTCAAGGGGTCAATTTATGTCTTTATTGCCGCCACTTTGGGCGCGATCTTTGCTTTCCTGATTGGGCGTTATCTCTCGCGTGATTGGGTTTATCAACAGATGCAAAGACATCCTAAATTTCACGCGATCGAAGCGGCTGTCGCTGAAAATGGATTAAAAATTGTCTTTCTCTGTCGTCTTTCTCCTATCTTACCTTTCAATCTTCTTAATTATGCTTTTGGGATCACACAAATTTCTCTTAAAGAGTATATTTTAGGCTCCTTTGGTATTATTCCGGGTACTATTATGTATGTATATATGGGATCTTTGGCTGGTGATCTCAGTATGATTGATATGGTAACTCAAACGACTATGCCACAAGCTTATTTTGCCCAGTGGTTGATGAGCGCGATCGGTTTAATGGCTACCGTTGCTGTAACTATATATGTGGGGAATCTTGCCAAAAAAGCTTTAGATGAAAGTTAGAAACCGGGTTTCTTTTATTCATTGGCAAATCGAGTTAAATTTTCTAGGAGAAACCCGGTTTCTCTTTTCCCGATAAAATTTGAATGAAATGATAAAAAAATGATAAAAATTGGGCGCATCTCTCTCTTATTGTTTTTAGTATGTACTATTTCTCTTTTCCTGACGAATCAACCAGCTTTGTCACAGGAAATACCGAAAATTTCGAGTTTTAATCCCCAAACTATTTTACACGATGCTTTACAATGGATTGAGGGTTTAGGGACTAAGGGCGCGATCGTGTTTATTATTATCTATATACTCGCGACAGTAGCCTTTTTCCCCGGCTCAATTCTGACATTAGGAGCAGGAGTTGTTTTTGGAGTAATATTAGGTTCGGTTTATGTATTTATTGGTGCAACCATAGGCGCGACGATCGCGTTTTTAGTAGGGCGTTATTTGGCGAGGGGGTGGGTATCTCAAAAAATAGAAGGAAATAATAATTTTCTGGCAATCGATCGCGCCGTAGCCGAAGAAGGATTAAAAATAGTCTTTTTAACAAGATTATCTCCTGTCTTTCCCTTTAATTTATTAAACTATGCTTTTGGCATTACAGGAGTTTCCCTAAAAGATTATATCATAGGTTCGATCGGTATGATTCCGGGGACTATTATGTATGTTTATATTGGTTCCCTCGCGGGCAATCTCGCGTTAATTGGAACCGAGGCTCAACCCACTAATCCTCTGATAAAATGGACTCTTAGGATTATAGGATTCATCGCGACATTAGCTGTCACCATTTATGTGACAAAAATTGCCAAAGACGCGTTAGAAAAAGATGTTTTATAAGGATAAGATTATGTCTAATTCAGAATTGCCTCAAGGGACGATTTCACCAATGGATGAATATAACCAAACTTTAATAAATTATGTTCATCCCCCACGATGGATTAATCCTCAACCAGCACAAAGTTATGATTTAGTCGTCATTGGTGCAGGTGTAGCAGGATTAGTCGTAGCCGCGGGAGCCGCGGGTTTAGGTATTGGCTTAAAAGTGGCTTTAATTGAAAAGAATTTGATGGGGGGAGATTGTTTAAATTTTGGTTGTATTCCCTCTAAATCTATAATTCGTTCCTCGCGTGTTGTGGGAGAGATTTGGAAGGCAAAAAATTTAGGGATTCATGTTTCCCCTGAGCAAATAAAAGTCGATTTTGCCTGGGTTATGGCACGAATGCGCAAAATTAGAGCTAATATTAGTCATCACGATTCCGCACAAAGATTTCAAAATCTAGGTGTTGATGTTTTCTTGGGAAATGGACGTTTTTCGAGTTCTAATACTATTGAAGTTGATGATAAAACTCTCGCCTTTAAAAAAGCGGTGATCGCGACAGGAGCTAGGGCGGCAAAACCTCTAATTGCTGGGATGGAAGAGGTGGGTTATCTGACGAATGAAACGGTTTTTTCTCTAACAGAATGCCCGCGACGTTTAGCTGTGATTGGTGGGGGACCGATTGGTTGCGAATTAGCTCAAACTTTCCGGCGTTTGGGGTGTGAAGTGATCCTGTTTCATCGGGGATCTCATCTTCTTAATAAGGAAGATAGTGATGGTGCAGAAATTGTGCAAAATGTTTTTACGCGTGAAGGTATCCGTTTGGTTTTAAATGCCCAATTACAACGGGTAGAAAAAAATAATTCTGGTAAAATTATTTATTTTACGAGTAATGGTATTGAGGAGTCCTTAATAGTTGATGAAATTTTAGTCGGTACGGGGCGATCTCCCAATGTGGAAGGCTTAAATTTAGAAGGTTGTGGGGTGGAATATGATCTACATCATGGCGTGAAGGTGAATGATTATTTACAAACAAGTAATCCGAAAATTTATGCCGCGGGTGATATTTGTATGGATGCTAAATTTACCCATGCTGCGGATGCCGCGGCGCGTATTGTTATTAAAAATACTCTCTTTTCTCCCTTGGGTTTGGGAAGATATAAATTGAGTGATTTGGTAATGCCTTGGGTGACTTATACTGATCCCGAAATTGCCCATGTGGGAATGTATGAAGCTCACGCGAAAGAAAAGGGAATTAATGTTAATACGATTAAAATTCCTTTTAGTAATGTCGATCGCGCCATTACAGATGGAGAGGAAGAAGGATTTGTGAAAATTCTGCATCGTCAAGGCTCCGATGAAATTTTAGGCGCGACGATTGTCGCCCCTCACGCGGGGGAAATGATCTCAGAAATTACTACCGCGATCGTGGGTAAAATCGGTTTAAGTAAACTGTCTGGGGTAATTCATTCTTATCCGACTCAAGCAGAAGGAATTAAAAAAGCCGCGGATGCTTATCGGCGTACATTACTGACACCGACTTCTCAAAAATTATTGCAATTTTTAACTAAATTTTCTTAGGGCGGGCACGGGGGCACCGCCCCTACAGATTGTAGGTTGGGTTGAGGCTCCAAACCCAACCTGTTACACATTAAAACCCGCGCAGAATCAAAGAAACCGGGTTTTTTCCCATCTATAAGCCTCTCAGGAAGTATCTCGCAAAAACCCGGTTTCTGGCCACCCACCAATTATGCTAAAATAAATCTCAGTGTTATTAACGACGCGATCGTGATCGTGGAAGAAAACCACAAGTTGATCTATAATTGATTAATCCGGGGCAGACTTACCCTGACGGTGAGAAACCGCGGATTTTACAGGCTAACTCAGAATAACAGGATCAGGTTTCTCTAAACTCGCGAGGGAATAGGAGACAAAAATTAATGAATCGGATATAATATGATGATGAAAAATGTCATCTAATCCATGAAAACCGATAGCCTATTTTACCAAATCTTCCAACAATTCCCCTTTATTTTCTTTGCCCTTCTGGGCATACCCGCCGAGGCTACCAACCAATATCAATTTACCTCCCAAGAGGTAAAACAATTAGCCTTTCGCTTAGATGGTTTGTTTCTGCCAATTATCGAAGATTCTCAACTACCATTCTATATTGTGGAGGTGCAATTTCAACCCGATCCCAATCTTTATTATCGTCTATTTGCCGAACTATTTATCTATCTGAAACAATACCAACCGAGCCACCCTTGGCAATTGGTAGTAATTTACCCAAATCGCCAAACGGAAAGGGAAAATAATCTTCACTTTCAGGAAATGCTGGCTCTCCCTAACATCACCCGTATTTACCTCAATGAACTTAGTCCAGTAGAAACAGCATCTCTGCCGATAAAATTACTGAAACTGGTAATTGAGCCAGAAAATACTGCCCCAGATTTGGCTAGAGAATTAGCCAGACAAGCGGAGGGAGAAATAGCTAATGCTGCTGTGAAAAAGAGTCTGATCGAGTTGTTAGAGACTATCATAGTTTACAAATTACCACAAAAATCAAGAGAGGAAATAGCCGCCATGTTTGAACTGAGTGATTTAAAGAAAACCCGGTTTTATCAGGATATTTTTGCTGAATGCCAAACTGAAGCACAAGCCGTCGCGAAACAGCGAGAAAAAGTTTCAATCCTCAGAATGTTTAGTCGGGGATTAGCTACAGAAGAAATTGCTACATTCTTAGACTTACCTGTGGCTGAAGTAGAAGCGACAATAGCCCAATCTCAACAAAATTAATCACGCGATTGTAGGTTGGGTTTCGTGCCTCAACCCAACCTAAACCCCGCGCGCACAATCAAAGAAACCGGGTTTTTTCCCATCTATAAGCCTGTAACGAAGATTCTCGCAAAAACCCGGTTTCTAGCCACCCGCGTAGAATCAAAGAAACCGGGTTTTTTCCCCACCTCTTCGCTTCTCAGGAAGTATCTCGCAAAAACCCGGTTTCTGACCACCACCAATTATGCTAAAATAAATCTCAGTGTCATTCTCTACCCCCATCGCGGATGAAAACAGAGGCCAAGCTTACACCAATCTGATTCAACAACTCCTGACTGGCCCCAAGGGTGAGGAGCCGCAGATTTTACAGGCTAACTTAGAATTAGTGGAGTGTGAGTTTCTGTGGTGTCAAGATTATTGGCGAGTAATTATGGAGGAAAATAAACGATGAATTTAGAACAAGCTGTTTTAGATAAATTGCGGGAATTGCCCCCGGATAAGCAGCAAGAAATTTTAGATTTTGCTGAGTTTCTTCAACAAAAAAAACGTCCGAGAAAACCTCTAAAAAGCGTCAAAGGAATGTGGGCTAATTTAGATATCGAGATCACGGAAGAAGATATCGCCCAAGCTAGAAAAGAAATGTGGGGCAATTTTCCCCCTTAGGATATTTTCTGACAGCCGTTGTCGCCGATACTCATACAATTATCTGGTATTTGCGCGATACTACTCGATTATCTCCAGCAGCAATTAAATTACGGTGAAATAAAGATTAAAAAAACTACAGGTCAATACCATGTCATACCTCGCACAAGACCCCGCACAAGCTACTAAAATCAGTCAAGAATCAGAGCAAGAGACTGAGTGGGAGTTTGCAGAAATCTGGGCGGATACTCTGATATCTCCTCCTTATATCCTGATGTTAGTTAAGGATAAGTCAGGTAAATTTTGCATTCATAACCCGGCACAAAATTATCAAGTTATTTTTACCAGTGACAATTATGATGATGCTAAAATGTGGCTTTTAGAGGATGAATATGAGCGTTTGAATAGTCGCATTTTACAAGAAGTCTGAAGGATTTTTCCTGTCCCCGCGATGGGTTTGTTGTGGAAGAGCTAGAAAACTTTTGGCGCACAATCAAAGAAACCGGGGTTTTTCCCAAATCTTGCACTGTAACGAAGTCTGTCGCAAAAACCCGGTTTCTGGCCACTTTTACAGTAACAATGGCTCAATTTTGATTTGCACCTCCTCAATTACATCTTCAGATACAGACTCAACGAATCGAACACCGCGAGCTTTCCAGTCTAAACACTTGATTTGATCGGTAAGAATTACTCCTTGAACTTTCAATCCAGTTGGTAGAGGAACTTCAAAAGGATACCCTTTTTGTTGCTTTGTAATCGGCATAAATAAAGCTAAGGAGCTTTTCTCATTGTAAGCACGAGGCGAAAGCACAAAAGCAGGTCTAAGTCCCTTTTGTTCGTGTCCCTTAGTTGGGTCAAAGTCTAAATAAACGATATCGCCTCGACTCGGAATGTAGGGATTTGATTGTGTCACCAAACTTCGTTCCCCACAGCAACTCCACTATCAATCTCATTATGAAGATTCTCAGGAGTAATAGCTTCAACCAACTCCTCAAGCGAATATCGCCGACGAGTTATCGGCTCGATTGTTAGCTTACCATCTATCAATACAAACTGCACTTGGGAACCTTCAGCTAAGTTAATCTCTTTAGCTAAATGCTGTGGAATCCGAACAGCAAGACTGTTTCCCCACTTGGCGATTATTGCAACCATAACCCGAACCTCTAGCTAGTGATATTACTCTGAGGAATTCACCTTTTTCAAGAATGTATATACAGAGTGTCTACATTATAGCAACTAAGAAGAAGGTTGACAAGTGGCAATATTTTGTTATTTCTTAGTCCCCAGAGGCGGACTGAGCGCTACGCGCACGCGACGCGAACTTTAGATAATGATTTTGATGTTTATCGACGTTATCGAAATCAACCTTTTGAACGGGTGTTTTTACCTGAAGATTAAAAATGAATGACAGCCCGAATCAAAGAAACCGGGTTTTGTCCCATCTCTTCCCCTCTGAGGAAGTATCTCGCCAAAAATCCGGTTTCTCGCCACCACAAATTATGATACAATAAATCTCAGTGTCATTCTCTACCCCCTCGCGATCGCCAGAGGCCAAGCTTATGCCAATCTGATTGAAGAACTCCTGACTAGAAGAGTTTGCCGAAATCTGGTATCACATAGACATTAATCGGAGGTTGTCATGCTGAGTATAGAATTGGACAAGGAAACGGAAGCTTATTTAGTGGAAATTTTGGGAACGGAAAAAACCACCACCGATGAATTGATTAAACGCTTAGTTAAAGATCGTTGGCAGAGTTTACAACCGCGTCAAACTATTGTCGAAAGACTGGGGGGACATCCTGAATATCTGTTAGAAGATGCACCGCCTGATTTATCAGATCGGGCCAATCGGAAAAAGGCGATCGTGAATTATTTGCAGAAAAAACATCCTCAATACGATCCGCAATGACTTATCATCCCGTAATTATTGTAGATAGTGGAATCCTAGTAGCTTACTACAGTGTCAAAGATAGCTATCATCAACAGGTGCGAGTCTTCTTTGAGAGATGTACCAGTAACCTAGTAACTACCACGGCTTGCGTTACTGAAGTGGTATGGCTTTTAAGTCCTAATTGGCGAATACAAAATAAGTTTTTACAGGGAGTTGCCAGGGGAGTTTTTGAATCTATCCCACTGCTTCCTGAAGATTTTTCGCGTATTACTGAACTAAATGAACGGTATGCAGATTTGCCCGGAGATTTTGCAGATTTGTCTTTAATTGCTATTTCTGAACGGCTGAATATTCCGGCTATTGCTACTTTGGATAGTGATTTTGATGTTTATCTACGTTATCGAAATCAACCTTTTGAACGGGTGTTTTTACCTGAAGATTAAAAATGAATGACAGCCCGAATCAAAGAAACCGGGTTTTGTCCCATCTCTTCCCATCTAAGGAAGTATCTCGCCAAAAATCCGGTTTCTCGCCACCACAAATTATGATACAATAAATCTCAGTGTCATTCTCTACCCCCTGGGGATCGTGGATGAAAACAGTGCCCAAGCTGATCTACAATTAATGAACGCGCTACTGACTTGCCCCAAGGGTGAGGCGCCAGAGATTTTACAGGCTAACTTAGAATTACTGGATTTGGAGTTTCTGTGGTGTCAAGATTATTTGTGAGTAATTAGGGAGGAAAATAAACGATGAATTTAGAACAAGCTGTTTTAGATAAGTTGAGGGCATTGCCCCCGGATAAGCAGCAAGAAATTTTAGATTTTGCTGAGTTTCTTCAACAAAAAAATCGTCCGAAAAAACCTCTAAAAAGCGTCAAAGGATTGTGTGCTGACTTAAAAGTAGATATTACGGAAGAAGACATCGCCCAAGCCCGACAAGAAATGTGGGGAAATTTTCCCAGAGAGGATTTTTAATGACAGCCGTTGTTGCCGATACTCATACAATTATCTGGTATTTGCGCGATACTACTCGATACAGAATCAAAGAAACCGGGTTTTTTCCCTCCTCTTCGCTTCTGAGGAGGTATCTCGCCAAAAACCCGGTTTCTCGCCACCGACCAATTATGCTAAAATAAATCTCAGTGTCATTCTCTACCCCCTCGCGATCATGGATGAAACTCGCGCCCAAGCTTACGCTAATCTGATTCAACAACTCCTCAGTTGCCCCAACGGTGAGCAATCGCAGATTTTACAGGATAACTCGGAATTACTCGATGCTGAATTTCTGCAACTGTGCGAGGTGATAGCAGATAACTTGGCAGGGGAAGGCCAGGAAAATGCCGCGGATTTTTTAAGGAATTTGGCTAGTCAGTTAGGGCAATTCTTGGGGATGAATCAGGGCAGTAATTCAGACGATCTTGAATTTTTAATGCAGCTATTACAAACAGTCAGTGATAGCCAAGGCAATCCCCAACAAGTCTATCCTTTTTTACAACAAAACCTGGATCGACTAGATTTACAATTAATTAAAATATTAACAGCCTGGGCAAAGGATATTTTTGCCAAAGTAGAAGCGACACAAGCCTACAATATCGCCGCAGTTATTTTTACTCTAGGTAATTTAATTCAGCAGTTTCCCTTGGGGAGTAGATTAGTTAATTTAGAAATTGCGATCGCGTGTTATCAACGGGCTTTACAAGTTTACACCCCTGAGGATTTTCCCCAAGATTGGGCAATGACTCAAAATAATCTCGGAAGTGCCTACAAAAACAAAATCACGGGCAACCGGGCAGAGAATATAGATGAGGCGATCGCGTGTTATCAACGGGCTTTACAAGTTTACACCCCTGAGGATTTTCCCCAAGATTGGGCAATGACTCAAAATAATCTCGGAAATGCCTACTGGTCCAAAATCACGGGCAACCGGGCAGAGAATATAGATGAGGCGATCGCGTGTTATCAACGGGCTTTACAAGTGAGAACCCGTGAGGATTTTCCCTTTAATAATGTAGAAACCTTAAATAATCTGGGTTGGGCTTATCGGGCAAAACTAGACTATATCAATTCAGAAAAACCAGAAGACACCCAACAAAAAACCGCTACTCTCCAGAGTGCCTACGATACCTTTAAAGATGCCATCACCGGAGCCGATTCCCTACGGCAATTGATTAAATCCAGTGATGAAATTAAGCAAAAACATGACGTAGAGTGGGATAAACTTTACAAGGGTATGGTATCGGTATGCCTCGATAGAAATAGCAACCAAGAAGCCCTAATATATGCCGAAACCAACAAAGCCCGCAACCTAGCCGAATTAATTGCCCAAAAACAGGAAACGCCCAAAACATTAGAACCCATCAGCTTCGGGGAAATTAGCCAACTTCTCACCACCGACACCGCCCTAATTGAGTGGTACATCACCGATGAAGAAATCATCACATTTGTCCTCTCTACTGCCTTAGTTATGGTAAAATTCTATGAGGAATTGCAACCGGGAGTTAGTATTGGGCAAGCTTTATATGATACTCAGTTGTGGTTTAAATCTGCTTATCCTTCAGATTTGAAAAAATGGGTGAGGGGTTCTAGAAGTTTTACGAAACTCACTGGTTAGTTAAGTAAACTAGAAACTAACGACCTTACCCATTAGTGTTTGCCTTTACAAAGTTACAATATCTGCTCAAAGTCTTATACAGCAAAACAACTAAAACTTGAATTATGGCACAAATAATGCTTCGTTTCTTGACACTAGCTAATTACAAAAACCTGCGTCTCAAAGGTGAGATCACCCTGAAAAATCTCAATATTTTTATTGGCTCAAATGGGTCAGGGAAAAGTAATTTTATCAGTTGCCTAAAATTATTAAAAGATTGCCTAACTACTATCCCCGATGAAAATCGAGGAGTTAGTAGTTTTGAAGATGCGATCGCCAAAATTGGTGGCAGTAGGATTTTAGATAGCTATGTTGAGAGTCCAGCACAAATAAACCTTGCCTATTGTTTTTCGCAAATTTCACAAACTAATGATTCGGAAAAAGATAATGCAATCCTTGATTTAAACCTTTATGTCGATCGTTTAAATTCCTTTAGAGTAAATTTAACCACTGAATATCTGTATGGTGGACAATCTTTATATCAGTCTAGGCCTAGACACAATCCTCCTTTTTACTATTATAAATTTCACGACAGAGAAGTTGGCAAAGGCGTAGTATCTGTATATGATGATTCCCGTCAACAAAGCACCCATTTTGAAAGTTTAGATAATATTCTACCTAATTCACTCGGCCTCGCTGTAATTCCGACGCTGCTGGAAAATAGCAAATATCCTCCAGAAAATACACCTGTTTATAAAATCAGAAGAGAACTTGTAGAAACCATCTCAAAATGGCAATTTTATAATGCCAATAACATGGACTTAAACCAAATCCGCATATCAGAGCCTAAAATTGGACCAAGTGATATTTACTTATCCCCATCAGGAGATAATTTGCCTTTAGTATTGGATAACTTGACTAACAAATATATTGACTTTGAAGATAAAATAAATGAAGATATGAAGTCAATTCTTACAAAAACTCGTCGTGTTAGATCAGCTCGTTCTGGGCGATTATCTCTCACTGTAGAATGGCATTTGGATGGTGCTAAAGAACCATTCTACCTAAATGAAATGTCAGATGGAACTGTCAGAATGTTGTGTTGGGCAACTATTTTACATTCTCCAGTGTTACCAACCTTGCTGGTTATAGATGAACCAGAACTAGGATTGCATATTTCTTGGATGCCAATTTTAGCTGAGTGGATTAAAAGAGCTTCAGAAAGGACACAAATTATTATTACCACACATAGCCCCGATCTTTTGGATCATTTTACAGATCGTTTAGATAATGTTTTATGTTTTTATTCAGAAAATCAAACTCATTTTTCTGTTAAATCCTTATCTCCAGAAATGCTGAAGACAAAACTTGATGAGGGATGGGAATTGGGCGATCTCTACCGAGTTGGTGATCCAAGCGTTGGAGGTTGGCCGTGGTAATCTGGGTATTTGCAGGTGGCGGTGAATCCGAAGTAAAAGGGTTAATTCCTTTTTTGAGAAAAACTTTTCCCGGTTTTGAATTTGAAAGAAAAACTCCATTTCGTCAAAAACAAGGCCCTAAACCTAATCGGGAAATGAGTTATGGAAGAACAGGTCAAAGTTTAATTGCTCAAATCAAAGAACAGTTACCTATTGCTTTACAAGGTGACACTAATCAATGCGATTTGATTTTAGTTTTTGATGACTTGGATTGTCGCGATCCTGAAGAACAAAAAGCAAAGTTTTTAGAAGCAATATCAACAATATCAATATGTGAAAATATTCCAAAGTTTGTTGGTTTTGCTGCTCCTGAGCTTGAAGCTTGGCTAATTGCAGACTGGGATAATTCAATAGCTAAACATTCAGATTTTCGCGGTAGGCATGAGGGGATGAGATGGCGGCTGAGTCAAAAAAACATTCCTTTTGACAGACCAGAATCTTTTAGTGAATATGATAAAGGAAAAGATAGTTGCCGAGATAAATTATCCGATGCTTTGATAGATTCAACTCAAGACAAGATTCCCAGATTTTCTAAAAGTTCACACACTCCTTTGTTATTATTAAAATTAGATCCAAACGTAGTGCAACAAAAATGTCCTTTATTCCGAAAGCTATATAATTACCTCAATGATTTTTGCAGTTTGAACCCACATTCCGCAGATGAGATCCATGTCAATTAGTATTTCTTAAAAATCTAATTTTTCCACTGTCAAATTTATTTTGTTTTTTTGGGGGACGTTCTATCGGTGTTTCTGTTACATCAACTACCACTAATTCCCAGTCTGACTCTTGATTTAATAGAGCTTTTTTTCCGGGCAATCTCAACAATATCGAATCCAATTTTTTCTACTTTGGTGATTGTCCTATAAACATTCTACTCATTTAATCCCCAACTTCGCCCTATATGAAAATAGGTTCGGTATTCTCTCAAATATTCTAGGGTCATTAAAATCTGATTTTCTCAACTTAATTTAGCAGGTCGCCCACTTTTCTTTTGAGATTTTTCGTGATTTTCTAATAATTTTACCATCAGCTCGAAAGTCTCTAGCCTTACTCCATAAAAGCGTTTAAACTCTTCAGGCTTCAAATTTTTGATATTTTCGTAACTCATACTTTTGGGATTTTATTGTTTAACCATCCCATTTTAACACAGACTTTCGCAAGAGGTCTATTAAAGGCGACTTAGGATATTTGCAACATGGGACAAATTTAATTGATACCGCGATCGCGTCCATTCGTGGTATTGTAGAGATAGAACAAGCAGAGAGCGATCGCCTTTGGCAAGAACAAGAAAAAGAACGCGATCGCAACCTGCAAACTACGGTAGCAATCGTCGGTGTAGGAATAGGTTTTGCTGGAGTTGCTGCGAGTGCATCACCTTATCTGATTAAACAAGAACCAGGGAATCTTACCTTTATTCCGGTTCATTTTAAACCATCTTTCGGTATAAATCTGCCACATAATGTAACATTGTCTGTTCTATTCAGCTTAAGCACGGGTTTAGTGGGAGTCACGATCGCGGCCATAATACGATATATTCAACGATATATTCAGAAACATGAAAATAGCGCGATCGCGGGTATTATTAAATTCATTTTCCCTAGTTCCCAAAGTCCAGAAGTGCCGATTTCTCAGCAACAAAAAAAGCGCGATCGCGCTCCCGCAAACAACAATAAAACTCAACCCTAGACATAGATAACTAATGTCATACAGTGATAAACTGTCATCTCACACCAGCAACCTCTTCGGCTTTTGTATTAACAATTACCGGAGTTTCTGTTGAGACAGACTTCGTTTGATAAACACTTAAATCAAACCAAAAAGTCGTTCCCACTCCCACCTCACTGACTAAATTAATCGAAGTATGATGTTTCTCCATAATATTCCTGACAATGGATAACCCTAACCCCGTTCCTTCTAAAGTATGCACTCGATTTTCTACTCGGAAAAAGCGATCAAAAATCGCGGCTTGATCCTCTTGATCAATCCCAATTCCTGTATCTGATATCTCAATTCTCACTAACTGAGGTTTCTCCGAATCATTAAGATTTTCCTCTGGGGGTAAGGCATAAGCACGAATCATTACCTTCCCCCCAGATGCGGTAAACTTTAACGCGTTTCCGACTAAATTCCCAAAGACTTGCAATAATAAATCATAATGCCCTAAAACTAGGGGTAAATCCGGGGGTAATTCCTGACTTAATTCGATTCCCTTATCTTTAGCATTTAATTGATAAGTCCTCAAGGTTTGTTCGACGGCTTGGGCGATATCTACTCCGGTAAATTGATAAATTCGACAGGATTCTAACCGTGATAAGTCTAAGACATCATTGACTAATCTGGTTAAGCGATCGGTTTCTTTATTCGCGGTTTCTAAAAATTCTCTCCGCTCTTCTAAACTTAACTCTTCTCCGTATTCATTCAGGGTTTCAATAAAGGATTTTATGTTAAATAATGGCGTTCTTAATTCGTGGGAGACATTACTAATAAATTGACTTTTTGCCTCGTTTAATTCCACTTCACGGGTGATATCTTGAATTGTCATCGCGATCCCTTTCAGACTATCTCGGTAATCTTCATCGTGATTTTCTTCGGGATTTTGTTGATAAGATGTACATTCGATCGCGCTCGGACGGTTTATTTCTTGACAGATATTGTCATGATCGGCAATACAGCTTTTACAAAGGGGCTCTTCCCCAGGTGATTTATGTAAAATCACCGTAGTAACTAATATTCTAATGGTACGATTGATCGGTTCAGTTAAAGAACAACGAAAAACATCACTATCGCGATCGCCCTTAGCAATTTCCTTCAAAGGACGACCTAATTCTAATTGTACTTCAGGGGGTAAATGTAACAAAACATTAGAACCAATCACACTTTTTTCTTCCCAATCAAACATTCGTCGGGCATTGGGATTTACTAACATAATCTGCAAATTGGCATCTAATAAAATCGCACCATCGGCAATAGTAGAAACCAGAGTTTCTAATTTCGCTTTTTCCGCGGTTAACTCCTCAATATTTTGTTCCTCATAACTTTCTAACTTTTCCGCCATCTCATTAAAACTAAAAATTAATTCCCCTAATTCTCCCCCCAGGGGTAAATCAACCCGTTGTTTGAAATTGCCACGAGCAATATTTTTCACACCAAAAACTAATTCTTTAATCGGTTGAGTAATTGTTAAGGCATTAAAAACCGCGCCTAAAATTACCATTACCCAAATTGTGACAAATACCGCGAGGGTGACATCGCGTGTTAAATTAGAAGAAATTACGACAGTTGGGTTCGGATTAATCCCAAGGGCTAAAACTCCTAAATATTTCTTTTCGTGAACGATCGGCACAAACACATCTGTAACTTCGCCATCGGGGGTAGAATGCTGTTTGACTAAGGCAAAGGGGGAAAAATTACCGGCTTCTATATTCGCGGTAAAGGCTTCGGGTAATTGAATGCGACGTTGTAAGGTTAAACTATTTTTGACTGCCGAATCTGAGAAGGGAATGCCTAAATAAATTTCTCCCGTTTCTTCCGCGTATAACATATAACGGATACTGGAAGTTCGGTTATAAAATTGTCGCGAAAATCGTGATACTTCACCTTTGTTATTTTCGGCAATAAGGGGCGCGACATTCGCGGCTAATAGTAATCCTAAATCGCGTCCATAACGGGTATCATTCAATCTAGCATCAACTTGAATAGTGTTAACAGCCCAAAAAGTTAAACCACTCATCACGAGGGATACTACCAAAGTTGCTGCGGCCATTAACCGGGTTTGTAAGGTGAAGTCGCCCCACCAATTTGCCAGAATTTCTCCGATTTTTTTTAAGATTGTCATTTTCTCTATGAAACTTTTTATGGTTAACTGTTGTTAGGTATTAGGTGTTAGCTGGGAAGAGGTATTAGGTTTTAGGGATTAGGTGTTAGCAGAGAAGAGGAGTTAGATTTGAGGTGTGAGGTTTTAGGTATTAGGAATAGAGAATAGTTCACTATTAATTGTTAACCTTCTTCCTTCTTCCTTCTTCCTTCTTCCTTCTTCCTTCTTCCTTCTTCCTTCTTCCTTCTTCCTTCTTCCTTCTTCCCTTTTGCTTCTTCTTTTGTTAACGATTAAGAACGCGATAACCGATATCACGGCGATAGTACATTCCCTCAAAGTGAATGCGATCGAGGGCGGTGTACGCGTTATTAATCGCGTTTTCAAAGGTTTCTCCTAAGGCGGTGACACCTAAAACTCGACCCCCATCGGTGAGTACCTGTTGATCCTTGAGTTGAGTCCCCGCGTGAAATACCTTCGCGCCGGAAGCTTCCGCGTTTTCGATACCCACGATCGCGTAACCTTTTTCGTAAGCACCCGGATAACCCTTAGAGGCTAACACAACACAGACGGCTGCGCCCGGTTTCCACCTCAGAGGGGGTAATACCCCTAAGCGCTGTTGACAACACGCGAGGATAATTTCTTCTAAGGGAGTGTCTAAGAGGGACAAAACGGGTTGAGTTTCGGGATCGCCAAAGCGACAGTTAAATTCTAAAACTTTTAGCTCGCCTGTGGGGGAAATCATTAACCCCGCATACAAAACTCCCCGATAGTCTATACCTCGTTTTTGTAAAGTCGCGATCACCGGTTGCAAAACCTCTGTTTCGATGCGCGCCATTAACTCCGGGGTGACAAGAGGCGCGGGCGCGTAAGCCCCCATGCCTCCGGTATTAGGCCCCCTATCGCGATCGCCGATCGCCTTATGATCTTGAGCAGGAAGAAGAGGAATAATCGTTTTACCATCAGTAATTGCTAAAATAGAAGCTTCTTCTCCCATTAAAAATTCTTCGACAATGGCGATAAGATTATCTTTACCAAACTCTCCACTAAAAATAGTATCAATCGCTTGATGTGCCATTTCAATAGTGGAGGCGACGATCACACCTTTTCCTGCGGCTAAACCATCAGCTTTAACGACAATAGGTGCGCCTTTTTCGGTAATATAAGCTTTGGCCTCCTTGGCATCAGTGAAAACAGCCGAGATCGCGGTCGCAATACCGGCTTCTAACATTAAATCTTTAGCCCAAGACTTACTGGCTTCGATTTGAGCACCCGCTTGAATTGGTCCAAAAACCATAATATTTTGCTTTTGGAAATAGTCAGCAATGCCTAAAGACAAAGGGACTTCTGGGCCGACAACAACCAGGGAAATATTATTTTCTTTAACGAAATTTCCCATTCCTTCAAAGTCTTCTACTTTAAAGGGGATATTTTGACAATTAGCCAGAGTCGCGGTTCCCCCATTTCCAGGGGCACAAAAGACTTGTTCCACTTGCTTTGATTGTAAGAGTTTCCACGCGATCGTGTGTTCTCTTCCACCGTTACCAACTACCAATATTTTCACGTTAACCTCTACTGATGTTTAGATGTTTGGGAGACTGATCCCTTATTCAGTATCTCATAAAGTGTCCGAAAAATAAAGAGGAATAAAAAAAGGAGTTAATATGAGTCAACTATCGGAAAAATATAAACATTCTACCATGTTAGAAAGAGAAATAAACCCTGATAAAGATGCCGGAATTTTAGGAGGCATAGAGGAGGTGAAATCACAGTTATCAAGTCCCCTTGACGTAGTGAGAATCTCAGCATTGTATGAAGCCTTAAAATACGGAAAAGAGGGACTAAGATTAATTTTTTATTGTTTAGAAAATGATGAAGGAGAAGTACAGAAAAATGCTTATCAAATCCTATGGCTCCGGGGCAACCCAAAAGGAAAACAGAAATTAGTTAAATATTTTCCCGTGCGCTCAGAAGTCGGTATTGATTATAGTTTTTTACAGGATGCACTCTCAAAAGGTAACTGGAAAGAGGCCAATCATCTCACGGCTTTAATAATGATGGACATCATTAAAGAGCAAGGGAATAACTTTCGAGAGTCGGTGCAAAATTTTCCTTGTATTGATTTAGAGACAATTGATCAATTATGGTCAAATTCTTCTAATTATCGTTTTGGTTTTTCTGTCCAAAAAGGCATTTGGGAAGATATGGGGAAAAATTCTGAGCAATTACAGGAGTCTATTGGATGGCAAAAACGTGAGGATGATCTCGGTGTTTGTTATCTCCCCCTTTCTGATTATGACTTTTCTATTAAAGCACCTTTCGGTCATCTTCCGAGTTGGTGGTTTTTAGGCGGTTGGATTGATCGCGGAGATGAAAATTCTCTGACAATTTCAGGGAATAATCGCTTATTAGGTGGTTTTTATGAATGTATCCTCGATGAGGGATGTTCTTATTTATTCCCTCGTTTAGATGTTTGTCACATTAGAGACATAACGCAATAAAATAAGGAAGAAGGAAGAGAGAAGAATGAAGAATTAATTAACCACAAAGGCACAGAGGCACAAAGAAGGAAGGAAGAAGCAATCCCTCATCCCCTGAATTGCTATTGATTTAGGGAGAGTTTGTAATGTGTAGCATGATTTGTTATGGTGGGTATAATAACATAAAGAAACCCAAACTATTCTCAAAATGAATGAACTTAACATTACCCCAAGACAAAAATATAATATCCAATGGGAACTACTCCCAGAGGACTTGAATTTACCCGAAAATGTCCTAGAGGATATTTATCATCCTCTCTTAGCATCTGCCTTAAGAGAGATGTTGGATTTGGCGGGATTTATTCAGCCTAATATGTTAATAACCTCTCATTTGGGAATAGGTGCAATTGTTAATGAGAAAGTCGCGATCGAATCCCCTGACTGGTGTTATATTCCTGCGGTTTTTACCGACAATAACGCGGTTTTCGATCGCGGTTATATTCCCCATGTTGACGGAGATATCCCCGCGATAGTGATCGAATTTCTCTCCGAGCGTGATCGGGGAGAATATTCATCAAATTCTATCTATCCCTACGGGAAATGGTTTTTTTATGAACGCATTTTAAAAGTCCCTATTTATATCATTTTTGACCCCTATTTAGGCAATATGGAAGTTTACCAATTAAAATATGAACAATATGAATTTCAAGAAATCGATCACGATGGACGTTACTGGCTAGACTCAATGAACTTATTTATCGGAGTTTGGCAAGGAAAAAAAGGAGAAAATACCGGAAATTGGTTAAGATTTTGGGATGTTTCAGGTAAATTATTACTTTGGAGTAATGAACAAATTGAAGCCAGTTATCAACAGGGGGTTAAACAGGGAAAATTTGATCTGATTATGCACTTGTTAAGACGTAAGGGTGAGTTAAAATCAGAATTAAAAGCTAAATTTCAAGAATTATCATCGGAAGATTTAGATATACTGGCTGAGGAATTATTAGAATTTTCTCCCGCCTTAGATTTTTCCCAATGGTTAGAGATTTAAAAATAAGTTTTGTTTTCCTTTGTGCCAGCCAGATGAATATGCGTAATGTACGATAGTAGTGCAGGCATTAGCCTGCATTTTCCCTTATTTTCGCGAGATTTCTAATATTCAATAATCCCTATTTAGCCATCCTGTAGGGGCGGGTTCACCGAAATCTTTGATAGGCACGAAAAAATGAGAAAAACCCGCCCCCATCCACGCATAAATTAATAATTCATTTTTCGCGATCGTGTCGGGGCGGGTTCACCGAAATCTTTGATAGGCACGAAAAAATGAGAAAAACCCCCCCCATCAACATTTAAGGGTGGGGGGGGTTTATAACAGTTATTAGACATCTCCTAAAAATCAGGTAAAAGGCAGGCTAATGCCTGCCCCACAATGGTTTTTGGAGATGTCTATTGGTGGGGTGGGGCGGGTTTATCAATGTTATGGATGGGTGGCAAAATTAATCGGTTAACCCGCCCCTACATATCTATACCTTACCTAACTGAAAACTGCTATAATTAGAATCTAAAAAAGGATTGATTAATATGGCAACAGCTACCCTTGATACCCTGACATCGACTCCTGTGAAAATAGGAGAAACACGAGTAATTTTTCATCACTTAAACTGGGAAAAATATCAACAAATATTAAACGCGTTAGGCGAACAACGTTCGGCGAGATTAACTTATGATAGAGGAAATTTAGAAATTACTATGCCATTAGAAGAACATGAAAATGCGAAAGAATTAATTGGCTTATTTATTCGCATTATCGTTGTCGAAATGGGGATGAAAATTAAATCAATGGGTTCCACCACTATGAGTTATCCTGACTTAGACAAAAGTGCAGAACCTGATCAGGCTTATTATATCAAAAATCAAGATAAGGTTGCCGGAAAAAAAGTTGATTTTGCTGAAGATCCCCCTCCGGATCTAGTGCTAGAAGTCGATATTATCCATACCGATATTGATAAGCTAAAATTTTACGCGAGTATCGGTGTTCCTGAATTTTGGCGTTATAATGGTCGAGTATTACGCATTTATCAACTTCAAGATCAACAATATCAAGAAGTCGAAAATAGTCCGACTTTTCCGGGGATAGCAAAAGCAGAATTTTATCGTTTTATGAATGAATGTCAACAGGATGAAGCGCAAGCAGAAAAGTCTTTTCGTGTTTTTGTTCAAGAAATGTTAAAAAATCCGCATAATTGAGAGAGCAAAACTAGAGAATAAAAATGTAAGAAAGTAGTGCAGGCTTCCCGCCTGCTCTCTCGCCCCTGAAACTACCAACCCAATACTAAGGAATGGAAATTAAATAACTTGACTATTGGGTTGGTAGTTTCGCCCATAAGTGGCGCAAAGCAGGCAAGATGCCTGCACTACTTTATTAATTTTTCATTCCTAAAGTTATTTCATTTCTCTTCCTAACCTTATTCTCTACAATGTTGGGTTTCACTTTGTTCAACCCAACCTACTGAGAAACTAAAGTTATTTTATTTCTCTTCCTAACCTTCTTCTCTACAATGTGGGGTTTCACTTTGTTCAACCCAACCTACTGAGACGAAAATCCTGTTGGGTTTCACTACCTTCTTCTCTAAAATGTTGGGTTTCACTTTGTTCAACCCAACCTACTGAGACACGATCGCGCTTTCTGATATAATAGGCAAGTTGAGACAATTTAGGTTGATTTGAGATGACGACTGCCCAGGTAATAACTTCTGCTTCTCCAAATGTTACGCGTGTTGGTGTCATTGGTGGAGGACAACTCGCGTGGATGATGGCGATCGCGTCTGCTAAATTAGGAGTATCATTAGTCGTCCAAACTCCTCACGATACTGATCCTGCCGTCGAGATAGCATCGGATAAAATCTTAGCCTCTATTAATGATGTTGCCGCGACTCAGGAATTAGCAAACCGTTGTGATGTTATTACCTTTGAAAATGAGTTTGTTGACTTGGAAGGGTTAGGAAAATTAGCAGAAAAGGGCATCATTTTTCGCCCTGATTTGTCCGTCTTAGCGCCTTTATTAGATAAGTATGATCAGCGCGTTTATTTGCAAAAATTGGGTTTACCAACTCCCGACTTTTGGGAATTGCCAAAAGACAATATCGACTTAAGTCAATTAATTTTTCCCCGCGTCTTAAAAGCCCGTCGTCATGGTTATGATGGTCAAGGTACTTTTATTATTAAAGACTATGTTACATTAGAATCTATCTTAGCAAAATTCGGCAAAAATTCCCTATTATTAGAGGAATTTGTCCCTTTTGAACGGGAATTAGCCGCGATCGCGTGTCGCTCGGTTTCCGGGGAGGTGGTTATTTATCCGATCGTGGAAACTCAACAGGAAAATCAAGTTTGTCGTCGCGTGATCGCCCCCGCGGATATCTCCCCTGATATCAAAAAAGAAATAGACGCGATCGTTTGTACTCTATTAAATAGTTTAAAAGCCGTTGGAGTCTTTGGAATCGAATTATTTTTAACCAAAGAAGGGAAAGTATTAGTGAATGAAATTGCACCGCGTACCCATAATTCCGGGCATTTTACCATAGAAGCGTGCCAAACATCTCAATTTGAACAACACCTGCGGGCAGTCTCCCAAATTCCATTAGGAAATCCTGACTTAATCTGCGGTGGCGCGGTGATGGTAAACCTCTTAGGCTATGAAAGCGCGACTTGTGACTATCAGGAAAAACTCGACAAAATTGCCCAAATTTCGGGGGCCCATGTCCACTGGTACGGTAAGAGGGAATCTCGTGTGGGGCGAAAATTGGGTCATGTCACAGTGATCCGTAACCCCCAAACCCTTACCGACAAACGAAAAGAGTTACTCGCGATCGCCCGTGAAATCGAAACGATCTGGTATGGGGAAAAATAGTTGCAAAAATTCCGAGGTTCATGTTATAGTAAATAATGAGGTTCAACTGCGACGTTGGTGACTGCCGATAACGTTTTTTTGATCTATAAGTTGGTTGAAATGGAGACTTAATTGACTCGGCAGCAGTAGACTGGGCTAGTACCCAGAAACTTATAAGCCTGAGCTACGGGTTTCCTCCTGGTTATACCAGGTCAAAAACTGAGGTAAGACGGCGTTGCGGTGGACCTTATTTTATTTGAGATTTTATGGAAAATTTAACGACAACGCCACAGAGAGCATGGATACAAAGTGATTAAAAAAAACCTGCTTATCGTTGGGATTATTTCATGTCTTTCTATCATAACTCTTCCTGCTAACGCGATAGAAAGAAGGTGTGGATGGTTGCAAAATCCCACGCCCGCAAATTGGTATTTAAAAGACAAAGAAGGCTCTTGGCTGATCTCAAGCCAAGGGGGATATCAAGCCGAAGGAATGGATAATCTTCCCAATCTTGAGGGTAAGGAATATGTCAAAACCAATGGTAATTACGGATATGGTTGTGCTTGTTTAGATGTTGTCGTCGATAGCAGTCAGATGAGGATTACTGCGATTCAAGGCAATGAAGCATTACCACTCTCGACTTGTCGCGAAGATTCTAGTTTGCCAAAATAATGAAAAAACACTGAGATGGGAAAACTTTTCTAGCCCTTGACGGGGAATGAGTTTTGTCTTCTGAAGCACGATCGCGTCTCATCCCCCAAAGCTCCTGTTTCATCACATAAAGTCGTCATCTCATCACATAAAGCGCGATCGTGCTTAATCACCCCTAATATTAAGTACCTAATGTTCAGTTTCTAATCCTTCTGCCTCGGCTTCCTGCGCTGCTATATCTGCTTCAATGATATCTTTATTTGTATGATAATAAGCCAACGCAGCATAAACTTGAGATAACGTTAAATGAGGAATTTCTTGGGTAATTTCTTCTGGAGTTAAACCCATTTTATAATCAAGAGCAATGCGTCGCACTGTTACTCCAGTACCAGCAATAATCGGAGAGCCACCATGAATTTTGGGATGGGTAGTAATCAGAGTTCCAATATCAATCACCACTGACATAGCAGGCATAAATTTATCCCTCTAAACTCGCTTATTTTCTATTATACTACCTTTGACTCTCTACTTTTGTGAAATTATCAAAACTCATCCTACCAGTACATTAAGACTGAATGGGCGCGATCGCGTCTCATCACGTAAAGCACGATCGCGCCCATATCCATCCCCAAAAAACACTAATCTCCCCTCATTTCCTGTGCCAATAAGTCCTCTAATAACGGCACTAGAGAAGGTAAATGATTTTGAATCGTATTCCAAACTAACCTCTGATTCACTTGAAAATACTCGTGAGCCATCACATTTCTCATATCACCCATCAAACGTCAGGGAATCTGCGGATAACGAGACTTAATTTCATCGGTGATATTAAAGGAAACTTCACCAATAATGATAAAATTATAAAGAATCCCTTGCAAGATAATTTCTTCGATTCTCCTAAAATCCTCAAAACTCATCCCAGCAGTAAAACGCTGAATGCGAACGATCGCGTCCAAAATATCCTGAATCCGAAGCGGCCATTCCCTAGAGGGCACGAATCACCTCCTTGAGAACAGGTTCGCGCAAATGTTCCCTCAAAGCATCCCCACTTCCCAAATCCACAGCACAACCCAAAAGATCCTCTAAATACTGCTGTACCCGAAACAAGTCAAATAAACTTGCTTCTATGGAAAACTCCACTAAAAAGTCAACATCACTATCATGTCGGGCTTCATCCCGCGCCACTAAGCCAAATAAATCTAAAGACTTTACCCCAAGGCATTTAATTTGTCCTTATTGGCCGCTAAAATTGCCAGTACATCATCCCGTTTCATCATTACTTCTGCCAACCTTTTACCTATATTTTTACACAACGCGATCAGTCTTTCAACAAGCCGAACTTTGACCTTGACAGTTGATGTGCTACACTCAGGATATCGTCAAAGCTAAAAACCAAATGCAAACCATTACTATTACAATTCCAGACGAGCATCTTCTCAAGCTCCAAGAAACTGCCTGTCGCTTGGGTATATCACTAGAAGAATTACTGCTTGCCAGTGCTGAAACTTTTATCGCACGGCCTGAAGTCTCATTCCAAAATGCTATGGAATACGTCCTCAAAAAAAATGCTGAACTATACGAAAAACTGGCTTAATGCGCTATCTTACCTTGACTGAAGTCTTAGAAATTTATCGCAGGATTGTCGAGCAGTCTGGCGGAGCATTTGGTATTGGTAATTTGGGAGCGTTAGAGTCAGCTTTAGCCGGGCCCAGAATGACGTTTGGGGGAGAGGAACTTTACCCAACTATCGTAGAAAAAGCTTCAACTCTTGGATTTACTTTGATTAAAAACCATCCTTTCTTAGATGGTAACAAACGCATAGGTCACGCGGCAATGGAAATCTTTTTAGTTTTGAATGGATTTGAGATTTCTGCACCTGTGGATGAGCAAGAACAAATCATTTTACAAGTCGCATCTAGCGAGATAGGGCGCGATCAATTTACTGAGTGGCTGCGCTGTCATATTGTTCCTAAATCTCTTTAATCAAAGTAGCAAAGGTGGAATTAGAAATTTCCTAAATCTCAATTCACCTTTAAGCCATTAAGTTCCTCTTCTTGGCTAAACTGAGCTAATTCTCCCAGAATCTCACGACGTTTGACAGTATGTGGGTTCTTATATGCCATTAAATCTGCTAAACAAATCAGCCGATCAACCCTACCATCACATACCTAATTGCCCCTACGGTCATATCTGGCTCGATAGGTAACAGTCGCGTATCAGATTTTAAGTTCTTTTTCAATAAGTTCTATCACTTCTATAATACTGAGAGTTCGACTCGGTTTAACCGTTTTTCCCATCCCCACATGAATATGATGAGGAAAATTCTCTAATTCTGGCAAATGTTCGATATTATCCCATCTTTTGATTAAGACTTTTTGCGACTCATCTATCCATTCATAGCGATAAGTATCTGTGATACATCGATCACGCCCCCAAACAAAATACTCCATTAATTCCAGAAATTGACCATTATTAAGTACCAATTTAACCCGAATATAACCATCTTTCGGGGTTACTTTTTCTTTAAGGATTCTCGTAATGAAAATCATCGAAGTTGACTTAAGTCTAGTTTTAATCGCGTTTAAATACTCCTGTGGTTTCATCTTGAATCACCCTCTAAAATTTGTAATCTTTCCTGGGCATAAAGCCACATTTTATAAAAAATACTCCATTCGACTAAATCTAGTTTATCACCAAATTCACCTTTTTGAAAGCGACGATAAAAAATTTCAGAGGATAGTTTATACTTGCTTTCATAAATTTGTAATTCTTCTTTTAATTCGGCAAGATTTTCTTGAGAGTTTTTGATTTCATATTCAATAAGTTTGTCCAAAGTTAAATTTAAGATATCATTATTTCCTTCATAATGATACAGATTTTGCAATTTTTTTAATTTATCTAAGATATTTTCTACGGCTTTCATAGTTTTTATCTCATGGCTGGCTAGAGGTGAAACACGGGGTTATTATACCACTTTTTTTAAGTAATGCTACAATTTCTCATAATGGTGCTATTTTAGTTGTATGTTTTTTTGATGAACCACAAAGGCACAGAGACACAAAGAAAAGAAAGAGAAAGTCAATAGAGAAAATGTTGAATTTACCCTGTCCTACTTTAAGATAACATAAAGAGCGCGATCGTGACTAAAGAAACCGGGTTTCTCTGTGTTATCGGTTTCCCGGAAAATTTTTACTGAAGAAACCCGGTTTCTGGCACTTAACCTGCTGAAAAAACCGGGGTTTCTCTGTGTTATCGGTTTCCCGAAAAATGTTTAGTTAACAAACCCCGTTTCTACCTAAGATCAGCTTTTTGCTGTTGATATAACTCTTTAAAACGTCGTTGTTGTTCATTATGATCAACAATAGGATCAACATAACCCCGCGATCGCGCTTCTAAAGGTGTAATTTTACCCGTTAATAAAGCCTTAGTATCAACTCGTTTCAATTCAGGAACCCAACGACGAATATAGTCCCCATTCTGATCAAATTTTTGTGCTTGAGTCGCGGGATTAAAAATGCGTAATGGTTTGGGGTCCATTCCACTTGATGCACTCCATTGCCATCCTCCATTATTAGCTGCTAAGTCTCCATCTATTAATTTTTGCATAAAGTATTTTTCTCCCCATTGCCAATTAATAATTAAGTCTTTAGTCAGGAAACTCGCGACGATCATCCGACAACGGTTGTGCATCCATCCTGTCTCATTTAATTGTCGCATTGCCGCGTCAATTATGGGATAACCTGTTTGCCCTTGACACCAGGCTTCAAACTTTACTTTATTATTATCCCAAGGGAAATTTTTAAAGGTTTCTCGATAGGGTCCTTCTGCCAATTCGGGAAAGTGATATAAGGCTTGTTGATAAAATTCTCTCCAGGCTAATTCCTGTTGCCAAGTTTGCACATTTTCCCGTTGTATGCTATTATGACAATTTGCCATAACGTTAACAGTTTTTTGCCAGATTGTGCGAATACTAATAACACCAAATTTGATCGCGGCACTTAATTCTGAGGTTCCCCCGATCGCGGGGAAATTCCGTTTTTCGTCGTATTCGTAAATCACGCGATCGCAAAACCGTTCTAATTTTGATTGAGCTACCTTTTCTCCGGGTGCTAAAAATAAAGGCTTATCCCAATAAAACCCTAATTCCTTGGCAGAAGGAAGGGGAATAACTCCAATTTTTTTTGCGGTTTCTTGTTCCTTTTCCGTTAACCCCATAAAAGGTTCTAAGGGTGGAAGAGGTGCGGCTTTTGCTTTACTATTCCAATTTTTCCAATAGGGAGTATAGACACTATAGGGAGTTCTATTTCCTGTCAAAATTTCTTCGGGATCATGTAATAATTGATCCCAAAAAGTATTGACTTCTATTCCTTCCCGTGCCAAGATAGTAGAAAGAGCGCGATCGCGTTCTTTCGCATAAGGTTCAACATCCAAATTCCAGTAAACAGCCTTCGCGTCTAAAGCCTTAGCCAATTTAGGGATAACTTGAGAGGGAGTCCCTTGTAATATTAATAACTCACTGCCATTTTCGAGATAAAGTTGTTGAAGTTCCTGCAAACAACCGAGCATATAAGTGACTCTAGCAGGCGCGATATCATCACCTTTAAGAATATTAAAATCCAGACAAAAAACGCCTAGGACTTTTGGTGTAATATTGCGCGCATTAGCCAATCCGATATTATCAGAAATCCGTAGATCGCGGCGATGCCAAAATAAAATTAACTCAGACATTATGGTTGTGGATAATAGGTAGTAATGGGTAATAATTGCAAGGGACACGGCAGTGCCGTGTCCCTTGTATGTTAAGAGTAGTCTGGAGGAAGACCATGAAACAGTCTCTCTACTTCGGTTCGGTGAAGCTGACGTGTCCCTGATATCTTTTGATCAGTCTGTGACGCAGATGAGCTCCCTGTATCAGAAGGGTGACTGGTTTTATCCTGACACTGGACAGTATCAGTATCTTAGGCCACTCCAAGTGAGTTGAGCCTGCATTCACAAGGTTAGTCCGATTGAGCAGTCAGATGCAACAACAGGAAAAAAACTGCCATGCCACTTCAACGGGCCCTGATGCGGAAACTTTTACATCAGGCTTTCGGAATTTTAAAATCCCAAAAGCCCTTTGACTCAAACTTTTTATCCACAACCCCTTGACAAGTCTATACAGTATCTACTGCAACATTGAGCGTAAAACCAGCCCCTACAAAATCAAGATTTTTCGCCATTTTTCTAGGATGAAACAGCCCTACTCTTCGGGGGGCTAATTTAATCTGACTGAATTTGACAAGAGATTTCTTAAAATTTTTTTTTGATTCTGATATACCCTAAACGGTTCAAAGTAAGCAATGAGATGGATGATATCGCAACCCCCAGGGCGGTTAGGACGTTCTGAATTGGACAAACCCTTGATTTTATTGCTTCTTCCTTCTTCCTTCTTCCTTCTTCCTTATGCTATAGTGCCTAGCTTTCAGTATCAGGGGATACAGAATTTATCAGGACTCAAATGTTGCAATGCAAGTTCAACCAGGCAAAACCCTTAGTCTTGGGGGGTATGAGAAAGTGATCAAAAAACTGTTACTAATTGCTGTTATTTCATTATGGCTACTCAATGGGCCATTGACTGGAAGTGCTTTGGCGGAAGAAGCCGCGAAAAATCCCATTGATACGGGTGATACCGCGTGGATGTTAATTTCTTCTGGCCTTGTACTTTTTATGACACCCGGATTAGCCTTCTTTTATGGTGGGTTAGTCCGATCGCGCAACGTCCTCAATACCATGATGATGAGTTTAATCCTCATGGGAATAGTCGGTGTTACCTGGGTGTTATGGGGATATAGTTTAGCCTTTGATATTGATCCGAGCAAATTAAACACCAAAGGCTTTGCTAGTGGCCTTGATGCCTTGATTGGTGGACTTGATTGGACATTTTTAAACAATGTGGGCGCGGATAAACCCGATCCTGTGGGTTATGCGCCAACCATTCCCCATCAACTCTTTATGATTTATCAGATGATGTTCGCGATCATCACCCCGGCCTTAATTTCCGGCGCGATCGTGGAACGCGTCACATTTAAAACCTATTTCTGGTTTATTATCCTTTGGTCTACATTCATTTACAGCCCTCTCGCGCACTGGGTATGGGGAAGAGGTTGGCTCGCGGCCCTCGGTTCTTTAGACTTTGCGGGTGGTACAGTAGTTCATATTAGTTCCGGTGTATCCGCGGTAGTCGCGGCTTGGATGATTGGGCCACGTAAAGACTTTTTAACCAGACCCCACGCGCCCCATAATGTCCCCTATGTGCTCTTAGGAATTGGGATGTTATGGTTTGGTTGGATGGGCTTTAATGGTGGAAGTGCCTTAGCTTCAGGATCTTTAGCCACCGTTGCCTTTGTCACCACCACAGTCTCCACGGCCGCGGGGGGTTTAACCTGGGTCATCATTGAATGGGTAATGAGAGGAAAACCCACCGCGGTTGGTATCGCGAGTGGTTTCTTAGCAGGTTTAGTGGGTATTACACCCGCGGCCGGTTTTGTCACCCCCATTGGGGCCCTTCTGATCGGTTCTATTACTTCCGTTTGTTGTTTCTTCGCGGTCAGTTGGCGCGCTAAACTGGAGTTTGATGACTCTCTTGATACTTATCCCGTTCACGGTGTCGGCGGAACCATTGGTGCTTTATTAACGGGAGTTTTTGCCACCAAATCAGTTAATCCCGCGGGTAACGATGGTTTATTGTTTGGAAATCCGATCCTGCTTTGGGATCAATTTGTGGGTGTTGCCGCGACCTATATTTTCGCGGCTGTTGGTACTTTTGTGATCTTGAAAATTCTCGGTTATTTTATGGAATTGCGTGTCAAACCTATGGATGAAGACCAAGGTTTGGATATTGGTCAACATGGTGAAGAAGGTTACGGCAAGGATTTTGCTTCTGGTATGAGTTTTGGTAAAGAATAAGCTTTTAGGTGTTAGGTATTCACCTAACACCTAAAAAAGCTTCCGTTTTTCGCGTATTCCGTCATTGGTGGAACCCATGTCAAGACGACAAGATGAAGGCACAAAATCACCTGATGATGCCGAAGAAAATTCGCAAACATATACTCCCAGAGTTAAACCTTTATTATTGCATAATCGTAGATTATAACCATCTGAACGTGACGCGGTTGCTAAACGGTTAATGACTTGATATTTTTCTAAGTAATCCATTAAACCCCAATATTGTCGATTAATAACTACTACTATCCAGTTATTATCGGGAACGAGAAACCACCTTTCTATCATCTTACTTCCAAAGTTATTTTTAATCCTCCAAAGACTAGGCATCGTTAATTCTAATTGAGAAAGGGGCGGTTCTAGCCATGTTGATTTATCTCCCGTTGGACAAGTCACCCCGATAGGTATTGATACGGGTAACGCGTTTACGGGTAAGATTTTTCCGGCACTTATTGTTATGATAAAATAAGTGGGAAGAATTAACAACAATTTACTAAATCTTGTCATATTTTTTTCGATTTTAATTACTATTGAATCTAAATTAATAATTTAAAATGGCAGTCATGGGAGTATTTTTGAGCGGAATAAGCGATAATTTTAACCGCAGATAAACGCAGATAAACACAGATGTTTGACCGGATTTTCATTGGTTTAGTCTTCCCAGAGACGACGACGTTTGACACCATTTAAACTGCTATGAGTATCTTTTAAAAGACTGGGAATGTCAATGTTTTCAGGACATCTCGGTAAACAATCTCCGCAATTTGTACAGCGATTTCCTTTATTCCCCGGAAACCAATGACCGGCATTTTCCAACATTCTATCTCTATATTTGCCAAATTCTGTCATATTATAGGCTTTGGCTAAGTTTCTCAGACGTAAGACTTCGGGAATGTTAATATTTTCAGGACAGGGTAAACATTGATAACATTGACTACATTTTTCGCAATTTAAAATACTGTGAGCTGGATTTTCTCGTTTATTTAATATTTCTATTTCTTCAGGTGTGAGGGGATAAATCTTATCGCGCACTGTTAAAGGTTCGTCTAATTCTTGAGGATTGGCAGCACCCAGACTGAGGGTAGTAATACGCGGATCGCGGAGAAGAAAACGATAATTTAACTCTAAGGGTGTCAAAGGTTGAGTTAAATTTTTCAGAGTTTCTGGAGGTGTATAAAGTTGTCCGCCTCCGCGGGAGAAATAATAAAAACTCCCATATCCTTCTCATGGGCGATCGCGATCGCGCTCCAAAAGAGACAGTAGACATCTCCAACAACTATTGTGGCGCAGGCATCCTGCCTGCGATTGACATGATTTTTGGGAGATGTCTAGTCAGTAAACAGAGGAAACGCGATCGCTCAGACGGAAGGATTCGAGATGCCGCGATCGCGCCTCTATTTCACCATCAATGGGGCTGTAAAGAATCAGTTTTTGAGTGGCGTGTATCGCTTCCGGGTTCAGAGTAGTTCAGCCTGGAGCGAATAGAATGCAAGATGCGGCAAAGATGCTGAAGAAGGCGCGATCGCGACCGTTGTGTAAGGCTGACTGGACGCGATCGCTCTTTTGCTCAAGAGCCGCGATCGCACTTTCCAAATAATCAGCCGTTAGTATATTTGATGATGTAATTCACTGAGACATTTTTGGGACGTGTTTCATTAATACTTATACTTTCCTTTGGCTTTATTGGCTCAACTGTATCTTCTGTATCTTCAGTGCTAATTGAAGATGCTCCTGTTGCCTTACCCTGTTCTGAAAGTACCACAGCCTGTAAAACTTTATAGGTATGCTGATGAGCCTTCAGTGCATCTTCCTGTCGCGACCCAACCTCGTCTCCTTTTGTTCCAGTTCCATCAGGAAGTTCGCGGCTGGATGCCTCCGGATCGTTTTTAGCACCACCATCAACACCTCTGAGAAATAGCCCTCTATAATCTGGGATTTTAAATTTGTCATTTTCCTTCCCATAAAGATATCCGAGAACAGCAAAGAGTTCGGGATATTCAGATATTTTGCACGCTCTTCCATCGCACACCATCCAACCCAGTGCTTCAATATTGGTTGTATAGTCTGATGGGGCTTCTGAGGGAAATGATGCAATTTTTCCCGCAAAAGCAACAACTGTACCAACAGGTAAAGCAATGGGAGTAGTTAAACCCATACCAGGAAGAGGCATAGGGGGAATAGGTAGATTGAACATAAATTTTTACCTCATAAATCTACTGGAAATTGAGGCAGTTTCGAGCTATCTTGCAGCATAATCATCGAGGTAGGAATTGTAATTTCCCAAGGTTTACTGACATGGTTGCACTCGCGATCTACCTTCGGCAATATTTTCAGTTCATTGACAAGAGAGACATATTTCTCATTGGTTGGGGTGAGTGCGTTTTCACCCGGCCAAATCATCCCTGAAGACAAGTAATATAAGACGAGCATGGCATAGTCAGGTCTTACTGGTAAAAGGACTCTCGCAGATTCTGCTTGCAAAAAATTAGTGAAGATAGAGTCAGTTCCTGAGTAATAATTTAAGGCTGTTGCCGTAAAGTCTTCTGAGCTTTCTTGCTCCTGCAAAGGTGGGGAGAATTGATAGGTCATCTCATCCCACTCAAAAGCTTGCTCAAAAAATTGGATATACCTTAGTTGAGCGATCGCAGTATCTTCAGAAGCACCTACAAGTTGGAAATGCTGCTTTAAAAGTTGCTTTGTGCAACCTTTTTTGAGTTCATTGTTTTCAATCTTGCGGTTTTCTCGCGGGTTGTGCGACCCAATTTCGGTTTTTCCTACTCCGGCGCGTTCATAATATTCCGCTTTTTGTTGGCGATACCCTTCGAGAATGGCGTTATAGGTTTTTATCTGCCATTCCTCATATTTTTCAGGAGTCAGAGTGCATTTAACTTCAATAGTTACACAATATTTTTTATCTGCTTGCTCGGTATTACACATCACTGAGACGGCGATCGCAGAATCTTCTTGATTCATTTTTATGTTGGTCTGGTTTTGAGATGGGGTGAGGGTAAAGGTTTCTTTACCAACAAATCCTGTCAGTTCAGTGACACCGGAAAAAACACAAGCAACCCAAGCATTATCAGCCCTGTAGCCTTCGGGAATGGATATTTTTTTCAGATTTATAGGTTCTCCATCTTTAAACGCCGCGGGAATAATCTTAACTTCAATTGGTGGAGGTTGGATATCGTACATTGTCGCCAGTTGAGGGTAATTCACTCTAGTGACATCTGGGTAAGATTTAAGATTCAGTTTGTCTGGGGTAATTGGTGGCTCAAGAGATATACCTTTAAGCTGAAACAAATTCGTAATGTAGGGGTGAGCCGGATTTTGCAGTAGGAATTGAATCATCAGACGATGACCGTAATTCACCACATGGACTTTATAAATCTTGTTCACCCAGCGATATATACCTATGACATTGCTCGTAATTGCTGTATTATCAAAGGCATGGATAACGATTTCTTCAGCCTCATCAAGAATACTGAGACTTCGCACTTGATTGACATATCTAGCAATGCGATTAGCTGTCCTTGTCGTGATTTTTTTAGCGAAATTAGTGACGTTTTCTATATAAGGGTTTTCGGGAGCATTTCCTAGGGACCATGAACCTGTGTATGTGACGGTTGTTGGCGAGCCATAGGTAGCTTTAAAGTCGTTGAAAGTAGTGGTAACTGTATCTTTAGCCAGCGTTTTTCGGGTTTCGTTTAATATATCGGCTCTAGTACCTTGAATATCGGTGTCAGTCTCTTCTAACTGTTCGCGGGCATTGGTTACGGATTCATTAACCCGATTTAATTTTCTTTGGGTAGTCTCTTTCCGCTCACCTTTTAAAACGTTTTCAATGTGAGCTACTTCTCCCAGTTCATATCTCAATAACCGTTGTCGAACTAGCTGTAAATCTCCTATGGCATAAGGTTCAACCCATTCTTTGGCTTCAGCTTTTGATGGTGAGTCGCCTTTAGTGGCTGGCGGCAACGGAAATAGTTTTTGAGGTAATATAATCGAAGCTCTAGCCGCTTCTAAAATTTCTTGAGAGGTATTAGGGGATGTATCATCTATGGCATTTTCGCTGCCTCCATTGCTATGTTCAGCATCCACGATAATTCTTTCAAGCAGATTACACATCACCAATATTTTGGTAAATTCTTCTAGTCTATGCGGATGATAATCAAGCATAATTGTTAAAGCAAAGAAATTCTGCCATACTCTCTCTTTTTCCTTATGGTACTCTGGAGTTTTTAGGTATTGTTTGAAATGATTCCAGTCTAATTTAAGGACATCTTCAAATTTGGCTTTAAGTTGTCTGAAGTTCATGTGAGATTGCTGACGGAACCAAGAATTAAGACGTGCAAAGTATTTTATATCTCCTTTGATATCGTTGATATTTTGGATTAATTGATCTGTAAATCTTTGATCCAAAAGAAAGCTCATTGCCAACTTTTGCATCTGCAAGCGAGCCTCATGCGGATGGTTGTTTTTAATAGCTATTAATTGCTTATATAGAGAGTCGGATGGTGCATTTTTGTAGTCATACTCAACGAAACGTCCTTGGCGTTCCTCTGGACTAATTTTAGGCAAAGTCCGCATATAAACGAAAGGAAACAAATCGTGGTGTTCTCCCATTTCTACAAGTATTTCAATCCCCTCTTCAGATTTACTTGGTTTTTCAGGCGGACATGGAGGAATTGGCTCGATCAGTTCCCTACCTGATGTTGGTATTTTTTCCGAAACTGTAAAAGTATAAGGAGCTGTTAAACCGCCCTTTAGAGTGACAGTTAGACTTTTCAAGTCTTCAAGAGAGATCTCCGTATAAGATGAAAGGTCTTCCAAATAAATAATATCGCCAACACCAATATTATCAACAACTGCCCAATAGAGTTTGGGTTGAAAGACGAACTTTGCTTTTTGGCCTTTAGCAACAGTATGCTTGACTGCGATCGGGTTGTTATCTTTGAAAGCGATGACGCTAATTCCTCCCGAAATTGATGCTTTGTTGATGACCTCAAACTGATTTGCTGTGGCCATAGAATTGTTTTCAACTAAGGAGAAAGCTTTTCCCGTATCTTCAAACAACCAGGACGAATTTTTCACCTCAACCCTACATGTGCCGCTGTTTCCCTGGTTCCATTTCACTTGGATTGAGGTGGCGAGTGTGTAATTAAAGGTGTGACAAGCATCATTAATGACTTGCCATGCAATTGCCGAAGCATCAGGTGAGTTGGTAATATCTGTGAAAACGACTACGCAAGGGTTGGTTTGTTTGTCGCTTACTTTGTTATTGTATTTAATTTTAATGTCATTAGTTTGCATAGATTTTTTACCTTGTTTTTATTGTGTTTTTGTGGTGTAGTGAGTTGAAAAAAAGAGTGCGATCGCATGGAGTTAAAAACAGCGATCGCACCTACTAATTCCGAAACTGATTAACCTTGAGGGGCGATCGCAATTTCCCAGAGGCTATTTGTTCAGATCAACAAGGTGAGCCTACCAAGAATGAATATCTTAGACACCATCAGACAGTTAATTGCAGCTGAGGTAAAAAAAGGGTTTCAGGTTCTTTTTTGGAGGTATCTACTATATATCTATAGTGTGCGAAGTGGGACTCTTCGGTCAAATGGTTTTGGAACGGCAACTGCGTGAGGCTGCTTCAACTTGTTGGCCGAGTGAGACACCGGTAGGGGGAGGAGTAGGAGGAAGGGGAGGAGTAGGAGGAAGGGGAGGGTTAGGTGGACGGGGAGGGATAGGAAAGGGAGGGTTAGGGGGAGAGGGACGGAGAGGGTTAGGGAAGATAGGGCTAGGAGGATCATTGTTGTTCTGCATTTTACGTTTCCTTAATAAAGTTAAAAAAGTCAACTCATCTACATTAGGGACGTAAGGTGGGTGCTTCCCACCCCACTGGCTAAATCTGACCCGAAACTAAGCGCCTACTTAAGCCGGAACTTGTTCGGACACCTCAAAGGTGAAACCATCAGCGGCATTACCTTTGAGGGTGACGGTAAGACTTTTTAGCCCTTCGATAGAAACTTCCTTAAACTCTTCGCTCATCACGGCTGAACTGACAACATCACCAACTTGATATTCCGAACTGAGTCCAAAGAAAAGTTTGGGATGGAATACAAACTCGGCTTTTTCACCTTTGGCAACTGTATTCTTCGTTAAAATTGGGTTCCCGTCCTTAAAAGCTACAACGGAAATTCCATTCGGTGTGCTAACTTTGTTGATAACATCAAACTCATTTGGCGCGCTACTATTGCCGTTTTCCTCTAAGGAAAAACCTCCCTTTGTTTGTTTGAGAACGTATGTCTTCCCGTTTGCCGTGTCCATCGGAAAAGTCCCGCTATTGCTACCGTCCCAAAGAGCCATCACTGAGGTATTGAGAGTATAAGTAAACTTATGCCAGCAGTTATAGCCGATGTTATTGATCACCTGCCATGCAGTTGACTGGGCCGCTAAGTTAGATTCTGTAGGTTTCATGAAGACCAGCACGCTAGAGTTGTCTTCATCATTGGACTTGTTAACGAACAGAATTTTGATGTCAGTAGTCATAGTGATTTTCCTTTTATTTATGGTTGTATGTAGGTTTTTCGTCTTTCGCCTATCGGCTTTCTTCGGAACTTGAATACAGTCTGTCCTTGCTCCTCTGGTATCAACAACCGAAGTAGAGGAACATAAGAAAGAACTTAATGGTTCCTTTCCATCAATGCCTCGAAGTTATCATTAGTGAGTGTTTCAGCCGCAGGAAGCAATTCACAATGCCGAACTTAATCAGACTCCGTTAAATTCCTTAACTTCGGTACAAAAAAAATCGAGTAATATAGAAATAGCTAAGTGAATCTACAGTAGCTAATCCTTTAGCTCTGACCGGCCATCAGTCTAAAGTAGGGCATCGCATCTATGTTTCCACTCAGAGTTCTTTAAGAAAATTTTTTTAATGGGTGCAATTTTTAAGATAACCACCTTTTTGAGGTGTCAATAACCCTCTAGCTTTCGCCACTTAAGCCATACTTGCATCCCTTGTGCAAGTCATTTCCTGTTGGTTAGCCCATCTTCGCGATGCACTAGAGACAGGCAATATTGCCGATCCATAAAACATCAATTTATAAATTTGAGAGGTTTCCAATGATATCCCACCAACGGAGCCGTAAACGTGGTGTAATCCTCACGCACCAAGGATTGCAGAAACTGCTAGATGCCAAATCCGAATCCGAAAGTAATGAGAATTGTGATAAACGCTATTCCCATGAAGCTTTAGGTTTTCGCATGGGCTTAGATTCCGATACAGTCGCAAAGGTATTTGCCTGTGAAGTCGGAGTCGATAAAACAACCTTGAAGTGCTGTTTCCGAGCCTTTAACCTGCAACTAGACCCCGATGACTATCAGCTTGCCAAGCCAGATATCTATTTACAGACAGACAACAGAGAAATTCAAACTGCAAAATTGACAGTTCAAAATTGTGTAGATTGGGGCGAAGCTCCCGATGTTTCAGAGTTTTACGGGCGCACAGACGAACTCACAACCCTCAAGCACTGGATTTTAAACGATTCGCCTAGGGGCGATAGCTTCGCTGATCCCGAAGGGCATCGCGGCGCTTCACGCGGCCGTCTTGTCACCCTATTAGGCCTGGGGGGAATGGGCAAAACCTACCTATCCGTGAAGCTTGCCCAACAAATTCAGAATAACTTTGAGTTTGTGATTTGGCGATCGCTCCTCCCGGCTTCGCCAGTCAACGATCTCCTAGCAGACTTGATCACCGTCCTATCCAATGGCCAAGAAACCGATTTACCAGAACCACTCCATCGCCAAATTTCACGGCTGGTTCATTATTTGCAACGCCACCGTTGCTTACTGGTATTAGACGGTGCTGACAAAATTCTCCAAGACTGTGCTGCCCCAAAGATGACCTGTCGAGACGGTATCTGTCTTCTTCACCCAACGAAAGGGGGATACTGTGAGTTGTTTAGGAGAGTCGGAGAAGCCATTCATCAAAGTTGCTTAATCTTAACGAGCCGAGTCAAATCCCACCAGTTAATCCCACTAGAAGGAGAGACACGACGCGTGCGGGTATTCCGTCTTCAGGGATTACAGGTAACAGACATCCAAAAACTTTTCAGAACAAAAGGAACCTTTAGCGCAACGCCAGACAACTGGAATCAATTAATCGAATCATATACAGGAAATCCCCTGGTTCTCAACCGGATTGCCACAACGATTCAACAGTTATTTAATGGCAACATCACTGAATTTTTAGACCAAAAAGTTACAGTTTTCGGTACAGTTCTCAACGGTTTAGACCAAGAATTTGAACAGTTATCGGATGCTGCTAAAGCCACAATTCAATGTATGGTTTTCAATCGTAAACCGATTTCTTTTTCCAGGTTGCGAACACAGATACAATCCTCAGTCTCATCCCCAGCACTCCTGGAAACGTTGGAACTCTTGCAAGCGCGATCGTGGATTGATGCCAATGCAGGTTTGTTCTCTCTCCAACCGATGATAATGGAATATGTCAAATCTTTTCTAGTTGAAGAGAATATCGCCAAATTTCAACCCCTCGCCTTTCTGGAGCGAGAACGAAAGCTAGTTCCTTGAATGGAACTATAGCATTTTTAAATGAGATGTAAATGTGGAACGGGCTAAGGCCCGTCACAGGCCTTATGCCTGTACCACAAGTTTCACCTCTCCAATGGAAACACTATAGTAGGGTTTGCTGAATAAAACCATAATACTTAACGGATAAGAATTTGAGGCTTTTTTCGTCTCAAAAAGTGCCAGGTTTTGTCTAGCTGACTTCTCAAATCCTGGCATTTTTGGTAATTGATCTCGCCATTATGCCAGAGTGAATGTCTAAAACTATTGCCTATTGCCTATTGCCTATCCCCACCCTCTGACTTTTTCAGCAAGCCCTATGGTATCTTTGCGATAATCGTGGTTATCCCAATTAACAGCAGTCAGGAAAAAAAAACCTGAAATCGCCCATTTGGAGTCTTCTTCTGGGGCGCAAATTCCCCAATCCTTTAAGCTTTTTCCCCCTCAATCCATTGCTGTGTTAGACAAACTGTCAAGGCAGTATTTTTGACCTTGAGAATGAGAAATTTAACCGCGATCAACGCAGATAAACACAGATTTTTTCACCAGATAACGCCTCCAAACATAATCGGAATACAGGTAAACCAGCCTCAGGGGGTGAAAGATCCCCTATTCTTCCCAGAGACGACGACGTTTGACACCATTTAAACTGCTATGAGTATCTTTTAAAAGACTTGGAATATCAAGGTTTTCAGGACATCTCGGTAAACAATCGCCGCAATTTGTACAACGATTTCCTTTATTACCCGGAAACCAATGACCGGCATTTTCAAACATTCTATATCTATATTTGCCAAATTCTGTCATATCATAGGCTTTTGCTAAGTTTCTCAGACGTAAAACTTCGGGAATTTTAATATTTTCAGGACAGGGTAAACATTGATAACATTGACTACATTTTTCGGTCTTTAAAATACTGTGAGCTTGATTTTCTAGTTTATTTAATATCTCTATTTCTTCAGGAGTAAGGGGATAAATTTTATCGCGCACTTTTAAAGGTTCGTCTAATTCTTGAGGATTTGCCGCACCCAGACTGAGAGTAGTAATACGAGGATCACTGAGAAGAAAACGATAATTTAACTCTAAGGGTGTTAAAGGTTGAGTTAAATTTTTCAGAGTTTCTGGAGGTGTATAAAGTTGTCCCCCTTTATCCGCGGGAGAAATAATAAAAACTCCCATATCCTTCTCATGGGCCAGCGCGATCGCGGGTTCATTTCGTTGAAAGAAATAATAATAATGGAGATTAACAAACTCAAACAAATCCGTGTTGATAGCAGCCAAAATCAACTCTAAAGAGCCATGAGTCGAAAAACCAATATGACGTACCCTTCCATCATTAATAGCCTTCTCAATCGCGTACATACAGCCTTTAGGGGCTTGGATCATTTCCCAATGTTGCCAAGTATTTAAACCATGAATCGCCAAACAATCTAAATAATCTACATTAAGACGTTTCAGAGACTCATCGATTTGGTATTCCATTGCATCCGAGTCAGGAGTCGGAGAAATTTTAGTCGTAATAAAAAGCTCCGAACGAGGAAGAGATAACCCCCCTAAGAGAGCTTTCCCCAAAAATTGCTCACTTTGCCCATAACCCTGAGCCGTTTCTAAATGATTAATCCCTAAAGAAATAGCCTTTTGTACCGTTTTAATAGCAATTTCCTCTGAGGCCAGATAACGCATTGTCCCCAGAGAAAATACAGAAAAATCCAGATTAGTTTTACCAAAACGCCGATAACGCATCTGTTAATTTTAGATTACGAAAAACCTCAAAATCTCACCATAATTTTAAGAGGATTCGCCACCGTGATAACCCGCACGTTTAATTAAATCTTCTGGACGAAGATCCGCGACAAACTGGCTGAAAGCACGACGCTCCGCCTCATCTCGGTCTCGATCCACAGGAATTGACGCGTCCGCGATCACTTCTTCCATTACCCAGATAGGAGTATTCGTGCGTAAGGCTAACGCGATCGCGTCAGAGGGACGAGCATCAATTTCTTTCTTGATGTCTCCCTGACGCACGAGTAAGACAGCATAAAATGTATTATCTTGTAGTGAGTGAATCACAATCTTATCAAGAGTAAGATTCCATGACTCCAACAAATTGACCATGAGATCATGGGTGAGGGGACGAGGCGGTTTATGACCTTCCAATGCGCCAATAATTGCCTTTGCCTGTTCTTGGCCGATATAAATGGGCAAGGCGCGCCGCTCCGTCGCATCCCTCAAGAGAACGATGGGACTACGGGACGCGGCATCCAAGGCAATTCCCACGACTTTCATTTCAATCATCGATCAGCCTCATCAAACTTTTAGTCATAGGGTTAACAGGACACTGAGTTGACCTAGGTTAAGTATAATAAAATTTCACTCTATTTCTCCAAATTAATGTGTTTACAGGACTTATTCAAGCATTAGGAACCCTCGATCGCCTTGATGATGAGCATTTTCAAGTCACTTGTGTGGGCGAAGATTCGGTTTTGATTTTACACGATCTGGTGATCGGCGATAGTGTCGCGGTGGATGGAGTCTGTCTGACGGTAACGAGTATTTTGTCCCAAGGCTTTGTCGCGATCGCGTCTCCCGAAACCCTAGGTCGTACTATTTTAGGCCAAGAGCGCGATTGTTTCGTAAATCTGGAAACCTCCCTGCGTGCCGGAAGTAAATTAGGGGGTCACTTTGTCACAGGCCATGTGGACACAATGGGATGTCTCATCTCTTCAGTATCGACGGGGAGTTCTTGGGAAATGCGTTTTGGCGCGCCTCCGGGTGATACATCATTATGGGAAAATCAAATTGATCCTTTTATTGTGCCGAAAGGAAGTATCGCGGTTAATGGTATTAGTTTAACCATCGCCGATTGCGATCCACAAGGAAATTGGTTTCAAGTGGCAGTCATTCCCCATACTTATAATCAGACAAATTTACGAGATTTAAAACCGGGAAATTTAGTCAATTTAGAAGCCGATATCTTAGGGAAATATGTGACTAAATTTTTACGAGCTTCATCAAGACATCAGAATCAACCAGCTTTAGTGAATGGTTGGGAAGGGATTACACCTGAATTTTTAGCAGAAAACGGTTTTATCTAAAAAAAATCGTGAAGTTTTAGAGTCCATAAGCTCTCGACGCATTTAAAGTAGGACAAGCCTCCTGCTTGTCACGGGATTCTAGCAATTCTCGGAGCCAACGCGCCCTAGGGGAAAAGTCAGGCAAAATGCGGTTAAAAAAATCCACTAAATAGGGGGAAAAAGTTTCATCAGAGCTTAATTCACATGGTTCCACCACTCAATAAAATATAAAAAAAAGAGACATTGCGCTCACCCCAAAAACACCAGAATTGAACGATTTTATCCTACTCATACAGTTGGTTATTCTTATTATGTAAAGTTGGCAAAACTTTGGTGAAAAAAAGAGGAGTGTTTCTGAAAAAAGCCAGTTTTAGCCGAAACGAAAAGGGAGTTATAAAAACTTAAATCTGTTAAGATGAAGTGTGAAAAAACACAAAAATTATAATCTTAAGTATGATTTAACTATAAACTACAGCAACCTACTACACTTAAAAAACTTACCATGATTGCCTGATCAGATCCCATCTCCCTGACTCCCGAAGAATACCTCCAACTCGAAGAAAAAAGCCCCATCAAACACGAATATATTGATGGTGAAGTGATGGTGAAGTTTACGCGATCGCGGCAACCACCGACAGCCATAACACCATTGCCCTAAACCTCGCTTTATTGATTCGTAACCACCTACGAGGCGGTGACTGTCGGGTGTACTTTGCCGATATTAAAGCCCCGATTGAAAAACATAACCGCTTTTATTACCCTGATCTCCTCGTCACCTATGATCCGAAAAACTGAGAAACCCCCACTTAGTAAACGCTTTCCGAAGCATATTATCAAAGTCCTATCCGACTGCACCGAAGCCTTTGATCGAGCAGGGCGGTTTCATTCTCCGGGCTGCTGTTGCTGGCGGCTACCCTACCTGAGGAGCCAGCTAAAGCTAAGGAAGCATCTCTCAAGGGCCTTTGAGATGCGCTTACGCTGGGGTGCATATACCGAAAGTTTCTGCTTTTTGTCCCATAGGGGTTGAATATACCGAAAGTTTCGATATATTTAATAGTTAGGCAGATAGCAGATAAGGGAAAAAACAATGGATTGTAATTCCAACCATAGTATCTTTTTGCGAGCGAACGGTTCATTGGCCTGTTGGGACGATTATGGCAGTTTATTAACCCTGCAAGCATTTGAAAGCGTTCTTGATTATGGGCAAGATGTGTATCTGGGGAGGACTTTTGATCACATCAGGAATAAACTCTCTCAAAATGAAATGCCGTTTCCTGAATTTTGTACTCAATGTTATTGTCTCGCGAAGCATCTGGAATACAACTCCTCCTTTTCTGAGAACAAAGAAATCCTCGTCTTACAGGTGGAGCCGACAATTCGCTGTACCCTGGGATGTCCTGGTTGCATGACTCCAGGGGAACGGAAAACCAGAATATCGCCTCCCTATGACTTAGATATTGCCGTATTGGAAAAAATCCTGTGCGATCTACAACGCCAGCACATCCAGATTAATACGATTGATTTTCAAGGACATGGTGAACCTTTATTGAATAGGGATCTTTGTCAGATGATTCAACTTGCTAAACGGTTGTTTCCAACGACAAAGATCACAATGTGTACTAATGCTCATGGTTCCTATCAGCCAGAATATGTGTCTTCTGGGCTTGATGAGATCATCTTCGCGATCGATGGAATTGATCAGCCATCATATCTCCCTTATCGTCAGAATGGAGACTTTCAAAAAGCCTTTAAATTTATGAAAGATTTTGCGATTCAGGCTCGTCAGCAAGAGAAACCGATTAAAACAATTTGGAAGTATATTTTATTCACGCATAATGATGAGCCTGAGCAATTGCGACGCGCTCAAGAATTAGCGAAAGAGGCCGAAGTAACGGATTTAGTATTTGTGATTACCCAATTAGGTCCGAAATCATCACGAATATTTGAGGCGGAACAAATTCCAATTATTGATAATGGAGTAACTGTCTCTGTGTGGAACTATTTGGTGGATCTTCAGAGTATTCGGCAAAGCATAGATGAGGCGAGAAATTGGTGTGATAAGCAAGAATATGCAAAAGCAGAGGAGTGTTTACAATATAGTGCCATGATGGTACATCGCCGATTTCGTTATAATACAGAGGAGTCCCTTATTCCTGAAGCATATCAAGAGGCTCTTTATGAATTATTTGAGGTCTATGAACGCTTCAGCAAACATTGCGGAGAAAATAAAATATCAGAATTGGATACGGTAAATTCTATTTTCAACAAAGCCATGCGATCAAAATTTAAAGCCCAAAATACCCTGATTCAGCAACAAGCTCAAGAGATTCAGCAGCAAGCTCAACTCATTGATCGGATGGAGAGTAGCCTGTCATGGAAAATAACGACACCGATGAGAAGCATCCGAAACCATCCTTCTGTTGTTCATTGTTTAAGACATCTCCAAAAATTTATAACTCCCTTATATAGCGTTTCTCAGAAAGATAAGGTCTAATTTATTCCCTGTTGCCTGTTGCCTGTTGCCTGTTGCCTGTTGCCTGTTCCCTAAAACGAGAAAACTCTGTACCTTACAAGTATGAGAATTGCTATAGTAAGACTTTCAGATGTTGACACCCAAATCTGGGAGCAAACCTTTGAACTCCAAAGCATTAACCTAAACGCCTCTTTTCGCGATCTCTACGAGGCTGTACAATGGGAACTCATCGCCCAGAACCCAGACGCGACAGCTACGCGGTAGATGAAAAAAATGTGCCCGTGGTTTTCTGGAATGCTGGGTTGGCGAACGATAAGATGCCCAATTGGGAAAGAGATAATGAAAAATGTAAGATTAAGAACGATCATTAATCGACATTTTAGACTTTTAATAGATATTTACACCTAATCACAATTTGGCGAAACACGAATGAACGATAAATTAATGCTGATGATACCCGGCCCTACACCCGTACCGGAGTCAGCTTTACTAGCCTTAGCTAAACATCCCATCGGACACCGCACGCCCGAATTTTCTGCCATTTTTGGCGAATGTACCGAGTCCCTCAAATGGTTACATCAAACGGAAAGTGATGTTTTATCCTTAACTACTAGCGGTACTGGCGCGATGGAAGCCGCCATTATTAACTTCTTAAGTAAGGACGATCGCGTCTTAGTCTGCACTAATGGTAAATTCGGGGAACGGTGGGAAGAAGTCGCCAACGCTTATGGTTTAAACGTACAAACCGTTAAAGCCGATTGGGGACAACCCCTCGATCCTGAAAAAATCCGAGAAACTCTCGAAGGGGATAAAGATAAAGAAATTAAAGCTGTTATTCTTACCCACTCGGAAACCTCTACAGGGGTGCTTAATGACTTAGAAACTATTAACCGTCATGTTAAAGCCCACGGTAAAGCTCTTATTATTGTTGATGCTGTTACCAGTTTAGGAGCCGTCAATATACCAATGGATGAATGGGGTATTGATGTTATTGCCTCTGGTTCCCAAAAGGGTTATATGATCCCCCCTGGCTTAGGGTTTGTCGCGGTGGGCCCCAAAGCATGGGAAGCTTATAAGACGGCTAATTTACCTCGTTATTATCTGGACTTAGGCAAGTATCGTAAAGATGTCGCGAAAAATACGACTCCTTTTACCCCTCCAGTTAATATGTTTTTTGCCCTTCACGCGGCTTTGCGTATGATGAAGGATGAAGGACGCGATAATATTTTTGCTCGTCATACTCGCTTAAAAAACGCCACTCAAGCCGCGGTTAAGGCTTTAGGGTGTTCTTTATACGCGGCGCAAGGTTCCGGTAGTCCTGCTATTACCGCGGTTATTCCTCCTCAAGGGGTGGAATCTCCACAAGTGCGGAGTTTAATGAAAAAACGGTTTGATATTGCCTTAGCTGATGGTCAAGATCATCTTAAGGGTAAATTGTTCCGTATTGGACATTTAGGGTTTGTCAGCGATCGCGATCTACTCGCGGCTATTGCAGCATTAGAAACAGTATTGCAAGAATTAGGCTATCAAGGTTTTACACCCGGATCGGGCATCGCGGCGGCATCTAAAATCATCGCGCAGTCTTAAAGGTGACTGGTGACTGGTGACTGGTGACTGGGGATTGGGGATTGGGGAATAGGTGTGGGGTATTCGGCCTAATGTTTTGGATTTGAGGTTTTCACCTATTACCTAACACCCACCACCTATCACCCAACACCTACCACCGATCACCGATCACCGATCACCTATTACCGATCACCTATTACCTATTACCTATCACCTAACCTTGATTAAACACTCGCGAGCCAATCAAAAATTTTATCTAATTGTTCAAGGGTGACTAAACCATACTGCCAAAGACGCATGGGTAAAGAAGTAGAATCATGGGGAAAAATGCCATCAATCTTACTACCATTACGTTCCGCCACAGCGATCGAAGCCGGAGAAATAGCTAAATCTTCTTGTAAAAAACGCAGAAAACGTGCATAAGTCCCTGGTGCCATTGTTCATTACACCTCCTCATATTGGACACCATTTTGTAATAAGAAATTTTGACTCTTAAATGAAAGTAGGCCAGTTTCTTATCTGTCTATCAACAGGGAAAGTACCCTCATCAAAAAACCAGTCTCCTTTTCCAGTTGACAGTTGACTCAGTTATCTTTCAAAGAGTTTTCTTTGTTCCCTTAAAAACAAGACACCTCTTCCGCAGTCAACTGAGTAAATATTTTTTTCTCTGTTGCCTAAAAACAACAAAAAAACTTTAACTTCTTAAGAGCTACATTACCGGCTATCACAATTCCTCATACATAGAAATTAGATGAGCCATGTCTGTAAAAGTATTTAGTATATCTCAAGCCTTAATCTGTTTACATCCCTCTTTAGATAGATTTTTTGCAGATATAAAAGGTGTTAATGTCGCCCACAAAATTTTTTTTGTATTTCCAATTTGCATCTTGGAGGCGGAATCTCTCTTGAAGTAAGAGTTACTACTTCGCACAAGCAAGCTACAGCAATTTGATCTGTATCAACCCAAAAAAGAAATGGTATGACTGCACGCGTCATGGGAAAACATCAATAATTCCCAAAGGGAGTTACTCTGTGCTGTTACCATTTTCCCTTGTGCTTGAGAACACAAATAACTAACTTAAAAGTGTTAAGACAGATACATTAGCAAATTTGGTTCTCATTGGCTAGGCTTATTTGTAAAATATTAACTACTTTTGTTGCGTTTTGTAAAGTTTATCAGAAATAGAACACAGGGGGACTGTTTTTACTTTTTTTATTTTTTATTTTCTGGGGATGGGGTTGGGGGTAAAAATTGGATGGAGACACGATCGCGGACTTTAACACCCAATTTAGCAGCAAGGCCCCCACGGACTTCAATCACTTGATCCACTGGGACATCGGGCCCGTAGGTGGGACAAGGTTGTGTTTTACAGGGGGGGACATTCTCCTCAATTTTCTGTACCACCCCATTATGGAGAAAAATCATATCCAGGGACATTTGGCAATTTTTCATCCAAAAACGGACAGGTTTGGCGGGTGTAAAAGAAAATAACATCCCGCGATCGTCAGGTAAAGAAGTACGATACATTAAACCTAAAGATTGTTGTGGGATAGTTTTTGTGACTTCTAAATTAATCAAATGACCTTTTATATTTGCCTGGGCAGTAATTGGTAAAAATTGACCTTTGGGCGTATTTTGTGAAATAATATTATAATTAAAATTTTCAGGAGGAAAAACGGATAATTGATTATTAACCCATAAAGGAGATGTATTAATAATCAATAAAGTGAAGCCACTGGAAAGAAAAGCCATGAGATTAATCATAGTTTTTAATGGGTAATCGGTAATGGGTAATGGGTAATGGCGGATTGGTGATTCTCAACTGTCAACTGTCAACTGTCAACTGTCAACTGTTAACCTTCTTCCTTCGTTTAAAATTTATGATTCGCGGAGGACATAACCAACACCACGAACAGTTTGAATGAGACGTTTTTCACCTTCATCCTCAATTTTCAGACGTAAATAACGAATATAAACCTCAATCACATTAGACTCCCCTAAGAAATCATAACCCCAAACATTTTCCAGAATTTGCTCACGCGTTAAAACCTCACGGGGATGTTCCATCATATATTTTAGCAAATCAAACTCTTTCATGGTTAAATCGATCGTGCGACCATTGCGAAAAGCTTGTCGAGAGCCTAAATCTAAAATTAACTCACCAAAGCGTAATTGTTCATTAGTGGAGTGATTAGGTTCTAAATACAAACGAACTAACTTTAAAAAATCTTCTGTGCGATAAGGTTTAAGAAAATAATCATCAGCACCTGCTTCTAAACACGCGACTCGATCTTCGACTGTATCACGCGACATTAATAAAAGAAGGGGAGTGCGACTCCCAATTCTTCGCAGATGACGACAGACAGATAAACCAGATTCACCTGCTAACATTCGATCGACCACAATAAGAGCCGGTTTCAGTTCCGTCGCCTGATGAACTCCTTTGATGGAATCATAGGCAATAATGGGATGATAGCCTGATTCTTTCAAATCTAAACTGATAAGTTTCGCTAATGTCTCATCGGCTTCTATCAGAAGGACACAAGGATTTTGTTCTACTCTCAATGTATTCATTGGGGATTGGGAATGGGGAATGAGGGATTGGGGATGGATTAATGGGGATGGGGTTTTGGGAGTTTTTCACCTACTACCTAAAACCTAACACCTAAAACCTAACACCTAAAACCTAACACCTAAAACCTCTTTCCCCAGTTCCTAATCACCAGTCCCCGATCGCGAACCACCAATCTAGGGTAATTCTACCGATGTCGGCTTGGCAATATGTGGTAAACCCCATCCTAATTTCTCGCGGAGAATGTGGAAAAACTCTGGAGGTTGGAGACGGATAAAACACGCGCTATAGGCCGATCGCGCTATTTGTATGCGATCCTCTGGTAAAACATAACAACCTGCATTGCCATCCACCACCATCACCAAACGGTTAGGGCTGGCGGGAAAAATATTAACAGGTTCACTATCAGCAAATACCAAAGAACGAGATGCTAAAGAATGGGGACAGATGGGTAATAACTGTAATACTCGCACCCCTGGAGTAATAACCGGGCCCCCCGCGGATAACGCGTAGGCCGTTGAACCCGTTGGAGTGGAAAGAATCACCCCATCCGCGGCAATATCAACGGGAGAATGACGACCGATCGCGACTTCAAAATGACACATACAAGTCAGGGGTTCTCGGTGTAACACCATCTCATTTAAACAAAGAGCTTCCCACAGACAATCATCATCGCGCATCAAACGGACAGCTAACATAGTCCGTTCTTCAATTTCATACTCTCCCGTCAAGACTTGTTCTAAAGCTTGAGGTAAAGTGTTTAAATAGAGTTCCGTGAGAAACCCCATGTGGCCCGTATTGACAGTCAATAAAGGTATCCCATAGGGAGCGACTTGACGAGAAGCAGCTAAAACCGTTCCGTCTCCCCCCAAGACAACGGCAAATTTCATGTCATTGTCAAACCCAGGAGGGGTAATTTGATCGATCGGAGTATGACACATGGGACGTTCGGGACTCGAATAACCCAAAATTCCCCCTTCTCCAGAAGCAAGGCAAACTTCCCATCCATAGCTTATGAGTTGATCTTTAATCTCGTCAGCTACACGACACGCGGTAGGTTTACCGTCGTTATAAATAATCCCAGCTTTGGGCACGAGCAAAAGTCCGGCTAAAGTTTCAGATGTTTTCCAAGCGCTAGTTTAGCGCGAGTTTAACCGTGTTAGGTTACAGTACGAACCATCGACCTTCGGAAAAGGACGATAAGCACTGCGCGGGGCTCCACGGGTTTTCATTAATTAACCTTAAAAGAATGAGATTCCTTTAGGTCGTTTTTTACCCTTCGACTGTTTGGTTTGTTCGTATTCAATCGCCTTCAGTTTCTTTAACATCAAGCCAAAGTATTCTTGTAAATACGATTCTACCGTTGTTGTGTCTTTAGCATCTAGGCCAAAGACTTCATAGACTTCATCCATTGAAGCTGTCAAGGGTTGGCCACTAGACACCACTTCTGCAAAGGCCAAGCGATCCGCGACATTCCATGTCCATTGGAAAAATCTCGCGAGTTTCTGGGATACCCGTAACAAATTCGTGGGGGTACGGACAACCTTTGCCTCTTTATCTGAAATACGTTCACACAGATTAATAATTTCTTCTGGGCTCCAAGGGCGACTCCCCACAACGGGAAAGCTTTTTTTCTCGGTTTCTGATATCGAAAGGGCTCTGAGGGCAAATTTAGCAATATCTTGAGTATCCATATAGGCAATGGGGGAAGCATTACCTGATGGAATCCAAATGGAATGATTATCTAAAATGGGAATCGCGTACAGACTGATGATTTCTTGTAAAAATCCGCAGGGTTTCAGGATGGTATAGTTTAACCCCGATTGTTCTAAATAGAGTTCTGTACAGCGTTTGATGTCTAATAGGGGTACTTCTGGGTATTTTTCTGCCCCTAGAAAGGAAATGAAAATATAACGATCGATCCCTGACGCGATCGCGGCTTGAATCAGAGATACCTTACCTTTCCAATCTACTTCTTTGAGGGAATCCGTCGCTCTCGCGGTCGCGGCATCAATCACCGCGGTAACACCCTTGAGTGCCTCTGTGAGGCTTTCAGGTTGGCGTAGGTCCCCAGGAACCAGTTCCGCACCCCATTCCTTTAAAAATGAGGCTTTTTTGTAATTCCGTACTAAACAGCGCACCTGATAACCTTCATCTAAGGCGCGACGTGCGATTTGTCGCCCTAGGGTTCCGGTGGCTCCTACGATTAATAATGTCATTCCAGATTAATGATAATTCTTAAATTTTCTCTAAAATCCTATCAGATTTTTTCTCATTTTTTTACAAAAGTTAACAAAAAAGATATTGGTATAGCACCCGCCAAGACGGTTAGGACAAAAAAACGCCCCATCCCCACCCTATTATCTCTGTAGGGGCGGGTTCGCCCATATAATTGCCACCAAACTCTCAGGCCAGAAAACCCGCCCCATCCCCACCCACCAATTCCCAATTAATTCCATGTAATTCGTGGTTGAGGCCTGTTGATGGACATTATTAGTGGGGTGGGGCGGGTTTTTGGAGGTTATTTGTTCGTGGGATAAATTCGGGTTAACCCGCCCCTACAAACCCTAATTGGGGGTGGGGATCTTTCGCCAACAAATAAATATACCCAGCCCTTATATTTATAAACTCGCCGCGCAACCACGATGCAAAATTGTCCTAACTATCCGGGCGACTGCTATAAAATAAAAATAAAAATAAAAAGCAAAAATAGATAATTTAGGGTAATGTTGACCCATGAGATTATGAGTTGGCAACTTGGACACGGCCGCGGGAGATCGAACGGAGTAGGCGATCAATGGAGAGTCTTTCTTCTTCTTCAATGGACTCATCCATGATCGCGGCCATTAAGCCATAACGATCTAATAAGCTCAGGCTGCCTGTGTCAGTAACGGAAACAATGATTTCGTAGATCGCGCCGGGGAGAAGATTGAGAGGAGACATAATGTTGCTTTGAACTCGACATCTTTATCATGCCCTGTCTGTCTAGTTTGTGAAGTGATTGATATATAAGCTTTCTGTGATTTTTCCGTAATTCTACTGTGACGGATATCACAAGAGAATTATCAATAAAAATCAAAAGTCGAAACCGGGTTTCGGTAGGGACACGGCAGTGCCGTGTCCCCACCGCGGGAGGCAGATCAGACCGTATCGCGCCTCTGTGCTAGAAACCGGGTTTCTTCCGTCAACCTCGACATAGTAATAAATCTCTGTGAGAAACCCGGTTTCTTGATGCTAACGAGACCGTATCGCGGGCAATATGGGCATCGCCTCAGTTATATTCAATTAGGGCAATTAGTTTCTAGCCAACTGGATAAATCACCTACACTAGAAAAGTCAAAAATCGCCTCAGCTAAGGCAGATAATTGCTCTGATGATAGCTGTGATAAACTATCTTCTATTCCTTGATTTAGTTCACCTAATTGCCGTTTTAATTGGCGTTTAATCAGATTTATTTGACCTCTTTGCTCACCAATTTGCTCACCAATTTGTATCCCTTCACTTCGCCCTTCACTTCGCCCTTGAGTCAGTCCTTCACTTCGCCCTTGAGTCAGCCCTTCACTTCGCCCTTGAGTCAGCCCTTCAGCCTTACTCAACTCGATCGCGCCTATTCTTTCGCGTTCAAACTGTTCCCGCTTTTCCAAATCATCTACCTCCTCTAAACTCAAATTTACCCGATCCGCAATGGTAAAAGCCTTCTCAATTTCCGGTACAATTGACATAGATTCTGGTATTACTTCTAAATTCGGTGCTTTCATGAGAAAATAAAGCCATTTATCCGTAATATTCGTTAATTCTTCCAGAGTTTTCGTGAATTTTGGTAACTCCAAAAACACTAATTTTAACGGACTATGTTGATAATTCAGCAGTAACTCATCTTCCTTGAGCGTAAATTGTGAAATCACTTTACTATGTTCATCAAACATGATAAAATCTGTCACAGCTACACCAATTCCCGCTCTCAATTCTGGATAAACTTCCCCTAACTTCAGTTGATTGACATACATTTTGGCTGTGTTATAAAGAATTCTTTTGCCAAATGCAGGCACATTAAATGCCTGCATTTCAATTAAGACATTTTCCCCATTATTTAGTTTAGCTTTGACATCAAAATAAGTGGTTTTTAAACCCGAAATTATCCCCGGGGCGTAGGGATCGATAATTTCCAAAGAAGTAAGTGATGAAAGTCTCACCTTGATAGACGATCGCGTTCAGGAAACTAATTAAAATATCTTGACTTTGATCGGAGCCAAAGATTTTTTTAAAGGCGTAGTCAGTTTTGGGATTAATGAATTTCATTGTGTCACCCGGAAATAATATAGTACAGATAAACGCAGATGGTTATTCCTACTTACTTTTTAGACATCTCCAAAAAGTATTGTAGAGCAGGCTAACCCTGCGAGGGACTTGACTTTTAGGAGATTTCTTTTCACTATAACACAAACACATACTGAGGGGGGTTAGACCGTATCGCGCTGTGCTAGAAACCGGGTTTCTTTCCTCAACCTCGACGTAATGTGCAGTAGCTCCCAGAAACCCGGTTTCTTGATGCCAACGAGACCGTATCGCGTCGCGCAAAACCCAACATCATCGTTGGGTTTCGTACCTCAACCCAACCGACAAAAAATGGCGAAGGTTAGGTTGGGTTGAGGCGCGATCGCGCTACCCAGAGTAACTGTCAGCCCAGAAAGACGTGAGCCAACCGTATCGCGCTGTTGAGAAACCGGGTTTCTTCCGTCAACCTCGACGTAATGTGCAATAGCTCCCAGAAACCCGGTTTCTTGATGCCCAAAAGAGACCGTATCGCGCTCCTTAAAAACCGGGTTTGGAGACGAAAAGTGGGGGCGGGTTTACCAATTTTCTGCGTTACCAGTCAGAGATACGGGTGAACCCGCCCCTACAAAAATTATGATGATACAATTCCGAATCAAACGGAAATGATATATAGCAACCGCCAAGGCGGTTAGGGGCTAGGAGCTAGGGGCTAGGGGCTAGGGAAAGAAGGGAAGAAGGGAAGAAGGGAATAGAATCAGCGAATTTCAGGAACTCAGAACGTCTTAACCGCCTTGGCGGTTGCTATATCTGTCCCTACTTACTACCGGCTAACATCCTTAAACGCTTAACATCTAACAATGTAATCTTAGCACCATCAATTACTATTAAACCTTCCCGATTTAACTTAGCAAAAACTCGCGATAAAGTCTCAGGAATTGTCCCTAAAAAAGCGGCCAATTGTGCCTTAGTCATATCTAACTCTACTACCGCACCCGATAGAACTTGAGAATCCCCATATAAATACAATAAATAAGCTGCTAATCTTCCCGGCACTTCTTTGAAAGAAAAGTCTTCAATAATTTGAGTAAAACGCCGTAAATGACGGGCAAAACTTACTAACATATTAATCGCAATACTGGGATATTGCTCAAGTAAATTTAAAAATGCTGTCCGAGGGAAAAATAATAATTCAGTCGCCTCCAAAGCAATAGCAGAAGCCGGAAAACAATCCCCATCAAAAGCAGGCACTTCCGCAAAATGTTCTTCAGAACAAAATAAGTGTAAAATTTGTTCTTTTCCCTCAGCAGAAACCTTAAATAGTTTAACTCTGCCGGATTTTACCGCAAAAAAACCCGTACCTGGTTCGCCTTCAGAAAATATTAACTGATTTTTAGTATAAATACGTGGGATCGCAATCTCAGCTATAGCTTCTAACTGCTCATCAGCTAAACCCCGCCAGAGGCGAACATTTCCTAGAAATTCTTTGATTTCAGATGCCATGATTGAAATAAATTGTTAATTCTTGACTTAAGTCAATGCAATTATCTCATTTCGCCTCATACAATTAACATACATAGAGAAAACTCAGCGGTGCAAAAAGGGTAAAAGCCCTTACATTTAAGATAGTGGGATGGATACACGGGTGCAAGCCGGAGATTTAATGCCTACCATACATTAAAGGTACGCGGGGACTCTCGCGTTACCGCAAAGACTCTGAGTTTCCCACTTACCGAACTTCTTTTATGATACGGGGTGTCATTCCTGAAAAAGCTGAAGGCTTTAGGAATAATAATCTATTACCTTTTTTCTGGGGGTTGACGACAAAGACGGCCAAGAGTCAAGAAGTCCCAATATTTTTGAGGCGACTCAAGTTTTTGCCCATCTCTAGGTGAGAAAGTTAAACCTCCGATAACTCACCGATAACTCTTATCTGTGCCGTGTGCTGAAAGCGCACGCACCTGATTGCTTTGCATAAAAACAGATACTTTTAGACAAAGGCCTAAAAATTATGACGAACTCAATCATTTTTGTCGATCCTTCCGTACAGGATTATCAAAGCCTTATTCACAACATCGATCGCGCTAAAATTGTCATTTAAAATGACAATTTTAGCGCGATCGAGCAAATTACTCAAGCCTTGGCAGGAGAAAGTGATATTGAAGCAATTCATATCCTTTCCCACGGTAGCGAAGGCACCCTATTTCTGGGTAACTCACCCCTGGACAAAACAACCCTAGAAACCCACGCACATACGGTAAAACAATGGGGCAAAGCCTTAAAACGAAACGCAGATATTCTCCTCTACGGCTGTAATGTTGCCCAAACTGAGCAAGGAAAAGACTTTGTTAAACGCCTCAGTCAATTAACTAAAGCCAATGTTGCCGCATCCACTAATCTTACAGGAAATGCCAAATTAGGAGGAGACTGGAACCTAGAATTTATCACAGGTAAAATTAAAGCCGCCTTAGCATTTTCGCCCGAAGTTACAGCCGCTTACAATGGTGTTTTAGGTAATGGCCCTGGCGGGGTAGAAATAGCCAATAGTACCTCTAACCTAGCACTGTGGCTAAAAGCCAACACCATTCCGGGAACTCCGGTTGCGAGTTGGACAGATAACTCAGGTTATGCAAGAAACGCCACCCAAGGAAACGTAACTTTCCAGCCGACACTTGCCACAAGCGCACTCAACGGTCAGCCAACCGTGCGGTTTGACGGTACGAACGATACGATGAGCGTGCCGCTAGATATTAGCCCAAGTGTTAATCCCAACATCACCATCTTTACTGTCTTTAACAGTACGACAGCTACAAATGCCCCGTATCGCAAGATCTACGGTAACGATGACGGTGGATTTGACCGCACTATCGGATTAGACAACCGCTCTGGTACTAATAATTTCACTTACTTTGGCGGATCAGGAGTAAACAATTACTTTACTCTGGCTGCCAACACCTACTACTTATCATCTCACACCTACAGCACCACCAATTTCAACGGATGGATTAATGGAACTCAGCAAGTCACTAACGGACCAGTTAATAACAGTAATGGTTATACTACCCTTTCCCTCGGTTCCCTCACTGGGGGTGGAGAGTATTGGAGTGGGGATATTGGGGAATTTATTGTCTATAATCGCATTCTCAATGATGGCGAACGCAACATCGTTGATAACTACCTCAGCGCTAAATACAACATCACCATCAGTAATGATAAATATGCAGGCGATACAGCCGCCAATGGCGACTACGACTGGAATGTAGCAGGAATTGGCAAAGAAGCCACCGGCAGCAACATTTCTGGCAACACCACAGGCGGATTAATCATTGATAATGGCACATTTCTACAAGACAACGGCGACTATCTACTTGCCGGTCAAATAGAAACAGCTAATGCTACCAATGTGACAACAGACCTTCCCACGGGTGCAAATAACCGTTTGTCTCGCGTGTGGTATCTCGATAAAACCGATGCCAATAATAATGGTGGTACTGTCAACCTTACTTTCAACTTTGCCGACTCTGGAATAGGTGGTACTCCCAGTGGTAGTTATCTCCTATTGTATCGCGCAGGTCAAACAGGTACTTTCTCTTTCGTTAGCAGCAATAGTACCATCAGTGGCAACCAAGTGAGTTTTAACGGTATTAATACCACTTTGCTCAATGATGGCTACTATACATTAGCATCAACACTACCCGCCGGCATCACCGTTAATCCCACCACAGGTTTAACAACTACGGAAGCCGGGGGAACTGCCAACTTTACAGTAGTTTTAAATACTCAACCCACCGCCGATGTCACAATTCCATTAACTAGCAGCAACACCGCCGAAGGTACGGTAAATAAACCCAGTTTAACTTTCACAGCCGCTAACTGGAATACTCCCCAAACCGTCACCGTTACCGGCGTAAATGATAGCGTAGTTGATGGTAATATTGCCTACAACATTGTCACGGCGGCCGCCACCAGTACCG
>Ga0209175_10000057_pt1 | contig 76799 bp, 41 predicted proteins | sample JI91814C2DNA_FD_187506 | JGI IMG/M metagenome (GOLD analysis project Ga0209175, IMG submission 187506) | Wastewater effluent complex algal communities from Wisconsin, to seasonally profile nutrient transformation and Carbon sequestration -... | ecosystem: Engineered > WWTP > Effluent > Algae...
TTCTTGGACTTCAACACCTGTAGCATCAGCATTACCAATGTTACTCACATTGATGATATAGGTGAGAGTATTACCTAAAGTAACTGTGGAAGGAGTGGCACTTTTACTAATACTTAAATCCGGGGCTAAAACCGAGGTGGTAATACTGGCCGTATTGTTAGTTTCGTTGCTTTCGGGAATGGTATTATTGGGGTCAACGATCGCGGTATTCGTCGGTGAAACTGTACTGGTAAGAGTCCCTATAATCGTTAAAGTCGCGGTATTCCCAGAAGTGATAGTACCATTACTAAAGGTGATAGTAGTTCCCTGGGTATTCGTCGGGGTAAAGTTATTACTACCATTGATGGAGGTAAGCGCAAAGTTATCGGGGAGTGCTTCTTGGACTTCAACACCTGTAGCATCAGCATTACCAATGTTACTCACATTGATGATATAGGTGAGAGTATTACCTAAAGTAACTGTGGAAGGAGTGGCACTTTTACTAATACTTAAATCCGGGGCTGTGACGGTGGCTAGAGCGCTGCTACTATTGTTGTTATAGTTACTTTCAATGATTGTCTGACCCGGGTTTACATTCACTGTGTTGGTAAATGTGCCTACACTGGTAGGTTTTGCAGTGAGTGTTAAGGCGGCACTTGTTCCCGCCTGGAGATTCAAACCACTAAAGGTAACAAGATTACCCGCGATCATACTGGTAACGCCCGTACCTCCGATGGCACTTAGTGGTGTCAAACCAGGGGGTAGGGTGTCTTGGACTTCTATGCCTTGGGCATTAGCATTTCCGAGGTTACTGACATTGAGGGTATATGTGAGGTTACTACCTAGTGTAATGACGGGAGCCGTAACGGTTTTGCTAATGGTAAAATCTGAGTTAGTGATGGTTGTTGTATCAGTTTTTTTGATAACCGTAACTTCATTACCACTAGAATCAATATAACCACTAGGTGGTGTTACCGTAGCAATATTTGTTAAAGTACCGGTTGATGTAGTTGATACTTTTCCTGTGATGGTATATGTTACAGTTTCTCCTACTTGAAGAAGATCAACTACATCATTAACATCACCAGTACCAGTTTTGATTCCGGTGGGTGAAGACTGTGAGCTTGTAATGCCTCTTGTCCAAGTAGCTCCGACAATTTGACTGCTAATTGATGTATCCGAGATTTGTATCCCTTGGGCATCACAACCATTACTACTGCTTTGATTAACAACGGTGATCGTATAAGTAATAGAACTCCCCGGTGAAATGTTATCATTTCCATCGGTTTTTTGGACATTCAAATTTATTTGAGGTGTTTGTACTGGCAGAGAAGCAAAGTCGGAAAAAGCCGCAGCAGTGGCCGAAGTTGTAGGCCCGATGAGTGTTGGTGTTTTTGACGTACCTGATGCGACTGTTGTGCTGTAATTAGCTAATTGATAAAGATTAGAAGCTGTACCTGTAGCACCAGGTCTACCTGTGGCAAAAAGTTTTCCGTCTAAAGCAAACCCTAGGGAACCTGATCCCCCCCCCGCTGCAATAGCTCCGTAATTTCCATGAAACTCTGGTGCTAAGGCAAAATTACTTACATCTATGCTCCAAAGATAGTAATTACTCGCATTTGTTTCTGTTACATACAATCGATTAGAATTAGTGGGATCAAAAGCCAGATCTCCACCAAAACCAATACCGTTAAATCCATTTCCTGAGATTGTAGTAGCCGCAACTGTAAATGTAGCTGTATTTGCTATTTGATTGATGACTATTTTATATAGGTTATTATCACCTGAACTCATTCCATATAGAGAGCCATCGGCAGCTTGAGCCAGTTTAATAAGCGTCGGATTATTACTACCAAGGCCTGTTATGTTTGTTGTTAAAGTACCTTTTGTCGCCGGATTAGCAGGATCAATATATCCAATCTGGGCTACAGATAGAGTTTTGTTTTCGATATAGTAGATATAACCTGTTGTTGCATCTCTAGCCGCTGCATTGGAGAGAAAAGCAAGAGTACCACCCGGAACCGGAGTAATATTTGTCGTATAAGTAAAAGATGGAGAATTTAAGTTATTAATCTGATAAAGAACACTGTTACTAACAGTAGTAACAGTAGTACCTACGGTTGCGGTTTGTCCTGCTGTTATCGCGTAAAGGGCATTAGGAAAACAATTAGCAGCAGGAAGTACATCTCTATAATTATTTATGACATCCGTATTAAATGCTAAACCTGACTCGATATTCCCGGTTTTTTTCTCGAAGTTCCAGTCTCCACCTAATACGGCATTTCCCGTTAAATTAGTTGATGCCGCAACATCAGCACCCGTTAAAGCACTGAATTGATTAACAAAACTGTCACCATCTACTCCCGCGGCAATATCACACCCGTATAAAAGAATATCGGCATTTACTGTTAAATATTTTTTCCATTCTTGAAGTAATCCTGCATAGCTTTCTAAATTATGACTATTAAGTTGTGTGGCCCCTAAATTTACATTTCCTTCCGTGCCGTGAGAAACAATATGAACACTAGAAATTTGACGATACTTGGCTAAAACATCACTAATTTGGGCAATTCCATCCCGTGTATCATCGAGAATATAGACTTCTTCCCCTGGTTTTATCCCTGCCAGAAGACTCTGATAATTGTTAACTTTAGAATCAATAAAAACCAGAGCATGAGGGGACTCTGGTGTGAATATATTAAATTTATTAGTAGATACACCTAAATCCAAGGAATTTTGGTAGGATGCCATATTTAATGTGTTTGACATAGTTTTGCCCTGATTAATTGAGTCTGTATTTTTTTTATTTTCCCTGAGTTAATGACTTATTTGCCATTTTTGCGAGGGCGATAAAAAAGATGATTAGTGGATTTTAAATGGAAAGATTTTTACCCTGTTTGAATATGCAATCAGACCGATCAATTTCGCCCCTGGCACAAAATTCTAAGAATCCTTTTCCAGAGTTTGAGCGGTTTTTGTCGGAATTTTTCTGAGTCTGAAAAAAACCGTGTCTTTTACCTTCTTTTCGGGACACACCATCAGACGTGTACACGCCTCTAAAGTTCCTTTGTTAAAGCTTGAGAGTCCTGGGGTAAACAGAAACGGACTAGCTCGGCTACTCCACAGATATTTTTTTGGGTTTTAGGGATCTGTGATCCCACAGACACAAGACTTAGACAACACTCAGGTAACACTTAAGTATCTATCCTAGCGTAGATGTTTGTGTTTGTCAATTCTACTCAGTATTTTTGCGGAGATGCCTTGATCACATCGTGACAAGAATCACAAAACCGATGTAATTCTTGTCACTAACTTTTTATCGGTTTTAGTGTAAGAGTTTCTCTGTTAAGAAATGTTAAATCCCTATTGTTAATCCCATCATTGATTGGGGCGAGGGAAAAGGACGACAAGGAAGAGGGGGTATTGTCGAAAAACGGTAAAATGGTGTGGGATAAAAGTATTAGAATTTATTTGCTATTACTTATACCTGAAGAGAAGGAGAATTGTTCAGGGTGTCTGACCCCCCACAGGGACAAAAATAGCCCCATCACTAGGTTTCTCTGTTGTTGGGCGTAAATCCTGATATCATTTCTGTTTTGGGGTGATACAGATATCATCGCGAAAACTCTGACGAAAAGAGAGATATTTTATGGAAAATCGCAACAATGTCTGACCGATTTCTGTTAGGATATTTTGAGAAAATCAAGGATATTAATAGTGAGAATACCGACTTTAACTTACGATCGCGGGACTTTGTTGTTACATCCACCACCAAGGGGTAAAAGTTGGATTGATTATGCCATGTGGGACGATCGCGTAGAGAAATTCCGTATTCGGGGATTTCATTATCGCCCCTTATTAAACGCGTTAAAGGCGGAGGGTATTTTTTTTGAAGATGAGGCGAAAAAATATCAAGAGTTATCTCTAATACCGAGTGTCGAAATGCCGCCCTATCAACATCAAGAGGACGCGTTAACTGCTTGGAAAAATGCCGGTTATCAAGGGGTAGTTGTGTTACCAACGGCCGCGGGTAAAACTTATTTAGCCCAATTAGCCATGCAGTCTCTTGGTTGTAGTACCTTAATTGTCGTGCCTACCTTAGATTTAATGCACCAATGGTATGCCCATTTAAACGCGGCTTTTCCTGATGTCGAATTAGGTTTATTAGGAGGGGGTTCCCGCGATAAATCTTCTATTTTAGTTGCTACCTATGATAGTGCGACGATTCACGCGGAAACTTTGGGAAGTCTCTATGGTTTATTAATTTTTGATGAATGTCATCATTTACCGACTGATTTTTATCGGGTGGTTGCCGAGGACGCGATCGCGCCTTTTCGTCTAGGTTTAACCGCGACTCCTGAAAGAAGTGATGGCCGTCATTCCGATCTTAATTTATTAATTGGTCCGACAGTTTTTCGCCAACGCCCGGAAGATTTAGCGGGGGGAGCCTTAGCCGATCATAAAATTGTGAAAATTATGGTAAAACTGTCAAAAGAAGAACGCGATCTTTATAATAAATCCATGAAAATCCGTAATGATTTTATCAAACAATCTAATATTAAATTAGGCAGTTTAGACGGTTGGAAACAATTTGTCATGATGAGTGCGCGATCGACAGGGGGACGACGAGCCATGTTAGCCCATCGCGAAGCCAAAGAAATATCCCTTTGTACCGAGGGAAAATTAAGAGTTTTAGCCGATTTACTCGCCCAACATTATCCCCAACAAACATTAATTTTCACCGCGGATAATGCCACAGTTTATCGCATTTCTCAACAATTTCTTATTCCCTGTATTACCCATCAAACTCCGATTAAAGAAAGACATGATATTTTAACCAGATTTCGCACAGGGGAATATAAAACCTTAGTCGCGTCTCATGTACTTAATGAAGGGGTTGATGTCCCCGACGCGAAGGTTGCTATTATCTTATCAGGTACGGGTAGTGAGCGAGAGTATATTCAACGTTTAGGGCGTGTTTTACGCAAAGGTACGGAAGAGAATAAATTAGCAATTTTATATGAAGTTATCACAGAAGATACCAGTGAAGAAAGAACTTCCATGCGACGAAGTGGGAAAGGCAATAATAACTCTAATTATCAGGCTTTATCTGTAGTAAAAAATAAATCCACGTCAAATTCTGAACAATTAGATATTTTTAATCCCCTTCCTCTTTATGGGATAAATCAACCCACGACAAAACGGGCTGCGGAATCTTCAGTAAAATGGGGTGAAGATAATAATGATAACTCCGATGATGACTGGAGCTAGTAGGGTGGGTAAGAGGGTGATTAACTCTTTACATGAAATCAATGGTAAAATGTGGGATAAAATTAATCGTAAAATATTGAAGAAAACCGGTAGGGGCGGGTTCACCGATCAATTTTCCCACCCAGAGATAACCTGAATAAACCCGCCCCCACCCCAGGCATAACCCCGATAAAACATCCCCATCCCACCGTGAAATTCCCTTAATAATTAATATCGGTATGGGGCGTTTTTTTCTAGTCAATTGAAGAAAACCGGTAGGGGCGGGTTCACCGATCAATTTTCCCACCCAGAGATAACCTGAATAAACCCGCCCCCACCCATCGTAAAATATGGGATAAAATTAATCATAAAATATGGAATAAAAACTGTAGGGGCGGGTTCAACGATCAATTTTGTCACCCAGAGATAACCTGAATAAACCCGCCCCCACCCCCACAAAATAGGATAAAAAGAGAGAGATTATGTTACCCAGTGATTTATTAAGTCATCGTCAAAATGGGGAGTCAATTATTCCCTATCGTCTGAAAATTGATGGCAAAAATTTAGAACTCGCGGCTTTAATGATTACTTCTTTTCAAGAAGCTGTCGGAGCAAAACAAGGGGAGTTAGATAGTCGTTTACAGGAAATGGAAGGAGATAGTCCAGATTATCGTTTAAAACGGGGTTTTGCCCATCTTCTCAAAAGCAGTTTTTGTACTTTTGAAGTCATTAGTCCCCTTGATCCCGTCGATTTAAGAAAGCGCGTCTTTGCCTTATCCGCTCAAGTGATGCCCGGTTTGTCATCAACTCAGTTAACCTTAGAAAAAGTCGCGATCGCGCTCAGTCAAGAATTAAAACGGGAAGTCTTACCCGATCAAATAATTTCCGGTTTATATGCCGATTTATCCGAGAATAAAATTTTAACCCAATTTGACGCGCCTACACCGGAAGCCTTAATTCATCGTTATAACCTATCCCAAGTGCAAGGAATATTTTATAAAGCCAGTGAAATTGCCATTACAGCCCATCGTAACGATCCAGGGGAATATAAATTATTATTTCGTTATCTCAAATTATTTCAATTAATGATGTATATTGAAGGAGATGCCGAACATGGATTTACCATTACCATAGATGGTCCAAGTAGTTTATTTAAACCCAGCACTCGTTATGGCTTCGCGATCGCGAAAATGTTACCCGCGTTACTGCACGTTACCAAGTGGAGTTTACAGGCAATTTTACAACAACGCGATCCTTATACCAGTGTCATGAAAACCGGTAAATTTACCTTAAATTCCGATTGTGGTTTAGTGAGTCATTATCCACCGGGTAAACCCTATGATAGTATGTTAGAGGCTGCTTTTGCCGAGCGTTGGAGCTCACTTAAAACCGAATGGAAATTAGAAAGAGAAGTTGATTTAATTCCCATTCCTGGGAGCGTAATGATTCCTGATTTTCGTTTAGTACATCCCGATGGACGAGTTTTTTTATTAGAAATAGTTGGTTATTGGCGCACGGAATATTTACAGAAAAAATTTGCTCAAGTGCGACGCTCCCATTGTGATAATTTAATATTAGCCATTTCGGAAAGATTAAATTTAGAAAAAGCGGGAGTAAATATTAAAGATGTACCCGCCAAGATGATCTGGTTTAAAGATAAATTATCCCCCAAAACTGTTTTAGAAGTTTTGCAGGATCTAACATAACACAGAAAAAATTATTTAACCGCAGATAAACGCAGATAAACACAGATGTTTTTTCACATTAGTTAGTTTTCGATAGATTGATAAAGCCTGTTTCCGAGTCTATTTGACTATAATTATAATACTTTCTTATTCTTCCTTTGTGTCCTCTGTGCCTTTGTGGTTCAATTTTAAAATTAATATTAGCTAATTTTATCTGACACTATTCCTAATCTTCTCAATCCGATTTTGACATATTCTTCCTCCCGTTCAATCCCTATAGACTTACGATTTAACCTTTGGGCGACAGCAGAGGTGGTAAAAGTCCCCGCGAATGGATCAAGAATCACATCACCTATATTACTACTAGCTTTAATAATTCTTTCTAATAACACTTCCGGTTTTTGCGTAGGATGATTTTCATATTCTCGCATTCGATAACGTACTCTGGGAAAATACCAAACATTCCCCGGAACTTTCTGCACATTATAAGGAGTCGGTTCAGATTTCCGATAATCAATTAACTTACGCACAGCACCCGTTTTGGCTTCTACCATAATGGCATCCGCATTAAAGGTATAATTATTTTTATCTTTAACGGCAAATAAAATCGGCTCATATAAAGAACCAAAATATTTCTTCGCTTGTACTCCTGAACTATCATAATGCCAGATAATTCGTGATATAATGGTTATTTTATCTCTCAAATAAATATCAAAATAGGGTAAAAATTGTGTCGCACCCATCAAATATAAACTACCCGTATCTTTGAGTTTACGGACACAAAGATCCAGCCAATGATAACACCATTGCAAATAAGCATCATCCGAAGGCCATTGCTCTTTCCTATGATGGAAAAGTTTACCAATATTATAGGGAGGATCGAGAAAAATTAGATCGATCGAAGCATCTGGGATATGATTTTCGAGGATACCTATGACATCCCCCCAGACAACCTGATGCTCCTCACAGGTAAAAAATTTCATGAAAAATTAACTGAAGGTACTTGCATGAGTCTATGACCATCTTGTATAATGCCACAACACTGAACCGTCCACAAATCGTCGGATGCACCATCGGTCTGAGAATAATAACATGATGCAGCTAGAGCCTCAAGCCCTTGAACAAAAAACGCCCCAAAAAACTAAAACGACTATTATGGTCATAGGGGGAGCCGAAGATAAGGTTCACGGACGTGAGATTCTGCAAACCTTTTTTAACCGTTCTGGGTCTTCTAATGCTCGTTTGGCTATTATCCCCTGTGCGTCACGGGACCCCGAAGCCATTAGCGCTCGTTACCGTACTATCTTTGAAGAAATGGGGACTAACGCGGTCAAGGTTCTTGACATCCGCGATCGCGATCAGGGAGAGAACCCCATTTGGCTAAGTTATCTGGAAGATTGTACCGGAGTCTTTATGACGGGAGGAGACCAATTACGTCTGTGTGGACTCCTCGCGGATACCCCAGTTATGGAAAAAATCCGCACTGAGGCGCGAGAAGGAAAAATTGCCCTCGCGGGTACGAGCGCGGGGGCCGCGGTGATGGGTTATCACATGATCGCGGGGGGTGGAAGTGGTACTTCCCCCAATCGCTCTTTGGTAGATATGGCAGAAGGGCTTAATATTATCCCCGAAGTGATTGTCGATCAGCATTTTCATAACCGCAACCGCATGGCTCGTCTCTTATCCGCGGTGTCCTGTTACCCCGATCGTATGGGAATTGGTATTGATGAAGATACCTGTGCCCTTTTTGAAGGGGATGGCAATATCGAAGTTATTGGCAAAGGGACTGTGACGATCGTTGATACACGCGACTTTACTCATACTAATGAACCAGATGTCGGTGCGACAGACCCCTTAAGTTTATTTAATCTACATCTGCATATCCTTTGTCACGGCGATCGCTACAATATGCAAACTGGACACGCGGAGTCTCCTAATTCCAGTTCTAGTTTGTCTGTTGGTCATCGCCATCTTTATTAACATAGAAATGGAAAATCATAAATGGAGAATGAATGTGCAATTTGCTATTTCTCTTTTTCCATTTCTTTATTTTTATTCACCATCACTTAATTGGCAAACTGTTCATAATGAACAGTTTATTGTGCCATGAAGTTTGAAAGTGTAATAAAGTGCTGCTATAAATTTAAAATCCCGCATCACCCTCAGAAGACTGCCATGAAAATACAAAAAATTCAGACGTTACGTGGCCCCAACTATTGGAGTATCCGCATTCCTAAGTTGATTGTTCTACGTTTAGATTTAGAAGAATTCGCAGACAAGCCGACCTCTGAGATTCCTGGCTTCTATGAGGGATTAACCAATGTCTTACCTAGTTTAGTTGAACATCATTGCTCTCCGGGCCATCGTGGTGGTTTTTTGCAACGGGTTCGTCAAGGCACGATGTTAAGTCATGTGGTAGAACATGTTGGCATCGAATTGCAAAATTTAGCGGGAATGCCCTCTGGTTTTGGTCGTGCGCGGGAAACCAGTACCCACGGGGTTTATCAAGTGGTGATGGAATATATCCATGAGCAGGCGGGACGGTATGCGGCTAGGGCCGCGGTGCGTCTGTGTCAAAGTATTGCCTCTACGGGTACTTATCCTGAATCGGAATTGGCTCAGGATCTGAAAGATTTACAAGATTTAGCCAATGAATGTTCCCTTGGTCCTTCGACGGAATCTATTATTAAGGAAGCGGAAATACGGGGTATTCCTTGGACTCTGTTGGGTGCCCGTTTTATGATTCAGTTTGGCTATGGTATTTATCAAAAACGTATTCAAGCGACATTAAGTAATAAAACCAGTGTTTTAGCGGTGGAATTGGCCTGTGATAAGGAAGGGACTAAAACGGTTTTACGCGGGGCTGGGGTTCCGGTTCCCAGAGGGACGCTGATTAATTATTTAGATGAATTACAAGACGCGATCGAGGATGTGGGTGGTTATCCTATTGTTATTAAACCTTTGGATGGCAATCATGGGCGCGGAATTACTATTGATATTAATTCCTTGGATGAAGCGGAAGAAGCTTATGAATTTGCTAATGCTGCTTCTAAAACAAAAAGTGTGATTATTGAACGCTATTATACAGGACGCGATCACCGCGTTTTAGTGGTTGATGGTAAATTAGCCGCGGTGGCTGAACGGGTTCCGGCTCATGTTATTGGTGATGGTAAATTAACAATTGAAGAATTGATTGAAGTTGTCAATAGTGATCCTCAACGGGGGGATGGCCATGATAATGTACTCACTAAAATTACTATTGATAAATCCGCGGTGGATTTATTGCATAAGCAAGGCTATGACTTAAATTCAACACCACCGAAGGGAAAAATGGTATTTTTACGGGCTACCGCGAATTTAAGTACGGGGGGAATTGCTGTTGATCGGACTGATGAAGTTCACCCGGAAAATGTCTGGTTATTTTCACGAGTTGCCCAAATTATTGGTTTAGATATCGCGGGCATTGATGTTGTCACTTCTGATATTTCTAAACCTTTACGAGAAGTCAATGGGGTTATTGTGGAAGTGAATGCGGCCCCGGGCTTTCGGATGCACGTTGCACCGAGTGAGGGTTCCCCTCGCAATGTCGCAGGCGCGGTTTTAGATATGTTATTTCCGACGGGACAATCACGGGTTCCGATTCTCGCGGTTACGGGTACGAATGGGAAAACTACTACTACTCGTTTGTTAGCTCATATTATGAAGCAAACGGGGCAAGTTGTTGGTTATACGACGACTGATGGTACTTATATTGGTAATTATTTAATCGAATCTGGTGATAATACTGGGCCTGCGAGTGCTCAGTTAATTTTGCAAGATCCCACGGTGGAAGTTGCGGTTTTAGAAACGGCACGGGGTGGTATTTTGCGATCGGGTTTAGGGTTTTCCCATTGTGATGTGGGGGTGGTTTTAAATGTTGCCGCGGATCATTTGGGTATTGGTGATATTGATACCGTAGAACAATTGGCACATTTAAAGAGTGTGTTGGTGGAAAGTGTGACTTCTAATGGTTATGCGATTTTGAATGCTGAAGATCCTTTAGTGATTAAAATGGCGGAACGGGTTAAGGCGCAAGTCGCGTATTTTTCTATGAACCCTGATAATGACATTATCGTGAAACATACGGCTTCGGGTGGTTTGGCCGCGGTTTATGAAAATGGATATTTATCTATTTTAAAGGGGGATTGGACTTTACGAATTGAACAGGCGATTAATGTTCCTTTAACGATGGGGGCACGGGCTCCGTTTATGATCCAAAACGCGTTAGCCGCGAGTTTGGCTGCTTTTGCCCAAGGGGTGAAAATTGAGGATATTCGCGCGGCTTTGGCGACTTTCCAAGCTTCTGTGGGCCAAACACCCGGACGCATGAATTTGTTTAATTTAGGCAATTATCATGTGTTATTGGATTATGCCCATAATCCTCATAGTTATGAGGCGTTAGGGAGTTTTGTGCGAAATTGGCCTGGGGAACGCATTGGGATTGTTGGCGCGCCTGGGGATCGCCGTCCAGAAGATTTTGTTTTACTGGGTAAGTTATCCGCGGAGTTTTTTGATCGGATTATTGTTAAGGAAGATAATGATAATCGTGGTTGTCCCCGTGGTGATGTCGCGAAGTATATTTGTCAGGGAATTGAGGACGCGATCGCGGGTGGTAAATTACCGAAGACTCCGATTTATGAGTCAATTTTGGATGAAACGATCGCGGTTAATAAGGCGTTAGATGAAGCTCCCCAAGGGAGTTTGGTGGTAATTTTACCGGAAACGGTGAAGGGCGCGTTAAGTTTAATTAAGCCTCGTAATCCGATTGAGGAAGAGACGACGATAACGACGGAAAAGGTGGTGCAAACTCCCTAGGGGGTTGATTTGTCGGTTGGGTTGAACAAAATTCAACCCAACCCATGCTATATGCTTTGAGGGAAACCGCTCCTAAACGCTCCTAAACCCCGCGTTGTAGGGGCGGTGCCCCCGTGCCCGCCCAAGCGGTGCTTATTTAAGACTTAAGGATGATGCCCCTTCAACGATCGCGATTAATTCGTTATTATTACCGGGTTTTTTCCAGAAAATACCCATGCCATTACTCACAGCAGTTATCTGATAATCACTCGGAGATCCGTGAACTAAAATTACGTCATCTGTCGAGTTAAAATCCTTGATTAAGGCATAGTCACTATTACCGCCATCATTATTACCGCGATCGTAATAAACGTTATTGGCATCTCCTAAAACAAATTTATCCTTTCCTTCACCACCAATTAAAGTGTCGATTTCGCCGCGGCCGGGGTTCGCCTGGTCCCCATCAACACCAATTAATAAATCATCCCCATTATCCCCACTGAGATAATCATTACCACTCCCTCCAAAGAGAGTATCATTCCCTTTTCCTCCCCAGAGATTATCATTTCCTTCTCCTGCGATGAGGGTATCATTATTATCATTGCCATAGAGATAATCATCTCCACTATAGGCAAATACGAGATCATCCCCTTTCGCACCATAAAGGGTATCGGAACTATCTCCACCAAAGAGAGTATCATCCCCTTGATTACCATTTAAGAGATTATTACCCTCAGTCTCAAATAATAAGTCATTGCCACTACCCCCATAGAGAGAATCATCTCCTTTTCCTCCTACTAAAGTATCTTCACCTACGTCCCCAATGAAGAGATCATTTCCATCCCCGCCCCAGAGAAGAGTATTGAAGGGACTGGCGATGAGAGAATCATCACCCGCCCCCCCAACTAGACTATCATTGGCACCGCGACTCATTAAAGAATCATTACCACTCCCACCGATGAGATAATTCCCCCCTTTTGGCTGACTTAAGAGAGTATCATTCCCCTCTAATCCAAAGACTAAACCAGGGGCACTCGCCTGATAGAAATCATTTTCCGTAGTTAAAACGACACTACTGGTGGTATTGTTTTGGGCTGGTAAACCAGGTACTACTAAATCCCCAAAACTCGGTGTCGCAAAAGAAGTATTTGCTTGGGTGAGAATATTGATTAAGTTTGGGGAAGTCGAACTCGAATTACTGGTACTGGTATTAGAAGATGTTGAAGATGAGGAGTTAGAGGAACCCCCAGAGGTGCCCCCGCCTCCTGAAGAAGATGAGTTTGAGCTGCCAGGAGAAGGCGCGGGTGATGAAAAAATCGGTGCAAAGGGATTGTTGGAGGGGAGGGGATTTGGTGTGAAAATGGGAAAGCTGGGGATCGATGGTGTCGATGGTACTGGGGTAGGTGAAGGCTCCGGCGTTGGTGTCTCCGCGACTTTGATACTCGCGATCGCGCTATTACTACTAAAGGGGCTTGAGTCTCCGTTATTTTTCCGATCACCCTCTACATCCGCGGTTCCCCCATTATTCCCGGTAATTTGATCCCACGCGGTAAACGCGATCGCGTTATTAACTATTCCCGTAAAATCTTTCTTGGGAACAAAACGCAGTTTTGTCGAACTATAGTCGGCTAATAATAATGCCTTCTGGGGTTCAACTGTTGCATCTAGCCAAGTGCTACCATCTATGGTATATTGCCATTTACCATTAGTAGTATCTACTTGGGTAATCGCGATCCCTTGTTTCGCTTTCTCCGGTTTGGTAATCGTACTCTCTGGTTTAGTTTTATCGTCGGGATCGGTAATTTTATCCCCTCCGAGTCGATTGATTAATTCGGTGATGGATGTGCCGTTATTTTCTGTATCATTAAGACCGATACCTGTTAAATTGGGACTGACAGAATTATCCAGATTAGGGGACTGATTGACAATGACTTTGACTTGCGTGGTACTGGTTTTATTCCCATCCGTCACGGTGTAATTAAAAGTGTCAACACCGTTAAATCCGGGTTTGGGATTATATGCAATATTACGAGCATTATCAATGCCGATCGCGCCGACAGAGACATTGGCATCCCCTTGAAAATTCTGATTCGCGATCCCCGTCTTGGGGTCTAATTTCGCTAAAAAATTATGGGAGTCATTGCCAATTTTGGTGAAAAATCCCCCCAGAATCGGATTTCCTTGAGAGTCAAGCGCGATCGTATTAACGAGATTATTCGTCCCCACACTAAAATTATCATCGATAACTCCAGTTGTCGTATTTAATTTGGCAATAAAGGAATGAGATTTACCGCCGATTTTGGTGAAAAATCCCCCGACAAACGCGTTGCCATTGGCATCTAACGAGAGGGCATTAACCCCATTATCGGCACTGGCATTAAAACTGTCTATTAATTGACCATTTTCTCCGTTGATTTTCGCCAGAAAACTACGGTTTTGTGTGTTAATTTTACTAAAATCTCCCCCAATAAGCAAATTGCCATTGCCCTCAGGGACGATGGAATTGACGATATTATTGGGTTCGGGTTTAAAGGTGGAATCTAAACTGCCATTTTGACCTAATTTTCCCAGAAAATTTTGTTTCGTATTGTCGATTTGAGTGAAATTTCCCCCGATAATGGGGTTGCTATTTTTATCAAAAACGATCGCTTGTACAGCATTATTGAGATTAGGGTTAAAACTATTATCAATTTTGCCATCACTCTTGAATCTCGCCAGAAAATTGCGAGACTCTGCGTTAATTTGGGTGAAATCTCCACCAATTAGGGTATTGCCATTACTATCGAGCGCGATCGAGTGAATCTGATTATTAGCATCGAGGTTGAAAGTCGCCGCCGCCTTACCATCACTACTATTTAATTTGGCAATATAGTTACGCGACTCCCCACCAATTTTGGTGAAATTCCCCCCCACGATCGGGTTGCCATCCTCGGGAATCACAATCTCTGCTACAGGATTATCAGCATTAGGATTAAATTGGGGATCAACACTACCATCAATGCTATTTAATTTAGCAATAAAGTTACGATTTATCCCATTAATGCTGCTAAAATTTCCTCCCACATAAGCCAAATCATTAATTAAAACTGTTCCATTCGTAGGGGAAGTAACACTTTGCACCCTCAGACGTTGGGAACCCCCTTTATCATTGTCTAATACATTCAAGAAAACTTGGGATGTATCAGTTTTTATCGCCTTTTCATCCCCATTGGCAATAATGGGTGTCGGTGTCGGAGTTGGTGTCGCAGTTAGTGTCGCAGTTGTTGTTGTCGGAGTTGTTGTTGTCGGAGTTGTTGTTGTCGGAGTTGTTGTCGGAGTTGTTGTCGGAGTTGTTGTTATCATTTTTTTAATGGTGACTATGTAGATGACTAATGGAAAAACAAGAAAGTATCCAGAAAACCCATTGTTTCTTCTCACCAAGTTCATTTGAGTCTTTGATGAGTACCCATAAGGCTAAGTATTATTAACGCAGGAAAATTATCTGAGGGCGAAACCAGGTTTCTCAACCCAAAATAGTCATTTTCTGCCATCGTCTGAAATCAGAAACTCGCTTTCTTTGGTACAATACCTTCGCTCAACCTAAAAAATGATTCATAAGTAGGTTGGGTTGAGGCACGAAACCCAAGAAATCCGGGTTCTACCGAACTTAGGATGTAAGAAATCGCCAAAAAGCTTATGCAGTAAGAATTTGCCGAAAAGTTTATTAAAATCGAACTATACTATAATCAAACCTTTGCCAAATCTGGCTTTTGGCTGTTTCGACTTTAGATCAAGCAATTCTAGTTCGGTAGAACCGAAATGCGTTGGGTTTCGTCCCTCAACCCAACCTACTAATTTTTCTGGCATCTTTTCTCCGTTATACTTAGTGTTACCCATTTTTCGCCACTTTTCCATCATTGTCAAGATAAAATTTAATTATTTTTTAAGCGTTTGGTCTGATTTTTCGGGAGAAATTGTCGTGTTTTACACTAGATAAAATTATATCAATGTAAAAATTTATACCTGGTACGCTCAGAGGAGCAAACACAAAAAAGGGATTTAAAAGAAGGAGATAAACCGAAAATAAGGCGCGATCGCGTTCCCTTCCCAATCCCATCAAAAAATACCCATCGTGTTTTTTGTCTGAATTGATACAGAGATAGCCCGAAAAAAATAATCGCCCTTTCTGTTTCGGCGAGAAAGGGCGATCGAAATATTAAATTATCAAATTTTAACCAAGGATCATCTTAATCCAACCAATCAAACCATGTCCTGTTAACACTTCCACCCCCAGCAGAGAGATAAAACCGATCATGGCAAAGCGACCATTCATCTTCTCCGCGTACTCGGTGAACCCAGTGTTGACACTCTCATCCACATACATCTTGGGCTCGATGGCAAAATTGTTCGCTAAACCTTGTGTATCAATAGTCATTTTACGTCCAGTCATTTCTCTTGTTCCTTGTCTTATCTAGTTTTCCAGCTATGTAAACAAATGTAACAAACTTTTAAGTTATGTAACAGTGATTTACATCATATATATAGGTGATTCTCGTCACACAACTTCCCTAGCAGACACCTCCAGCCCATTCCTACTAAGCTGTCAACTCTATTTTGATTAGTGCTTTGATTTAAAAAAAACAATAAATAAAACTTTCTCGGTTTTGCGGCCCATTAATTTACCCTTGACAGCCTACTACGGTTTCAAAACAAGTCCTGAGCTCCCCTCTAGCCCTGCCCTCTCCTTGCTCTCCTCCCTCTCCTCCCTTTCCTCCCTCTCTCCCTTATTTGTTCCTTTGAGAATGAAACAGCCCTGGGGCGCAGTCCCCCCAGCCCTTTTTAAGGGGTTAGGGGGGATCTGGGGATTTAGGCGCGATCGAAAGGCTAGTACGTTAGTTTTTCAAGTTGTGTTAAACGGTAGCAGCCCATACAGAGAAATCACAGACACTTCTAAGACATGAGTTATAGTAAAGAAAACAGAGCATCATCGCTTCGTTTCATAGATGATTTAAAAAACAACGATTAACATCAAAATAAAAAAAACTTGGGAATTTAATCTAATTTTTTACTATGAATTTACTGTCTATTGAGTGCCAGAAACCCCTAATTTTAATTGTTGATGATCAACCAGATAACATCAGTCTTTTATCCATTATTCTCGAAGATTCTGGATATGAAGTTGAGGGTATTCTTGACGGACAAGAAGCCCTAACTTTTTGTCAAAATAAACCGCCGGATTTGATTTTACTGGACATTATGATGCCACGGATGAATGGCTATGAAGTCTGTTGTTTGTTAAAATTATCAGCCCAAACTTGTGACATTCCTATCATTTTTTTGAGTGCGTTAAACGATGTCAATGATAAAATCAAAGCCTTTGAATTAGGGGGGGTTGATTATATGACAAAACCCTTTAAATCTGCCGAAATTTTAGCGAGAATTTCTACCCATTTGAAAATCTACAATTTTCAAAAAGAACTCCAAGCAAAAAACCAACTATTAGAAGAGGAAATCAGGGAAAGAAATCGTGTTCAACAGGAATTGACAACATCAGAAAAGGAACTCAAATTTTTATTGGATTCCCTGAAACAATTAATCCTGGTTTTAGACTCTAATGGTCAAATTATCAGAGTTGCGGGCAGTGTTGAAGAAATTTTAGAACAAGGGGATATGCAAACAAAAAAAAATTTTTTAGTTGACTTTTTAACTCAAGCACAAATCGATCTTTTTTTACAGTCTGTTCAGCAATCTCTGGAACAGAAAAAGGCGATAGATTATGAATTTAGCTTAATAATTAAAGGGGAAACAAAATGGTTATGTTGTAGTATATCACCGATGTCTGAGCATACAGTTATTACGGTTGTTCGTGATATTACAGCAAGCAAAGAGGCGGAAATAGCCTTAGGTTTAGAAGAAGAAAAATTTAGAGCTGCATTTCAGTCTAGCCCCAATTTAATTGGTATTTATCAATTTCAAGATGGTCTATGTCTTGATGTCAATAATACATTTTTAGAAGTGACAGGTTATACCCGATATGAAGTTGTTGGTAAATTCAGCCATGCCCAGGAATTTGTGGACAATATAGATCGAGGAGCCGAGTTCAAAAAGACCTTAGAAGAAACTGGTCGCATTGACAACTATGAAGTTAAATTTAAAACTAAATATGGAGAAGAAAGAACTGGTTTATTATCCGCACAATTCATTCATATCCAGGGACAGGGCTGCATTTTAACAACAATTAATGATATCACTGAGCGGAAAATTTTAGAAGATAAATTTTGGCAAAGTCAGCGATTTTTAGAAAGTATTGTAGAAAATTTGCCCCTAGCAGTTGTGACGAAAGATATTAAAAATAACTTTCATTTTGTTGTATGGAATAAAACCGCGGAGGAACTATTTGGTCTTTCCAGAGCGGAGGTTATCAATCATAACGACTATGATTTTTTTCCCAAAAATCAAGCCGATTTCTTTCGCTCTAAAGATTTAGAATTGTTGGAAAAACGGCAATTAATTGACATCCCAGAAGAACCGGTGGATAGTCATTCTTTAGGCAGAATCTACTTACGAACTATCAAATTACCGATTTTTAACGATCGCGGTGAAATCACCCATTTACTGTGCATTTCAGAAAATATCACCGCGCGTAAAGAAGCCGAGGCAAAAATGAGATTATTAGAACGCGCGATCCAAACTTCTAGTAATGGGATTTTCATTAGCGATCCCCACCAAGGAGATAATCCCATTATTTATGTCAATCCGGCCTTTGAAATCTTAACGGGTTATACCGCAGAAGAAGCGATCAGTAAAAATGGTAGTTTTTTACATCGGGGCGATCGCGATCAAACAGAACTAAAAACTTTAGAGAAAGCCTTTTTAGAAGAAAAAGAATGTTGTGTTGTTGTGCGGAATTATCGTCAAGATGGCACTTTATTTTGGAATCAACTTTCTGTATCACCCGTCCGCGATAATTCGGGTAACTTAACCCATTTTATCGGATTTATGACTGATGTTAGTGCTCGCAAAAGAGCCGAACAAGCCTTACAAGAAAGTGAAGAACTCTTTCGCTTATTAGTGAATCAGTCACCCGTAGGTATTTATCAAACAAATACAGGAGGCGACTATCTATTTGTCAATCCTTATTGGTTGGAACTTACGGAAATTTACCCCTTAGACGCATTAGGTGACGGGTGGAGTAAAGCATTACACCCAGAAGATCGAGAATGGGTTTTAAGTGAATGGTTAAAAGTAACTAAAATGGGAATAGAATTTAACATAGAATTTCGTTTTATCACTCCTCAAGGTAAAATTAATTGGGTCTATTCCAGAGCAGTTCCCATCAAAAAACAGGGGATTATTACCGGATATTTTGGCACAGTCGTTGATATTAACACGCGTAAGCGAGCCGAACAAGCCCTTCATAAAGAAATTCGGCGCGCCATGCTTTTAGGTCAAATTACCCAAGAGATTCGCTCCTCCTTAGATAGTCAGCAAATGTTTCAAACTACTGTCACTCAAATTGGGATAACTTTTAACGTGACTCGCTGTTTGTTACATACTTATCTTAACGTATCGCCCCCGAACATTCCCCTGGTAGCAGAGTATTTAGAACCGACTTATCAGTCTTTCTTTCCCAGGGAAATTCCTGTAGTTAATAATCCCCATTTAGCTCTTATTTTGGCGCAAGAAGACGCGGTTTCTTCCCCTAATGTTTATAACGATCCTTTGTTACAATTCGCCGATGAACTTTTGCATGAGTATGAAATTAAATCTATGTTAGTTGTGCGTACCTCCCATCGAGGTGAAACTAATGGGATAATTTGTTTACATCAATGCGATCGCTTTCGTCAATGGACTGAAGAGGAAATCGACTTAATTGAAGCCGTGGCGATCCAAGTGGGAATTGCTTTAGCACAAGCGAATTTCATCGATCAGGAAAAACAGCGTCTTTGGGAACTAGATCAGCAAAATCTACAACTTCAAGAAGCCTTACAAGAACGTCAACGGATTGATCAATTATTACAGGGACATAATCAAATTTTAGAAATGATCGCGAAAGGTCTTCCTTTGAAGGAAGTTTTAGAAGTTTTAGTACATTTTATTGAATCGCGATCGCAGAATGCTTTGTGTTGTTTTGCCCTTTTTGATCCTAGTAATAATACTTTGTGTAGTGGTGCTGCTCCCAGTCTTCCTGATGATTATACACGGGCTTTAGATGGAATGAAAATCGGTCCTCTGGCTGGTTCCTGTGGCACCGCGGCTTTTTATAAGCAAATAATTATCGCGTCAGATATTGACACCGATCCCCGATGGACTGACTTTCGTGATTTTGCCTTAAGTTATGGCTTACGCTCTTGTTGGTCTACTCCTATTCTCTCAGCAGAAGGTGATGTTTTAGCCACCTTTGCTATGTATTATAAAGAGATTCACACACCCACCATTGAAGAACAAGAATTAATTAACAAAGCCGTTTATTTGGCCAAAGTCGCGATCGAACGTCAACGCAGTGAAGAAAACTATCGGACAATTTTTGAATCTTCCTATGATGGCATTGTCGTTTTCAATCCCGAAACTGGGAGTATTTTGGATGCTAATGAAAAATTTTGTCAACTGTTGGGTTTGAGTCGCATGACTATCACTGACATTACTTTTAATCAACTGAGTTTAGCCGAATATCCCTATACTGAAACCGAGTTTTATCAGAGAATACAAGAGGCAAAAACGGGGGAAATTCAAAGATTTGAATGGCGCAGTAAAGAGCATTCCGGTCACGTTTTTTGGTCTGAGATCATTTTAAAACGCACAGGATTGGGCGGAAAAGAGCGCATTTTGGGAATTGTTCGAGACATTCGCGATCGTAAACAGGCGGAAGAACAACTACAACAAGCCGCGGAAGCCGCCCAAATTGCCAACAAAACGAAAAGTCTATTTCTGGCAAATATGAGCCATGAATTACGCACACCACTCAATGCCATTCTCGGCTTTACTCAAGTGATATCTCGCAACTCCGAGCTTACCCCAGAGCAACGGGAATATCTCAATATTATTAATCGTAGTGGAGAACATCTCTTAGAACTGATTAATGATGTCCTATCTATGTCCAAAATTGAAGCGGGTCAAGTTAATTTTCACTCAAATAGTTTTGACCTCTATCAACTCCTTGAGCATCTGGAAAGTTTGTTAACAACTAAGGCGAAACTGAAGCAATTAAAGCTAATCATTGAAAGGGATAAGCATCTTACCCAATATATCAAAACCGATGAAAATAAACTGCGTCAAGTCTTAATTAATCTTCTGGGAAACGCGATTAAGTTTACGGAAAAAGGGAGTGTGACGTTACGAGTTAAACAAAGAAGAGAAGGGGTGATAATCAAGGATCCTGTTCGATCTCCAAATATTCTTTCTTCTTCCTTATTTCTCCGATTTGAAATTGCCGATACAGGAATGGGTATTTCCCCGGTCGAAGTTGATGCCTTATTTAAACCATTTTTTCAAACAGAAAGTGGACGTCAATCCCAAGAAGGAACGGGATTAGGTTTAGCGATTAGTCGAGAATTTGTCAAACTCATGGGGGGTGATATTACAGTTTTTAGTGAAGTGGGTAAAGGGAGTATTTTTTCCTTTGAAATTGAGGCAAATCTCTCCCAATCTGACGAAATTATACCCAAACATCCCTTAACCCGTGTCATTGGTTTAGCACCCAATCAACCGAGTTATCGCATCCTCATTGTTGAAGATAAAGTGGAAAATCGTAAGTTATTAGTTCAATTACTAAAACCTCTAGGATTTGAAGTTCGAGAAGCGGTTAATGGATTAGAGGGAATCACGGTTTGGCAGAATTGGCATCCTCATTTAATCTGGATGGATATGAGAATGCCAGTGATGGATGGTTATGAGGCAACCCGACGTATTAAAAGCACTCCTGAAGGTCAAAAGACGGTGATTATAGCCCTTACAGCTAGTGCCTTTGAGGAAGATCGGATCACAGTATTGAACGCGGGTTGTGATGATTTTGTTGGTAAACCTTTTCGGGAGGAAGTCTTCTTTGAGAAGATTGCCAAATATTTAGGAGTACGTTATATTTATGAAGATTCAGATCATAACAATTTACCCTGGATTACGACCACAGAGGAAAGCAATTCTCAAGAATTAATCGCGGCTTTGGCAACCATGCCCATCGATTGGGTAAGGGAATTACAGCAGGCTGCTATTTGTTGTGATGATGAAAAAATTTTCCGTCTTCTTGAAAATATTCCTCCTTCCCTGAATGCTCTTCGTGACGAGCTTACCAATTTGGTCGGAAATTTTTACTTTGATAAAATTACTGCATTGACTCAATCAATAATTCCATGAATATAATTTTAGAAAGGGTTACTAAAGAGGATATTTTAGTCGTTGATGATAAACCTGATAATCTACGACTTTTGTCAACAATGTTGGTGGAGCGGGGATATAAAGTTCGTAAAGCCCTTAATGGAGAAATGGCATTGATGGCGATTTATGCTTCTCTCCCTGATTTGATTTTGCTCGATATTAATATGCCAAATATCAATGGTTATCAAGTTTGCGACACTTTGAGACAATCAGAGTTAACTCAACATCTTCCGATTATTTTTATTAGTGCTTTAGATGATGTCACTGATAAGGTGGAAGCCTTTCGCCGGGGCGGTAATGATTATATTACTAAGCCTTTTGAGTTTGAGGAAGTTATCGCACGCGTGGAAAATCAATTAAAAATTCGTCGTCTGCAAAAGCAACTTCAAGAACAAAATGAGCGATTACAACAGGAAATTGCCGATCGCGTCACAGCCGAAGCTACCTTAAAAAAAGCTAATCAAAGACTTCAAGAACTCGCGATCGTTGATGATTTAACACAGATCGCGAATCGCCGTCATTTTTATGAATATTTTCATCAAGAATGGCCGCGTTTGCTCCGAGAAAATGCACCGATGTCTGTGATTTTATGTGATATCGATCATTTTAAACTTTACAATGACACTTATGGTCATTTAGCTGGGGATGAATGTTTACAGAAAGTCGCCCACGCGATTCATTCTTCGGTGAAGCGCCCCGCGGATTTAGTGGCGCGTTATGGCGGTGAAGAATTTGGTGTGATTTTGCCGAATACTTTAGTTGAAGGCGCGTTCATTTTAGCAGAAGAAATGCGGCAGCAGGTTCACGATCTGAAAATCCCTCATGCGCGATCGCCCGTTGATGAATATGTCAGTCTCAGTCTGGGAATTTCTCAGGTTATTCCCTCTAATGATATTGATCCAGAAATGTTAATTGGTTGGGCGGATGATGCTCTCTATGACGCAAAACGACAAGGGAGAAATCGCTCCTGTTTGAAAGTTCTTGCGAGTGTGATTTAATTTCCATAATAGGTAATGGAAAATAGGTAATGGCTGCGCTGAGGGATTTTTACCATTATCATCAGGTAAGGATCCTTTCACCAATATCTTCAAAACATAACCTGAATACGGGTGGGGAGCATCTCCTAAAGGTAAATTGGCAGTGTAGTGGGAGCGGAGAGCTCCCTCGGAGTTCCCGGCTTCGCGAGACGTTTGTGCTACGCACAGGCTAGGCCAATTCACGGAGTTTTTTTTTGCAAATGTGAGATGCTCCCTATGGGTGATCCCTACAGGTAAACCAGCCTCTACTGGTGAACTTTTGCCAAGTAATATGATTAAAGACGCGTACATATTTGCTTATTGATAATTAATTCGGTTGCCGCTTCACTATTCATCGGTTTAGCAAAGAAAAATCCTTGACCAAATTCGCATCCTAAAGCCTGAAGTTTTTTCACCTGAATCTCACTTTCTATTCCCTCTGCCACAATATCCATTTTCAGACTATGGGCTAAAGCAATAATTGTCTTAATAATGACATTATTGGTGTCTTCTGACTCAATTTGATTGACAAAAGAACGGTCTATTTTTAACGTATCAATAGGTAACTCATGCAATCGACTTAAAGATGAATACCCCGTACCAAAATCATCAATACATAATTTAATTCCCATTTTTTTTAATTCAGAAAAAATAGTATTATTCCCGTTAATACCATCGAAAATTGCACTTTCTGTGATTTCCATTTTTAAACTATTTGGGGATAATTTATATTCTCTAAAAGTTTCAGCTATTTCTCGAAAAATATTTTCTTGTTGCAGTTGTACCGGGGAAAAATTTACATTAATCGCTAAGGGTAAATGCTGAGAAAAGAGTTCTTGCCATTGACTCATTTGACGACAAGCTTCCTGCCATACCCAGGCCCCCAAAGGATTAATTAATCCCGTTTCTTCTGCCACATAAATAAATTCATTAGGGGAAACCCAACCTCGTACCGGATGTTGCCAGCGAATCAGGGCTTCAAATCCGGCTAAACATCCTTGAGAAAGAGAAATAATCGGTTGATAATACAGACAAAATTCTTCTGAAATAATGGCTTGGCGTAGATCATTTTCTAACTGTAAACGACTTGTGGCTCTTTGTTGTATCTCATGAGTTAAAACTTGATAACGCCCTTTTCCTGATTGTTTCGCGTAATACATGGCAATGTCGGAGTCTCTTAATACTTCTTCGGGATGAGAATAACCCATTGAACTAAATGTTATCCCGATACTTGCCCCTGTTAATACTTCATACTTTTTCAGTTGAAAGGGTTTCTTTAATGTTTCTAAAATTTCTTGCGCCATCGCGATCGCGTCGGCCAAATCTTGAATATTCGGCAATAAAACGACAAACTCATCACCTCCCCATCGGGCAATTTTCGTGACATTACCCAAACAAGATTGTAAACGAGACGCGACACTTTTCAATAATTCATCTCCGACTAAATGACCGAGACTATCATTAACGATTTTAAAGCGATCTAAATCCAAAAATAAAACCGCGTATAAATAATTCTCATTAGCCTGGGCTAATTCAATTAAATGAGAAAGTCTATTCATTAACATCGCGCGGTTAGGTAAACCAGTTAAGTTATCATGAAAAGCATCATATTGTAATTGAGATTGAGCCTGCTTTAAGTGATCCAACGCGCTCTTAAGTTCGACGGTTCTTTGTTGCACCCGTTGCTCTAATTCTTGATTATGTTCTTCTACCTTTTTCGTTAAATAACGTAATTTTAAATGGAGGTTAATTCTGGCTAATACTTCACTACTTTGAAAAGGCTTGGTTAAATAATCAACAGCTCCTAAAGATAATCCTTTGACTTTATCAACGGTATCAGAAAGGGCACTCATAAAAATAATGGGAATATCTTTAGTATTAGGATTTTCTTTAAGCTTGACACAAGTTTCAAAACCATTAATTCCTGGCATCATTATATCTAATAAAATCAAATCTGGCTGCTGATTTTCTACTTTTAAAATCGCACTTTCTCCATCTTCTGTAACCCAAACATTAAATCCTTCTGACTGTAATAAATCGGAAATTAAATGAAGGTTAATCTCATTATCATCGACGACTAAAATAACCGGAGATTGTGGTGATATTTCCATGAGAGATGTGATTTTTTTAATAAATTTGAGTATGTTGTTCTGTGAAGATATTGGGGCTAAGTGTCGCAAATAATTAGCAACAGGAGCAAATTGCACATCTAAGTTTTATCAGCTAGTCGCGTGTTTGATAATTCCTGTGAAATTTCCCTTCATCGTTAAGTAAAATAGCTTTTCGATGACTTCAGAATCAGGGATGAGGGATGAGGAATACCGACTTTTCTTGAGTCTGAACATTGATTAAACTCTTCTCCATCAGGAGAGGAACTTGCTCAGGGACTTCATATCTACTCCTAAAAACTTCTGTACTTTTTCTCAGAGTACCACAGGTGGGACGGGTTGGGCAAAGAAATAATTACAACCTTTGGCTCAAGTTTTTTGTTGATCTCGATCGAAGACACTCCCCTGGGTAGGCAATAATCGGTCTTTGGGCTAAGATACCATAGCAATCCTAAATAGCTTGTCAGAGTTTTCACAGTGCCAGCATCTTGCTGGCTTGCGCCGAAACCATTCCCACGCGAGACGTTTGTGCTACGCACAGGCTGAGTCGCGGCGCACACGGGCTTGCGCCAACTCCGCACTCCTATTATTAACATTAAATCTGTAACGAAGGCAAGTTGTTGATAAAATGTTGACAATTCTGATATAGCAACCTCGACGGTGGTTGACGTTGTTAATAGCCCAAACTATTGATTTTATGGCTTCTTCTTTCTTCCTTCTTCTTCCTTCCTTCTATCGCATAATTTTGGGGTGCGATCGCGCTCTCAAAGATTCTCAAGGAGAAAAAATCACTCAATCAGGGGTATCACCCACAGAGGATGTCTGGGTTAACTAAACGCCCGGAAGTCAAGAGGTGTATTTAGAGGATGTCTCGGAGGAGCTTGCGCCTCCTACCCCCGAATAAATCACCGAGGGGATGAAAGGCGTGGTGTAGGTACGGAGGGAGCCAATTATACTTCACTTCGAGATCATCAATCTTTGTTCAAAGAAGCGTGCATATTTAGCATACATCAACTATAATAAAAAAGGTCGAAAAAAAAGGATGTATTATGCAACTGACGTACAAATATAAACTGAAACCAACGAAATCTCAACTGGTAACGATATCGGCTCATTTAGAACTTTGCCGAAGACAATACAATTACCGATTGGGAGAAAGATTCAACTGGTGGGAATCAACTAGAACACCTATTAATTCCTGTCCTTTAACTGCGTCAATAGTCCCCCTTGAGGAAATTTACAAGAATATTCCTCTAACAAGGATACAAACTAGAGACGGTAGAAAAAAGGATGAAAATGGCAATCCCATAACCAAAAAAGGGGATGTTTTTTCAAACATTGATGGCGGATATGTGCAATGGTTGAATGTACAGTTATCTGACTTGAAAAATACCAAAAAACTATTTCCTGAATACAAGAACTTGGATTCCCAAGTTTTACAGGATGTGGTGAATCGGGTGGAAACTTCATTTTCTAATTTTACCACACCCGACAAGAATGGTAATCCTAGGGGAAAACCTCGGTTTAAAGGTTTCCACTATTACAAATCTTTCACTTACCCACAACTTGATAATTTAAACATTATCAAAGATGAGCAAAATCGGATTTGTATTGACCTGGCAAAAATAGGTCAAGTGCCGATGGTGTTCCATCATTCCATACCAACAGGATTCAAGGTTAAGACTGTCACGGTTATTAGAAAAGCCGACGGATGGTATATTTCCCTGACGCGAGAAGATAAGACAGTGACCGTATCGGTTGCAGAAATTCAACGGACCGAAAAGAATAGTATTGGTATTGATTTTGGAATCACAAATTATGTTTATGTATCCAATGGTGAACGAGTAGAAAACCCTAGATTCTTAAGAAAGTCTGCCGAGAAGTTGGCAAAACTTCAAGGCAAATTAGCGAAAAGAGTTAAGGGTTCTAAACCGTGGAAAGTTATCAAAGATAAAATCTCAAAACTTCATCAATTTGTAGCTAGAGCTAGACTTGATTTTAAATTCAAAACTGCACACCAATTATGGGAACAGTGTGATGTTCTGATTCTCGAAGATTTGAGTATCAAGAATCTAACTAGACGTGCCAAAATCAAAACTGATACTGAGAATGGCAACTTGGTTTATTTGCCAAATGGTCAAGGGGCTAAACGCGGTTTGAATAAATCAATGTTAGACGCGGCTCACGGTCAGTTCACTACTGTGATTAAATACGTCGCCTGGAAATTAGGCAAAAGTGTTCTATTTGTTGACCCCAAGGGTACATCTCAACATTGTTGGAACTGCTTGAATAAAGTACCGAAAGAATTGTCAGATCGATGGCACTTTTGTCAATGTGGTGAGTCCTTGGATAGAGATGAAAATTCAGCCAAGCTTATCAAAAGAATCGGTCTGAATTATGAAAGTGGCGGGGGAACTTCGTCACTCAAAAAAGCTCTTGCAAAAAGGGAAAAAGAAGCCGCGGTTTAACTGTACTCAGTTGACTGTCAGGTTCGTTCACAATGAATCACGCCATTGACCCAAAAAAACGTAATTCCTATGAGGAATGACTACGATAATGCCTCTATCTCGTCTCTTAACCCTTATTGCGGCCTTCTGCCTGATTCTGGCACTAATGATCTGGCTGGTGACATCCCTCTCTTGGCTTTATAGTCAAGTATCCTGGTCTGCCCCCCCCTTTCTCGCGAATCTCCTCTTATTATTGCTGATTTTTCTTTTGGGGTTGTTAATTTTCGCGTTTTTTTACTATGCCAGACTCCTACAAGTCCCCACCAAGGGAAAGAGAAAAGAGCGTTTCCAAGGGAAAATTCCGGTGGTGAAGACGGAGGCGGCGTCCCAAACCCTCAATGCCGTTAAACAACAAGTCGCACAAGTTCAAGATGAGATTGCGCGACAGGCCTTATTAACGCGATCGCGGGAAATTGAGGCATCGTTATCTCGCGGCCATATACAGGTGGTCGTATTTGGGACTGGTTCCGCGGGTAAAACTTCTGTGGTTAACGCGTTAATGGGGCGAGTAGTTGGTCAAGTCGCGGCACCGATGGGGACAACGGTGGAGGGTGAAACCTATAGTTTGCAATTGCGCGGGTTAGAGCGGGAAATTTTGATTACGGATACTCCGGGTATTTTAGAAGCAGGTGGAGAGGGATCTGAACGCGAACAAATTGCCCGACAATTAGCTACAGAAGCGGATTTATTATTATTTGTTGTCGATAATGATTTACGCAAATCGGAGTATGAACCCCTACGAGCTTTAGCAGAAATAGGGAAGCGATCGCTCTTAACTTTTAACAAAATAGACCTATATCCTGACTCAGATCAAGAGGTAATTTTAGCGCGATTACGTCAACGCGTAAAAGGATTTATTCGTGCTCAAGATGTTGTTCCTATTACTGCTAACCCCCAACAAATTCCTTTAGAAGGAGGCGGGTTATTTCAAAGGGAACCAGAAATCATGCCTTTAATTCGGAGAATGGCCGCGATTTTACGCGCAGAAGGGGAAGATTTAATCGCGGATAATATTCTTTTACAATCTCAGCGTTTAGGGGAAGAAGCACGTCAATTAATTGATGCCCAAAGACGACGACAGGCAGAAAAAGTGGTTGAACAATTTCAATGGATCGGGGCTGGAGTCATCGCGGTGACTCCTTTACCTGTGGTTGATGTCTTAGCTACGGCCGCGGTAAATGCCCAAATGGTAGTAGAAATTGGGAAAATTTATGGCTGTGAATTGAATTTAGATCGGGGTAAAGAATTAGCCCTGGCTTTAGCGAAAACTTTAGCCAGTTTAGGGATTGTGGAAGGCGCGATTAAATTAGTGACTACGGCTTTAGAGTTAAATGTCGCGACTTTTTTAATCGGAAAGGCGATTCAAGGGGTAACAGCCGCGTATTTAACTCGTATTGGTGGTAAAAGTTTTATTGAGTATTTCCGTCATGATCAAGATTGGGGTGATGGAGGTATTACCGAAGTCGTACAAAGACAGTTTAAGTTAACACGAAAAGATGAATTTGTCAAGGCTTTTGTCAAAGACGCGATCGCGAGAGTCGTAGAACCCCTGAATCTAAATCAACCGGAAAGAGAACCAGAATTATATATAGAAGAAAAGGAAGAAGAAAGGGAATTAGAAGCCCCTTTAGAGGACAGAAGAAATGATTGGGAAACCCAGGAGAAACCGCCCAATGATGATTGGGAATAGGATATAAGCCTCTAGGCATTTAAACGGGTGCATCTCAAAGAAGCAAAAAAAAACTGTAGTGGGAGCGTCTCGAATCGGCGGGATCTAATAGGGAGCGAGACGTTTGTGCTACGCACAGGCTACGCCAACCCACTACCAATTTACAAAAATGAAATGCTCCCCGTTTAAAGCACCTGGAGTAGGACAGGCAGGAAGCCTGTTCTACTGGACTTTTAAATGGGTAACAGCTTATAGCAATCCTAAATGATTCGTAACAGATTTAATGTTAATAATTAGGAGTGGGAGCGTCTCCCTCGCGAATGGTTTCGGCGCAAAGGAGCAAGATGCTCGGACTCCGAAAATTCTCACAACCTATTTAGGATTGCTATAGCATTTTTAAGATGTAAATGTGGAACGGGCTCTGAGCCCGTCACAGGCAAGATGCCTGTGCCACAAGTTTCACCTCTCAAAGATCAACACTATAGGGCCTGACTTACCCACGTTTCTCTTCCCTCGACTATTTTGGTGAATATTGCGGGTTTGAGGGTAAGTCATCAGGATGACTGTCCCCTCTTCTGAGATAATTTCCCTTAAGGAGCACAATGGGATTCGTTTTCTGGGGAAAACTCCTCACAGTCCCGAAAAATTGGCTTTTTCCTGTTGATTGACGTTTGAATTAAAAATCAAAAATACATGGCTGAAATATTTGTTTCACCGACGGGTAGTGATAGTAATACAGGCCGTATCGCGTCTCCCTTTAAAACCATTCAAAAAGCGGCCACTGTCGCCGTAGCCGGGGATATTGTCAAAATCCGAGAAGGAGTTTATCGAGAAACCGTTACCCCTGCCAATTCAGGGACTTCTGGAAACCCCATTATCTTCGAGGCATACAATAACGAAAATGTAGTGGTTTCCGGGGCGGATCTGGTTCCTAACACCTGGACTGATTTGGGTAATAGTCTTTTCCAGACAACTTTGCCGATGAATTCTCTAGGAATTGGCAAAGATCAATTGTTTGTTAATGGGGAAATGCAAGTTGAATCCCGTTATCCGTTTGTGCCAGATGAAACACGACAAACGCGATGCCCGAAGGGCTCAGCGAAACTATCGCAGCTTCTTATTTCTACGGCGGGATCAGGAACTAATAATAACAACGGGAGTGGTACTGGCACATTAAATCATCCCGACTTAGCTAAATTCCCCAATAACTTTTGGGTGGGCGGGCGAGTGAATTTTGCTGGCTCATCGGGTGAAGTTTTTCAGACAGGGGTTATTACAGCCCATAGTGGTGAACAAATAACCTTTTCCTTTGCATGGTTTGAGCGTTATATTCCCAGTGCCGGAACAGCATTCTACTTGTGGAATAAACCACCTCAAGCTTTTAACGAAGGAGAATTTTTCATTGATTCGGGAAATAAACTTAATTTCCGCCCCAAAAATGGGACAAACCCGACATCACAAACCGTCGAAATGAAGGTTCGGCGATTAGCCTTTGAACTCGCCGGAAAATCTTATATTGTCCTTCGCAATATTAGTCTATTTGGTGCTTCAATTAATACAATTGTTAACAATGCACATTCCTTAAACGCGGGGACGGGCATTGTAATTGATAATGTCAATGCCAAATACCTTAGTCATTATCGAGTGCTAGATGGAAATCCATATATTGACGGAACGATCGACACGGGATTTAATATTAAAGGCTCAGGAAATGAAGTCCGCAATAGTCGCCTCCAGTTTTCTGCGGGTAATGGGATTTCTCTTGGTGGCAATGCTAATAAGGTGATCAACAACGTTATTTTAGATGTTGATTATGCCGGAAGTGATTCGGGAGCAATTTTTACTGACACGGTATTTAGCCAAAATACAGGCCATGTCATTGAACATAATTCGGTAATAGGTTGTGGACGTGGAGGTATTCTTTTTCGGAAAAGTAACGCCGGAAAAGTTCGCTATAATTTGGTCGAACAGTATGGAAGACTTTGCAATGATTTTGGGGGTTTATATACTTGGGGTGCAGACGGTAAACAATTAGAAATAGCCTACAATCTTGTCAAAGGGACCTCTGGGAAATTAAGCGTAGGCATTTACCTTGACAACAATTCCATTAATTATATCGTCCATCACAATTTAGTGATTGGCACTGGCGTACAGTTGAATGGGGCCAAAAGTTCTGGCAATAAACTATTCAATAATACCATTGGAGGGTGGGTTGGTTACGGAGGGGTAACAGATTCGACAAATGCCGAGTTGAAAAACAATATTATTTTCGGACCTGTAAATACAAAGCCTGATGGTGTTGTCGCATCCAACAATATTAATCGTTTTGATGAACCCTCAATTGTCAGTCGTGAACAAGAAAATTATCAATTACGTTCGACATCAAGCGCGATTAATGCAGGTGTAGTATTAGCTCCTTATACGGATGGTTTTGTGGGAGTGGCTCCTGACATTGGCTGTTTTGAATTTGGTGTGGCTCCTTGGGTGGCTGGAGCTTTAGCGCGAGCACAGGATCTTTCTAATTTATCTGTTAATGTAGGGGTTGTCGAGAATGGTAAAGTTACTATCAAAATAACGATTCCCGAATCTCGACGATTGCCCGCTCTGTGCCAAGTCAAGATTGGAAATAATGCTGTTACGGCAAATCCTGTTTATCAAGGCAATCAAGCCATTTTTCGAGATGTTGATGCCACAGGAAATACAGAGCTTCCCATTTTTCTACAAACAGATGGGGTAAACTGGCAGCAGATTTCGTCAATCAATCTTGAACCTTCACCTGTTAACGCATACACACGACAAGTTACTTTAACTGGTGTCAATTCAACACTGGGATTGATTATCTTAGACACTAATGCTCTTATTAGTGGGGGAAAACTTCGTGCGGATTGTGGTGATTTGCGAATTTTCAATCCTTCTACTAATACCGCGATTCCTTTTTGGATTGATGGAGGGATCAACACCACTCGAACATTAATATTTGTTCGTTTTCCTTCTATCCCCACAAATGGCTCTGTTACGCTTAAGCTCATTTATGGTAATAGTTTACTGGAATCGGCGAGTAATTTGGCGGCAACATTTCCCTCCTTAGCTTCTGCCAATAATAAACTTTGGTTAGCCGCTAATGATGGAGTAACAATTGAAAATGGGGAAATTGTATCTGTAGCTGATCGCTCTGGTAATTTGGCAGGTCCAACAACCGTTCATACTGATTGGAATAAACCTGTAAATGTTCCGAACCCTCAACTGCAAATGGATGCAACAGGAAACCCCGTTTTCCGATTCACCGGTGTTGAAGGTTTTGATATTGGCAGTAATTTTCAAATCGGGAGCGATCGCCCTCGCACGATCTTTGTTGTTAAAAGTTATTCCTCCGAACACTGGAATTCCTGCTTGTATGGTATTGGTTATGGTGGCAATGTCGATTTGGGTCGATTTGTTGGTGCAAAGCCTCCTCAAGATCGTTTGACGATTAAAGAATTTAAGACATCTACAAACTCTGTGATATCAAGAAACACGAGCGATGGATCACTGCCCCGCAATCGTATTAATTTAATATCCATTGTTTCTCACGATTCTGGAGTTTATGGTTTTATTCAAGGAGTACAACAACTTGATACCAGTCAAAAAAACCAGCATTATGAAATTGCTGGTGAATTCTATATTGGGCGCAAACGTTCTGATGAAAAAGACCGCTGGTACAAGGGCGACATTTATGAGTTTATCGCCTTTAATTGTGTCCTTGATGATGCTAGTCGCAACGCGATCGAGGCTTATTTAAGTCTGAAATATGGCATTACATCTAATAATGCTTCTTGGGCCCCTGAAGAGTTAATACCTGTTTAAGAGTAGGTTGGGTTGAGGAGGAAACTTTTTGATCAGGTAACGCTCTCTCACCACCCAACCTACAGAAAAAGAGTAGGTTGGGTTGAGGAGGAAATTTGTCGATCAGGTAACGATATCTCACAACCCAACCTACATAAATTTTCCGCCCAGGAGAATGTCAATGCTCCTTAATTATCGATTCTATTAAGAGTAAAATATGCTCGAATTGATACTCCTGAGTAAAATCCGTTAATTTCTGGGCTAAAGATTCATTATGAGGTCGTATTTCGGCAATTTTCTCCTCGATCAATTGAATATTGCCTTCTAGTGTAAATTGATAAAAAGTTTCTAACCACTCCCTCGGAAAGAGGGAGAGAGCCAGGATATTAAATTTATCAATTATCGGATAATTTTCGTTAATTAAATCTACAGAATCAATATGTACATTCTGGGGAAAATCATCTGGAATATCTGTAAAACTATCTTTTTTGGGGAAGGAGTCAACCGGAATTGTCACTTGAAATATTGTCCCTTTTTCTAATTGGGAATATACAGACATCATACCGCCCATTAATTCCACAAATTGGCGACTAATGGTTAATCCTAAACCCGTGCCATTTTGAAATTTATCACCTGCGGTTGTTTGCACAAAAGGTTGAAAAATATTCTCTAATTCATTAGAAGATATTCCTATTCCTGTATCCTCGACTTCAAAGGTAATCAAAAATTTATTATTTTCGACGGTTGGGGAAACAACTCCTAATTTCATACGCAGGGTGACACTCCCTTGGGAGGTAAATTTGCAAGCATTACTGAGGAGATTCATTAGCACTTGACGTAATTTCATTTCATCCGTTCGCACATATTGGGGAACTTCGGGAAAACACTCAAGTTGAAATTGTAAATTTTTCTGCTTCATCTGTAAAGAAAAGGTATCTTTTAAATCATCCAGTAAATTATAAAGATCAAAAACTTTTTCAGAAATGCTCATGCGCCCTACTTCGATTTTAGATAAATCTAAAACTTGATTAATTAAAGCCAGGAGATGTTCGCCATTGCGACGAATAATTATTAAATTTTCTTTTTCTTCCTGGGAAAGGTTCGGACTATTATTCATTAGTTGAGAAAAACCCAAAATCGCATTTAAAGGGGTGCGAAATTCGTGACTTATATTCGCGATAAAAGCACTTTTTGTTCTCGCCGCGGCTTCCGCGGCTTCTTTGGCTTGTTGCAATTCTGTTTGTATTTGCTTCCACTCTGTAATATCTTGAGTGGTTGAGCTTAACCGTGCTAACTGTCCTTGAGAATTAAATTCCACACGACCATGCATTATCATATAACGCATTGTACCATCAGGATAAACTGCACGATATTCAACTTCGTAGGATTTTCCCTCGGCGATAGCCTGAGTGCCTTCGGCGAAGCGGAGTGCCTTGGCACTCAGGCACTCCGCTGATGCCGTTCGGCGAAGCGGAGTGCCTTGGCACTCAGGCATCGCTACGCGAACGCCCAAGGGCGATCGCGCAGCTATCGCGTCTGTGATGATATTTTCTAACTTTTGTCGATCATCAGGATGAACTCTTTGCACAAGGAGTGTTGGAAAATCCGGTGGAGAGAGTCGATCCTCCCAAGCCATCAATCTAAAAAGTTCATCGGACCACCATTGTTCATTCCTGAGCAAATCGTAAGAACAACTGCCGACTTGAGCCATCCGTTGTGCTTCTTTAAGGAGAGATTCACTACGTCTTAATTCTGCTTCAATGCGTTGGCGTTCGGTAATATCTAAACCCACACCAAAAAAGAAATCAACCGTGGGAGCATCAGCTAAAATCGGCACTCCATACCACTCCACCAGTAAAATTTTTCCTTCCTTGGTTTGAATATAATTTTCATTAACTGTCTTCCGTTTAGATTGAATAATTTGGGTGAAAATGTCTTGAACTTTCCCGCGATCGATTTCAGGAACAAACAGATTGATATAATCTAGTCCTCTGACTTCTTCGAGACTATATCCCAAGGCTTGTAACATACTATTATTGATCATTAACACTTTGCCAAAGGCATCGATTGCGACAAAAAAAGCCGGAGAAGTTTGAATAAGAGTTTGACTGAAATCTCGTTCTTGACGAAGCACTTTCTCCGTTTGTTTTCGTTCACTAATTTCCCGTTCTAATAAAGCATTAGTTTGAGCTAACTCCGCGGTGCGTTCATAAACTTTATGTTCCAGAGTTTGATAATAATCCGCGATAATTATCTCAGCCCGTTTCCGATCCGTAATATCAATGCAAGAACCAATATAACCGGCAAAAATTCCTTCGGGAGTAAAGCGGGGAATCCCAGTATTGAGCATCCACCGATATTCATCATCCTCACGTCGCAGTCGATATTCTACTTGAAAACGTGTGCGTTTAACAAAAGCAGAAATATAGGCATCTATACAAATATCGACATCCCCAGGATGAACAGATTTTAGCCAACCATTCCCTAATTCTTGTGATAATGAACGTCCGGTAAATTCTAACCATGAATGGTTAAAAAATGTACAAAATGTGTCAATATCAGCTACCCAAATTAATACAGGAGCACTATCGGCCATCAGACGAAAACGGGCTTCACTTTCTAAAAGTGCCGCTTCCGCTTGTTTACGTTCCGTAATATCTTGAAAAATTACGATCGCGCCTGTGATATCACCCAGTTGATTAAACATGGGTGTAGCTTTCATTTCTAAGGCAATTTTTTTGTCATCCTGATGAATTTTCATATCATCAACCGTGACATTTTCACCCTTTAGTGCTCTGAAACTGGGTAATTCTTCCCTAGAATAGAGTTGATTGGTCTGGTTTTTATAAATTTGATAACTCTGGGAAAAATTTTCTTGATTAATATTAATAAATAAATCATTATTTAAGATATATTTCCCCTTTTTATTAAGATAATCACATTTACCTTTTTTATCAAAAGCTATCATTCCCACGGGTAAAGCTTCTAGTAATTGATTCAAATAAATTTGATTTTCCTGTAATTTATGATAAGTATGTTTAAGTTCATCTTGAGTCTTGGTTAATTCATTAATAAGGGATACAAAAATTAAACTCGTAAGGGCATAAATGGTAACAAATAATTGTGATAACAAAATAGATTTAGGAATATCATTAATGACAAATAAACCCATTTTTTGACTGACGGAAACCCAGGTAATTCCTGAGATGATAACCACCAAAAATGTCGCCGCTTGCTTGCCAAAACGAATCACAGCCCACAGAAGTAGCGGCACAAGCATATAGTCAACAGGATAGCCTAAACGAAAAGTAATGAGACAAACAAAACTTATTAAAAATAACAAAAATACTAATTCTAATTTTTTACGAAAAATGCTCGACAATGCTATAGATGAAAATTTTGTATCTTTTATAACAAATATAAAAGGCGTAATAATAAGGCTACTTATTGTAAAAGAAAACCACCAAATAAACCAACTCATTGCATAATCTTTGACCGACGTGAGTCCTCCCAAGCAAAGGGATGTTATGCCAATAGTAGCTGATATCGATCCCCCCATTCCTGTAAAGATAATAAATAAGCTAACATTTCTAACTTTGTTGAGAATTTCTTGGGGTTCTATCAATCGTTTAATGAAAAACCGGATCATCATAATTGGCAGGATATTCGCCAGTAAAAGACCTAAGGGAAGCAAGATTATTGTTCCATAAAATAAAGGCGATTTTATCGTTAATAGGTCATTTATTGTTGTCAGTATTGACCCGATAATGAGGCTAGGAACAACTTCATAGCCCAACAACAAAACGGCTGCTAAAGAAAGGCCGGATGGCAACCAAATCGCCGTAATATTACCGGGCAGAGAGGCCAAGACTAAACTTAGTTTTGCTGTCAAATAATATCCCAAAATTAGAGAAAAATTTATCCATATTTTCTGCATAAATTTATTATTTTTTAGAAGCATCACTGGGTTTAATCTCCTTTTTTAATATGAATACTTTTATCAAAACCTAGAATAATTCGCCATCAAAAATGATAAATAACGCGATCGCGTCCTTGTTTTTTGGCTTCATATAAAGCTTGATCGGCCAAAGAAACCAGGGGTTCTGGTGAGTTATATTGGGTGGGAATCAGACAAGAAACACCGAGACTTAATGTGATATATTCACTCACCTTTGAGTAAGAATGAATAATTTTTAGCTTTTTGATTTCCTCTCGAATTATTTCCGCGACGATAACGGCAGTTTCTCCTTCCGTATTGGGAAGAATAACCGCAAATTCTTCACCACCATAACGCGCCACTAAATCCGCGGGACGTCTTACTGCGCGGCGCAGAGCTTGGGCTACTTGCTGTAAACAGTCATCTCCTTCTTGATGGCCGTAATGATCGTTATATAGTTTAAAATAATCCACATCACACAAAATTAAAGATAAACATTCTTGTTCTCTTCCCATGCGCCGCCATTCTTGAAATAAATATTCATCAAAACAGCGACGATTAGGAATTTGAGTTAACCAATCAAAGGTCGCGAGACGTTCTAATTCTTGGTTGGCTTTTTTCAGTAATTTTTCTGCTTGTTTGCGCTGAATCATGGAACCCAATTGAGTCGCGATCGAGTGAAAAATATCCTGTGAGCGCTGATCAAAAATCATGGTATTTTTGCTATAGATAATCACAATCGCAAAAATTTTATTAGCAAATAAAATCGGGACAGCTAAAGCCGATTTTAAAGATACACTTTCCTCAGAAAAATGGGGGGATTTCATCGGATAATATGCCCCAAAATCCTCAATAAATTGTATTTTTTTTGATTGCCAAACACGTCCGGGTAAACCCTCATTAAAAGGAAAAGTTAAATGCTGGTGATGATAAAAATCAACTAAATTATCATCTTCTCGATACCAAATAGCATTTGATTGTAAGATAGTTTCCTCCCCATTCGGAATCCATGCTTCCCCAAAATCCCATCCTAATGTCTGACAAACTTCTTCTAAAATAACGTTTAACGCGGTATCCACATCAGAAGCTTCATTAATGGCTTGAGTAACTGTTAATAATAACTGTAATTCAAGATTTTTTTCTTGCAGTTGTAACTGGAGTTCTCGCAAACGGAATTGATTGTCAACACGCGCAACAACCTCAATCGGTTCAAAGGGTTTTGTAATATAATCAACCCCTCCAAATTCAAAAGCTTTTACTTTATTCATTACTTCATCTAAGGCACTGATAAAAATTACCGGAATTTCACAAGTCTCCGGTTTTGCTTTAAGTTGTTGACAGACTTGATAACCATCTATTTCTGGCATCATAATATCCAAAATAATTAGACTCGGAGGCTTAGACTCAACGGATCGAAGAGCCTGTTTGCCACTGGATGCCACTCGCACTTCATAGCCTTCCCCTGACAATATCCGCGTCAATAACCTTAAATTCGCTGGCGTATCATCAACAATTAAAATATCTCGTTTTGATGTTAAACTCGGCTCCTGATTCATAAGTTATTACGGGGCTTTATAGACCGAAAAGATTTGGTTTTATTGAGGATTTATGATGGAATAGACCGCTTAATCAAAGCATTTTAGTCTTTTTATCCCAATCAACAGTCCCCTAATAGTGTTACTCAATCTTACCATTTTTGGGCTAGTTAATGACGACGGAGTTACGCTTCAACTAAAATTGATATTTCCAGTTTTTTCTGTAGCACTTGACTTTCTCAAAGAAAGAGCCTTTTCCTTATGTTTTTGTTATGACGTTTTTCCCTCCTGTGATTGAGAGATATCGCGGTTCTTGATTAAATGAGGTACACCAAAACAAGTTTTGTGTAAGTCTTTCAGCCATTATGATTCTTGCTCAACAGAGAATCGCGATCGGATAATTAATAATCGATGATTACTATGGAGACTTGCTAAAATCACTCATCCCAACCTCTCAAAAAGATTTCTTTCTTTTTTTGGTTTTCTTTTTCTTGATTAATTTTTGTTGTTTTTAGGAGTGCAATTCCTAAAGAAAAGTCGATAGGTTTGATAAAATATAAGGTTTATAGTACCCTTGCGATCAGAGAGGCGAGAGAAAAAATGAGTCATCGTCCAATTATTTTAGGTATAGTGGGTGATAGTGCCGCGGGAAAAACGACCCTGACGCGAGGCATTGCCCAGGTATTAGGTCTGGAAGATGTGACAGTTATCTGTACAGATGATTATCATCGTTACGATCGCAAGCAACGAGCAGAAGTAGGACTAACAGCATTACACCCCGATTGTAACTATTTAGATATTATGCAGCAACACCTCTCGCTGCTGCGAACGGGACAACCCATTCTCAAACCTGTTTATAACCATAATACAGGATCATTCGATCCTCCAGAATATATTAAACCCAGTAAGTTTGTGATTATGGAAGGGTTACTGGGTTATGCTACTCGTGGCACCAGGGATTCTTTTGATGTAAAAGTGTATTTAGCCCCCCCAGAATCTCTGCGTTATCAGTGGAAAATTAAGCGGGATACGATGAAGCGTGGTTATACAGAAGAACAGGTATTAGCCGAGTTACAAAAGCGAGAATCTGACTCAGAGAAATATATTAGACCCCAACGCAAATATGCCGATGTTGTCGTCACATTTTACCCGCCCGATGAAACTGATTCATCAAATTTGAATGTGCGCTTAGTGCTGAGGCCGACCATTCCTCACCCGGATTTTTCCGAAATTTTAGATCAAGGGAGTTCTAATTTTAAACCCGCGATCCGCTTAGGATTAGATCGCGATATGGGTAAACCTGTTGATGTCTTAGAAGTTGATAGTCATGCCACAAAGGAACAAGTCAATGAATTAGAAATGATTCTTTGTAATGAAATGCCCCATTTACGCGGTTTTTGTAGCTTAGATGGCAATCCTGAAATTGGTAAACTGATCGGTACAACGGGGGAACTTTTACAAAGTTATCCTCTGGCTTTAACGCAATTATTAATTGCTTATCATACGATTAAAGCCATTCATTATTAAACCGATTCGAGGAACCGGGTTTCTTTTCTCCTTATGATAATTGGTCTCAGCTTTCTCGATCAATAAACCCGGTTTCTTTGGACTGAACTGACGCAAAAATAGTAAAAATATGCCTGATAAAACATTACTCTACAAGGGTATTATTACATTCCTTGTTGTTTTATATTTACTCTTAGTAAGTCTCAACCAAATACCAGAAAAATTGCAAACTAATGAGATATTACTATTTCTGCTCATCTTATTATTCAATGCCGGTTTATTTGAAAAATTGACACAAATTAGGATAGATAAAGACGGGATAGAATTACAAATGAAAGAAATAGAAGCAGAACAAAAAAAGCAAAAAGCTTCTATTGACGCGAATCAGCAAATTTTACAAACCAGAGTTTCGACTCATTTAGAACTAATCAATCAAAAGTCTAAAGAGGAGAATAAAATTTTTTTAGAAAATATGTTAGAAGATTCGACATGGAATTTACTAACTCAATTGTCACTGGGGGAATATCTGCCCTACAAAAAAACCTATACTTTTGAAGTTAATTTAAGACGCTTACGCACCTTGGGATTAATTACAAATAAACCCGGAAAGATGATTTCTGATATTCCTAATGAAGGAGATTTGAGAGATTATTTAGAAATGACATCACAGGGAAAACAATATCTGGAAGTCAGAAAGAATATTTTAGGAACTAAGTAGCAGATATCTCCGAAAAATCGGATCAATGGCAGGCTAATGCTACCCTACAGTAGTTTATGGAGATGTCTCGCGGTTGAGGTGGAGATTTGCCTTCGCAATTTCCTAGTTTTAGAATCGCGATCTCATCTCAATCTCATCTCAAGTGAATGCTCATTAAATATAGAAGAGGGGCGGGTTTAGGCGAACCAGCCCCTAGGGTTATTAGGTATATTTAATCGGACTTGATATCCGCCAGTCAACAACTACAAAATACTAAACATTAAAGCGGAATAACAAAACATCTCCTTCTTGAACAACATACTCTTTCCCTTCACTACGAACTAATCCTTTTTCTTTCGCGGCATTCATTGAACCTGACGCGACTAAATCTTGATAAGCTACGGTTTCGGCGCGAATAAAACCGCGTTCAAAATCCGTATGAATGACTCCTGCTGCTTGAGGTGCTAACATTCCCGCGATGATCGTCCATGCGCGAGTTTCTTTCGGTCCACAGGTAAAATAGGTCCGTAATCCTAAGAGTTCATAGGTAGCACGAATGAGAGATTTTAACCCCCCTTCTTCTACTCCTAATGACGCGAGAAAATCGGCTCTGTCTTCTTCGGGTAATTCGACTAATTCTGATTCTACTTGAGCGGAAATAATCACGACTTTCGCCTTTTCTTGGGACGCGATCGCGCGCACTTGTTCTACATAACTATTCCCGGTAGCTAAGTCATCTTCGGAGACATTAGCCGCATAGATAATAGGTTTTTGTGTGAGTAATTCTAACCCTTTAATCGCGTCTAATTCCTCTTCGGTTAAATCACATTGACGGGCGGGTTTGTTGGCATTGAGAATCGCGGCTACTTTTTCTAACGCGACTAATTCAACTTGAGCGTCTTTACTAGATTTTGCCTGTTTGCGAGTGCGATCAATGCGTTTTTCGACTTGGGCTAAATCTGCTAAAATTAGCTCTAAATTAATAATGTCAATATCACGGGCGGGTTCGACGGAACCGGAAACGTGAATAATATCATCATTATCGAAACAACGCACCACTTGAACGATCGCGTCAACTTGTCGAATATGAGATAAAAATTGATTGCCTAAACCTTCTCCTTGACTGGCTCCTTTGACTAACCCCGCGATATCGACAAATTCCATACGAGTAGGGACAATTTGAGCGGAATTAGCAACTTTAGACAATATATTTAACCTTTCATCGGGAACCGCGACAACCCCGACATTAGGCTCAATAGTACAAAAGGGAAAATTCGCGGCTTGTGCTTTCGCATTCGCGACTAACGCGTTAAATAGGGTTGACTTTCCCACATTGGGTAATCCGACAATTCCGGCTGTAAGCATAACGATCGCCAAAAATAAGTGCTTTAATACTTTAGGTCCTCAAGGGACTAAGTTATCCTCAAACAAGTTTCTCACTTGCTGGGATATTATACAATAGGGCAAAGCAATTTTTCTCAAGGATCGATCGCGCCTAGTCCCTCCCTAGGGCTGATTGCTTAAAGGGTGAGGTGAATTTTTCATCATTAACCTGAGTGCGGAAAACGCGATCGTATTTCCGGGTAAAATTCAGAATAATACCATTGGGAAAAATCTGTGTTACCACAGAGTAAAATAAAATGAACCACAAAGGCCGACTAGGACACAAAGAGGTCATTTTCCATCGCGATTGATCGATGGTAGGGTATTTTTCACAACTATTCAGGCTAATTAGAATGGAGGTAGGGGCGAGTTTAGCAATTTTATTTGTCACCCGTTGAGAAATCCGGTGAAAGAGTCTCTACAGGGTGAAATATCCCCTAAAAATCTGTGAGCATTACATTTTTCCTATGGAATATATCTCTTTTTTCTTTCCTCTGTGCCCTTTGTGCCTTTGTGGTTCATAATAAAAGCTTCTACTACTAAGTAAAATGTCAGAAAATCTGTCTCAAACCCCAACCCCTATTTTAGACACATTGCAAGTTTGTGCTGATAAATTTCACGCGCCTTTTTATGCCCCCGGGCATAAACGGGGACAGGGAATTTCGCCTGCATTAATTAATTTATTAGGCGCAAAAGTATTTAAAGCCGATTTACCTGAATTACCCGAATTAGATAATTTATTTGCACCTGAAGGAGTGTTACTAGAGGCGCAAGAATTAGCCTCAGAGGCCTTTGGTGCGGATAAAACGTGGTTTTTGGTCAATGGTTCTACCTGTGGCATTATTGCCGCAATTCTCGCGACTTGTCAACAGGGGGATAAAATTATTTTACCACGAAATGTCCATCAATCAGCTATTTCAGGATTAATTTTATCAGGTGCTATCCCCGTTTTTATTAATCCTGAATATGATGCACAATGGGATATCACCCATAGTATTACACCGGAAATTGTTGCGGAAGCCTTACGTCATCATCCTGATGCTAAAGCTGTAATGATGGTTTATCCGACTTATCATGGTGTTTGTGGAGATATCGCGAAAATTGCTGAGATTGTTCATCAATATAATATACCGTTATTAGTTGATGAAGCCCACGGTGCTCATTTTAATTTTCATCCAGATTTACCCAGGCCTGGGTTGAAATTGGGTGCTGATTTAACGGTACAATCTATTCATAAAGTCTTAGGGGCAATGACTCAAGCTTCTATGCTTCATCTCAAGGGCGATCGCGTTAATCCTCAAAGGGTGAGTCGTGCTTTACAGTTAGTGGAGTCAACCAGTCCGAGTTATTTATTATTGGCTTCTTTAGACGCGGCTCGTCAACAAATGGCTTTAGATGGCAACGCGTTAATGAGTCATACTTTGGCTCTGGCAGAAAAGGCGCGATCGTCTCTCACTCAAATTCCGGGTTTATCCCTATTGCAATTGAGCCAAAAAAGTCCGGGTTTTATTGATTTAGACAAAACTAGATTAACCGTAAAAGTATCAGATTTAGGGATAACTGGATTTGAGGCAGATCAAATTCTCAATGAAGAATTAGGAGTAACCGCAGAATTACCTCTTTTACATCATTTAACTTTTATTATTAGTTTAGGAAACACCGACGCGGATATCGACAAATTAGTAAAAGCTTTTATTAATCTTGAAAAAAGAACCAAGAAGCCAGAAGGAAGTCCGAAGAGGGAAGAAGTAAGAAATAAAATATTAGGGTATTCTGTTGTCGATTTAGCATTGCCGATCGCGCTCACTCCCCGTGAAGCCTTTTTTAGTATGGGGGAAATGGTATCACGAGAAAAAGCCAAAAATCGGATCAGTGCGGAATTGATTTGTCCCTATCCCCCCGGAATACCGATTTTAATGCCCGGTGAAATTATTACCCCAGACGCGTTAGACTATTTAGAACAAGTCCTCTCCTTAGGTGGGAGAATTACAGGATGTGATGATCCTACCCTGCAAACTCTTCAGGTAGTACGAAATTAAACTGGGGACTCTTGACTGGGGAAATAGGGTTATTAATGGAATAATTAAATTAACCGTTAACAATCTCTCATATCAAGTCCGGTGGCTCATTAAATAATTAGGAGGGGCGGGTTTACTAGAATTATGGCTTCTCGTTAAGATATTGGCGAACCCGCCCCTACAACCATTCGGATATTTAACCAGACTTGATATCATCCGTTGCGCTTGCTTCCTCCTTCTTGCTTCTTCCTTCTTCCTTAATTACTGATAAATTATGTTGTGGCCCTACGTTACCCCCGGTATTCCCGATGATTTATTTGAACGCTTGCCCGGTATTCCGATGAGTAAACGGGAAGTTCGCTTATTATTAATCTCCCATTTACGACTACAAGTGGACTCTGTAGTGTGGGATATTGGTGCAGGAACCGGAACGATCGCGGTAGAAACGGCTTTATTATGTCCAAAAGGACGTATTATTGCCATAGAAAGGGATGAAGAAGTCGCGAATTTAATTCAACGCAATTGCGATCGCTTTGGGGTGGAAAATGTAGAAGTCATCGAAGGAAGTGCCCCGGAATGTCTCAAAGAGATTTCAGGAGTGCCCCATCGAGTATGTATTGAAGGGGGACGCCCCATTAAGACTTTATTTGAAGAAGTATGGGGGTATTTGCCATTGGGGGGAAGAGTCGTCGCCACCGCGAGTAATTTGGAAACTCTCTACGCGTTATCCGAGGGGTTTGCTGAATTACAAGTCCGTAATATGGAAGTAGTACAGTCCACGATCAACCGCTTAGAGAAACGGGGTATTAATCAAACCTTTGCCGCGATCGAACCCATTTTTATCCTCAGTGGCGAAAAAATTGATTAAGAGCAAGGAAGAGGGAAGAAGGAAGAAGGAAGAAGGAAGAAGGAAGAAGGAAGAAGGAAGAAGGAAGAAGGAAGAAGGAAATAAACCTTGAATCCCCAATCCCCAATCCCCAATCCCCAATCCCCAATCCCCAATCCCCAAACCCCAAACCCCAAACCCCAAACCCCAAACCCGCGATCGGACAATTCTTAATTTTCTTTAGGTTACATTAACCTTCATACTATATGAGGAGTATTAATTACTGGATTACCAAGGGTTTTAGATTTAAGGATGGAAGAAAGATGAATTCTAGGTTAAGAGTTGTACCCTTTTACCAGACTTTTACCAGAAAATAATCCAAAATCCAAAATTCAAAATCTAAAATACTTTGACTCGCCTCAAAGTTTGCAAGCAAAATAGGTTTGATGAGATCTATGTCTTTGCCTCGTATCCTCAGTGCAATTGTCGCGATCGCCCTTGCCTTGGCAATGGTATTGTTAGGCGGATGGTATTTTACCATCGGTTTTGGAATTATTGTCTATTTAGGCCAACAAGAGTATTTTCAATTAACTCTCGCGAAAGGGATCACCCCCGCGAGTAAAACCACCTTAGTCGTCAGTCAAGCATTATTAATTACAGCCGCATTGCAGCCTAACTTAGTCGATGCGATGTTTGCCCTAGCAGGCACATTAATCTGTTTTTATCTATTATTTCAACCCAAATTAGCCTCGATCGCGGATATATCCTCTTCAATATTAGGATTATTTTACGGAGGTTATTTACCGAGTTATTGGATACGCTTACGCATCGGACTAGATCAAACAAATCCCCTATTTCCCCAAGAAGTTGCCAGTAATCATATCGGGCTGAGTGATCTCTCAATATTATTAACCCATCCGAGAGATTTACCCTTAGGATTAACGACATTATTACTCGCGTTTTTTTGCATCTGGGCGGCCGATATTGGCGCGTATTTCATGGGTAAAATTTTTGGGCGTACCAGTCTCTCTCAAATTAGTCCCAAAAAGACGGTAGAAGGGGCAATTTTTGGGATTTTAGGGAGTATTATAGTAGCCATAACAGGCGCGTGGTATTTACATTGGCCTCAATGGATTATTACAGGTGCGACATTAGGATTATTAATTGGAATTTCCAGTCTGTTAGGTGATTTAACAGAGTCGATGATGAAAAGAGATGCAGGAGTTAAAGATTCTGGGCAATTAATTCCGGGGCACGGTGGTATCTTAGATCGCACGGATAGTTATGTCTTTACCGCGCCTTTAGTTTATTATTTTGTCACGTTATTATTGCCCATAGTTAAAACTTATTGGGGATAGATAAAGTCGGCTGGATTATGCCATTTTCCTTTTTTTTGAATAATAGTATAACCACAAAGGCACAAAGGCACAAAGGAGAGAGAGGGAGCATCTCACATTTGCCAAAAAATGTAGTGGGTTGGCGTAGCCTGTGCGTAGCACAAACGTCTCGCTCCCTAGGAATCTCATAGGGAGCGAGACGCTCCCACTACCAATTTACGACGTTGAGATGCTCCCGAGAGAGAAAGAGCAGAGGGAAAACAGGCGAAAAGGAAAGCCCCCCCCGATGGCAGTGATACCAAATCACCCTCTTTGTGTACTCTGTGTCTTTGTGGTTCATTTTATTTTTTTCCCAGAGTTAATCACTCTTTTTGACAGAAAAATACATCTTTTTCTGAGGCGAATAAACCATGTTTCTCTGGGTGACTTTTTCTCACTAGCCCCTTATGTTAAGGGTTATTTTCCTCTGGATTTTTGTTTTTGTTTTTCTTATGAAATACAGAGGTTAAAGTATGCCACGCGGTTTTTGCGGTTTCTTGAATGCGTTGGCCAAAAGACTCAAATTCGTGGGTAATTCCGTGCCAATTTTTATCCGCTTGACGTTGAATTTGCTTAACAGCTTCTTCAATGCGATCGGGTTCAATTAACTGATTTTCTGCCACCGCTTTACGCGCCTTAGCCACCGCGTCTAAATAAGCAGTACGAGTTAATTTTCCCGCGCCCTGCACCTGAGCGAGGGCCCTTGATTTAATCGCGTCCATCACTGCCCAATTTTTATCCGCTTCTTGTTTAATCAATTTTACCGCGGTGTCAACTTTTTCCTGCGCGATCGATTTATTTTGCGCGATCGCGTGTTGTATTTCTTCACTAACAATGCGGTGATAAACCTCATTAGTGATTTCCCCTACCGCGTCTAATTCAGTTTGAATGCGTTTTTTAATCACATGAAAAAACGCCGCGGTTTCTTGAATAACATCATCAGACGCGTCGGGCATTTCTAATTTAACTAACGCGGTAATTTCCGAATTAGGTTCGGGTGTTGTTTCCCCTGTGGATTCCCCTTGGGGAGTCGTCAAGTCATCTGTCATTGTCAATTCTCCTAAAAAAGTTACTTTTTCTTTATCACAGAAACCGAGTTTCTCCGTTTGCCCTTTAGTCTTTAATTATACCTGCTCAGAAACCCCGTTTCTTCTTAGGAATGAAAAATTAATAAAGTAGTGCAGGCATCTTGCCTGTTTTCGGGCAATTAATTATGGGCGAAACTACAAACCCCATAGTCAATTTATTTAATTTTTATTCCTTAAACACCCAAAAACCACTAGAAACATCACAGAAATATAGTGTTTTTTTTTGTTTTTCTTGTTAATTAGACCAGCTCGAAAACCCAGTTTCTTCTTACTAAGTCATCAATTACTTGTTTCTTCTTCTGTGAAGATGACAGGCCATAATTCAGTAATTGCCACTTGCCAACCGGGGAACAATTCGGGAATCGTTAAAACTCCTTCATTTTCTAAGAGAATGGGTTGACTATTTGGGCGATAAACTTTGACATTTTGTTGATCTGGGTCGATCAGAATGGCGACTTGAGCACCCAATTCGAGAAATTCAATAATTTTCTTTTCTCGTGTTTTAATTCGATCGCTTTGGGATTTAATTTCTACAACTAAATCGGGTACAAGTTGTCCAAAGTAACGAGGACTTTGGAGGAGGCGAGAGGCTCCAACAAAAGAAACATCAGGGGCTTTGAGGTTTGTATCTGGCATAATGAAACCGCCCGCGGAGTCAAATAATCGTCCTAGACGGCGTGGCTTTACCCAGTTTCCCAGTAAACGAAGGAATTCAGCCGCAATTTCACTAGATACAATGTCTGATGGTCCCATAACGATAATTTTCCCATTTTCTAGTTCTAATTGGTAATCATGGCCCGCTTCAGAGAGTGTTATTTGTAAGTTTTCTAAGTCTTTTATTGTCATCAGTGGCATGAGAAAAATCTCCTTGTCTTACTGAGTGCATTTCTATAATAACTGAAAAAGCGCGATCGCGCTGGGATTAAAGAAACCGGGTTTCTTGATAAATATCTCGGTGGGGATGTCAAGATTATCAAAGAAACCCTGTTTCTGGCAGAGGCCGTATCGTGAATAAAAAAACGGTTTCTGGGAGGAATGATCGCACCTGTAAACTGAGAGACAATTTGCTGGAAAAATGATGAATATTTGTACTTAAAAATGGGAGCGCGATCATGCCTCTTCCAGAAACCGGGTTTCTTGATAAATATCTCGGTATTGATGCCAAAATTGTTGTAGAAACCGGGTTTCTGTAGGGGTTGTGCCCGTGCCAACCCCTGAACCCGGTTTCTGCGAGAAGCACTACTTTTTACACAACACAAGACGAGGAATTTTGATCACCTTAATAACCCGGAGGTAAATTTGATAATTCCGCCTCAACCTTCAATAAATTTTGAATCCGTGCTTCCGTCGGAGGGTGAGTAGAAAATAAATTGCGTAACCAATCTCCCGCGGACACATTCATAATTAATAAAGGAGAAAAGGCTGGATTTCCCTCCATCGGCATTTGACGTGCATTACTGTCTAAACGTTGCAATGCTCTCGCCAAAGCCCGAGGATTTCCCGTTAATTTTGCCGCGCTGGCATCCGCGGAAAATTCTCTCGTTCGAGAAATGGCAAATTGAATTACAGAAGCGGCCAAAGGCGCGAGAATTATGGTTAATAATAACGCGAAAGGATTAGAGCCTTCTCGGTTATCTCGTGAGCCTCCCGTAAACCACATACTATAACTAGCCATTTGCGCTAACCAAGAAATTGCACCCGCGATCGTCGCCGCGACAGCTTGTGTTAACGTATCCCGATTTTTAATATGACTTAATTCATGGGCAATTACTCCTTCGAGCTCATCATCTGACAAAATACTCATAATGCCTTCTGTCACCGCGACAGCCGCGTGTTGAGGATCTCTACCCGTCGCAAAAGCATTAGCCGAATCAGTGGGAATAATATAAACTCCGGGCATGGGTAAATTTGCCCTTTGTGCCAAAGTTTCTACCATATTATAAAGTTGAGGTGCTTCACTATAACTAACAGATTGAGCACCATAGGCAGCTAAGGCAATTTTATCGGAGAAATACCATGATCCGAAGTTCATTACTGCCGCGAAGACTAAACCAATAAGGGCGCCACCTTTCCCAAAAACTAAAGAACTAATAACTATTAAGAGCGCACTTAATAGACCCAATAATACTACTGTCTTAATTTGATTCATGGAATTTTTTCCTCTGTATTCAAAGGGTTATATTTATTTTTTAGCTTAGGCTCTATGATAGCATAATTTGACACGATATTGTCAGATTAACCGTCTCATTTTATTACGGTTTTCTCCACTTATTGATAACCGATGACGCGATCGCGTTTTTTTTATAAAAGAATGGAGAAACCGGGTTTCTTGATGCCAATTTATTCTGATGACAAAAAGGAAGAAACCCGGTTTATACTCATCTTATTCTCTCTTTACCACCAAAAACATCTCGCACACGATAAATCGGCCGTCCTTGAGATTCATGGTAAGTTCGCATTAACAATTCGGCTAATAATCCAAAACAGAATAACTGCACTCCAGTTAACAGTAAAACTACCGCTAAAGTGAGTAAAGGACGATGACCAATCTGTTTACCTAATCCCAATTTTATGAACGTTAAATAGCCACTAATTAGGAAACCTAAAAACAAAGAAACCATTCCCATCAAACCAAAAACGTGCATGGGACGAGTTAAAAATTTATTCATAAAATAAATTGTTAATAAATCCATCAAAACCCGAAAAGTACGCCAAATACCATATTTACTTTTGCCATACTTACGGGCATGATGTCGCACAGGAATTTCTGTAATGCGAGCCCCTTCAATAAATGCTAAAGCAGGTAAAAAACGATGTAATTCTCCATAAAGATTTAAGTCCGCGGCTAATTCTGCCCGATAAGCTTTTAAAGAACATCCATAATCATGTAATTTCACCCCTGTAACTTTAGCAATTAACCAATTAGCAATTTTTGAAGGAATCAGACGACTAACGGTATTATCTTGGCGATTTTTGCGCCATCCACTCACTAAATCATAGCCTTCTTCTAATTTAGCTAATAGGACGGGAATATCAGCAGGATCGTTTTGTAAATCCCCATCCATTGTGATAATAACTTTCCCTTTGGCATAGTCAAAACCCGCAGACATCGCGGCACTTTGTCCGTAATTTTTACGGAAAATTACGGCTTTTAAGTCTTGACGTTTTTCCGCGTCTTCTTTTAACCAATTTGCTGAACCATCTTTAGATCCATCATCGACACAAACTATTTCATAGGTTAATTTGCTATCGGTAAACGCAGAAGAAATTGATTCTATTAAATGGGGTAAACTTTCTACTTCATTGTAAATCGGAATAACAACGGAAATATCAGGATTTCCTTGAGAGATATCTTGCGGTTCGACTAATTTTTCTAACATTGATAGTTCTTTTTGCGATTGACCTTATGATAACATAATAAACTGACACTGGTTGGTAATTGGTGATTTTAGATAGTATTGAGAAACCCTGTTTCTTGCTTGGCACTCAATTTAACAGAGATGGCGTTCGGCTCAGGAATGGAAATTAAATAACTTGAGATTTTATTGTTCGCGGAACCCTTGAGAGCGAAAGCAGGCAAGATGCCTGCACTACTTTATTAATTTTTCATTCCTAAAAAGAAACTAGGTTTCTGGATACTCACGTTGATATCGATCGCGCTCTCGGTGACAACAAACCCGTTTTCTTTCTAGCTATTCATAACTAAAATAGAACTATAGTGTTGACTTTTGAGAGGTGAAACTTGTGGTACAGGCATCTTGCCTGTGACGGGTTCAGATCCCGTTCCACTTTTACATCTCATTTAAAAATGCTATACTATTGGGTTGATAACTCGCGACAACTCGCCCTACACCTCGTAATTGACGATAATAGGTTTGACTAATTTTATCCCCAGTTTCCGCCAGAATATCAATCCCAATACCATTACGCCCTTGATCTTTTCCAGAACTGTGAATATAACGACCATCTCCGAGATATAATCCAACATGGGTAGCTTTTTGGGGTGTTCCAAAAAATACCAGATCCCCTGGTTGTAATTCTGTCATCTCTATTTTTTGGACAAAATCCTCCTGTTGATAAGCATCTCTTGGGAGCCAAATTCCTACGGATTGAAAAGCCCCTTGCATCAATCCTGAACAATCATAATTAGGGCTAACTGTACCTCCCCATAAATATTCATTGGTTTGATTCATGGCATGATAGGTAAACGCGATAATATCGGGTATTTTTTCTCTAATTTCTTCTTGTGAAAGCGTTTTCGGGTGATAAGACGTAGACGCGACTTCTAAAGAATCCACATCCGTTAGCGCTAACCATCCGGGGTAATCATCTTCACATAATCTTACTTCGATCGCGTTTACCTCCCCCATTGCTTCGGAAGTTGCCCGCGATGGTAAAACTCGCAGATAACGTCCGACTGCGGCTTGAGTCGTGAGACGATCACACTTGATCGAATCATAAAGATTTAAGTTATACCTTACCAGGTACTCAACTGTATTAGATAATGGTAGATGGCTCATAGCTAATCACTAATTGCGAATAAAGGAAAGATAAGTGTTCCACACATTTAAACATAAAGTAGGATAAGCATCCGGCTTGTCATGCGTAAGCTGGTGTACTATAGCAATCCTATTTCAATTTTAATATTTTTGTAGGGGCAATCCCCCCGTGGTTGCCCCGATTGATCAGGGGTAGGCACTCTGGCTTACCACAACCTATTTAGGATTGCTATAGCATTTTTAGATGCGTAACAGCTTAGATGCTATCGGGAATAAAGAGAGGAAAAAAGAAAGGGAGTTTCCCCTTGAAAATTGTCAAAAAAAATGACAAAATTTTCCTGAGAAACCGCATTTCTGAGCATTGATTCAGAAGAAATCCCAAATCCCGATTACTCATTCCTAATTACTATGGCATTTTTCCGTGAAGACGAACAACTAAAAAATCTGGGTGAGCAAATTTTAACAGCTACCCGGACAAAATTTCCCTCCTTACAACCCGATCAAATCGCGATTACTTGGATTGTGTATGATACACCCGTTCCTGTCAATACGGGAGGGGCTCTCAGTGCCAAGGAATTTTGGAAATATGAAGTGAGAGGGTTTGCCGATCGCGCTTCCGAAAGAATCTATCCGGCGAGTATCGTTAAATTATTCTATCTTGTCGCAGTCTATGAATGGTTAGAAAAAGGAATGATTCCCCCCTCAGAGGAATTAGAACGCGCCATCCGTGATATGATTGTAGATTCTAGTAATGACGCGACAAGTTTAGTGGTAGATGTGTTAACGGGAACCACTAGCGGACCCGAATTAACAGGAGGTCCCTTTACCACTTGGCAACAACAACGTAATTTAGTCAATCGTTATTTTCACTCCCTACAATGGCCCGAATTAGAACCTATTAATGTTAATCAAAAGACTTGGGGAGATGGTCCCTATGGACGCGATCGCGCTTTTTTAGGACAACTGATGGAAAATCGCAATATGTTAACCACAAATGCTACGGCTCGATTATTACATAGTATTATTGGCGGTGTCGCGGTATCCTCAAAAACCTCTCAAAAGATGATGCAATTCATGGCGCGATCGCTCGATCCTCAAGAATTAGAAAACAATCCCGAAAATCAAGTCATCGGATTTTTCGGGGGTGGACTTCCCAAAAATGCCAAAATTTGGTCAAAAGCCGGATGGACATCTCAAGTGCGTCATGATGCTGCGTATATTGAAATTCCCAACTTACAACCCTATTTACTGGTAGTATTTACCGAAGGAAAAGCCCAGAGTAAAAATGAAGAAATATTACCATTTATTTCTCGTAAAGTTGTCGAATCAATGGAGACTTTATCGTGATATAGCAATCCTATTTCAATTGTAATATGTTTGTAGGGGCAATCCCCCCGTGGTTGCCCCGTCAGCGCCAGGGCGGGCACTCTTGCACCGCCCCTACAAATCTGTATGAATGATTTAGACTTGCTATAGAATAGTAAGTATTTTGCTTATTTTCTAACCACAAAGGCACAGAGAACACAGAGGAAAGATAACAGAGAAGAGAGAGAAAGTCAATAGGGAAAACCCTTAGATAATAGCCCATAACCCCTTGCCATCGCGTTTCCTGTTTTCACTTTATTCCTTAACCTCAAAGTTATCGAAAATTCCCCCTTTGTGTTCTCTGTGCCTTTGTGGTTCATTTTAAAATAAGAGTAGGTTGGGTTGAATAGATAAAAGGAGTCCTAGTAAGCATTAATATTTCCTTCAACCCAACCTCCCACAATTGTGCTTATAATTGTTGATTAAAAACTATCAGAACTATCTAAAAGTTGGACAAGTCCATCCAATTGTTGTAAAATTTGCAGACGACCGCGTAATTCCGCGTCTTCAGTCGAAGAACCTGAAGAAACGACTTTCTGTAACAAACGTCGTGTTTGCACCAATTCTTGATTAATTTCTACTTTTACGCGGATATATTTAAGCCGATCATTCATCATAATAGATTACCCTGACTGCAATTTAGATTGGAGATTTTCGAGACACTGACTAGCCCAATAAATTTCTTTTGAGATCCTCGTCTGAAATCCTGAATCTGGATCAAATTATCCCCTAACATACACTAAATTAAACATCTTTTTTCTTCCCCTATTGCGGTTTCGGGATTTCATAAGTAAAGAAATCGAAAGCCATACGGGTATTGGGAAAAATAGCCTGTGCTTCTTTTAATAAATCATCCAAAACAACGGCATTCCCTGGGGCATAGCGGGGACTAAAATGAGTAAGAATTAACTCTTTTACACCCGCGGCTAATGCTACTTGTGCGGCCATTGTTGAGGTAGAATGTAAGCGCTCAAAGGCCATTTGGGCATCTTGATGGGCAAAGGTAGCCTCATGGACTAATAAATCAGCCCCTTGGGCTAATTCCACCGCGCCATCACAATAGATAGTATCAGTACAATAAACAAATTTACGTCCAATTTGCGTCGGGCCACAAAATTCAGCACCATTGACTTGACGGCCATCGGGTAAGGTGATAAATTTGCCCTGTTTTAATTGGCCATAGATGGGACCGGAGGGTATTCCATAAGCTTTAGCCTTTTCCACATCAAAGTGCCCCGGACGATCTTTTTCCGTGATCCGATAACCGAATGCCGTTACTCGATGTTTTAATAGTCCACAACTAACGACATATTCTTCGTCTTCATAAACAATACCCTGGCGAGACTTATGGACTTTGACGGGATAGGATAAATGGGTTTGGGAGTAACGTAAACAGGCTTGAAGATAGTCGTCTAATCCAGAGGGACCATACATATCAATCCGTTTCGCGTTTCCGGCTAACCCGCAACTGGCTAATAACCCCGGAAGTCCGAAAATATGATCGCCGTGGAGATGGGTGATAAAGATACGACTTAATTGACTTACTTTCAAGTCACTGCGAAGAAATTGATGTTGGGTTCCCTCTCCAGAGTCAAATAACCATACTTCCGCCTTTTGGGGAAGACGAAGGGCTATGCTGGACACATTACGCGATCGCGTGGGAACACCAGAACTTGTACCTAAGAATGTTATCTGCAAATGTCCAATGACCTCAATAAAAGTTAATAAATGATAAATTAATGTTCAATAGTATCGTGGGGTGGGAATACCCTGAAGGAGAAAGGGAGTTTTTCTCCCTAGTTTCTTCGTTTTTCCCAGCATTTGAGGTGAAAAACCCGGTTTTTTGGGTGGATGTCAAACCTTGGAGTCTCCTCCTTCCCACATTGATCATAATGAACTAGGTTCCTTTTGCCTTTAATGTGACGCAATTATTGATCATGAAATCTCAATTTTCCTTGACTTCTCTTTTCTCTGGACTCACCAAGGGCTATTGGTGGGGAGCTCTTTTCCTCTGGTTGTTGATCGTAGCACCTGCTCAAGCTTCTTTAATTTTACGCGTCGCCATCCAAGAAGGTGTTAATCAAGTCAAAGTGGGAAGTACCACTAGGGCCCTTGTCCGCGATGGTAGTAGTGGTGAAATTTTGGGAGAAATTCCGGGGATGGATGGTTTCGCGGCTCAACCTTCTGGCAATAAGGTGGCTTTGTCTAAATGGCAAGCAAATGACATTATCATTGAACCTTCTGCTAATGGTTATGTTTGGATCGGCGATCGTTGGTATCGGGGCAGCGCGATGTTAATTTCGCGTAAGGGAAGTGTCACCGCGGTCAATTATGTGGATTTAGAACAATATTTATATAGTGTGTTAGGGGCTGAGATGAGTGGGAATTGGCCTCAAGAGGCCTTAAAGGCTCAAGCTGTCGCGGCACGCTCCTACGCGTTACATCAGCGTCAACAGGCGGGAAATGGGATTTATGATTTAGATGATACCCAGGGATCTCAGGTTTATAAGGGTTTGGAAACAGAGTCTTCTGGAACTTATGCCGCGGTTGATGCTACTAAGGATCAGGTTTTGACTTATCAGGGACAAGTTATTTTAGCGGTGTTTCATTCTTCCTCTGGGGGACATACGGAAAATGTGGAGGAAGTCTGGAGTCAACCTTTACCTTATTTAAGGGGGGTTCCTGATTTTGATCAAGGCTCTCCGGTTTTTGAGTGGAGTAAGACTTTTACGCGATCGCAATTAAATGGACTTATTTCTGGTGTCGGGAATATTATCGAGTTGACTCCTCAACGCAAAACGACTTTTGGTAGTATTGTCTCGATGAAAGTGGTGGGTGATCAGGGATCTAAGGTTTTGAGTGGTGATGCTTTGCGCGAAGTTTTGGGGTTAAAGAGTAATCGTTTTATGGTAGTTCCCGTGAATAACTCCAAAAATCCTACCGCGTTTGAGGTGAAGGGGCGAGGTTTTGGCCACGCGATCGGTTTAAGTCAGTGGGGCGCGTATAATTTAGCTCAACAGGGTTATAAATATGAGCAAATTTTGGCCTACTATTACCGCGGGGTAAACCTAGCTAAAATTCAAGTTCAGTAGACATCTGCAAAAACTACAGTAGGGTAGCATTGGCCTGCCATTAATCCGATTTTTTCCAGATGTCTATTCTGTAGAGATCACGCACAAGATAAATAGATATTAGGGATGGGCGATCGCGTACCCCCGCGTGTAGCATATCGCCTTGTTCTTTTTTATCTGGGACTTTAGTTGGATAGGCATTACCCTTAGCCTCCAAAGATAGTCCTAATTTAGACCATTTTGCTGAGTTTTTTTTGTACCAGGGATCACGCACAAGATAAATAGATATTAGAGATGCGTGATCTGTCAGCCTGGGCTTCGCCCAAGAAGCGTCTTTGTCTGAGAGAGACTAAAGTCGCTTCTTGGGCGCGGGTGACTAACTTCAGTCTGATTGACTCGGAATGCACCAGATAAATAGATATTAGACATCTCCCATAATTATTGTGGCGCAGGCAGAGAGCCTGCGATTGACATGATTTTTACCAGATGTCTATTAGAGAAGCCATATCGCGTCTTTGTCTGAGAGAGACTTTAGTACCTTGTTAGGCTACCGGACTAACTAAAGTCTCATTGACTCCTCACGCCGAAGATAAATAGATATTAGAGAAGCGCGATCGTGTCTTTGTCTGAGAGAGACTAAAGTCCATTCTTGGGCGCGGGTGACTAACTTCAGTCTGATTGACTCCCAACGTGCAAGATAAATAGATATTAGAGAAGCGCGATCGTGCTCTTTAATCTTGTCGCAACTTAAGTCTCTGAAAACGTTACTTTTTAGGAGAAAGAGATGAAGGATCGGAGCGAGTCAACGCGTCCTGATAAGGATCAGGTAAAGCCTGTTGCACCTCCAAAATGGGCATCAAATCTACAGGTAACTGATTACTAACAGAACCCGTTTTTACCCCAACAAGACGACGACTCTGATCCTGTAACTTAACCAACTCCTCCTGATAAACCCCCAAAACCCTCCCAAGACTACCCACAACAATATCCCAACTCTCATCACTCCCCAACTTATCGGCGATACCCTGAAATAACTGATCCTGTTGTTTTTTCTGCACATACTCTTTCAATAACTTACCCGACTTTTGGGAAACCGCGTCATAAACCTCTCCCTGGGACCACCAGAGTCCGGGATCACTCAAAAGCCAAGTCAAAATATATTCATGGGCGTGTTGTTCCTTCACCCAAGTCGCGAGATACTGTAAATCTTCCATCATTGATCCTCCCCTACAACTGGCTTGATCCGTCTTTGCATCACCTGGCTGTCTTCAAAAGAACAATACACTAAAACCAGATTGCTATTATCTTAGATGTTTGAGGAAAGAGAACGCGGTATCAGCCGCCTCCCTTGCTTCTATTTTTGGTCACTCCCCGGAGACTTACATGACAAAACAGAATTTTGGTGTAATTGGTTTAGCTGTAATGGGTGAGAATCTCGCGCTAAACGTAGAGCGCAATGGGTTCTCCGTAGCCGTGTACAACCGCACCACCGCCAAAACCGATGAATTTATGGCGAAACGCGCCCAAGGAAAAAATGTCAAGGCCACTACAACCTTAGAAGAATTTGTCCAAAGTTTAGAACGTCCGCGGCGGATCTTAGTCATGGTACAAGCCGGGAAAGCCGTTGATGCCGTCATTGAGCAATTAAAACCCTTACTTGAACCCGACGACATGATCATAGATGGCGGAAACTCCCTCTATGAAGATACCGAGCGTCGCACCAAAGCATTAGAACCCACTGGACTTGGTTTTGTGGGAATGGGTATCAGTGGCGGTGAAGAAGGAGCCCTTAATGGTGCGAGTTTAATGCCCGGTGGTACCAAAACGGCTTATGAAAAATTAGAGCCTATTCTCACCAAAATTGCCGCGCAAGTAGATGATGGCCCCTGTGTCACCTATATTGGTCCCGGTGGTGCAGGTCATTATGTGAAGATGGTACATAATGGCATCGAGTATGGGGATATGCAGTTAATTGCCGAAGCCTATGATCTCCTCAAAAATGCCGCGGGTTTAGATCACAAGCAATTACAAGAAGTATTTGCCCAGTGGAATACCACCGACGAACTAGAATCCTTTTTGATTGAGATTACCGCCAATATCTTCAAATATCTTGATCCGGAAACCAATCAATCAATGGTTGAGTTAATCATGGACTCCGCGGGACAAAAGGGCACAGGCCGTTGGACTGTTGTTAGTGCCTTAGATTTAGGGGTAAGTATTCCCACTATTACTGCCGCGGTGAATGCTCGGATTATTTCATCTTATAAGGATGAACGGGTACAAGCTTCTGTGCAATTAACGGGACCTTCTGCCACCTATGATGGGGATGTCAAGGCTTTTATTAACAAAGTCCGTGACGCGTTATATTGCTCCAAAATTTGTTCTTACGCCCAGGGGATGGCATTGTTAAGTAAAGCCTCGAAACAGTTTAATTATGACCTCGACTTCAGTGAAATTGCCCGAATTTGGAAGGGTGGTTGTATTATTCGGGCAGGATTTTTGGATAAGATTAAAGTCGCGTTCAAAGAAAATCCCGAATTACCGAATTTGTTATTAGCACCTGAGTTTAAACAGACGATTTTAGATCGTCAACAAGCATGGCGAGATGTATTAGTGGTATCAAATCAATTGGGGATACCCGTGCCCGCCTTTAGCGCGTCTTTAGATTATTTTGATAGTTATCGACGCGATCGCTTGCCTCAGAACTTAACTCAAGCCCAACGGGATTATTTTGGTGCTCATACTTATGAGCGTATTGATAAACCCCGTGGTCAATTTTTCCATACCGATTGGTTGCATGAGGTTGGATAATAGCTAATGGGTAATGGGTAATGGGTAATTGTCATTACTAAATTTCCTTATCTCTTACCCATTACCTAATTTATCAAACTAATATCCGTATCGCGATAAGTGGATAAAAACATCTGTGTTCATCTGCGTTCATCTGCGGTTAAATAAATTTATAATTGATCGATAATGAGTTATTGTTTAAATCCCAATTGTACCAAACCCCAAAACCCCACAGAAGCCAAACTATGTCGCACTTGTAAATCGAAATTACTATTACGCGATCGGTATCGTGCGATCAAACCCATTGGGCAAGGCGGATTTGGTCGAACATTTCTGGCAATTGATGAAGATAAACCCTCAAAACCACGGGCAATCATCAAACAATTTTTCCCCCTAGATCCCCATCTTATTCCCTCTGTCAATAACCATAATAGTAAAAAAGCCGCGGAACTATTTGAACAAGAAGCCCATCGCCTCGATCAATTAGGAAAACATCCTCAAATCCCTGAATTATTAGCCTATACCATCCAAGAAAAACGACAATATGTTGTCCAAGAATTTATAGATGGTTTCAACTTAGCTCAATTAGTAGAAAAAGAAGGGACTTTTAACGAAAATCAAATCAAAGAACTACTAAATCGTTTACTCCCTGTCTTGCACTTTATCCACTCACAAAGTGTTATTCACCGTGATATAAAACCTGAAAATATCATCTGTGGTTCATCCCTAAATAAAAAACAAATTCCCCCCCTTAATACGCGAGGGCTAGGGGGAGATAAACTCGTTTTAGTGGACTTTGGTGCGGCTAAATTTGCTACAGGAACCGCGTTGATTAAAACCGGAACAACCATCGGAAGTCCTGAATATATCGCGCCGGAACAAACCAGAGGAAAAGCGATTTTTGCCAGTGATATTTATAGTTTAGGAGTCACTTGTTTATATCTTCTCACTCAAGTTTCACCCTTTGATTTATTCGATCCAGGTGAAAATAAATGGATATGGCGAGAATATTTAATCGGAAATGCTATTAGTGAAGAACTTGGTAAAATTCTCGATAAAATGATCGAAAATGCCGTTAATCGTCGCTATCAAAGCGCGTCAGAAGTCCTCACGGATTTAAACCCTCAAGCCGCGTTAAAATTACAATCCATCCCAGTTTCTATTAAAAAAAATACTTCAAAAACCAAGAAAATTACAGAAATTATTACTCCCAACGTACCCCACAATCATAACTGGAAATGTATTAATACACTGACAGGACATACTCAAATTATTTATATGATCGCGTTGAGTCCGAATGGAGAAGTGCTCGCGAGTGGAAGCGATGACAAAACGATCAAAATTTGGGATGTCGAAGACGGTAAAGAGATTATAACATTAACAGGACATACTAACTCTATTTATGGTGTAACTTTTAGCCCTGATGGTAAATTATTAGCCAGTTGTAGTCAAGATAAAACGATCAAAATTTGGCGTATGAAAGACGGTAAAAATATCCGTACTCTCACCCCTCATGCTAACTCAATTTATTCCCTCACGTTTAGTCCGAATGGAGAATTTTTAGCTAGTAGTAGTTGGGATGGAAGTATAAAAATTTCACGAGTTAAAGATGGTCAAGAAATCCGCGCGATCGCTGCTCATCAAAGTTTAGTTTATTGCGTCGTATTTAGTCCCGATGGAGAACTATTAGCCAGTAGTAGCTTGGATAAAACGATCAAAATTTGGCGAGTTAAAGATGGCCAATTAATGCGAACATTAACAAGTCATCTTGACTGGGTACGTTGTGTCGCATTTAGTCCCGATGGTGAATTTTTAGCCAGTGGTAGCCACGATCATAGCATTAAAGTTTGGTGGGTCAAAAATGGACAAGAAATTTTAACATTTAAAGGTCATTCTTGGTATGTAGATTGTCTGGCATTTAGTCCCGATGGTGAATATATTATCAGTGGCAGTAATCAAACAATAAAACTTTGGCGAGTCAAAGATGCTCAAGAAATTTGCACCTTAAACGAACATACTAACTCCGTTTACGCGATCGCGTTTAGTCCCGATGGTGAAACCTTTGCCAGTGGAAGCAGTGATAAAACCATTAAAATTTGGGGTAGTGCTGCACAGTAAGGGTGTTAAATTTTAGTGGCTGTCTGTAGGCGTTATAATGATGGATAAAATACCTCCTAACTCAGGGACAATTAGATAATTTTTTCGACAAAGAGAGAACTTTTCGTCCTAACCTAGATACTCTTTGGGATCGCGGTGGAATATCCCATCGACACGATAGGGCCTCTCCAACCTCTCTCTTTGTGCAATCTCAACGGAGCCTGATCGCCCTTCCCAAAATGATAAAGGCGCGATCGCGTGGGGGTGAAAGGGCGATCGCTTTTATTGAGGAGAAAGGTCGATATCCTTCTGATATAATTCAAGAAAATCCCAAATTTTTGCTATGCAACCATTAACCAGAATCACCCTTAATCCCGAAGTTATGGGTGGCAAACCTTGTATTCGAGGTATGAGAGTGACAGTAGGCGCGATCGTCGGTCTCATGGCATCTGGCAACACGCCCGCTGACATCATTAAAGCTTACCCTTATTTAGAAGAAGCTGACATCTATGAAGCTTTAGCTTATGCAGCTTGGCGAGTAGAAGAACAAGAAGTCCCCCTGGTGCTGGCATGAAAATATTAATAGACATGAACCTATCACCCGACTGGGTTTCGGTTTTTGCTAAATACTCAATTGAGTCAGTTCACTGGTTAAATGTGGGCGATCCTGCTGCCATAGACCAAATAATTATGGCTTGGGCTAGTACCAACGGCTACATCGTTTTCACTCACGACCTCGATTTTGGCATACTTCTCGCCACTACCCAGTCTACGGCTCCAAGTGTAATTCAGGTAAGAACTCAAGATATCTTACCTGCTACCTTGGAAAATATCGTAATTCAAGTTCTGTGTCAGTTTGAATCACTATTAGATCGCGGTGCTTTAATAACGATCGATCCCTCTCGTTCCCGAGTCAGGATTTTGCCGATTATTATACCTAAGCCAGAGGTATAACTCTATGATTTATCCTCAACTTAATCAACTAAACATGGGCTAAATCTGATCGCGATCGCGCCCTATTTTTAGCTAAATTTATTCAGTATTTTTCCCGCAAATTTTTTCTGCGTTACTCACACGATAGGGCCCCTCAAACCTCTCTCTTTGTGCAACCTCAACGGAGCGCGAGGACTTCTTCTTTGTGCGCGACAAGGGGTTGTCTGCCCAGCATGAGGCTACGGCTCTTACGATTTGGGTAGGTTTTACAAGAGATATGTAAAGTTTTATTACAAAAAACGGTCTTCTGCATAAAAATTTAGCCTCTAAGCACATAAAAGGTTAGAGAGCACAGTTCGGGGATAAGTCATTAGGCCTTGGCTTTGGCTCGCAGTGGAATATCCCATCCACGCGATAGGGCCCCTCAAACCTCTCTCTTTGTGCAGGGCTCTCTTGGTGGGGTACAAACCCGCGAGGACCTTTGGTGCAGTACAAGCGCGATCGCGCTGCCAAATGAAGATTCTGTAAAATTATTGAGGAGTTTTATGAAGATTCTGTAAATATTTTGTAAAAGGTCTTGACGAAAGGGATTGTGTGTGTTACTCACCGCTAATTTCCCTCTTGATTTCGCTTTCGTGCCTCCCTAATAGATAAGAAATTTTAATAGAAGAAAATGTGCTTTTTAGGAAAATGTTCTCTATCATGGAAGAACTTGAGATCAATATTTCTGATTCGCGCAAACCTTCTACTACGTTACGCGATAATTAAACGCGATCGCGCTGAGGGGGTACAACTCTGAATAAGTCCTCGGGGTTGGGCAAAGCATTCCGTTGCACAGTTATGGGTGTATTTTTAAGGGGTAACGCGTATGGGTTGGTTCGGTTTTGGCAAGAAGGGTGACAAGGCGAAAAAATCTCAGAAATCACAGGGCAAGAAAAAACGTTATCCCCGTAAGACGTTTATTCTCGAAGAGATTGTTACGCCTTCTCTGATGTTTCCGGGCTTTAGCCATGATTTTAATCCTCTACAACATCTCCTCGACTCGTTACCGGATCTGCATTCTTTGGGTTTGATGGCCGATGGTGGTGCTTGCCCGGTTTCTCCTCCTACCAATGGGGACTTAGCGCCTATTATTGAAGTTGATCCTTTGGGGTTAATGGATGCGCCGACACCAATTCCGGCGACTGATTTTCAAGGGTTGTTTGAAACTTTACCGAAAGGGGTGATCTTTCCTCTTGATCCGCCTGGGAATACCCCCAAGGTTTCTGATCTTGATCCCTCTCAGTTTGGAGACATTGATACTGGGTTTAATGCTCATAATCCAGACGCGTTTCAGGTGACTCCTGTTACTGATATAACTCTCACTCCAGAAACACGCGATCGCGCCCTCGATTTATCTAGTATTTTCACATCGGTGGGAGGGCAAAAATTATCTTATGTGGTTTTGGGGGGAAATAGTGATTCTTTAGCCGTCACCGTTGAGGGAAATCAGTTACAGTTAAAGGCTTTAGACAAACCCGGAACATCTAATGTTATTGTCAAGGCGATTGATGAAAAAGGGAATTTTGTCACCACTAATGTTACTGTCACGACGAGTAACGTTAATCATGCTACTATTACATCCCTAGATAATGCTCTGGGACAATTAACAAGTATTCTCAATCAATATCCAGATTTAGGTGAAGGTTTATCGACACCAGAAGCCGGGGAATATTTAGACACATTGGCGAATTTATTAGAGCAAAATCCTGAGTTATTACCCCAGTTAACCAAACCGGAATTTTTCGCGTCTCTGGGACTGAATAATAGTAATATCGCGACGATTCAACAACTTTTACAAAGTCCAGAGATCGCGAATGAAATGGGCTTATCTGTCTCCTTGGGAGAGGCATTAAGTAATCCAGATTCTACATCTTTTGATCAATTTTTAATCAATGCTCAGGACGCGATCTATTTATTACCCGAAAATGCCCAACAGCCCAAAGTCGGGTTTATTGATTTTGCCGAAAAACAACACGCGGAGAAAGTAACATCTCTATTTTCTTCGGTTAATTCTCTGGCGAAGTATGACACATTTACCGTCAGTAATGGGAATTGGCATGAACAATTAATTAAATTTGTTGAGCAAGTCCGAGTTTCGGGAGAAAATCGAGGAGTCGTGAATCTCAGTCTGGATTTATCTCAATTAGATGATATTGGCAAAACCACCCGTTATGAATTAACGCCTCAAGAACAAATCGCGTTACAATATGCGCGTGATAATAATGTTTTGCTGGTAGTAGCCGCGGGAAATACGGGCGGATTGATGTCGGCTTTAGGAGAGGCAAGTAAGACTTTTGATAATATTATTACCGTTGGTGCGGTTAATCAATTTGAGGGAAAAACTGACTATTCTGCATACGGAGATGGACTGACTGTAATGGCTCCGGGGGGCAGTTGGCAAGATGATCCTAATGCCTTTGTGGGAACCTCACGCGCGACTTCTTATGTAACAGCAGCCGCGTCTTTAGTTTGGGCGGGAAATCCTGATTTAAGTTGGCAACAGGTGAAAGAATTATTAATCGAAACGAGCCGAGATATTAATCAGGAAGGATGGGATAAAGAAACGGGATTTGGGATTATTGATATTAAAGAAGCCATAGCGCGATCGCTCATTACAGAACCCAAAACCGTCGAAACTCAAGCCCCTGTTACGGTAGTTCCTTTCAGTGGTGAAGGACGAGTGAAAACCCTCGCCAGAGCCGCGGGAGATAACACAGAAAAGGCAATTTCGGCATTAAATAATACCCAACAAAATTTATTTGAACAGTGGCAAACTTTAGCGGATTTGGGTAATCCAGATATAAGTTTAGCGGATTTAGATGCGGAAGTAAAACAGAAAATAGCTGCGGCTTTAAACGAATATCAACAAGTTAGTACCGACGCGGGAATTACTACGGCGCAAGCGCAACAATGGGCAGAAGCTTTAGTCTTAGCAACCCAACATTATCAAATTGAAGCGACTCGACTGCAAACTCTGTTACAACAGCAGAAAGAAGTTAAAGATCAATTAGCGGCTTTGGGGCAAGAAAAGTCAGCATTGGAGACAGAAACTCAACAAATGTTAGCTGATATTCAAGGCCAGATTACTAAGGCAGAATCAGATTTAGCGAAGGCAAAATTCAAATTAACTAATCCCTTTGCTGATGTTAATGATAATTTACAAATTAATCCTCAACCTTGGCAAAATGCGGCAAATAATGAGCAACAATCTGCCTCTAATTTCCGTCAACAGGCAAATGTTCAAAATGCCGAGGCACAAAATTATAATAGTCCGGCAAATAGCATTAATCCCACTCGTTGGCAAGTCGTAGGATCTACAAGTCGTCGTTGCGGGGGGACACAAGAAATTTGGGGATGGGGGAACGATCCCAATTTGTTGAAGCAGAAAACTCAGTTGCAATTACAAGGGCAAATTTCTAGTCAAAATGTCCAAGTTTTCCAACAGTTAGCTCAACAAGCAGATCAACAAAACGCGGCTTTAACTCAATATGCACAATTCCTCAATAATCAACAAAATCTGAGTTTAGGAAATGGCAATGCTAATGATGCGAATACTGTTTTAAAACTTCTGCAAAAACAGTTATCTGATCAAGAAAATATTGCTAACAATTATCAAAAATTGGTGAGTTTAACCGAGGAGCTACGGGTACAAAATCAAAACAGTGCCGATTGGAATAATAGTCAAATTAACCGTTGGCAACAGGTAGGAACTCGACGCACAGGACGCTCTGGACGCAATACGGAACCTGTCTACGGATGGGTGCATTATCCTGAATATATTGCTCCCCGCGATCAAGCGCAACAATTAGCCAATCAAGCGGCACAGGAACGGGATGTTTATAAACAGTTAGCTTCTCAATCTCAGCAACAAGTCACTGTGCTACGAGAACAGGTGCGTAAACTTTCAGAAAGAGAAATAGTAAAAGATTGGCCTGTTTTACAACAGGGAATTGAGTATGAAATTACGGCGGATGAACTACGTTTGCAAGCTGAAAAAGATTTACTCGCGTTACATACACCCGTACAACAGCAAAAGTTAGAAACGCTCAATCTCCAGATTTCGCAAGCTGAAAAAGAACTGCAAACCCTGGAAAATCAGAAAATTCCAACCCAACAACAGGCGACGGATTTAACAGAAAATCGCTTGAATGAAACGCAGACAGAAGTAGAAGCAATTCAAACAGAACGCGCTTCGGCACAGAAGGATTTACAGAATTTCTTAGAAACTTCTGGTTTCTTATTGCCTTATCGGGAACGGTTGGCAGCTATTCAAAAAACTGTTGAACAATTGGAAACAGAAAAGCTAAATGTCCAGTCAGTAATGCAGCAATTAGATAATTTAATGCTGCAAACACCTAGTGATAGTTTGCCTCAGCAAGTTAATTATTGGAATGACCATTTGGCAACTCTGAATCAAGAGTTAGCTTGGGCGAAATTACAACAAGATCAGTTAGCTTTAGCAGTGGCGGATTCTCCAGAGCGATTAGCGATTTCTGGCTTAATTAAAGAATTAGAAGGGGCAACCACGGGGGGGGCAACCACGGGGGGATTGCCCCTACAGCGCTACCTTGATTTCCTGCACACTGTTGAAGGGAGTGGCGCGAATTTCTTAGAAGGTTTTGATCATTTAACGCAACGTCTTGCTGATGCTAAAGCTGAACAAACTCAAACTCAAACTGATTTAGATAAGCTGAATGGGGAATATCGGGATTTGGGTTTACAGAAAGCTAATTTGGAAGATAATTTGATTCCCGCCAAAGAAACGCAGATTGAGGAGACAAAGGGGGCGATTAGTCAAAGTGAAATCAATTTAGATTCCTGGCAAAATCAGCTAATTAAAGCTGAGAATAACCGGACACAAAAAGTTAATAAAATTCAACAACAAAATGCGGTGATTCCTACAACTCAGACGCAAATTGCTGATATTCGGAGTCAAATTGCGGTCAAAGATAGTCAGATTCAGCAACAAGAATCCGTTGTGCAAAATTATCAGAATCAAATTAATCAAGAATCTGCAAATGCTAACTGGTATGAGCAACAACGACAAGCTCATCAAAATGCTGCTAATTATTGGAATGGACAGATTTACACTTGGGGAATTGTTGGCTACACAGGAGGAAAAAATTCACAGCCTATTTATGGCCAGATTTACAACCCAGAAGCAGAAGCTAACCGTAATGCTCACCAAAATGCTGCGAACTCCTACGCACAACAGCGGGATGTAGCGAATCAACAAGTGCAACAATTAACCTTGAATTTAAACACAACTCAGAAACAAATTAATGGGCTTAATCAAGAGAAATATACTTTAATTCAGCAATTAATTCAGCAAGAAAAAGTCTTACAAAATCAGTTAGCCAGTCAACGAGCTATTCTGCAACAATTACAACGAGAATTGCAAGGTATTAACCAACAAATTAACACCCTTCAAGCTAATATTGAGCAGGAGCAGCAAAAATTAGATGGGTTAAATGCTCTGTTACCACAACAGGAACAAGAATTAGTTGATCTTCAAGCTCAATTACCCTTATTAGAACAACAACTCATTGATAAATATCGGAAAATTGAACTCACGGATCAATATTTACAGCAAGTTAATGCAGAAGTTAATCGCCTGCAAAGTCGCTTAGATTTACTCAATAAAGCGGGGGTTTTAGAGGAAAAATATGAGGAAACTTGGCAAGATTGGCAGGAAGCAACCCAACAGCAAGCAACCGCGACTCAAACCTTATTAGATATTCGTCAAGCAGGAGAACCTTACCGTCAAAAATTGGCTGGTTTACAACAACAATTACAAGGGGTTCAAGAGAGTTTAGAAAATGCTCGATCCTTACAGGAAACAATTGCAGAACTTCAACAAAATATAGAATTTTCTAACCTACAATTAGGCAGTCAAAGGTTACAACTACAAAGCTTAATTGACCGTGATGTCCCCTTGGCTGCGACAGAGCGCGATTTTCTTAACAAAGCGGCTATTCATCAGCAAAAGATTTGGTATTGGAATGGCAGTTCTTACGTGTATAATGAAGCTGAAGCTGCGGCTTATCGTGCTAGTTTGCAGGGAGCTTCGTTTATCGCAGATCAGCGTAATCGCGCATGGCAACAAAGACAAGAAACTCTGACAAGAATTAGTGAACTTAATCAACAGATAGATCAGCAAGAATCCGAACTGGCTCAAAAACAATCTAAACTGGCTGATTTGGGTTCAACGATTTCTCAATTAGAAGCCCAAGAAGCGACAGTAAAAGCGACGATTACTTCCGTAACGGAACAGTTACAACCGCTACAAGTTCAAGAAGATACACAAACTCAAACTATCCAAGCGGCAACCACTAAGGCGCAAAATTTAGCGGCTGAATTATCGCAAACAACGGAATTACATTCGACTGCTTTACGTCAATTGATTGGGTTTGGGATTCTCGCTTCTGAATCTGATGTTGATTTCTTTACTACACAATTAGAGCCACAAGTCAATACCCAGTTAGAACATTTAAAAAATGTGGGGAATGACTTAGGAAATAAAATTGATAGCCAAAATCAACAGATTGCTAATTGGGAGCAAGCATTAGCTAATACTCAAGATGATGTGAGCAAGCAAGCACTGACAAATATGATTGCTCAAGCTAAGACACAATCAAGCAATTTGGAAGCTTTGAAAGCATCAAATCAGAGTAATGCTAATGAGTTAGAAGATTTTTTGAATCAGGCAACAGAAGCATTGACGCCTTTGCGTCAAAAGCAAGAGTTAGAGATTCGCAAAAAACTTGAGAGTAATGATGGACGATTGGAATCTTTGCAGTCTCAATTAAATTCTGAAAATGCGGCTGATGCGGCAATTAAATCTGGGACAGTTTTAGATCATGTGTTATTGGCAGACCAAATTAATCAAGATTTGCGTCTGGGTGTAACGAATTGGACGGAGCAATTCTTAGCCGGGAATCAGCAGACAACGGAACTGGTTACACAGCAACAGGATTTATCTAATTCAGTTGATGAATTGATTGCCTATATTAATGATAATTTGGCAAAACCGGATGGGAATTATAATCGCGCTGAGGCTAGTTTGGCAGATGGGATTACGACTCTGGGTGTGGTGGAAAATCGCGCTGATGAATTGGATACTGCTTTTACTTCTACTGATGATGCTATTGAGCGGATTAAACTGCGGATTGCTCAGGATGCGGCATTGTGGGAAGAAATTGCTCCTATTGCGATTCGTTATGGAGTTGAGTCACAACAACTTGCTGATTTTACTAAGTTAGCTCAGAAATTGCAAGAATTACTAGCAAAATCCAGTGATTTAGCAGCCAAACAAGCCGCTAGTGAAGCCAAAGCCGCCGAAGTGCGTGAAGATTGGGAAGATGCAACTAACTATGACGATGCGCCCATCAATCAGATTAATTTCGGCAACAAATTAGTAGAATCTCGTCGAGGTCAAGATAACCTTGTTTATGTCCGTAACTCCACTGATGGTGGCAAAACTTGGACAAAGTGGTTACATACAGGTGGCGGCACTAATTTCGATAGCATCAAGACGGCTGTTGTTGATAATAAACTGTTCCAGTCAGTACGCGGTACAGACGGTCAAGTTTGGCTCCGCTCTAGTAGCGATGGGGTCAAATGGGCAAAGTGGTCCCCTATTGGCGGTTCTATTAATGGCGACTACTCAATGGATGTTGTCGGGAAAAACTTAGTATTTAGCCTTCGTAATACCAATAACCAAATCTACTCTCGTACTGCTGTTAATGGTACGCAGTGGCAGAATTGGGCATCCCTTGGTACTACCATGAGCGATATCGTTCAAGATGTAGTTGATGGTAAGGCCATTCAGTCTTATCGAGGCTTTGATAACCAGATTTATGTGCGCCAATCTGCTGATGGTATTAAGTGGGAACCTTGGGAAAAGATTGATGCTGCTATTGCTAAAGCTGATGGGCGACAAGAGTATTTGCAAAACCTACAAAACTCTGACACTCATAACTTAAATGCCGTCACTCGTACTCATTACAAAGACAAGCTAGTAGAAGCAGTGCGCGGTAAAGATAACTTGATGTATAGTCGTGCTTCAACTGACGGTGGCAAGACTTGGAGCAATTGGCAATACAGCAAGGTCAAAATCAACAGTGATGTCCAAATGGTAGTGGCTAATAACGCACTGGTTCAAGCTGTGCGAGGCACTGATAATATTCTGTATGTGCGTCAATCTAACGATGGAATTAATTGGAATAACTGGGCAGCGATTAAAGGGGCTATTTCTGATGATTTTTCAATAGATGCTATCGATAACAAGGTAGTATTCAGCGTTCAGGGTAATGAGAAGAAATTATACAGTCGGACTCTCATTCCTAATGTGAGTTGGACTAACTGGGAAGCGAGTCCACTTACTACGATCAATTCCATTGAACAAAAATTGATTGATGGCAAGATAGTCCAGTCTTACAAAGGGGTTGATGATCGCACTTATGTTCGCTATTCCACTGATGGATTGAACTGGAAAAATTGGGAAACTTTGGAAAATGCGGTTGCTCAAGCCGAAATTAATCAGCAATATTTGGGAGAATTGCAAGAAAATCGCGATCAAAATCCTAACCCCGTCACTCGTACTCAATATAAAGACAAGCTAGTAGAAGCAGTACGCGGTAAGGATAACCTGATCTACGGTCGTTATTCGACTGACGGCGGTAAGACTTGGAGTAACTGGCAAAATACAGGAGGCCAAACCAAGGAAAATATAAAAATGGTAGTCGCCAACAATACTCTGTTTCAAGTCGTAAAAGATGTTAATAATGGGATCGATATCCGTCAATCTAGTGATGGGGTAAATTGGACTGGTTGGAAACTAATTGGTGGCAATGTTGCTGATGATTTTTGGGTTGATGTTATTGACAACAAAGTAGTCTTTAGTATTCACAATGCTGATAACAAATTCTACAGTCGTACCCTCATCCCTAAGGTGCGTTGGACTGATTGGCAAGCGAGTCCTGTTAACACCCTTGACGGCATTTCCCAGAAAGTTGTTGATGGGAAAGTAGTGCAAACCTACCAAGGTGTTGACGGTCAAATTTATACCCGTTCCACAGCCGATGGTTTGACTTGGAGTGCTTGGGAAAATCACGACGCGATCGCTAAACAATATCAGCAGGAAAAAGAAGAGCTACTCCCACTGATAAGCAAAGAAACTAGCCTAGCGGCGGGTCCATTCCTAGAGCAAAATAAGGAAAATGGTACAGCGATTGATTTGCTACAAGCAGCCACTTTAGAGGGTAAAAATTCTAGTCAGCAAATATCCCAACAGTTAAACGCCACTCAAGCTGATGTTTTACTCAAAGCAGAATCCGTAGAAGGAAGCAATCCTCTACAAGCATTATTTGATAAATCGAAAGCAGCCCAAGCATCCCATGAAGCTCAAGGTTATGCACTTTTAGCGCAAGCCAATTGGTATCAACAACAAGCAGCATATCACTGGGCGCATAGCCGCAAAAATGGCCCCTATTGGTATGAGCAACGTTGGGTGAAAGGCAGCTCTGGCAAAGGTCACTGGGAAACTATCACCCACGTTGATTATAACTGGATTGTCTGGCAAAAATATTCACAAATATTCCCTCAATTACGGGCACAGGGAACTGCACAGTTAGTCGAAGCTGACAAATGGCGCAAGGAAAAAGAACGCATTGAACCCCTAAAAAATCAGTGGGTTGCTGCTAATGATGCGGCGAATACTGCGGAACCTCCTATTGATGAAGCGCGTAATTTCTTTGCCGAATTAGAAGCAGCGCGAGAGTCAATTCCGGGGGATCAAGTTCAACTTGCGACTTTAGAAAACTTGTTACCTACTATTCAGCAACAGTTAGAACAGGCTGAATCGGTCGCCGCTGCCCAAAATGCCAAAGTGCAGCAACAATGGGCAGAATACGATACTAATTCTGAGGAGTATCGCGCTGCTATTGCTGATATTTTGCAACGTCGTGGTGAACTGAATACAAAAGCCATTGAAACACAGCAACAATTAGCTGATGCTGAAGGTACTGTCGAACTTCAAACTGTGGCTTTGAGTGACGAATTTGAAAGCACTAAATCCCTCAGTGCGAGCCTAGAAAATCAACGTCAGGCGATTGAAAATCAGATTATTACTTTGCAGAATCAAGGTGTAACTGGGGAAGCATTGGATAACTTGAATACTAATTTAGTTCAAGTTAATAAATCCTTGCAATGGCTGAATAATAAAGCGGCAGTTCTCACGGCAGAGCAAACTGCGCTTACTCAAAAACGCACGATGTTGACGGCACAAAATGAGGTGATTTTAGCAGAACAGCGATTGCTAGATGCTTATATTAATGACCCTGATGCCGATTACAGCAATTTGCAACAACAATTAGATAATGCCCGTGCGGCTTTGGCTGAAGCGCAACGATTGGCGGAACAAGCAGAAGCAGCTAGTCAGGCTCTTACGGCTTCTTTGCAACAGTTGAAAACCGATTTATTGGCGCAAAATGACAAACATTTGAAGGCGGCTAAGGAACATCAAACCATTTTGAAAGCTTTGGTGGAGGCTACCCAATCGAATGCTAATTACACTTTGCAAGCTGCACAAAAACAGCAAGAAGTCAATGATTTAGAGTTTGAGATTTTGAAACGTTTGCAGCAAGCCGCAGACGCGGGCTATAAAGAAGCCAAGGCTTTATTGGATGTAGCACAGCACAACGATATGGCGACTGCGGCTGAGATTTACTATCGCGATTATAAAGATTTGGCGAGCGATCGCGGTGGTTGTGCTGGCGGTGCTGGTAATGCGAACGATCAGATTTTGGCCGATCGCTATTATGTCGAAATGCTGAATAATCGCGAGTTACAACGTCGCGCTCAATCACAGGCGGATGCCTTTGGTGCGGCGAGAAGAACCGCAGAAGCGCAGATGAAAACTTTACAATCGCAACAAGAAATTGCTGCACAATTGTTAAGTGATTTGAATGCTAAGGTTGCCGAAACTCAGGATGAACGGGAGAAGAAAACCCAGGAATTAGCTGTTGCCCAAGCAAGTTTAGATGGGATTACTCGCATCCGTGAACAAACAGAACAAACATTTATTCAGTTAGTTACGCTGGAAAAATTGAATTTGGCACAGGCGCAATTAGAGCAAGAAATTGCCCAAAATCATCAGGCAGAAATTGATGAAGCGGTGCAGGAACGGATGGAGCGCGACGCTTTAGAATTAGAACGTAAACGGTTAGAAACTACCGCGAAAATTGAGCAACTGAAGCAACTCCAAGCTGAGGATGATTTGCGACAAAATCTGAATCAGGCGCGGGGACAGTTGGGGTTAGCAACCTTAGATCCAACGGAAGATCCGATGCAGTTACAAACTCAATTGGCGGGACTGCTTACTTCGCTGAAAGATTTGGAAACTCAGCAACCGGATTTACCTGATAATGTGAAGGCTTTGTTAGCAGAAGCACGGGGTGATATTAACTTAGCATTGCAAGGGAAGGAAGCGGCGAATATTCAAGAATCCCTGCTAAGTGCAATGGATGGGATGATTGGGCAAATTGAGTCGTATAAGAGTGAGATTAATAAGATTGATTTGGATGAACAATGGGATAATCAGTTATTGCAAACTGCACAGTCAGATTTGCAAGGAGCGTCTCAACAATTCTTGAAAGAATTGCAGCGGGCGGAGGAATTATCGGGTGAGAAACAGATTATCAATCCGTTGTATGAGGAAGTGTTGAATAAAATCGCTTTAGCTGAACAAGCGGTTGAGATTTCTAGTGATTTGGCGAAGCAAGGAAAGGAAATGCTTGACCAAATTATTGAGCGGCGGGTTGCGGAACGGAAGGCGCGGAAAAAGGCTTTTTGGAATAAGATTTTGGGGATTATTTCCCAAGTCGCCGGGATTCTCAGTACAGTTTTGATGATTCTCTCTCCTGCTTTTCCCGCACTGATTCCTTTCTCTATTGGTTTAGGTGCTGTGAGTGGGGCAATTAATACCATTCAAGCTGTTATGAATGGTGACTGGATGGGGGCGATTTTCAGTGGGGTTATGACGGGTTTAACTGCTGTTACTGGCGGTATGACTCAAGCGCTTGGTGAATCAGCAAAAGCTGTAGTGATGATGAAAACCCTTCAGGCTGTTGTTTCTGGTGCTTTTAATGGTGCGCGATCGATTATGTCGGGCGAAAGCATTATGGGTTTCTTGCAAATTCTCGGTAGTGTGGCGAGTGCTGCATCGGCGGGGATGAGCAGTTTTATCAATCAATGTAGTGCGCCGTTACAGAAAGTTATGTTGTCTGTGGTGCAAAGTTTGCAACAGGCTCCGCAGATGATTTATAGCGGTATTAAGTCGATTCAAAGTGGGGATTGGTTGAATGCCATTGGTAACTTCTTTAATGGTGCTCTCGCGATCGGTCAAAGTTTTGCTGGTAATTTTAATACTGCTGTTGCTGGGATTTTGGAGAATATCAGTAAGGTTGGTAATACTGCTTTGTACTTAGGTAATGCGATTAAGGATGGCGGAATTGAGGGTTGGTTGTCTGGTTTGAATGGGATTTTGGGTCTTTGGAAAAATGATTTGATGGGGATGGTTGATAAGATTTCAGGGAAGGAGGAGTGTGAATGTCCGCCTCAGCCTGAATGTGATCCTTGTGCTGAGGATATCGAGTTGGAAGGTCTGAGCATTGAAGAAAAAGTTTCTCTGCTCGACACACTCAATGAAGAAGAACGGCTCGATTTAGCAATTGAGATGATTGGGGTTTCGACTCCAGAAGAGGAGATTGAAATTCTTAATCACCTTTCTGCTGAAGATCAATTGCATACAATTGATTTAATTTCACCACAAGCTAAAGAGGTTATTGCTGCTAATTCTATTAAAGAGGTAGAGAAGATTTATCAAGATATACTTGATAGTCAAAATCAAATTGTTTCCAGTACCAGTATTAGTATTGTAGGAGTTGGCAGCCATTCAACTCAGCCTTCATCATCGGAAAAAACTCGATTTCAAATTTACCAAGAAATGCTTGGTGAAGGGCTAAAAAATTTGCCTGCTGAAATAGGTGGAGAGCTACTTAAGCAATTCTCTGATCCTGCACAATTAGCACTTTTCCTGGCATCAGGTGTTGCTACTCGTACTCCAATTGCAGGTTTATTGACTGCATTGCATACCAATCCTTTGACTTTGCCAATAGCTGTAGGAATGGATGCAGTTGCGACAGGATGGTTACTTTATAGTGTTGGAAAGCCTCTTTATGATGCTTGGGAAGCATCTGGTAAAATTGTCAATTCTTCAAATCAATCACTAGATATTCAAGAAGAAGCTCACAAGTTATCTCAACAGGAAGGAATTGTTATTGCAGGATTAGCATCTGGTGCAATTTTAGGTTTGGGTGTCGGTCTCAAAGCGGGAATCGGGCAGCGCTCTGTAAAGGTTGGCACTGCTGCTCCAGAAGATTTTCTCAAAAAGTTTGGACTGGAAACTACTGGACGAGGTTTAACAAGTGTTTCCCCAAATCCTTTAACTGTTGGAATACCAAAAAACTTTTCTGACCGTTTTTATTCAAAGATTAGCCCCTTACCTAATTCCCAACCTTTGCCTCGAATGTCTGTTCCATCTCAATTTATCTGGGAAACAAAAGCTGGCAATTTCCACATCTCATCGAATGTCAAATCAGATTTACAAGAAGTCACTGGTGCCCTAAAGCATATTTCAAATGAACAACTCAATCCAAAACTTAAATTTGGATTCAATGAGGATGTTCCTTTAAATGAAATTGAGGTTTTTGTAATGGAAGACCTGGAAAAAGCAATTGTACAAGCTTCACATCAAGGGATCACTCCAAAGCAAAAAATTTATATCTCATCGGCTTATAAATGGGAACTTATATTTGAACCATCGACTCAGCCTGGTATTGGTTGGAAATTATATCATGCGATACCAAAAGGATCGGTAAAATCTTCTGTAGAGTGGCATTAGCTGTAGTAGCATTCCCCACCCCAAATCTCATCAAAAACTCAGAGGTAATTATGTCTTCTCAAAACATCCTGCAACCAATCAAAAACTCCCACTCCCTTTTACCCGCGAGTCGCGATCCGCCTCCGACACCCTACGCGCCCCCTTAACCCCTCTGTTTCTTTAACCTAGCCACCAGGAGGTATCTGCTTATCCCAGAAACCGGGTTTCTTAACAAAGATTTCGGTGGTGATGCAGAGATGATCGCAGAAACCCGGTTTCTTTTTCCCGGCAGCGCGATCGCGCTTGTCCCAAACCACACGCCCCCAATCTTTCTGCAAGTTAAACAGAACGCGATCGCGCTTTTCCCAAAACACGCGCCCCCAATCTTTCTGCAAGTTAAACGGAGCGCGATCGCGCTTTTCCCAAAACACGCGCCCCCAATCTTTCTGCAAGTTAAACGGAGCGCGATCGCCTT